>Ga0123356_10000110_pt1 | contig 87380 bp, 64 predicted proteins | sample TergutEmb28metaG_2_FD_92546 | JGI IMG/M metagenome (GOLD analysis project Ga0123356, IMG submission 92546) | Embiratermes neotenicus P3 segment gut microbial communities from Petit-Saut dam, French Guiana - Emb289 P3 | ecosystem: Host-associated > Arthropoda: Insects > Digestive system > Gut ...
AAAGGAGGATTGTGCGGTGCTTCTGCACGGAAAACAACGCTCCTATTATACCTGACTATAACTAAATTTGGCTCGCCACCACGTCCTGGTCTGGCAGCATTTATGATTAAAAAATCATCATCTGAGATTGGTATTTTAACAGGGGTATAAATTTCTTTTGAACCACCAATTCTGTCATTACCAAGCTCGATTTTTTCATCCTGTTGTCTTTCCGGGTATTCTTTATCATAATCAAAACGAGCAACCAGCACAACTATTAGTAATGCCACTACAATAAATGAAATAATTATTAACGCAACTTTCATATAAAATGACTCTTTCTATATATTATTACACAGGAAAAAGGTTCTGTTGTACTGCTCAGAAGAACCGTCCTCTTGTGTTTTTCTTGCAAAACACTGATATTTATGATTAAATAATATAGATAGACATAGGAATAATACTTAAATAAGGAGTGTTTTTTTATGAAAAATAATGTACACACCGAAGCCGATAGAGCGGTTTGGTTAACATATGTTGTGCAAAGCACATCCGAAGATATCGGGAAGCCGGTAACCGACACTGTAGATTTGCTCGACAAGTACGATTTAATCAAGTGGATTCTGGATGGTTACAGGTCATTTCATACACAAGGTTTTGAATATATGGCGGAATTATTAGCCGACAAATTACGAGAGGCAAAAGCGATATGATACTCTTTCATGGCACAAATATTAAGATAGGTAACATTGACTTCGACAAAAGCCGTTTACGTACAGATTTCGGAAAAGGCTTTTATTTATCTGACAAGTTAGGAAATGCACGTAATTGGGCTGTTGACAAATCAAGCATCTCTGAAACACCAACAGTTATGCGATATGAGATAGATAAAACGATATTAAATGATGATAGAATTTCTTACCTCAGATTTGATAGTCCGACGATTGAATGGTTAAATTTTGTTAGGGACAACAGGCAAAAAACAATAAACGGTATGAGTAATAAGGAGCCAAGACATTCATACGATATAGTCTCCGGTCCTATTGCAAATGACAAGGTCGCTATTGCTGTTGAAAAGTATTGCAGAGAAAAGCTTACTGCCGAAGAAACACTTCTTGAAGTCAAGGCAATAAAGAATGTATTTCAATTAAGTATGCATACACAACTGGCATTATCATATATACAATCAATATCATTCTCGCAATATAAAAAGCAATGGAGCGAGTGGAAGAATAGTTAGTTTATGTTGCTTATTGCTCAAAACAGAGAAGGGTAGGTACGGTGCTTCTCTATTCTTATCCTTTGAACACAATAGAACCGTCCCTCTGTGTCTACCTGTCCTCTTAGCCGTAGACGCCGAGGTGGTCGAGGAGGATGTTTGTGCCTATGAGGATGAGGATTATTCCGCCGAGGAGTTCGGCTTTGGATTTGAATTTTATGCCGAATATGCTGCCGATTTTGACTCCTGCGGCTGATAGTATAAATGTAGTGATGCCAATCAGAAGCACGGCAGAGAGTATATTAACCTGTAAAAACGCAAATGAAATACCTACGGCTAACGCATCAATACTTGTTGCTATTGCAAGGGGAAGCATTTTCTTCGGACCGAGAGATGCTTCTTTTTTTATAGGTTCTTCATTTTCCATGGATTCTTCATTTTCCATAGGTTCTTCTTTTTTAAAGCTGCTATATATCATCTTTCCACCCAGAAATGCGAGCAGACAAAAAGCTATCCAGTGGTCAAACGCTGTTATCATATCTGCAAACTGACTGCCTGCAATATATCCTATCAGTGGCATTGCGGCCTGAAAAAAGCCAAAATACAAACCAACAAGGATTGCATTTCTAAGCATCACTTTTTTCATAGACAAACCGATGCATACCGAAACGGCAAATGCATCCATCGACAATCCTATTGCAAGCGCAAAAAGCACAAATATATTCATTAATACCTCACATGATGAAAAATATTGCTTAATGCAAGGGACATATATAATACTTCGTTGAATCACCCTGAACGAAGTACTTTACGTGTCCTGCCGGTTGCGGAGGCGTTTTTGCACAACAACTGCAGAGTATACAAGAGCGCAGACAGCACAGACAGCACCGAGACCGATGCTGAACCAAAGGAAGGTGTGGCGGGTGCCTATTGTCATTGAAAGATAACCGCCGAGCAGGTTGCCTGTAATGTTTCCGAGTCCCATCTGACATAGGGCAAGCATGCTTTGACCCGTGGATTTGAGGTCGTCATCCATTTCTTTATTAATAAATGTTGCACAGCTGTAATACATCCCGATAAATGAAATCCCGTTGCCGAGCATTGATATATACACAAAGGTCATATCAGCTGCGGCGAAAAGCAGAAGCATTCTGAGCGTAACCATAAACCCGCAGAAAATTGTTACCGCTACCACCGAGAAGCGTTTGAGCACTCTGTCAATGAACAGGAAAACCGGTATTTCTACGAGAATGGACATAAAATGAGCAATTCCTATTTCCCTTGTTGAAAAACCAAGCTCCTGCACGTAAACACCCAGAAACGCAAAATAGAACCCTTGAGCAATCTGAACTGCAAAGGCTATAAAGAGAATAAAAATTATCTTTTTGTTACGGAAAACCCTTTTCAGTTCAAACTTGCTTTTTTCCTTCTTTTCGGTTTCAACCTGGGGTATTTTGCAGACAAAAAAGAAAAGCACAAAAAGGCACAGGGAGCCGAGAATAAAGGTAAGATTGCTTGAGTAGGCATAGACCTGACCGGATATAAGTATCATTAGACCGAAGCCTATTGTACCTCCGAGACGTACCCGTGAAAAGTTGGTTCCCGTCTGTGCAAGGTATGCTATGGTTATTGCATCAGACAGCGGAATCAGGCAGACCTGAAAAGACATAAATAAGGACACCGTAAAAAACAACGCCCAGAAGCTGTTGCTGAAAATAAACAGCAATATTGACAGACAGCACCCAAGTGTAACAATCTTCAAAACTGCCCGCCTGTTTCCTGTCCTGTCACTTATCCTTGACCATATCGGGAGAATAAATATTGTTGCAATCGAGCCTATACTGACAAGCACCCCGATACGCCCCGAGTCTATCCCGAGGTTTGCATAGTGAGCAGTGAGGTACGGTAAAAATACCGCAACACACACATACAGCATAACATTTAAGGAAAAAAAGAGCACCTCTGCCCGTTTTTCCTCGCTTAGATTACCAAAACGAAATTTCATCTCAATTCTTTCTCAATGCTACCCCTGTGTTCTTTATTTTTTCTTTTTGCGGAGGTTTGTGAATGATAGGGCTGCGGCTGCTATTAGTGCCGCTCCTGCTGCGCATAGGGTGATTATTGTCGGGAGCATGGTGCCGTCACCGCCCGAGCTTGATATCCCGGTGCCTTCGCGTATAAGGACAAACCCCGAGTGCGGCGGCATTTCGAGTTCTCTGCCCCGGACACGTCCGATGACATCAACGCCTGCGGTTTCTCCGTCAACCAGAATATCCCATCCCCCGGCGGGAAGTGAAAGAACCTGGTCATTTCTGTTTGCATTAATTGCAATAAGAACTGTTTTACCGTCGTATTCTATCGTGTATGCAAGCAGAAAACGCTCTGTTTCAATAAATGTGATGGACTCGGCAATATCGTCGGCTGTTCTCATACGGAATATCGGCTCTGATTTACGCAGCTCAATCAGACCTTTGTAATATTCGACAAGGTCATTATATTCCGACTTACGGTTCCAGTCGAGTTTATTGACTGAATCGGGTGATTCATAGCTGTTTTCATCACCGAATTTTGTCCTTGCAAACTCTTCACCGGCTTGGAAGAAGGGTATTCCCTGAGAGGTCAGTACAAGCAATGCAGACATTTTATTGAACTTCAGATATTCCTCTTCGCCGACATCGGGACGTGATTCATGGAACTTATCCCATAAGGTCAGATTATCATGTGCCGATGCGTAGTTAACGGCCTGTGAGGGTGCTTTTGCCCAGGGTCCGTCAGAGTATGATACCCTTGAATAATCTATCTGAGGATGGAAGCATGATGCGGCAATACCGAACATTACATCCTCTCTTCTGCTGAGGTTGCCGCTTACATATCCCGGTTCTTCTCTTTCAAAAACATGCCCTTTGATTCCGTCGCGCATATCATCGGAAAAAGCAGCTATATGCTCATGCAGTTTCATTGTGTTTCTTTTTATAGCCTGCTCAGCTTCGGGAAGGGGTGTAGCGCCGCCTGTCCAGCCTTCGCCGTAAATCAAAATATCGGGGTTAACTTCACTAAGAGCAGTGCGCACCTGATTCATGGTATATATATCATGTAATCCCATTAAATCAAAACGGAATCCGTCAATATTATATTCCGTTGCCCAATATACAACCGAATCCATAATAAACCTGCGCATCATGCTGCGCTCGGATGCTGTTTCGTTGCCGCATCCCGAACCGTTGGAAAACGATCCGTCTGCGTTCATACGGTAATAATACCCCGGCACCAGCAGATTGAGATTGCTGTCGGCTGATGCACCCGTATGGTTGTATACCACATCCATAACAACTCTGATTCCGTTGTTGTGCAGGCTTTGCACCATTTGCTTAAACTCGTTTATACGCACATGTCCATTAAACGGATCGGTCGAATACGAACCCTCGGGGAGATTGTAGTTTTCGGGGTCATATCCCCAGTTGAAGTTGTTTTGCTCCAAATATCTTTCGTCAATGCTGCGAAAATCGAAGACGGGCAGTAAGTGCAGATGTGTAACTCCCATTTCAACAAGATGGTCAATACCTGTTGCAAGCCCGTCATCGTTGGTTGTCCCTGTTTCGGTGAAAGCAAGATACTTGCCCTTGTTAACCATTCCGGAATTTTCCGATATTGAAAAATCACGAACATGAAGCTCATAAATTACAGCATCTGTCGGGTGAACAAAGGGCGGAGGTGCAATACTTCCCCATCCTTCCGGGTTTGTTTTTTCCAGATTTACCACCATTCCCCGCTTTCCGTTGACACCTGCGGCTCTTGCATACGGGTCGATTGCTTCATTTGTACTACCTTCGACCACAACCGTAAATGTGTAATAAACTCCGTCAAGGTCTCCGGATTTTTCGGCTTCCCATGCACCTCTTCCTATTGATTTCATCGGGAGCTGCTCTGAAAGTTCGGATTCATACCCGTCGGGGTACAGGTTTACAAATGCCTCCGTTGATGTCGGCGCCCACAGACGGAATATTGTTTTATCCTCTGAATAGATTGCACCAAGCTCTCCATTATATGCATACATCATATCAAATGCTTCGGTACTAAAGAAATTATGGCTTATGGATACAACTCTGCTGTCGTAATCTGTTTTACTCACAGTATATGTAGTTTCAAGTGATAACGGTTCATTAAAAATTATGTTGAACTCACTGTCAAAATTATCATTAATTGCTGTTGAGTCGGTTTTGTTTATACGTTCAATTGAAGAAAACGCAACATTATTCCCGCCGTTATCGGTTATTTGGAAGCCTTCCGCTCCTTCGTAGGAATCCGTCGGGTATGATAATCTTACATATATCTGTGTCGGGCTTTCAAGAACGGCATCGCGTATCTGCTTGTTAATACCCGGCTGCTCTCCGTAAGTTAATCCCCGTTGTCCCTGCACTGCATAGACAACAAGTGTTTCTTCGCCGTCGGGTACATTACTCAGTGCAAGGTCAAATGTTTCCGTGCGCATTCCGTCCGGACCTTCAACGTTAAATTGCAATTCAATTCTTTGCCTGCTTGTGACGTTACTCAGGTTCAGGATATAAAAAATTCCGAAATCATCTTCTCCCGAGCGGGTTAAGTAATTTCTGTCCTCGAGTATTATCACGGCATGCTCGTCATCGTATGCATTATCATAACGGTGCCTGTGGATGGTGATTTCAAGCTCATCATATTCTGTTGTTGTGCCGTACCCTGCAGGTGCTTCGTAGAAAAACTCGGCCTGTCCCGAATATACCCATATTTCATTACCGATTGTAAGGTCGATAAAACGGTCTTCCGATACATCCTTTTCCCAAGCATCTGTCCTTACAATAAACCCGACACTTGTTTCCGCATCAGGCACGGTGAATACCGCTGTAACCCCGAAGTCACTTTCGTCATTAAACGGGAACGCCTTCCCCTCTTTTCCTGCAGCCCATGACCAAATATTCCACTTCTCATAATCTCCGTCTTCACGCTGATAATGAATAGTAATTTCAACATCCGCAGGCTGCGACAATGCAGGCGCAGCAAACATTAAAATAAATATAATCGTAAGTAACAATGAAATTATACGTTTCATAACAAACCACCTTTAAAATAATAAAACAAGTGTAACATACCCTTGCATTTTCAGCAAGGGTATCAGAGCTTGTGTTTATTAGACGGAGTTGGGTCTCTAAAATTTAATTTCGTTCACGTAGGCATGGACGCCGGAGGGCGCTCTGTAGAAACAGGAGGTTTCTTCTGAGCGAAGGAATTAAATTTTAGAGACCCAACTCCGTCTATATATAATCCCTATTCGTAGACTTGTATTTCGGCGGCTTGGGCGCCGTTTGAGCGGCCGGAGGATTTTTTGGTGAAGGTGAATTTTACGTAGCGTGCTTCAACAGGTGAAAAATCTATCCGTACGATGTTGCCGGTGTCGGGGTCGAATTGGTGTCTTTCCGAGGGGGCAACGGTTGTGTAGGTTGAGCCGTCGGTGCTGACAAGAACCTCAAAGGTTTGGGTTCTCGGTTCCCAAATCGGGGCGGGGTTCAGCCTGACCGCAACTGTTTGGATTGTATGGGTATCTGCAAGGTCGACAGTGAAGTCCATTGGCAGACCTCTGCTTTCCCAGTAGGAAGTCAGCTCGCCGTCAACTGCGTTTGCGGGAACAAAAGCCTCTGTTGCTTCGCCGGATTCTACGTTTTTACCTTCGGCAAGATTCGGAGTTTCCGGGAGTTTAATAAAATGCTCTTCCGGGTCGGGAAATCCGGGCGGGAACTCTGCTTCGTCCTGCTCGGGTGTTTGTATGAGTGTCACTCCGGGCGGCAGCTTTGCACCTCCCGGGGATGAAGAACCTGCAAAAAACACAATAGCGGAAGCAACGAGCGAGACAACAATTACTGCGACGAAGATTATTATAAGTTTTTTATTCATATTGCACACTCCTCTCTCATTCCACTACAATATTGGCGGTGAACTCGTTGAGTTCCATTCTGAGTGCATCGAGGCTTGTGATTTTTTCACCCAGAATCGTCACATTTCTGATTGTTACATTTTCAACCGTATGTTCTTCATTGTACCCGAGGATTCTTGATTTCGGAACTTTTCCGTCAAGAGTTCTTACAACAGTCAGACCGTCAATCAAAATATCATAAATGCTGCCGTACTCAACACGTTCGGCGGACCAGTGGGTTTTTATCATATGAAACTCAATAAGCTCGTCATTGACACCGTTGTCGCCTCTCATGTAAGCATTTTCCACCATTATGTTCTGATATGTAATGTTGCGGACTATTGCATCGTCACTGTTATGTATGCTCACAACCGGCTTATGATTGTTATACAGAACGGTTATATCCTTAAAGGTTATATCTTCAATCACCGGATTCAGGTTAAGCCCTTTATTCGTCTCGTATCCGATTTCCATTGACTGGGCAAGGTCGGTCCAGACCTGAATATTTTCAAAGAGAATATTTCTCGACGGGCCTGCATAGTTTTTAATAACAAGAGAGTCGTCCCATGTTCTGGCAAACGAGTCTCTGACAATATGGTCACGGCAGGACTGGAATGTAAAACCGTCACCGTTTTGTCTTGCCGAGATAATCTTAAAGTTCGATATATTTACGTTTTCACTTGCGAATGAATTGAAATTCCATGCATTTGCGTTTGCGAGAATAATTCCCTCGGCTGTAACGTTTTTAACACCCCGAAGGTCAATCGGCACACGTGCATATGCTCCGGGCTGGTTATGCCCTTCAAAGTCCGCTCCGCAAATCATTCCTCTGCCGCGGATTGTTACATTAGCGGAATTTTCGGAAATAATAACGGAGTTCAGAACCGCACCGCCCGAAATATATAGGGTCTCGTCACTTTTAAGTAAAATCGCATCCTTTGTCCAATGCCCCGGCTCGATGAAATAAACGTTCGGGTCATCCTTATCGGGAATGTCCGTTTCAAGCGGGTTTGCAAAAATGTGAGTAGCTTTGTTTACGTTGTCATTGTATACAAGTGTATAAAACCCCGGTTCTTTAATTGTAAATGATACCTTTCCGTCTTCAACCGTTGGTGTGATACCGTGGGAAGCAGGCATTACAACGGCACTTTCTACGGCTGCGGGCAGTCCCGGCATTTCGATATCAATTTTAACTTCACCTTCAAAGTCAAAGTATGTCATCGGTGTGTTTGACGGTATTGTGTTTGCGTTCCAGATATGCTCGTGATTTACCATCACATCATAAACAAACAGCTCCTGCCCGTTTGCTTTAATTGAAGCAACCTCGGAAGTTGTCATTGTTTTGGGTCCGTCATAAAGAACAAGAGTTGTACCGTCTTCGGATGGCCCGCCTGTTATGCTGCCTCCGCCGGCCCCGCCGTCGCCTGTGCCGGCTGCTCCCGATGAGCCTGCTCTTGGTGCATTCGGTGCAACAAACATAAATACTGCAAATGCGACACATAGAACAGCCGCTATGCCAAAAATTATGACCGGGACGTTAATAGCTTTTTTATCATCCATATCTGCTCATTCCTTTCTGTGATGCAATTTTAGACGGTCTCTTTAAACTGCATCAATCTCTGAGGTTTAGCGTTAAACTTGTGAGTATTATACTATAGAGTCAAATAAGAAACAAGTAGTGTTGTGAAATATATATTAAATTTTTGCAAAATAATGCAAATATGCGTTGACAAGGTGGTTTTAGTTTGTTAAAATGTGATTTAAGTTTAACGCTAAACTAAATAAAATCCGGTTAACGGTTTAGTGAATAAACAGGCAAACAGCCATAATAGGATGAAAAAGAAAACAACAAATAAAAGGAGTAATAACATGAAAAAAAGGATTAGCATTCTTCTCGCAATGGCTCTTCTGCTCTCATTTGTCGCACTTGCTTGTGACACAGCTGAGCCTGCCCCTGCACCGACACCTGCACCAACCCCGGAAGTAACAGCAGACCCTCCGCCCGAACCACCCGCACCTCCTCCCTCCGATGATACGGTATTTGTATGGAACAACTATGCAGACCGTCAACCGGGCGAAGATAACAAGCCTGACCTGTCAGTCAACGGAATGCCGATTTGGTGGAATAACTGGGCAAACCTCAGAGGCAGTAACGACGGCGGACATGTAACAATCAACTTCCGTCCCGAAGCATTTGATGAAGAAGATTTTGATGATTTAGCCGATTACTTTGCAAGACCCGGCGACTGGATGGGCAACTTCGGTGAAGCCGTCGATATGTGGGCAATTGAAGGTATCTCATACTGTAAATATATGACCATTCGTATGGGCGGCGCAGCAGGCGGTGAAGAAAACAAAATTCTTCTCCACTTCCAACCCAACGACGGTCCTCTGTTTGCAGCAAGATTTGCTGACCTCGTCACAAAAGACGGCGGTAATGTTGAAATCACAACAGATATACAAGACATAGTAATTGACCTCGAAGCATCAGGCTTCCCGGGCATGACAAACCGTATGCATATCCGTGCATTTGTTGAATGTACAATCATGCTGGAAGAAATTTCTTTCTCATCACCGGTTGCTCCTGTTACAGAAGACCCGCTCGATGGAATCACTGTCCAACCGAAAATTGAAACTCTCGGAGATCTCCCGATTCAATCATGGGCAGATGCATTCTCAGGCATGTTAATATGGAACAACTATATCGGCCGCACACCAAGTGAAGATGCAAAACCCGATCTTTCAACAGGCGGAGTACCGATTTGGTGGAGTAATTTTGCAAACCTCAGAGGTGAAGTCGTAGACGACGGTATGCTGATTAATTTCCGTCCCAGAGCGTTCGATTCTGACGATTATGATGATGAAGATGCTTATTTTGCAGGTGCAATGGACTGGATGGGTAACTTCGGCGAAGCAGTTGACGTATGGGCACTCGATGATGTTGCAATATTCCAATTCATTACATTCCGCATGAGAGGCCTTGAAGGCGGCGAAGAAGATAAAATCCTTCTCCACTTCCAACCCAATGACGGTCCTGTTTATATCGCCCGTTTCTCTGATTTAGTGGCACTTGGCGGCGGAAGCCCCAAAATCACAACAGAAATGGATGATGTCGTTATCGATTTAACAGCATCAGGTTTCCCCGGCATCACAAACCGTATGCACATCCGTGCATTTGCAGAATGCGGTATTGTACTGCAGGAAATTTTCTTCTCAACACCGGTTGGCGAAGTTGGTGATGATGTTGATGAAAGCATACAAGTTGATCCCGAGCTTCCTTTCGACAGACTTTCAATCAAAGATTTCGTAGCACAAGTATCATAATATAACCGCTGCTCACGCTACCATCGGTTTATGAAAAACAATTCGCAGGGGTGGACAAATTTCCGCCCCTGCGATATGATTTAAGAGCAGCAACCGCAGTTAAACCACAGCAGCCGCACTTTAACCGCAGACATAAAATTGCGCCCGGACCCAAAGGAGCAAAAGCCATGACCACTCTTAAAGATATTGCACGCGAAGCCGGAGTCAGTATTACAACGGTTTCAAATGTCATTCATAACAAAAAAAGCCGTGTTTCACCCGAGCTTGTTTCCAAAATCCATGAAATAATCAAACGTGAAAACTATATTCCGAGCATGACGGCACGGACTCTTGCAAATAACGCTTCGCCGATTATTGGGATTATAAATCACACAATGTTTCATGCGGGCGGCGGGTTTATGGCTGACCCTTTTCATAATATTTTTATGGGAAGTATTGAAGACTGTATGCGGGAGCATGGTTATTTCGTTATGGTGCGCACAGTCGAAGACCCGGGAGCTCTTGAAACCGTGCACCGCAACTGGAATCTTGCGGGAATGATTCTGACGGGTCTTTTCCAAGATGAATTTTTCGAGCGTCTGCACAGTTTAAAAATCCCGTATGTCCTGATAGACAGCTATATAAATTTGCCCGAGGTATATAATGTAGGTCTTGAGGACAAAAAAGGCGGTTACATTGCAACAAAACGTCTTCTCGACGGCGGTCACCGCAGTATTGCTTTTACCGGTCCGAAAATTCAAGAGACAGGTGTTGTTTCACAGCGTCTTGACGGTTACAAACAGGCACTGTCCGAGTTCGGTTTGCCGTTTGACCCCGGGCTTGTATATGAGGTTGATATAACAATCGACGAAGGCATTAAGCTCGGTGAGCTTCTGAGCCGTAAAAAAGATGTCACAGGTATCTTTTCATCCGCCGACATTCTTGCAGCAGGCATCATGACAGGCCTGCGCTCCAAAGGTGTAAATGTTCCCGATGACAAATCCATCATCGGGTTTGACGATAACTATCTTTGCCGAATAACTTCTCCCCAGCTCACAACCATCCACCAGGACGCCCACGAAAAAGGCGTCATCGCCACCGAAATGATGCTCGCCCAACTCCAAGGCAAAACCATCCCCAACAGAAACGTCGTCCTACCTGTTCGATTGGTTGAACGGGAAAGCGTTCGGGATATATAATAAATAAGCACAGGGGTAGCACAGGGGTAGCACAGGGGGGACGGTTCTCTTGTGTTCTTTTCGGAGAGCACAAGAGAACCGTCCCCCCTGTGCTCTCCGTGAAGGCAATAGAGATTTAGTAAATATACATTTACTTATTTTTCATTTTGGAGTATAATAGACTCAATTCCAAAAAGGAGGCAAAAACTATGTTTATCGGACGGCAAAAAGAGCTTGAAGCTTTATCTAAACAATATGAAAAAGACGAGTTCACGTTTATTCCTGTTTATGGACGCAGGCGTGTTGGTAAAACACAATTAATTGAAGAGTTTATATGTGATAAAAAGTCAATATTTTTTACCGCTGTCAACAAAGGAACATATAAAAGTAATATGGAGCTGCTAAGCAAAGCCATTTATGACGGCAGTGAAGCAGCACCGGTTTACAATAGTTTCTATGATGCTTTAGACGGCATCAGCCGAGTCGCAGAAAAAGAAAAGCTGGTGTTTGTAATTGATGAGTTTCCATACTTTGCACAGTCTGATGAAAGCATAATTTCAATTTTACAACAATTTATCGACTTGAATTTTCTAAAAACAAACATGATGCTGATACTCGCAGGTTCGTCATTATCGTTTATGGAAAATCAAGTTTTAGGTTACCAAAGCCCGCTGTATGGAAGACGGACAGGGCAAATTAAACTGCTTCCGATGGACTTCCAAACCGCACGGCAGTTCGCACCAAACCTTTCCAAGCTCGACCAAGCGGTTATGTATGGCGTTACAGGTGCAATACCAAAATATTTGACATTATTCAGCGACAGTTTATCACTTGACGAAAATATCAAAGGGCAATATTTTGACCGTAATGCTTATCTATTTGAAGAACCTGAAAATTTATTGAAACAGGAATTTAAGGAGCCGGCTTTATATCAGGCAATCATCACTGCTATTGCTGCCGGTGGTTCGCAAATTAAGGACATCAAGGGCAAGGTCGGCGAAGAAAGCAGCACAGTCGCCACTTATATGAAATCACTTCTGGACACAGGCATAGTCAGGAAGGAGATTCCCGCAACCGACAAACCGGGTAGCCGCAAAACGATATATCGCTTGGAAGATGGCATGTTCCGATTTTGGTATCGCTTTGTGTATCCGAATGTTTCTCTTATTGCTCTTGATAAAGGCGATATGGTTTTTAATCGTGTTAATCCCGGAATCAACGATTTTATGGGTGAGGTGTTTGAAAAACTCTGTATAGAATATATGTGGAGTATTTACGATAATTTGCCCTTTGCATTTCAAAACATCAATCGCTGGTGGGGGAATAATCCTGATTTGAAATCACAAATGGAAATTGACTTCATTGCCTATGATAATGATGAATCACAAGCTGTTTTCGGCGAATGTAAATGGCGTAATGAGCAGCTTGATAAAGCCACCATTGAAATGCTGATTGAAAAATGCCAAATGTTCAAAAGCTTTAAACAAAAGTATTACTATCTCTTCTCAAAAATCGGTTTTACATCCGGAGCACGTGAGTTTGCGATGAAACGGAACGATATTCGTTTGATTGAATTTAATGAAATGTTTGAAAACACAGAATGACCGCTTGATTGAACATGAAAGATGTGAGGGATATATAATAAAAGGCTGCTACATATTTTGTAACAGTCTTTTATTATCTCCCGCCGTACCTTACATAGATTTTACAATCATTATACGTTTTTCTGCTATTTTGTGTTTTTTGGTACTGGTAAAGTGCACATGTAGTTTATCAAAATAGTAATTAAGGAGAAAATGAAAAGATGAAAATTAGCAGAATAGTTACAGTTATGGTCCTTGGTTTGAGCCTTATGCTTGGGCTTGTTGCCTGTGGTGGCGGAGGGTTTGATACTTCGAGGAACATTACGGTGCTTGCACGTGAGGACGGAAGCGGAACAAAATCGGCATTTATGGACATTATCGGACTTAAAGATAAGCCTGACCCCGCCGGTGTTATTATTCAGCCAAGCACGGCTGCAATCAATGCAGAGGTCAGAAACAATACTACGGCTATCGCTTATGAGAGCCTCGGTTTTGTGGCAGATGATGTAAAAAAACTCTCGGTCGACGGTGTAGAGCCTACAGTAGACAACATCAACAGCGGCTCGTATCAGATTGCCCGCCCGCTTGCAGTTGTTTACCACGAATCGTCACTGAGTGACGAAGTAGTCAAAGCATTCTTCGATTTCATGCAATCAAGCGAAGCACAGGCAATTATTAACGAAGAGGGTTTTGTACCGGTTCTCAGCAGTGCATCTGCATATACTGTCAACGGCGCACTTTCGGGAACAATTGATGTCAGCGGCTCAACATCCGTACAGCCGTTAATGATTGAGCTTGCAGCAGCGTTTGAACACCTTCAGCCGAATGTCAGTGTCAATGTATCGGGCGGCGGAAGCGGCACAGGATACAATAACGCAGAGGAAGGCGTATCCGATTTCGGCATGGTAAGTGAAGTATTCAACAGCGAAAGAGCACCGTCATGCACGTTTACAAATATTGCAAGAGACGGAATCGCAGTAATCGTTCACAAGGATAACCCGCTCACGAGTATTACCATGGAACAGCTTCGAGGCATATTTGACGGAGAAGCCGGAGCCGCAGCCATCACAACATGGAGTTCACTTATAACAAACTAGTTCTCCGCCATAGCGCGAAAATATTATTAAAACAAAGCAAAGGTTTTGGATGGAGCAACTATTATGATGATTAAAGCATATCGTTTCATAAAGGCGAGAGATTATCTCATGCGTGCAGTATTTATGCTGTGCGCAGCCTTTTCAATTCTTGCACTCGCATGTATCTGCGTATTTTTGTTTGTAAGCGGTATACCGTTTATAGGAAGAATCGGGTTTTCCAACTTTTTCGGTACAACATGGCATGTGGACTCTCAGGCATACGGAATCCTGTCAATGATTGTCACATCTCTTTATTTAACAGCACTCGCAACATTTATAGGCGTTACCACAGGTCTTTTGACTGCAATTTGTCTTTTCAGATTTTGCCCGAAAAGATTGATTCCTTCAATAAGGCAAATGGTAAACCTGCTTGCGGGAATACCATCGGTAATTTACGGTTTGTTCGGCCTGATAATTATCGTACCCTTTCTTCGTGACTATGTTTCTCCAAACAGTATCGGCTTCGGACTGCTTGCCGCAAGCCTTGTTGTATCGATAATGATTCTTCCGACTATTGTAAGCGTGAGCCTTGATGCACTTAATGCAGTACCTCGCAGTTATTACGAAGGTTCACTTGCGCTCGGGGCTACAAGTGAACAAAGTGTTTTTAAGGTTGTTGTCCCTGCAGCCAGAAGCGGAATTCTTGCTGCTGTTGTACTTGCAATAGGCAGAGCAATCGGCGAAACAATGGCGGTAATAATGGTTATCGGAAACTCTCCTGTTATGCCGCACGGTTTGTTCCAGTCAGTCCGTACGATGACGGCAAATATCGCACTCGGTGCAAAGGAGCTTGGCGGAGATGCCGCTACGGCTCTTGTATCAACGGGAGTTGTCCTCTTTATTTTCACATTGCTGCTTAACATCAGCTTTAATCTTCTCAGAGGAGGTGAAAAGCGTGAAAAAAAACGCACACAAAAGACAGATACTTAAATTCGCTGTCTTAAAAAATATTACACGTGCCGCACTTTTAGTCAGCCTTATAGCACTTGTATCCGTTGTCGCATTTATCCTTATAAGAGGTTTACCGCACATTAACATGCAGCTGCTTTTCGGTGAATATACCAGCAGGTCGCCGTCTCTTTTACCCGCAATAACAGGCACACTTTATATTATTGTTATATCAATTCTGATAGCCGCTCCAATAGGAATAGGCAGTGCAATTTATCTTACGGAGTATACAAACTCAAAAAGCCGTCTGATCCGTATCGTCCGTATTGCCGTCGAAACACTTGCGGGGATTCCGTCAATAGTCTACGGTATTTTCGGATATCTTGTTTTTGTTGTCGCTCTTGGGTTCCGTTACTCACTTATCGGAGGCGGAATGACGCTTGCAATTATGATTTTACCCGTCATTGTACGCTCGACCGAGGAGAGCCTGCTTGCTGTCCCGCTCGCTCTGCGTGAGGGTAGCTTTGCACTTGGCTCATCGAAGGTCAGAACAATATTTTCCGTTGTCCTGCCTTGCGCTGCAAGCGGTATTGTCACCTCGCTGATACTTGCAATCGGGCGTGTGATTTCGGAAAGCGCTGCGCTGCTTATGACCATCGGAATGGTTGTAAACAAGGTTCCCGAAAACTTCGCATCACCGGGGACAAGCCTTGCTCTCAATGTATATTATTTCGGCTCACACGGATATCCCGAGGAAGCTGCGGCGACTGCCGTTGTGCTTCTTGTTTTGGTCATGTCAATAAATATTCTGGCAACAGCTTTAGGAAAATTCTTCGGCAAAGGGGAACTTGCACATGGATAGTAAGTTTAATATTACAGTAAGAAACTGTGATTTATATTACAGTGAATTTCAAGCCTTAAAGGATGTCAACATGGACATCGATGAACATGAGGTAACTGCATTTATCGGCCCGTCGGGCTGCGGTAAATCTACATTTATCAAAACCCTCAACCGCATGAACGACCTCATTGAGGACTGCAGGATTACCGGCGAGATAATAATCGGTGAGCAGGACATTTACGAAAAAGGCACCGATGTTACGATGCTCCGCAAAAATGTCGGAATGGTTTTCCAAAAGCCGAACCCTTTCCCGATGACAATCTATGACAATATCGCTTTTGCTCCGAGGACATTCGGAATCAAGAAAAAAGCGGAGCTTGATGAAGTTGTGGAGCGTTCATTAAGGCAAGCGGGTCTGTGGGATGAGGTGCGTGACAGGCTCCGCAAGAATGCGATGGGGCTTTCGGGCGGTCAGCAGCAAAGGCTTTGCATCGCACGTGCACTTGCGGCAGAGCCGAAGATTCTGCTCATGGATGAACCGACAAGTGCGCTCGACCCTATCTCAACGGGTAAAATCGAGGAGCTTATGATTGAGCTTAAAAAAGAGTACACAATAATCATCGTAACCCACAACATGCAGCAGGCAACAAGAATCTCGGATAAGACCGCATTTTTCCTGCTCGGTGAGGTCATCGAATACGCAACTACACAGGAATTGTTTTCAAACCCAAAGGACAAACGCACCGAAAGCTATATTACCGGAAGATTCGGGTAACAAAGCGTTCCGGAGTACTAAAAATGCTGCCTAAAAATGCTGCCTATATAAAATCTAAACAAAAAGGAGTATAATACATATCATGTCAATACGTGCAAGTTATGAAAAAGAATTAAGAAGCGTAACGGACAACCTTGTGCTCATGTGCCGTTACATCGAAACTGCCATTGAAAAAAGCATCGGCGTGCTTGTTGAAAGAGATGCTTCGCTTGCCGATGATGTTTACGAGGTTGATAAACTCATTGATAAAATGGACCGTGATATTGAGCAAAGCTGCCTTCGGATTCTGATGATGGAAAACCCTGTCGCAAGCGATTTTCGGGAAATAACCGCTGCGCTTAAAATGATAACCGACCTTGAACGTATCGGCGACCAGGCATGGGATATTGCCGATATTGCAACACAATTCGGTGATGACGAATATATAAAAAAACTTGAGCATATACCGCAGATGGGCGTTATTGTCATTCAAATGGTTAAGGACGGCGTTCAGGCTTATATAAACCGTGACCTCGAGCTTGCCCGCTCCCTCGATAAAACGGACGATAAGGTCGACAGTATGTTCAGTATCGTCATGGATGAGCTTATTGCACTTATTAAAGAAAACCCCGATAATGTGGAGCAGGGTGTCATGCTGATGATGATAAATAAATACCTTGAGCGTATCGGCGACCACGCTGTAAACATCGGTGACTGGGTGGAATATGCGATAACCGGTAGGCATCCGAAAAAAATTGAAAAATAACGGGTGATTTCATGAAACAATTGATTTACGTAATCGAAGATGACAAGGCATTGCAGGAGCTTTATACCTATTCACTCGAAAATGAGTTTGAAAGCCGCTGCTTTGATAACTGGAGCTCTTTTCACAGCATTGCTGAAGGAAAGCAACCCGACCTTATTATCCTCGATGTAATGCTGCCGGGTGAAGACGGTTTTTCAATTCTTTCAAAATTGAAAGCAGATACGAAATTTTCTCATATCCCGGTAATAATGGTTTCGGCAAAGGGCGAGGAATTTTCCAAGGTCAGAGGGCTTAATCTTGGTGCCGATGATTATATGAGCAAACCTTTCGGGGTACTTGAGCTTGTTGCCCGTATAAAAGCGAACTTACGTAAAAATGCAAAACCGGATGCAGAGCTTATTGTCTGCGGGGATATAACCATAGACCGTGAAAAGCACCAAATAACAATAAACGGCAGCAATATACAAACCACCCTTAAGGAATATAACCTGCTGTGTCTTTTATGCCAAAATGCAGAGAAGGTGCAGGCACGGGAGAAAATTTTCAACGAAATCTGGGGCGAGAGTTTTATCGGTGAAACACGCACCCTCGATATCCATATAAAACAGCTCCGCAGTAAGCTTAAGACGGCGGAAAGCAAATTAAGAATCGAAACCGTAAGAGGTGTCGGGTACAAGTTAGTTTGAAAGGAATATTTTTTATAAAATGATTAAACGTCTGTTTTTTTATACAACCTTTATAATGCTTATCGGGTTAATAAGTTTTTTTGCGGTTTCATTATATATTACGCATACGAATAATATTAAATTCGCCAAGGATACCGTAATGGAAGCAGCCCGAATATGTGCAGGCATGTACTCCGATGAGGTTGACGACTATTCACTTGTCGGCATCGGAAACGATATAAGAATCACGATTGTTGCGTCCGACGGCACAGTTATTGCGGAAAGCCGCAGGCAGGCTGCAACAGTGAGCGAATCTTATCTTACACGCCCTGAAATTCAGGCAGCTGCAGCCGGAAATCCCGATGCTTTTATTCGCCGCTCCGAAAGCTTTGGCATCAATTTTATTTATTATGCATTAAAAACCGATTTCGGAAATGACTATGTATTTGTCAGAGCTGCAATGCCGATTGCCAATATCGATACATACCTGTATCAGTCCTTACCTTTACTTGTCATTTTGTTATGTGTTGTTGTTGTTCTTTGTTCCGTGCTTTCACATGCGATAATAAACCGCATAACAAGGCCGTTTGAGTCAATCGAAGCGAATCTGCGCCTGCTCTCTCGAGGAGTATATGAGCCGGGGAATATTACGGGCAGCTATGAGGAAGTTAACCAGATAACCCAAAGCATCGATGATGTCAGCAATATTCTGCAAACAAGCTTAAACGACCTGCGTGAAGAGCGCAACAAGCTCGATTATATCCTCAACAGTATCGGCGACGGTCTTTTTGTCGTTGACGAGAATATGAACATTGCGCTGATAAATGCTGCAGCCTTGAAGTTTTTTGATGCGGGTGCCGATGTTACGGGGAAAAACATAAATTACCTCGTCTATGACCAAACTCTGTCGGGAGCGGTTGCGGGATGTGTAGTACAGGAGAAAAATTCGGTTTTCGAGCTGACACTCGGCGGCAGGATATTTTTCGCAGCCGTAAAACGCCTTCCGGATACAACACTTTCAATGGTTGTTATGTCGGATGTTACAGATGTCCGTGAAAATGCAAAAATGCGCGAGGAGTTTTTCGCAAACGCTTCTCACGAACTCAAAACACCGCTTACAGCTATAAAAGGCTTTAATGAGCTTACTGCGGCAAATAATAAAGATGACAAGCTAAATAAATTTATTGATAGTATAACCAGAGAAACAGACAGGATGCTCACCTTGATTAGTGACATGCTTAAGCTGTCGGAGCTTGAAAATGCTAAAACAATTAATCCGGTACCTGTTTCGCTTGCAAAAATTACCGGTGAGGTTCTTGACGTTTTATCCTCCACCATCAGCGAAAAAGAGCTTGTTATAGAATTCGCCGGTGATGCTGAAGTCATGGCGGAGCAGAGCCATGTTTATGAGCTTGTTAAAAATATTATTGAAAATTCAGTCCGTTACAACAATAACGGCGGCAGTCTTTCAATTTTAGTAGAAAGCGACCGGCAAGGTTCAAGACTGCTTGTTACCGACAACGGCATCGGCATATCGCCCGAGGAACAAACAAGGGTCTTCGAACGCTTCTACCGGGTAGAAAAAAGCCGCTCCCAAAAAAACGGCGGCACCGGCCTCGGCCTTTCAATAATCAAACACATCTGCCTCCTCTACAACTGGAACCTAACCCTAAAAAGCAAACTCGGCGTCGGCACAGAGGTAATTGTTGAATTTTAATGAGTTTGGTCTTTGGAACCACTCTTAAAAATCATTGACAAACACTAAGCTCTTTTGTCATAATTAGTATATAGGGGGTGGTTTGGTGGCGAAGATTGTTGAGTGTATTCCCAATTTCAGTGAGGGAAGGGTACCTGAACGGGTCGAGGAGCTTGCGGTGGTTGCAAAAAGTGTGCCGGGGGTTTCTTTGCTTGATTATTCTTCGGATGCAAGCCATAACCGGAGTGTGTTTACTTTAATAGGTGACCCTGTCGGGATTGCAGAGGTTGCTTTTCAGCTTTGTAAAAAAGCGTCCGAAATTATTGATATGACAAAACACAGCGGTGAGCATCCGAGAATGGGGGCCACCGATGTTATTCCTTTTGTGCCTATCAGGGATGTAAGCATTGACGAGTGTATAGATATATCCGAACAGGTTGCAAGGCGTTTATGGCTTGAGGTTGGTATCCCGAGTTTTTTATACGAATATTCCGCATCATCACCCGACAGGAGAAATCTTGCAGAGGTCCGAAAAGGCGAGTTTGAGGGAATGCCCGAAAAGCTGCTGCAGGATAATTGGGAGCCTGATTTCGGGATGCGTGAAATCCACCCGACGGCAGGCATAACCGCAATCGGTGCAAGACCTCCGCTTATTGCATACAATGTAAATCTTGACACATCAAATCTTGATATAGCTAAAATTATCGCACGAAAAATAAGAGGTAGCTCCGGCGGTTTTCAGGCATGCAAGGCAATTGGCATAAAACTCGAGGACAGAAATGTCGCTCAAGTTTCAATGAACCTTGTAAATACCGAAATCACACCGATTTACGAGGTCTTTGACGCTATAAAGCATGAAGCAAAATGCTACGGCGTAGACATCCTCGGCAGCGAGCTCATCGGCCTAGCAAGCGCAAAATCCCTAATCGACTGCGCCGAACACTACCTCCAAATCGAAAACTTCGACTACAAACGCCAGGTTCTCGAAAATCATTTGTTTTAAGAGGACAAGGGGACACTGTGCTTTGTTTTTGAGGGGGGCTTAGGGTTTATTAAATTAGTTTTCGCACACCGAGGCATGGACGCCGAGGGGCGCTCTGTTGAAACACGACGTTTCATCTGAGCGAAAGGAAATTAATTTAATAAACCCTAAGCCCCCCTGAACAAAGCACAGTGTCCCCCCTTGCCTGCCTCTATCTGAAAAAGAAATAAACAAAAATTATTGTCATGATTATGAATATTGCTGCATATGGTAATATTATTGAAAATGCGGCGATTATCATTGCGAGGATGTCTTTTGCGGTGAAGCCGATATCAGCAGGTTCGATATAATCGTCTACAATGGTGGGGTTTTCATCCTCATCCCCGTCCGCAGCCTCGGAAGCAATCAAAGCAACCTCCTCGTCCGCTTTTGGCGGAGGGAGGTTTGCTTTGCGTATTCTTTCAAGTTCTTCTTCTACGCGGCGGTTATTAAAAAGCATTATAAGGACTCCGCTTTATGGCACATTACAAAGTGTCCGGGTTCGAGTTCCCTGTTTTCGGGAACCGTCTCTTTGCATATCGGCTCGACATGCGGGCATCTTGTGTGGAAGCGGCAGCCCGATGGCGGGTTTGCGGGTGAGGGTACGTCTCCCTCCATAACAATGCGTTTACTTTTGCCCTTTGCTTTCGGGTCAAATGACGGTGCTGCGGAAAGAAGTGCCTTTGTATACGGGTGTATCGGATTTGCAAAAATCTTGTCACGGCTTCCGTATTCAACCAAGTGCCCAACATACATAACTCCGACATCGTCGCTGATGAATTTAACAACCGAAAGGTCATGTGAAATGAACAGGTATGTAAGACCCATCTCGTCCTGCAGGTCCTTTAGGAGGTTAATAATCTGCGATTGAATCGACACGTCGAGTGCTGAAACAGCTTCGTCGCATACGATAAACTCGGGATTAACCGCAAGTGCTCTTGCAATGCAGATACGCTGACGCTGACCGCCGGAGAACTGATGGGGATAACGCAGTGCCTGCTCGGGGAAAAGACCGCATTTTCCGATTATCTCGATGACACGTTCTTTCATTTCCTTTTTATTCGGGACGATTTTATGCTGCAGCATTGCTTCGCCGACTATATCCTTAACGGGTAATCTCGGGTTAAGCGAGCTGTACGGGTCTTGGAAAATTATCTGCATTCTTGTGCGAAATTCCCTTAGCTTGCTCTTTTCCATTTTCAGCATATCATTGCCGTCGAAGATAACCTCGCCGTCCGTTGCTTTAAGCAGTCTGAGCATTGTACGTCCGGTTGTTGATTTTCCGCAGCCTGATTCGCCGACAAGACCCATTGTTTTGCCGCGTTCAATATTAAAGGTAATACCGTCGACCGCTTTTACATGTCCGACTGTTTTCCTTACAACGCCTGCTTGTATGGGGAAATATTTTTTAAGTTCCTTAACTCTGATTAATGCTGTATCACTCATGCCTCTTCCCCTCCCTCTGAGGAAATCCCGCTCCCATTGTATTCCCAGCAGGAAACGATGTGTTCATCCGTAATCTTGTGGGTCGGGGGGTATTCCTGCTTGCATCTTTCCGTAACCTTATAACAGCGGGGATGGAAAGGACAGCCGCCCGGCAGCTCCGTGAGGTCGGGAACATTTCCGGGAATAACATGCAGCCTTTTTTCCGTTGTTGCCATATCGGGCTTTGATGCGATTAGACCCTGGGTGTACGGGTGCTGCGGTGATTCGAAGAGCTCCTCTATCGGTGAGCTTTCAACCACCTTTCCTGCGTACATGACCACGACACGGTCACACATTTCTGCAATAACTCCGAGGTCGTGAGTTATAAAGATAATTGAAGCGTTTATCCTGCTCTTTAAATCATTCATAAGCTCAAGAACCTGAGCCTGTACGGTAACGTCAAGCGCAGTTGTCGGCTCATCGGCGATAAGCAGCTTCGGTTCACATGCAAGAGCCATTGCAATCATTACACGCTGACGCATACCGCCGGAGAGTGAAAACGGGTATTCGTCGACTATACGTTCTGGATTCGGGATTCTGACGAGGTCAAGTAATCTGATGCTCTCCTCATGGGCTTCTTTTTTGGTCATACCCCTATGGAGCATCATCGGCTCGCTTATTTGCTTGCTTATCTTAAAAACAGGGTTAAGCGAGGTCATCGGCTCCTGGAAAATAAACGAAATATCATTGCCGCGGATGGAGCGCATATCTTTTTCGGGCAGCAGGTATCTTTCGTTTTCATTAATACGCAGAAGTGTCTTGCCGTCAAAGGTGATTTCTCCGCCCTCGTATTTTCCGGGAGGGGTTTCGACTATACGGGTTATCGACATGCTTGAAATGCTTTTGCCGCAACCCGATTCACCTACAAGACCGAGGGTTTCGCCTTTTCTTACATAGAAATCAACATCGTTGACAGCACGTACAGTTCCATTATCGGTATGGAAAAATGTTTTAAGGCCTTTTACGTCAAGTAAAATATCTTCTTTTTTCTGTCCGACGGCGGGCATTCCCGATTCGGGTACCATCATTGCTCCGATATCCACATCGTCTACATTGTTTAAATCATTATTCAAATTCTCGTTCATATCTCAGACCCCCTATCGCTTCATTTTCGGGTCGATGGCATCGCGCAGGCCGTCACCGACAATGTTGAAGCACATAACGGAGAGAAATATTCCGACACCGGGCGGAACCCATATCCACCAGCGGGTTGAAAGAACAATAAACTGGTTTGCTGGTTGAATCATGTTACCCCATGTGGGTGTAGGCGGTGCAACGCCGAGCCCGAGAAATGACAGTGCCGTTTCGACAAGAATGACGGATGCCATTCCGAGTGTTGCAAATACGATAACATAAGCAAGCACATTCGGAAGAAGATGCTTGAAAATACGTTTTATGTCACTGATTCCAAGCGCTTCGCAGGCTTCCATATATTCAAGCTCACGCAGTGAAAGTATCTGCCCTCTTACAATACGGGCGATTCCTGCCCAGCCTAAAAATACAAGGACAAATATTAATATCGGAATGCTGTTTCCGAAAATACCGACAACCGTTATACAAAACATTATAAACGGGAAGCTCATAAGTATCTCGCAAATCCGCATAATGATTGTATCGATCAGTTTTCCGTAGAACCCGGCTATACATCCGAGTATTACTCCGATAACACACTCTATAACGACAACAACAAGAGCGATGCCGAGTGATATGCGCCCGCCGTGGAAGAACCTTATAAACAGGTCCCGTCCGAGCTCATCTGTTCCGAGTATATGTGTCATACTTGGCGGTTGATTCATATTTGCAACGTTAGTTGATGTAATTGTATGTGGGGAGATAATCGGGACAAATATACAACCAAGTACAATCAAAGTCATAAGTATAAGGCAGAACATTGACATTTTCTTTTTTCTGAAACGGAAAAATACACTGCCCCAATAACTCAGCTCAGATTCTTTTTTAACTTTTTTTACTTTTACAACAGCATTTTCTGCATTTGACATTACTCTGCACCCCCTAATCATATTTTATACGCGGGTCTGCGGCTGCGTATAATAAATCTGAAATAAGAGCACCGAGGAGAGTCAGAAATGCAAGCATTGAGTTAACTGCCATTATTATCGGAAAATCACGGAAATTAACCGCATCTATTGCTGTCCTGCCAAGCCCGGGTATGCCGAAAATCGATTCCGTTATAACGGCACCTCCCATCAATGAGGGAATCCAGAATCCGAACAGTGTGATAATCGGAATAAGACCGTTTCTTAAGGCATGGCGGTAGATAACAACCTTTTCCGAAAGACCTTTTGCCCGTGCGGTTCTGATATAATCCGACCTTATAACCTCAAGCATACTCGAACGGGTATAGCGCATGAATGTCGCCGTTCCGCCCATTCCGAGAACAATCATCGGTAAAACAAGGTGATGGAGCATGTGCATTGCTCCTGCAAGTGCATTTGGCGGTGCGTATAGGGGATTTCGAATCCCGAATAACGGGAACCACTGCATCTGTATGGCAAATATACGCAAAAGAATAAGCCCGAAGAAAAAACTCGGTAGGCTTATTCCTATTAGTGAAAACACCGTAAGCGAATTATCCGCAAGAGAATATTGTCTTGTTGCGCTTATGATACCTGCAGGTATTCCTATAATTACCGAAAACAGAAATGCAAGAAGTGCAAGCGTAAGAGTTGTCGGAATCATTGGTGCAAGTATCTCGGTGACCGGTCTCTGGTACCTCATTGACATACCGAGGTCGCCGCGCAGAGTATTGCCGAGCCAAATAAAGTATCTGTTAAAAGCCGGTTCTTCCAGACCAAACCTGCGTGCTATTTCGGCTCTTTGCTCGGGTCTCATTCTCGGGTCGATAAAATTGGTAGATGCATCTCCGGGACTTAGTTCGATTATAAGAAACAATATAACCGTAATGCCAAGAAACACAGGTATTATTTGCAGCAGCCTGCGTATTATATAGGTGCGCATACACATTTCTCCCCTCAACAAAGTATTGATTTATGTCGCAAAGGGGTTATTGCACGTTAAGAACAACAACCCCTTTTATTACTGAGTATAGCTATTTTTTAGTGGTCGAGTGTTACTTTGTTGATGTGGTATGTCCAGTCGACATATGTGCTGATATCGAGGTTACCTACACGGTCGGCTACGGGCCACATAACTGAGCGAAGTGCAACAACTACTGTCGGTACTTGCTCGTTGTACATTGCCGATATTTCATTATACAGCTCTGTACGTTTCGCTTGGTCGAAGCTTTGTTTTGCATCTTCCATCTTGCGTGCGTACTCTTCGTTGCGCCAGCCTGATGCGTTGAATCCGCCGTCGCCGAGTGCCATTTCGTCAAGACCGAAAATTCCGCCTGTGAGGTCGGGGTCAATTGCCATCGACCAACCCATTGTGAACATTTCGAAATCTCTTTCGGCATTCGATGATGCACTCAGTGAACGGTCACCGACTGTGTTAAAGTCCATGATTTCAATGGTGAGATCCACGCCGATTTGCGGCCATGTGTCAGCTGCAAGACCTGAGAGGATTCCCGGCCATGCTGCTTCGGGATATACGAGCCATGTGATAGCCATTCTGTTGCCGTCTTTTGTACGGACACCGTCACCGCCCATTACCCAGCCTGCATCTTCCATGAGTTCGTTAGCTTTATCAAGGTCGAATGCATACGGGTTCATACCATCGGGATTAAATGCCCATGATACGGGAGAAATCGGTGATAAGCCTACCGAACCGAGCGCACCGTATGCTGCTGTGACAAATGCTTCGCGGTCAAGAGCATAAAGCAGTGCCTGACGTACGCGGTAGTCTTCGAGTTGCGGGATAAGTGTGTTGAATTGCATGAAGTTATAGCTGTTTCCTTCAATAACTCTGACGTCAATTCCGTCGATTGTTGCAAATGCTGCTTGGTTATCAAGTGATGCTCCGGGGTTTGCAACGTCAACCTGGTCTGTCATAAAGGCGCCCGCTAAGCTCTCATCGGGGATATCAAGGAAGATAACGCCGTCAATGAGCGGAATATCTGCGGGTTTCCAATAGTCAAAGTTTGTGTGAAGCAGGAGAAATTCTTTGTCTCTCCACTCTTGGAATACAAACCAGCCCGAACCCATCGGTTGGTCGAATTTTGCTGCGAAATCATCCCATGCATCGAATGCATAGTAATGCTCAGGCATAATTCCGTATCCGAAGTTAGCAATATTTGCAGGGCTTGCTGTTCCTTCTGCATATGTAAAGGAAATTGTTCTTTCGTCAATTACATTGATGCCGCTGATACTGTCAGCTGTGCCATCTTTAAATTCGTCGTGGCCTTCAAAGTCAACAACTACGTAACCGCGAACACCCGTATACTCGGGATGTGCAAATACATTGTATGTGAATGCAACATCGCTTGCTGTCATTGGTGTGCCGTCACTGAAGGTAATTCCTTCATGCAATGTAAATGTGTATGTTAAATTGTCTGATGAGAGTTCCCAATCTGCAATATTGGGGATAAACTCTCCGCCTGCGTTGTTTGTAACAAGACCTTCAAAAATGAGGCTTACTACATAACTGTCATAAACATTGCTTGATACTGTCGGGTTGAACAGTCCGTCAAGGCTTGTTGTACCGAAACGGAGAATGTTGTTTTGATTAATTTCTCTCGGACCGGTGGCAACGGTTTCATCACCGTCTGTGCCTTGTGTTTCATTGCCTGTTGCAGGTGCAGGGGTCGGTGCAGGGGTCGGTGCAGCTGTCTCGTATTCGGTAGCACATGCTGCTACCAATACTAATGACATAATAACTGCTATCGCTACAGCGATAATGCGATTGTACCTTTTTGTCATTTTTTTGATATCCTCCTATTTTTTGTTTTGTTGACCACTATTAAAAAGATGTAGCAGTCCTAAATAATGTATGCAACTTTCTCTTAATTATGTTACATTAATGAACATTTATCCGCTTTTAAGGCCTGTTTTATGCCGTTTTATTCTATAGAAACACATAAATTGTTATATAGATTACATGGGTTAAAGGTTCATTTGGCAATGCTGAATATATTTAAGATGTGTCACAACTGTTAGAGAATACCATACGCAAGTAGTCTTGTCAACAAATATATGCATTTGCAGTACATTTTTGCTGCACGACCGCTCGGCTTTGTGAAAATGTGCTGATTTCTGTATTTCACATTGCAAACACTGCAGTATGTAACATTTTTAAGAAAAAGTAACATACATTGGGCAAAATGCGGTCATTATATTATTTTGTGAACAATTAAAATGAAAAAGGAGAAAAAGAAAAAATGAAAAAAATCTTGGCAACACTGCTCGCAGTCTCCCTCTTGCTCGTCATGGTAGCAGCATGCGGCGGCAATGCAAACACCGGAACACCCGACTCCGGTACACCGGATTCAGGCACAGGTACAACAGATTCCGGCACAGCAGACGGGGGTACAACAGATTCAGGTACGGGAGATGCCGGTTTCCCGGATCCGAACAATATCCTGCGCTTTGCAACAACAGGAATCGCCGGAAACTTCAATCCGATACTTGCGAATAACGTTTATGACCAATATGTCGTAAGCCTTATTTTCGAAGGTATGATTTCAAACGATGCATCAGGCACATTTATTCCCCACATCGCAACATGGGAAGTATCAAGCGACCATCTGACATACACATTCACACTTGAAGACAGCATTACCTTCAGCGACGGAACACCGCTGACAGCGGAAGACGTTGCATTTACGTACACAACAATTGCAAGTCCCGAATATATCGGACCGCGCGGTTATGCAGTTGCAAGCCTTAAAGGTTATCCCGAGTTTCGGGCAGGCGATACCGACACATTTGAAGGTGTAGAAGTAATTGACGAAAAAACAGTTGCTTTCCATATTGCCGACGGAGCCGAAAGTCCTGCAAACATCCAGTTCTTCGGATTCGGAATTCTTCCGAAGCACATCTATGATGTTGCAACATGGGATGACTTTACAGCGCTTAATACTTCACCGGTCGGTTCAGGCTGGTTTGTAATGGAAGAGTACAGAGACAAGGAATTTGTTCTCCTTCACAGAAATAATGATTATTGGAATACTTCTGAAAAACCGATTCTTGATGGAATCCTGATGTCGGAAATTCCGGAAGAAAGCCTTCAGGGCGCATTTATGACAGGTCAACTCGACCTTGCTCAACCGCAAACAAGCAGCGATAACTGGGATGCATACTCCGTAATGGACGGTGTATTCGTTCAGTCACACCTTGCAAACGGTTATACATATCTCCAGTTTAACACTTTAACACCTCAACTCGAGGATTATCGTGTGCGTCAGGCTCTTATGTATTCACTTGATCGCCAGGCATTTATCGAAGCCCTCTTCGGAACACTCGGTTCGGTAGGACTTGCTCCGATTTCACCGGTATCATGGGCATTCCCGACATCCGGTCTTAACGACTATGCATTTGATATGGACAGAGCATCTGCGCTTATGGATGACGCAGGCTGGGAAATGGGTGCTGACGGCGTCCGCACAAAAGGCGGAAACAGAATGGAACTTAAATGGCTGGTTTATGATGACGTAGCATGGCCGGGAGTTCTTTCAGCTCTTGCAGCCGACTCTTGGAGAGAACTTGGTGTTGACCTTAGTATCGACATCATGGACTTTGAAACTGTTCAAGCTCTCACAGGCGGAGTGCCGATTGAAGAAAGAGATTTCAGCATTTACACAATGGGCTGGTCCACAGCGATTGACCCCGACCTCACAGGCGGAATCTTCGGTATGGAAGATGACACAATGGATCAAGGCGGGTTCAACCAATCAGGATGGTTCAGACAGGATGTACATGACAAAATGCTCGAAGCTCTTCGTGAATTCGACCAGGGCAGACGTGCAGAGTTATATAAAGAGCTTGCACTTATCTTCAATGAACAGCTTCCGACAGCTGTTGTTTCCTACAGATACTTTGTATGGGTAAACAGCGACCGTGTACAAGGTCTTGATATTGGTCCGTTTGTTGACTGGACATACCATGTAAATAAAATCTCACTTGCAAACTGACAAAACCAATAACGTAACCTGATAAAGCACCAAAGGGGACGGAATCATCGCTAACAGCATAGCAATGAACCGTCCCCTTACTAAAACTTAAATTTAACCGAAAGAGAGGAATATGTATGGGTACCTATATAGTACGGAGATTATTGCAATTAATCCCTGTATTTCTGGGAATAATGGTAATACTCTTCACTATTGTCGAGCTTAGTCCGGGGGGGCCGCTTTCGGCATATTTAAGTCCGAGAATGACTCCGGCACTGCGGGCGGAGTTAGTGGAAAGGTTCGGATTAAACGACCCTCCCGTAACTCGTTTTTTCATTTGGCTCGGTAATATGCTTCGAGGTGAGCTCGGTTCATCGATAAGGCTGCAAAGACCGGTTGTTGATGTTCTTGCTCCGATGATTTCCCCGACTTTACTTCTGATGTCGCTTTCAATGGTATTTTCGGTACTTGTCGGTGTTCCTGCCGGAATTATCAGCGCAACAAAGCAGTATACAATTGCAGACAATTCCCTTACAGTATTTTCTCTTATAGGTATCAGCATGCCGAGCTTTTTCTTCGGTTTGCTTCTTTTACGTTATTTCTCCGTTGAGCTTCAATGGTTTCCTCTTTTCGGAATGCGTGACGCTTTATACAAACCGCCGAACGCTTTTGCAAATGCTCTTCATGTTCTTCATCATATGGTATTGCCTGTAATTGTTCTTGGAATGGGTGGTGTTGCAACATTCATGCGGTATACCCGTTCGAGTATGCTTGAGGTTATTAAATCAGACTATATACGCACCGCAAGAGCAAAGGGTTTAACGGAAAAGGTTGTTATCTACCGTCATGCTCTTCGTAATGCGATGATTCCCATAATCACACTTCTCGGCTTCTGGATTCCGTCACTTTTAAGCGGAGCGGTTATTACGGAAAGTATATTCGCACTTCCGGGCATAGGACGAACTGCGGTAGAGGCAGTCATGACACGTGATTATCCGATTATTCTGTCAATAAGCACTATGATGGCAATCCTGACGCTTCTCAGTACTCTCATAGCCGACATATTATACGCAGCTGCAGACCCGCGTATAAAGTATGATTAGGGGGTGTAATTAAATGTCAGACGCTGTAAAAACAGTCGAAGTAAAAAAGAAGTTCAAAAGAGAGTCGGAGATGAGCTACTGGGGTAGTGTATTTTTCCGGTTGAAGAAAAATAAAATGGCAATGGTAAGCTTGATTGTTTTAGTGATAATTGTACTCGGATGTATATTTGTTCCGATTTTTTCGGAGCTTGATTACATTCACACAAACACCGACAATAATAACCAACCACCAAGCTGGGAGCACCCGTTTGGCACCGATCAGATAGGGCGCGACCTTTTTGTCCGCTTTTTTAACGGGGGCAGGATTTCGCTTGGACTTGCACTATCAGTAGTTATTCTTGAAGTTGTAATAGGTACGATTATGGGATGTATTGCCGGTTATTACGGTAAATTCGCCGATACAATAATAATGAGGTTTTGTGAGATTCTAATGAGTTTCCCGTTTTTGATGTTCGCAATTACAATGGTTGCGCTTTTTGGAAACAGCATACCTGTTTTAATATTTGTAATGGTTCTTCTTACCTGGCCGTCTGTCTGCCGTATAGTCCGAGGGCAGATTCTGACCCTTCGGGAGCTTGAATATATGGAAGCATGCGAAGCTCTCGGTTTAAGTGACTGGCGCAGAATATTCAAGCACCTTTTGCCAAACATCCTTGCATATGCAATTGTATTTGCAACACTCGGAATGGCATCGGTCATTCTCACGGAAACAGCTTTGTCGTTTCTCGGGCTTGGTGTTTCGCCGCCGACTCCAACATGGGGTAACCTCATACAGGAGGCGCGTAATTTCACGATTCTTACACAGCGCTGGTGGTATTGGATTCCGCCGGGTCTTGGAATATTTGTCTCGGTTATGTGCTTCAACATTCTCGGTGACGGTCTGCGTGATGCCATCGACCCGAAAATGAAAAGGTAGGGGGTCGGAGATATGAACGAGAATTTGAATAGTATAAATTCAGAAAATGCAAATGATGTAACTAATGACATAAACAACGATTTAAGTAATGTCGACGATGTGGATATCGGAGCAATGATGGTACCCGAATCGGGAATGCCAACCGTCGGACAGAAAAAAGAAGATATTCTGCTTGATGTGAAGGGTTTGAAAACATTTTTCTATACATCAAACGGAACGGTCCGTGCAGTCAATGATGTTGATTTCTATGTAAGAAAAGGCGAAACCCTTGGGCTTGTCGGCGAATCGGGCTGCGGAAAAAGTATTTCAAGTATGTCACTTGCACGTATTGTTGAGACACCTCCCGGTAAGTTTGAAGGCGGTGAAATCACTCTTGACGGAAGATGCTTAATGCGTATTAACGAGGATGAGCGGTTTTTGATTTCCGAAAAGGAAATGCGTTCAATCCGCGGAAATGAAATTTCTTATATTTTTCAAGAGCCGATGACCTCGCTTAATCCTGTTTTTAAGATAAGCAAGCAAATCAGCGAACCTATGATTCTTCATAGGGGTATGAGTAAAAAAGAAGCTCATAAGGAAAGTATCAGACTGTTGGAGCTGGTTAAAATACCAAATCCCGAACGTATCGTTAATGAGTACCCCTTTAGACTCTCGGGCGGAATGCGCCAGCGTGTAATGATTGCAATGGCTCTTGCATGCGAGCCGAAGCTGCTAATCGCAGACGAGCCGACAACTGCACTTGATGTTACCGTGCAGGCTCAGGTTCTCGATTTAATGAACGAACTGAAGGAGCGGATTAATACTTCTATAGTATTTATTACTCACGACCTTGGGGTCATCGCCGAAATGTGTGACCGTGTTGTGGTTATGTACGCAGGAAAGGTAGTTGAAAGCTCACCGATAGAGGATCTTTTTTCTTCACCGCAGCACCCGTACACTCAAGGCCTTATTTCATCAAAACCCGACCTTGTTACAACGGAAAAAAGGCTCAATGTTATTCCCGGAAGTGTTCCCGACCTCACAGACCTTCCGCCCGGATGTCCGTTCCATCCGCGTTGCTATAAAGCATCCGAAAGATGCAAGGTTGAGTTCCCGCCGTCGCACAGACTCACAGACGAACATCTGGTTTCCTGCTGGGAATGCAAAGGTGAGGAAATTGTCTCCGTGAGTGAAACTACCTTGGAAGGAGGGGAGCCGGCATGAATGATACAGCATTACTCGAAGTAAAAAACCTGAAAAAATATTTCCCGATACAGGCCGGAATTATACGCAGAACCGTCGGGCATGTTAAGGCTGTTGACGGGCTTACATTTAATATTAAACGCGGCAAAACCATGGGTCTTGTCGGTGAGTCAGGCTGCGGAAAATCAACAACCGGACGTACACTTTTACGTCTTCTCAAAGCAACCGAGGGTTCTGTTACTTTTGACGGTAACGATATGCTTGCCATGGATAGAAGCAAGCTTAGAGCATTTCGCACAAGAATGCAGATAATTTTCCAGGACCCGTACAGCTCGCTTAATCCGCGTCTTCCTGTCAGCGAAATTGTCGGCGAGGCAATGATGCAGCATAAAATGGTTAAAAACAAGCGTGAAATGAAAGAGCGGGTTAATGAAATAATAAGTAAGTGCGGGTTATTTGCGGAGCAGGCACTGCGTTACCCCCATCAGTTCTCCGGCGGCCAGCGTCAGCGTATCTGCATTGCAAGAGCGCTTGCGGTTAATCCCGAGTTTATCGTATGCGACGAAGCTGTTTCAGCACTCGACGTATCGATTCAATCGCAGATTATCAATCTGCTCAAGGACCTTCAGGATGAGATGGGTCTTACATATCTGTTTATTTCACATGACCTTTCTGTTGTTAAATTTATCAGTGATGATGTCGGAGTTATGTATGTTGGGCACTTGGTTGAATACGGAAGCCGTGACAAGATATTTGCAAATCCGATTCACCCGTATACAAAAGCTCTTCTTTCTGCAGCACCGTCATTTGACCCTGCCGCACGCGGAGGTAAAGGACGTATTGTTATGGAGGGTGATGTACCATCACCTGCAAACCCGCCATCGGGTTGCCGCTTCCACACAAGATGCCCGCATGTCGAGCCGATATGCAAAGAAACGGTTCCCGAAAACAGGGAACTCGAGCCCGGACACTTTGTAATGTGCCATAAAGCGGAGTCCTTATAATGTTTTTTAACAACCGCCGCGTAGAAGAAGAACTTGAAAAAATACGCAAAGCAAACCTCCCTCCGCCAAAAGCGGATGAGGAGGTTGCTTCAATTACGTCTGAGGCTGTAGACTGGAACATGGACGTGAGCGTGGACGGGTATGAGAATGTTGACGGAGATGAAAACATTGACGGAGAAGAAATAAACACTGCAGCAAATATAGATAACACCGGAACCGCAGCCGATTATATTAAGTCTTCCGGTGCAGAAGCATCTGAGTCCACAATTGCAGAAGCATCTGAGTCCAACGTTGTCGAAGTAGCCGACACCGCTGACATCGCCTTTACCGCAAAAGACCTCCTCGCAATGACAATCGCCGCCCTCTCAATAGTCCTCCCCTACGTCGCAATATTCATATTAATGACAATAATATTCTTTTATTTATTCTTGGGATAAAAGATTATAAGATAATAAGACACTATGTTCAGTATAATTTTGTATAAGAGGAGTGCAAGCCAACAGCTTGTCATTCCTCGTTAGTTACTCTATTACTCTGTTGCTATATTTCTATTGACAATTTTTGTAGATTTGAGTATAATGCTAATGAAAATAATAAAAACATCAATTCTCATATGGTGAACATAATGGATTTTAGAGAGTACTTATTTAATAAATATGGTTATAATGAACCGATAAATGTAGGAGATATCAAGTATAAAAACTATTCTCGGCCATGGATTTTCTTAAAACTCAAAGACATGGTGGATAGTGGCGAAATCAAACGTTTTGACACAGGTATCTATTATATTCCGGAAAAATTGCCGTGGGGTGATTCTGTATTAAACTCAAAAAAAGTTATTGAACAACGCTTCATATCCAACGGCGGTGAAGTATATGGCTACATTGCCGGTCTGTCCCTGTTAAACAAAGCCGGGCTTTCTACGCAGATACCAAATATGGTTGAGATTGTTACTAATAACGAATCTACAAGGGTACGCGATATAAAAGTAGGTAATCAATGTGTTAGAGCAAGACGCGCCCGGACAGAAGTTTCAAAAGAAAACGCCGAAACATTACAGTTTCTCGATCTCATGAATATAATTACACCTTCAACTATAGATGAAACAGAGCGCTTAATGCTCTCGAAATATATAAAGAATACAGATGTGACAAAAGATTCAATATTGCTGTATGCCGGAATTTTCCCCGCCAAAGCCATGCGAAATATGGTAGAAAGTGGTGCTATTTATGAACTTACATGAAAATAAAAGCACATTCGAGCAATATATAGCCGCCACTGCTGATTATATGGGAATAGCAAACACAGATATCGTCGAAAAAGATTATTTTGTCACATATTTTTTGAAGATGATATCTGCAATTCAAAACAATGTGATATTTAAAGGTGGTACATCATTATCAAAATGCCATAAAATTATACGAAGGTTTTCAGAAGATATTGATCTCAATATTGATACAGATGCTGCGAAGCTCTCGCAAAGTCAACGTAAGCTCTTAAAACAAGATATTATTAGTCTAATTGATAGCGCAGGATTTATATTAGAAAACCCGGAGCTGATACGCAGCCGCCGTGATTACAACCGTTATAATATAAATTACGGTATAAACGAGCCGGGAGACGGATTAAAACAACATATTATCGTGGAAACATCGGTCTTCATTAAATCATTTCCATCAGAAGTAATGGATGCAGCCAGTATCATTTATGATTTTCTTGTAGCAAATAACGCTATAAATGAGATAGATCAATATGCCTTGCAACCGTTCAAAATTAAAGTTCAATCCATCGAACGAACTTTTATAGACAAAGTTTTCGCTATATCCGACTACTTCATGGAAGGTGTAACAGAAACACACTCCAGACATATATACGACCTCTATAAAATTTATCCGGCAATCTCCTTTGATAATAAATTTACTGAACTGGTAGGGGAAGTACGTGAACTCCGTAAGCCACACAAAAAAAGTATATCAGCACAGGAAGGTGTTGATATACCTGAGTTACTCCGGAAAATTATGAGCGATGCCGCCTTTAGGTCTGACTATGAGCAAATCACAAGTCTTTTATTGTTTGAAAATGTCGCTTACAATGAAGCAGTAGAGGTACTTGATAAAATAGCCGTTTCAGGGTGCTTTTAAGCCAATTTTTCCCGTATAAGCTGTGATAATAAGACAAGCTATGAATAAGACGAGACGCCTTAGTAATGAAGGCGTCTCAAAACCAATTTTGGACTGAGCCGCCCATCGTTAGCGGCAGTTCCATTTATACTCAGATTCTAGCATATATTGTATATTCGTCAATAGAATTTTTGATTAAAATACTTCTACACCAAGATTGCTTTTGCGGGGCAGAATTCGTGGCAGCAGTAGCAGCGGATGCAGGTTTTTTGGTCGATTACGGCGATTTTGTTTTGCTTCGCTTGCGAGGCATTTGATGTTGCCTTTTGCATTTCTATGCATTTCATGGGGCAGATGCGGGCGCAGTCGCCGCAGCCGATGCAGGTTTCGAGTATTTTCGGGGGTGCATCGGTTTTGTGTTCGATTGCGGGTTTGTAGCTTTTTTTGTAGTCCTGCGGGTTTTCGCCGAGCCATGTGAGCTGCTCTGCAGTTTCGGGTGCAAGATTTCGGGATGCGGCTTCATGAAGTGTGTTAACGGTGTCGGGACGCAGTCCCATCAGGGAACACTGTGCAAGGTCGACTGTATATGGAGACAATCCGCCGATGATTGCACCTGTGTGTTTTGGTGTGCCTCCGGTCGGTCCGGCACCTTCCATGCCGTATACTCCGTCAATAATATTGAATCCCGGTTTTATATATTCGCATATGTCAACAAGCATTCCTGCAAAGTCTTCTTTTTTTGAGTATTTCCTGTGAAGCAGCGGCTTCCCCATCCCCGGTATGCAGCCGAACAGATTTTTCACACAGCCTGTCATGCTCTGAAATACATGTGTTTTCATTTTTGCAACCGATATTACAAGGTCGGCATCGAGCACAGGTGATAGCAGGCTGAATTTTTGCATAATTCGGGCTTCCGGGTATTTCACTGTTTTACTTTTTGTGTTGAATGATATATTTGCTCCGCTTTCGGCTGCAGCGGTTTTCATGCCTGTTTTGCCATAGAGCATACGTAGCACAAGCTTTGTATGAGGCCCGCCTGTCGAGTCGATTATCGACACCTCTGCACCTGCTTTAACGAATGCAGCACACACCGCTTCGACGACAGTTGGATGCGTCGTCGCCGCATCCTCCGGCTTTCTCGGCATAATAAGATTAGGTTTAACAACCACTTTCTTACCATCACCCAGTATTGCGGCAGCTCCACCGAACTCATCAAGAACCCGCTCAACAGCCTCACTCACCCGCTCTTGCTCATAATCCTCACACTTTGCAATATACACTCTATTTTCCATGATGTTTCCTGCTTTCTGTTAAATTTAGGCATTGAAGGTTGGATGTAGTATATTTATTCTTACCTCCATCCTTCAGCTATTCACTCCTCCATCCTTCCATTGGCAGGCGTTGGATGGCGCCGAATATTTTTGGTTTTATGTCTTTTTGGGTTTTGGCGAGTGTTTTCAGGAGGTCTTTTATTTCTTCTCTTTTGCTTTCGCCGTTTTTTGGGCAGGGGTTGTGGACGATTTTCAGGTTTTCTTTTTTGACGTAGTTTATGATTGTCTTTTCTTCGACATAGAGCATCGGGCGGATTTGGGTGACTTCCGTTCTGTCGAGATATGTTACGGGTTGATAGCAGTGGATGCGGCCCTCGTACATCAGTGAGAGCAGGAATGTTTCGACGGTATCGTCATAATGGTGTGCAAGCGCTATTTTGTTGATGCCGAGTTTTTTTATCATGTTGCAAAGTGATGCACGGCGCATTGTTGCACATAATGAACAGGGATTCTTTTCTTCTCTTGCATCGAATATGATACTTGCAATATCGGAGCTTTCAAGCGTAAATGGCACATCAAGCCTTTTGCACAGCTCACGGACAGGGCTGAAGTCCATCCCTTTGATTCCCATATCAAGCGTAACGGCATGAAGCTTAAACCCGCCCGGATGATACCTTCGCAAATTCGCCAGCGCACACAGCAGCACCATCGAGTCCTTGCCGCCCGAAACCCCGACAGCAATACTCTCACCCTGCCCTATCATACTATAATCATCAACACACCGCCGCACACGGCCCGCTATTTTTTCTATCATTTTTACCCTTTGTTTCTACAGTACTGAGTCATTTAATTTATAATTCCTATCGCTTCGGAAAAATGTCTTGTTTATACTCAGTCCTCGCAATGACGAGGGGATGGTCTCTTTTATTGTATTGGTTATTATAGCGTTGAGTCGTTTAATTTGTAATTGCTTTCACTGAGGCATGGACGCCGAAGGGCGCTGAGTATAAACAGGACGTTTCTTCGAAGCGATAGGAATTATAAATTAAATGACTCAATGCTATCAGAAGAAGCAAATCAATTCTAATTTCACCCTTGAGCATTTGAGAGTATTCGGGAGTATAAGCGAGTATAAGCGAGATTGGAGTGTGTAGTTTAATTTTATTGAAAATATGTGTTGACACTTGAAATTACTTGTGTTATACATAGTAAGCCTAAATTTATACAAAATTTACTATTCTTATATTAAGGAAGGAACTATATAATGTCAACAACACTTGCACGTAAGGATACAGTTAAGCGCAGCTGGTATGTCCTTGATGCGGCGGGGACACCGCTGGGGCGCACTGCAACACAGGCGGCCGATTTACTCCGGGGGAAGCATAAGCCCGATTATACGCCGAATGTTGATTGCGGTGATTTTGTTATTGTAATTAACTGTGCCGATGCTGTGCTCACAGGAAATAAGCTTGAACAAAAAATGTACCGAAGACACAGCGGATGGGTCGGCGGGCTCAAGGAGACAAGCTATAAACGCATCATGGAAACAAAGCCCGAGTTTGCAATGACACAGGCTGTAAAAGGCATGATGGCAAAAAATATCAGAGACCGCGGAGCAATGAAACGCCTTCGCGTATTTCCGGGCGCAGAGCATAAACATGAAGCGCAAAAGCCCGTAGCATGGAATAATGACCAGGGAGGAAGTAAGTAATGTACACAAGTAAAAAACCTTATTTATACGGAACAGGCAGAAGAAAATCCTCCGTTGCAAGAGTGCATCTTTTTGCAGGCGGCACAGGGTCAATCACCATCAACGGACGTGATATTGATGAATATTTCGGACTTGAAACACTTAAATATATCGTTCGCCAGCCGCTAAACACAACAGATACGGCAGGTAAAGTCGATATTACGGCAACAGTAAAAGGCGGCGGGGTTACAGGACAGGCGGGAGCAATCCGCCACGGCATCTCGAGAGCGCTTTTACAAGTAGATGAAAATTACAGACCGATGCTAAAGGATGCGGGATTCCTGACACGCGATTCCAGAATGAAAGAGCGCAAAAAATACGGACTTAAAGCCGCCCGCAGAGCACCTCAATTCTCCAAACGATAGAAATAAGCCGGTGACGGATACTATTGATTTAATAGTATCTGTCGCCATACGTTAACATCAACTATCTAAGCGAAAGGAGGCAATGGTCTTGGAAGCAAGTCGAGATATCATCGTAATGGTCGATGATGATATTACAAATCTGAATGTCGCAAGAAACAATCTGGCAGGAAGATACAGTATTGTAACGGTTCCGTCCGGTGAAAAACTGTTTAACCTTCTCGATAAAATATCACCTTCATTAATTTTACTCGATATTGAAATGCCTGTTATGAACGGCTACGAAGTAATGAAAAAACTTAAAGCCGACGAAAAAACCAACCATATTCCCGTAATTTTCCTCACTGCCAAAATAGACCCGGCAAGTGAAATAGAAGGCTTGAGCCTCGGTGCGGTTGACTATATCACAAAGCCTTTTTCACGTGATTTACTTATAAAACGCATTGATTTACATATACTTTTTGAAAAACAGAGAAAAGAGCTTCTCTCATATAACCTTTCACTCGAGGATGAGGTCGGCAAGCAAACCCAGACAGTTTTGGAACTGCAAAATGCGATAATCAAAATTATTGCAGAGCTTGTGGAATCCCGTGACAGCATCACAGGCGGGCATATCGAAAGAACTCAGCATTATATACGGTTACTGCTCGACTTTCTTATCGAACACAATGTATATTCCGATACTATTTCAACATGGGATATCGATTTATTCGTAATGTCCTCACAGCTGCACGATGTCGGTAAAATAACCATTAAAGACGATATTCTCATGAAACCCGCAAAGCTTACGGAAGACGAGTTTGAAGAAATGAAACACCATACTGTTGCGGGCCTTGAAATTATTAAAAGAATTGAAGACAATACAACTAAAAGCGAGTTTTTAACATATGCAGCCGCTTTAGCCGTCAGCCATCATGAAAAATGGGACGGAAGCGGCTATCCGCACGGCCTCAGCGGAAATGACATTCCTCTCCAGGGGCGGCTTATGGCTCTTGTTGATGTTTATGATGCTCTTACCAATGACCGTCCGTATAAAAAAGCATTTTCGCATGAAGAGGCTGTTAATATCATCAGAGAAGGAAGCGGTACTCATTTTGATCCGCTTATTGCCGATATCTTCATTATCCATGAAAAGGAATTTGAAAGCTTTAAAAATAAACAGGAGACAACACTCGTCAGAAGCGCTGATATACGTACGGGTACCGAATCCGATTTCGAGCCGAATCTTGAGGTTGTAAATAATATAGTCGGAGTACGAAGCGGCAAGGACCCTGCGCATGGTGAGAGAATACATAAGTATCTTGAAATTATCGTAGAAGCCTTAAAGGACAATGACAGCTTCAAGGATGAAATATCCAACTGGAACACGGATTTATTCCTTATGTCCGCCCAGCTCCATGATGTCGGGCATGTCGGTGTATCAAATACCATTCTTGGAAAATCAGCCGACCTTACTCCTGCCGAGTTTGATAACATGAAAAACCATGTTGACCTCGGTGTTAAAATAATCCAAATGATAAAAAACCAGGTCGATCATACAAGCCTTCTCAGCCACGCAGAAGCACTGACCGGCAGCCATCACGAAAGATGGGACGGCTCGGGTTATCCGCACGGGCTTAAGGGTAACGGCATACCGCTCCAGGGCAGAATAATGGCTATTGTTGACGTTTATACCGCACTTACGTCCGACCGTCCGCACAGAGTTAAGAAAACACATAAGGAAGCCGTTGAAATCATCAGGACCGGAAGCGGCACCCACTTTGACCCCGAGCTTGTTAAAGCATTTTTAGATCATGAAGCTGATTTCGGCAGCATTGATGAACCTGCAGAAAATGAGGCAGTCACACTGTCTGACTCTGAATAACAGGTTATTATACAAGGATGTCACCATATTCTTAAAAACTGACGAACAAAGACATGACGGGACTGATTACTTGCCGAAATGACTATGTTCGTTATTGTTTTGATTTTCAGCAAACGATTCATACAAAGGCTTAATACCGAAGGAGATGAAATTTCGCTAATGTTTACTGCCCCTGACGCAAATGTTCTTATTGTAGATGATATAAAAACAAATCTGAAGGTCGTATACGGTTTTCTCGAGTCATATGAAATGAATGTGGATATGTGCCTTAGCGGTGCCGATGCGATTGAGATGGTGAAGTCCGAGCAGTATGACATTGTTTTTATGGATTACCGTATGCCTGATATGGACGGAATCGAAGCAACAAAGAAAATAAGAGAAATCGAGGATGACAGTCAGATATATAAAAACCTGCCGATAATTGCACTTACGGCGGATGCGGTTGAAAGCAAAAGAGATATGTTTATCGAAAACGGTCTTGATGATTTTATTTCAAAACCGATTGATGCGGACAAATTAAACGTTATTTTGGAAAAATGGATACCAAAGCACAAACAGCTTGCAGCGGATGCATGAATGGGATTGCAATAATAACAGATACAACAAAGAGTAAAGGAGAGTTGTGAAATAATGTCAAATGTCAAATTTATGTCGGGAGAGAATATCCCGCTCGAAATGCACAAGGTGCGGATGGTGCAAAAGGTTAACCTGCTGCCGGTCGAGGAGCGCCTCGACTGCATAAACGAAGCGGGCTATAACACGTTTTTGCTGAAAAACCGTGATGTTTTCATGGACATGCTGACCGACAGCGGCGTTAACGCAATGAGTCAGAATCAATATGCGGCTATGATGCGTGCCGATGACAGTTATGCGGGTTCGGAAACATTTTACCGTCTCGAGGCTGTGCTTAAGGATATTTTCGGCATGGAATATTTTTTACCGGCTCATCAGGGGCGTGCATGTGAGCATATTATCGCACATACGCTCGTCAAGCCGGGAATGGTTACGATTATGAACTACCATTTCACGACAACAAAAGCCCATATCACTCTCAAGGGTGGCTCGGTTGAGGAAATCGTAAACGATGAGGGTCTTAAAATTAAAAGTGATGCATCTTTTAAAGGTGATATTGATATTGCAAAATTAAATGAATGCATCGCCAAACACGGCAAGGAAAAAATTGCGTTCGTCCGCATCGAGGCAGGCACCAACCTGATTGGCGGGCAGCCTGTTTCCATGGATAATATGCGTGAGGTATCGCGTATCTGCCGCAGTCAGGGCATCACACTTGTATATGATGCAAGCCTTCTTGGCGATAACCTTTATTTCATAAAAGTCCGCGACCCCAAGTATAAGGATGTTGATATCAAGTCAATCACACGTGAAATCACTTCGCTCATGGATGTTGTCTATTTCTCCGCCCGCAAGCTCGGTTCGGCAAGGGGCGGCGGTATTCTTCTCTCCGACAAGGAGCTTTATCTGAAAATGCGCGAGCTTATAACATTATATGAAGGTTTCTTAACATACGGCGGAATGTCGGTGCGTGAGATGGAAGCACTTTCCGTCGGCCTTGAAGAGACGATGGATTTTGAAGTTATCAACCAGACTCCGATTATTGTAGAAGCGCTCTGTAATGAGCTGCTTGCATCCGGTGTTCCGGTAGTAACACCGCCCGGCGGGCTCGGCTGCCATGTCGATGCAATGGAGTTTTGCTCGCATGTTCCGAAGGAGGAATACAGAGCAGGCGCACTTGCCGCCGCCATTTATCTTGCAAGCGGTGTGCGCTGCATGGAACGCGGTACACTCAGCGAACAGCGCAACGAAGACGGCAGCGAACGTTTTGCCGAAATGGAGCTCGCCCGCATAGCGGTACCAAGGCGTGTCTTCACACTTTCACAGGTAAAATACACTGCCGACCGCATAAACTGGCTCTACAAAAACCGCAGCATAATAGGCGGTCTCCGCTTCACCGAAGAACCCGCAATGCTCCGTTTCTTCTTCGGCCGCCTCGAGCCCACCTCCGATTGGCCATCAAAACTCGCCGCACAATTCCGCAAAGACTTCGGCGAGAGCCTGTAGGTTTAAAATTGAAACAGGGGGACAGGTACAGTGTTTCACTTTAACGTCCGGAAGTGAAACACTGTACCTGTCCCCCTGTTTCAATTTTTTTAATATTTTTTCTTTAGTATTATCATCAGCACTATCCCGGCGGTGGCGAAGATGGAGGCGATGATGAAGGCGGGGTACATTAGGTTGATGTCTGCGGCTGCTATGTTTTTGTAGTAGCCGGCTATTTGTGAGGAAATTATTGCGCCGGCGCCGAAACCGAGCAGGATAAAGCCGTAGTTTGCCGCCATGTTTTTTGGTCCGAAGAGGTCGGCTATCAGAGACGGGAAGGTTCCGAGGATGCCTCCGTAAAAGAATCCGATTAAGGCAATTAAGCCAAATACCCAGTAGCCTGTTACAAGGTTAACAAACAGTGACAGGATTGCTGTTCCTGTAAGCAATACAAGAACAGTATTTATTCTTCCGAGCTTGTCGGATATTATTCCCCAGAGCAGCCGCCCGAGAGAGTTTGTGACAGATATTGCGATTACGCCAATCGTTGCCGTCTGCGTGAGCCCTTTTGCAAAGGCAATAGGTTTTGCAAAACCAATCATCATAAGTCCGCCCATACATGCAAACATCAAAGTGAACAGCACAAGATAAAACTGCGGTGTCCTGAGCATCTCCGACGGCGCATAATTTTTTGACTCCAGACAGGGGGACGGTTCTCCTGTCTGATTGTGCGTTTCCGACACACTTGTCTTATTTGAATCAGACAGGAGAACCGTCCCCTTGTCTGGTGGATTCTTTAAGAAAACACTTCCGACCGAGCAGACAACTAAAAATATCGCAGCAAGCACTACTAATGCACGTGGTTCTCCTACGCCTTCACCGCCGAAGTCTGTTATCATTTTTTCGACGACGGGTGTGAATATTACACCGCCAAAACCAAGTGCGGATACGATGATTCCCGATATAAAACCTTTTTTGTGCGGGAACCATTTTTGGACGCAGGCGATTGTTGTAGAGTATGTAAAGCCCATACCTACACCACCCATGCAGCCGTACGTCAACCACAGCACCCAGCCGCTTCCGGGCTGTACAAAGGATGCAAGGAAAAACCCCAACGATAAAATGATGCCGCCCGTAAACACAACAATACGGGTATTAAACCTTACGGCAAGCTTTCCGCCGAACACGCTTCCGAGAGAAAGTGTTGCAAGCAGCAAGGAAAACGTGAGACCCGCAGCAGCGTTATCACCATCGAATATGCTCTCGGCGATGCCTGTCTGGAACACACTCCATATGTATGCTATTCCGAGCGTCAATTGAATTAATATTGCGGCGGCAACAGGATAAAATGCATGTCTTTTCATTATGCTACGCATAATATACAAAACATGCATTTCCTGTCTACGGTAATATTTACCTAAGTTTTGCCAGCAGCTCCCCTGCTCCTTTGGTGATAGTTTCTATGCACTCACCCTCAAAGGGTGACTTAATTCCCGCACAGGCAATTAAGTCCGTAAATCTCATTGTCCCCGCTTTTTTCAGAAGGTCGATATAACTTGTCCATGCGGCTTTTTTATTTGACTCCATCCAGACACGGTACTGGAGCGCACATGACTCTGCAAGACAGTAGTCAATATAATAAAACGGACGCTCATAAATATGTGCCTGGCGCTGCCAGTGTCCGCCGTTTCCGAAGAAGGGATCACCGTCATAGTCAAGATGCGGTTTGTATTCCATTTCAAGCTTTTTCCATGCCTGCTTGCGCTCGCTTGGGGACATGTCCGGGTTTTCATACACGATATGCTGAAACTCGTCTACCGTACACCCGTAGGGTATAAACGCAAGTGCCGCTGCAAGCTGCATGTGCAGGAATTTATCTGTTTCATCCTTAAAGAATGACTGCATCCAGTCAGCTGTAAAAAACTCCATCGACATTGAATGAATCTCGGCTATATCACTTGTATAATCCTGATACTCCACAATATCAATATCTCTTGCCATGTATGACGCAAGTGCATGTCCGCATTCATGTGTGAGAACGTCAACATCCTCGCTTGTGCCGTTAAAGTTTGCGAAAATAAACGGCGAGCCGTAATCGGGGAGGAAATGACAATATCCGCCGCCGGATTTCCCTTCCTTTGCGAGTACGTCGAATAGTTCATTTTCCAGCATGAAATCAAAGAATTCCTTTGTTTCCGCAGAAAGCTCATCATACATTTTTTTACCCGCTTCGAACATTTCCTCGGGTGTCCCCTTTGGAGTCGGATTGCCGTCGGCATAATAGATATCTTCGTCAAAGAACTTCAGGCTTTCGACACCAAGGTCTTTTTGTCTTTGCTCATGCATTTTGCGCAGAAAAGGTACCAAAACCTTTTTGACCTGATCGCGGAATCTTTTTACCGTAGCCGCATCATAGCTGTTGCGCTCCATTTTGATATATCCGAGCTTTATATAGTTTTCATAACCCATTTTCTGTGCCATGCTGTGGCGGAGCTTTACCAGCTCGTCATAAATATCGTCTAGTTCCTTTTCATTTTCAACGAAAAACTCCGTACGCTTTTTATATGCGGCTTTGCGTACTTCCCTGTCTGCAGAAAGCTGGTATGCGCGAAGCTGGGAGAGATTTTGTTTTTTGCCGTCAAAATCAAGGCTTGCCGATGCGAGCAGTTTATTATACTTTGTGCAAAGAGCGTTTTCCTTCTGCATTTCTTCAATCAGTTTTTCGTCAAAGCCTTTGAGCTTTAGCTCCGCATTAACAAACCATAATTCGCCGAGTTCTTTTTCAAGCTCGGCCCTAAACGGGGAGTTTATCATTTCACGGTAAAAATCAACTCCCGCCTTTTCAAATAACGGGCTGTTTCATCAATAAAATCATTCTCTTTATTGTAGAATTCATCTCTTGTATCAACAGTGTGCCGTATATATACCAGAGCCGACATCGTATATATGTTTTTAAATGTTTTCTTGAACTTTTTGTACTGCTCCATAACATCGGATACGCTTTTAGCATTTTTGACCGCCGAAACTATTGATGCGCTTTCCGATATGATTTTTGCCGTATCGGGTCTTTCATATGGTATTTTTGAAAATTTCATAACGCCCTCCTGATTTTAAAATATTATTTATGTTTTATCGCAGCCGTTCTTATCTCAACTCTATGGCAGCAACCTTACCGCAAATATCTGCTGAGTTTTTCCATGACCTTGCCTACATCGAGCGGCTTGCCGAGATGGTCGTCCATTCCGGCTGCAAAGCACGCTTCTATATCATCCTTAAATACATTTGCCGTCATTGCGATTATTGCAATTTTATCTCTTTTGCGGGTCTGAAGCGCACGGATATGCCTTGTTGCCGTCAGACCGTCCATTTGCGGCATTTGCAGGTCCATAAGGATAATGTCATATTTTTCCGGCTCGGCGGTGACCATATCTACAGCCTCCCTGCCGTTTTCGGCGCAGTCGATGTTAAGCCCGCTGTCTTCAAGCAGCGCAATGAGTATTTCACGGTTGATTTCGACATCCTCGGCAACCAGAAGGTTTTTCCCCGTAAATGCACCGCTTTTAATCATACCGTACTCGCCCGTGCTGTACTGAGCTGTGCCGGTCTCGCTTGTTTTATTCGCTGAATCCTTGTCTTTTGTACCTGTTCCGAGATATACGGTGAAGAAGAACTTTGCTCCTTTTCCAAGCTCGGATTCGACCCATATACGCCCGTCCATCATCTGTACAATCCGTTTTGCTATCGCAAGACCAAGCCCTGTTCCGCCGTACGCTCTGCCTGTTTTGCTCTCTGCCTGTTCGAAAACCTCAAAGAGTTTAGTCTGCTGTTCGGGTGAAATCCCAATACCGTCATCGGTTACTTTCACCTTCAGCTCACAGGTATTAACCCGCTCCTTTACCAGTGATATATCCATATGGATATTGCCGCCGACCTGGGTAAATTTAACTGCGTTCCATAAAATATTTATCAGTACCTGCGAGAGCCGCTGTTCATCCCCTGTCAGATAAGCCGGAATTTTCTTGTCAAGCTCAACGGTTAAGGTCTGCTTTTTTTCATCGGCGCGAAAATGAATCATTGTCAGAACTTTTTCTATCATATGTTCAAAATGGAATTCCGTCGACAGAAGCTCAAGCTTGTTTGCTTCAATTTTTGCCATGTCCAAAATGTCGTTTACCATACCGAGCAAATGAGATGAAGCATCGCCGATTTTGTTGAGAGCGTGGGTTTTTTCTTCGATTTCGTATGTTCTTTTACCGATTGCCGTCATGCCGATAATTGCATTGAGCGGGGTGCGCATTTCATGGCTCATGTTCGAGAGAAACTCGGATTTTGCATGGCTTGCAGCCTCAGCTGCTTCAAGCCGCCTCTGCTCTGTTATGTCGGTGTAAAAGCCTTCGATTGTGTGGGGTCTGCCTTCTTCGTCATAATCGGTTACATGGCTTCTGTCCCAAATCCATTTTACTGCTCCGTTTTTCGTCACTATCCTGTATGTAGTTTCCATCGGCAATCCCTGATAAAGAGTTTCATCCATCAGTTTTTGCAGCATCGGTATATCATCGGGATAAACCACATCAAAATAGTTCATCTGCGGCTCTCCCATGATTTCTTCACGGGTATATCCGGTAAGGTTAAAGCAGCCTTCACTTAAAAACTTCAACGGATAATCGGGGGGAGTATTTTCGGATTGAAAAACCATTCCGGGAAGACTGTTGAGCAGAAGCTCCGTACGTTGTACCAGTCTGCGTCTGTTGTTACTCTCAACAAATAATGCGGCGAAGTCTGCAAGCGATGATGCAAAGTTACGCTCTTCGTTTGTCCACTCTCTGCCGGTCCGGTACAGGGTTGTTTCATCCTGCTCGATGCAGATGACCCCGACAAGCTTTCCGCTGACACGGACCGGAGCATCAAGCGTTGCACGCAGCTCGGGGCCGTAATATTTTTCAAATACAGGCGTAAGCGGGTTTGGACTTTGTGCATCGTCTGTAACAATAAGACGTTCCGTTTTTAATAATCTGATATACTCATCACTATCGGATAAATCTATTTCCCCGGCGTTGGAGAAGCTTTTTGTTTTGGGGTCATATAGTTTTACACATTTAAGAGTATCGGTTTCTTCTTCATAATCCCAGACTCCTACTCTGCTTGTATTTAATGCAAGACAGGCAATTTTTACAAGATATTCGGATGCAGAGTTAATATCGCCCGATAAAAATTCAACGGATTCCATAATAATCGAAAGTGCGTCCGTTAATTTCATTGCGTAGTCATATCTGTCTTTCTGGACCTGCTCCAATTCCTTGCGTTTTGTTATATCGCGCGCCATTCCCATTACATATGCAATTGCCCCGTCTATTCTGATGGGCATTCTTATTGTTTCATATGTTTTAAACGAACCTTTGCTGTCTGCAATTATTTCTTCCTGCTTAACGGGCAAACCGCTTTCGATAACCTTGTGGTTAAGCACATCATAATTTCTCTCAAGTGTGCCCGGCTCCCATATTTCATTTTCATTTTTTCCTAATATATCCTCTAAACTCAAGCTGTAATTTTCCAGCATCGCCTTGTTTACATGCGTAAAACGCAAATTGAGGTCCTTTATGTATATAAGGTCGGGAATTGTGTCAAAAAACGTATCAAGCATGGTTGAATGGATTACAAGCGCACGTTTTTTCTCGTCAAAGCCCTCGATTATCTGTGACTGCATCAGATTCAGGTTGCTTTCGAGAACATCAAGCTCATTGCCCGGGTTTTGCACCTCTTCCGCTTCAGGCTCAGGCAGTTCTTTTAACGAAACCATTATCTTTCGGAAATTCGTAACATTGCCCACAAGTTGTTTAACCGGCTTAAAAATCCATTCCTGAATCATAATGAGATTAATAACTATAGCTATTGCAAAAAACACCAGTATTACTGCAGAAAATATTCCGGCAAGAAGTTCTCTTTCCTGCATAACCGTGTCCATCAGAATGTCAATGCAGACAAATGCGGTAATGCTGCCGTCCGAGCGGTAAACAGGTTCAAATGTTGTCAGGAGCCAACCCCACTGTGAGCGTGATATGTCACGTACCGGATCGGGACCGTAGACCCTCTCATTAAACTCCTCATAACTAAGCTCTGTACCGTCACCGAACCATATTTCAAACTCACCGAGCTCCATCGCTGTTTCCGGATCCTCATCGGCGTCAAAAACAAACAGCATCCCTCCGTCAATGATTCTTACCACATACACATACAGAACCTCGGGTTTGCTTTGCAGCACTTTCATCAAGTCAATCACCCGCTCATATTCGCTGTCTTTTTCAAGCGTTTCCAGATACCGGTCAATTGAATCACCGTCGATTGACTCTGAAAGTATTTGTGCAAGCATTTCGGCTTTTTCTGCTTTTTCATTAAGCACTCTCGTATTAAAAAGCTGCAGCGATACATATATCATGGCTGCGGCAACCAAAAGAGGTGCAAGAACAAGGATAATTGACAACCTTATTCTGAGCGATTTATTCCATTTTACTTTTGAGATGCTTTTTTTATTCATTCTGAAATTCCTTCAATTAAAATATGTGCAATAACATTACCCGAATCATCACAAAGAAATAACCTTTGTCCCTGACGTGCGTTAAATCCCATTCTTATCTTGTGTAAATCACCGCTGTCTCTGCTGCCTCTTCCGGCGAATTCAAGTGTGCTGCCCGGTTCAATGCTTGCACCCGGCAGTGCCCATAAAAACGGATTTGTCATATTGTTTGTCATATACAAGCCATCCGTGCCGACGGCGACGGTTCCCGGATTATATAAGGTGCAGCCGTTGCGCTCGGATGAGCCGAATGCTTCCTTGAAGATAAGCAAGGGTATCTCTTCCCTGACAACAAGCTCTACGCTTACAACACCGTCGACGGCATCTGCTATTGATACAGTAATCTCGGGTGTTTCCAGTATATCACCATTTAAGACCCAGTGGTCAAAAACCGTGTTTTCGGGCAGTGCGGGTCTGAGCGGTATCACAAGATGGTCGAAATATTTTGAGGACTCACCCTTTTGTGTCCCGATATATGCTATAGCTTCCGGTGAGCTGCCGGTCACTTCAACGGTAAACATGCTGTCCTGCCAGCCGAAATGCTCACGCAGGCTTTGGAAGATGTATTCGCTTCGTTTTGAGGCAACCTCAAGCATGTTGTTATGATTATGCGTTACAGAACCTATACTTACCCAACCCGCATATTTTTTTGCTGCAAGAGCACGGCTTATTTCATTTTGCGAAGCTCCGAAAAGCTCATCTATAAGGCTGCCGACATTTTCCTTTGTTACAATATTTGCGGCAATATCACACATCAGCATACCGAACCTGTCGGCTATTTCGGGGCGTACGAAGAGTGCATTCAGAATGTTGCTGTATCTGTCATTACGTGGGTTCATCATTTCCTGAAATGTCGGGCGAAACGCATCTGGCGGGTCTTCATACAGACCTAAAATCCAGTCCATGTCAAATACGATATAACGCCAGCGGCCGTCGAGCTCGTAAGCCATCCCCTCTTCCCAAGGGCCTGTATATCTCCAGAGCTTAAGGTTATTGTTCGGCCAGTCGTGATTTCCCAGATATGTCTGCAAGGAGTAGTATAAAAGCAGGTTATCAAGGTCAATCAGGTCTTGGAATTCATTAAATATCGCATCCCGGGTAAAATCCTTTGTGTAAAATGAGTGCAGAAACTCTATTGCGCTTCTTTCTTCCTCATCATCGGTATCTATCCACAGTTCACCCATTCCGACGATTTGGAAATTTCGTGTCGGAGCGTTGAATTTATCCTGTAAATACTGCGGATTAACCCGTACCTGCGCCCATGCAAAGCCGTAATATTCGCCGTTTAAAAATACCGCAACGGGCCTTACGGGAGTTGTTACTTCAAGGCTTGCAAGACGTGCAAGCTCGTAGCTAACTTCGTTTCTGAGCATTCCGAAATCACGGTCATTTGCTCCGTTGCGCAGTATGAGCTGGTCATATTTTCCAAGCGGTGTTTGAAAACCGTCATTAACCATGTCACCCGGGAAAAAGTCAAAGTGGAATTTTCCGTAGCCATTTTCGTACTCATTTCTTGCTATAAGTCGTATGGATTTTTGCTGCGCTGCACGTGACCATCCGCCGTGAGTCCTCATTCCTGCTGCCTGTGCAATGACCCTTTTACCGTCCGGCTCAAAAACCTCAACAAAAACCGGGCGCTCACCCTCCATACCGCGCCAGTTGAAGTTTGCAGGCGACGGCGGATTTATCGTTTCTCTCGGATTATCCCGCCTGTATTCAAATCTTGTTCTGCCTTCGACAAATATCCCGGTATCATAATCGTAAAGATGTGTTTCTTCGATTGTCAGTGAAAAAACCAAGGTGTCGAATCTTTCATTAACTCTCGAGCCGACAAAATATGTATGTATAAACGGACGTGATTCCGTATCTCCATATACAACTACGGCTTTTATTGTAACTGTGTTGATTTCTCTTGAGGGAGCTTTTATTTCAATCGGCCCGTCATATGCAAATGTTTCAAATGAGAAGCTTTTTACCTTTAACAGCTCTCCCGGCGGAAGCTCTGCACGGGAATCTTCATCTGCAGCTTGTTTATCCGCTGCTGTGTTTGCAGCGTTAAGTGCCGCTTCCCGCTCAGGTTTTGTTATCGGGTCACTGCCGTCCAAGGTGTAGAATATTTCTGCGCCTTCAACCGACGGTATTAATGTTACGCTGATATCGGATGTGTAAAAATGCTCCGTATGTGAAAATGCAAGCTGCAGGTTTATCTTCCCGGCCGCCTCTTCTTCCCCCTCGGCATCTCCGGAGACGGCACCGTCTGCGGTATCTGCATTCTCAGCCGCCGCAGCAAGCAGCTCAGGTATACCCGCCTGCTCCGCCGGATAAGCATTAAGCAAAACAACCGACGAAAGCAGTATAAACACCACCGCAGCAATAATAATTATTTTCCTTGTCTCAACCGACATTAAATGTTCCCTTCATTAGTGTTTAGGCGTAGTCGCGGGCGATTTGTAAATCTATGTTAATTGATTTATGCATAATCGCCTGTGTATTCTACTAAAGTTACGGCGTCGACGCCGGATGTTTGGCGCAGTGGTTCGATGAATGATGTGTCGTTTCTGCGGATGCAAACTTCTGCTGTTACTTCGGAGTAGTCCTTCAGCAGAGTTTTGTTCTTTATTTTTGCTTTTAGCGGTTTGAGCGCCGTATTTACAGATTCCTCCGCATCATGGTTATAACGGACAATGAGTAAATATGTGCGCTTTTCAATGCGGATAATTGTCAGCAGCATATATATAACTGCAATAAAAGCGGTGCCGAGCAGTGCAACAGTATAAAGCTGCGCACCCGCAGTCAGTCCCGCTGCTACACCCCAGAACAGAAAGCCGACATCAAGCGGGTCTTTTACTGCGGCACGGAAACGGACGATACTGAGCGCACCGACCATTCCGAGCGTTAAGACAAGATTGCTTCCGATTGTGATGATAATAAGTGATGTAATCACACATACCATAACAATAAGCATATTGAAACGGACACTGTAAACAACACTTTTGTTAAAATAACGGTATACGAGAAAAATAACCGCACCGCAGATAAACGCAACGGTCAGATTAAGCAGAACCTGTGTCCCCGTAAGGCTTTCGAGATGCTGCGGTGTGCTGAGAATTTCAGTAAGTTGATCCAACAATGATGTGTCCCTCCTTATATCCTTAAGCTCCGAATCTTTCGCGGGCGTAGCAGTATTTTGACATTGCGGTTTGAATTACCGGAAGTCCGTCCAGCATTTCTTTTACTACAGACGGAAGATATTTATCGAACTTAACTTCCATCATGCCGCCGGCTCCGGGCGGTGCGCCTTTATAAGGTTCGGGCAGAAGCTTTTCGGAGCGCAGATTGCTGTCGAAGGTAACACGTACATTTCCCGGCTCATATATATACGCTTCTCTTGTATACGAAAAAACCGCTGAAACCCTAAGCCGCCGCAGACGGTGAATCGCTGCAACCTTTTGCCAGAGAGGATGCTCGGAGGATAATACAAAACCCATATCACCGTTTGTAATTTGATTAAACTCTTCTTCGGTCATAACAAGTGAGTTTTTATATGACATTTCACCTTCCTTATGCTTGTTTTCAAAGCGGATAAAAGATAGATCGTCATTGTAAAACCGCACTCTGTACTTGTCACGTACATGGCTGCCCAGAACCTTTTCATTATAGCAAGTATCGTACTGATCATCAAGATAAAGGTTGTTAACTTCATATACCCCGCCCGAGTGGCTGTCGGGCCGCATAACCGCAGAAACACGCCGTTTGAGCACCTCCGACGTGTGTATGTTCATAAAAAATTTTAATTCGTTACGAAATTGCATTTTACTTTCTCAGTTTAATTAATTTTTTGAGTATTATGCCTGCTCACTGTCCTCCCAGACAACAGCCTTGTCATCGGGAACAAATCTGAAAATAATTGCCGCACCTATAAACAATATTACGATACCTGCAATCCCAAGATGTGCATGACCCGTCCAAAGCGATATCACTCCGAATAACGAGGTTCCCATAATTGACGCAAGACGCCCGAAAATATTATAGAATCCGAAAAATTCATTGGATTTGTCTTTCGGCACTATTTTTCCGAAATATGCACGGCTGAGAGCCTGTATACCGCCCTGTGCAGTACCTACAAGCATTGCAAGACCCCAGAACATTCCGGTCAGAAATGCGATATCACGTTCAGCATTCATCGTAAGCGCAATCATGCAAATCACAACATACGTTCCGATTCCGACGTAAATCAGGGTTTTTGTGCCGAATTTATCCGCAAGCCTTCCGTAGATTATTGCACAGGGTCCCGCTACCAGCTGCGTCACAAGCAAAACAAGCAAAAGGTCGACCTGCCCGATACCGATTGTAATCCCGTATGCTGTCGCCATGCTGATTATTGAGCTTACGCCGTCATAATACAGGAAAAACGCAAGCAGAAAAAGCATTACCGGTTTATGCTTGATAATTTCCTTTATCGTCAGCCATACTCTGACAAAGCTTTTTCGTACATACTGCGGCTCAACGGGTGTCCCGTATTTCTGATTTACATTTCGAAACATTGGAATCGTAAAGAGCAGCCACCAGACTGCCGTTATCAAAAAGGCAATACGGTATGCCGTCACCATTGACATGGATATTATTTCGAGCTCTATCAGTAAAATCGGAGCTATGCTTACAATAAAAGGCGGCACGCAACCGAGATATCCGACACCGAAAGCAAAGGTTGAAACACGGTTCATCCGTTCGTTCGGAGATACGTCAACCAGAAATGCATTATAAACCTTGTTTGCTCCCTGATACCCTATCATTGAAATTATATACACAAAAAGAAGCAGAAACCACATTTGTTCGGGAACAAATGCAATTCCTATTGTAGCTGCAGCACCGAGTGCGACGAAAAAGTTAAAAACCAGCTTTTTCTTGCCTAGGTATCCGGTAAGTGTTCCGATAATCGGAGCCAGTATTCCGCTGAACAGCATTGCCGCTGCCGTTGCAAATGCCCAGTATGCATTTGCGGAAACCCTGTCGCCGAGCGCCGCTTCGGCGGATGTCATGTAGTACATTCCCATAATTGTCGCCATGACCGTTATCGTATACGGCGACTCCGCAAGATCGTATAAAACCCATGCTTTTTCCTGTTTGCTCAACCACTTAAACATATGCTTTTCTCATTTCTGAATATTCCGAAAATGAATATTATTTAATAATTAAAGCATATTTTACCACACTCGGATTATATTGTAAATTTTAAAGGTGAAGCAGGGGGACAGGTACAGTGTTTCACCTTGTTTCATACTTTGATGTGCTTTAGAACCGAAGTCATCAGGGTCTCGTAGTTTGTCGGTTTGATTATATAATCGCAGCCGCCTGCTTCCTTTGCTTTCATAACGTACTCTCTTGTTGAGTTGCCGCTCAGGAAAATAATCGGTACTTCGGCGTATTCGGAAATTTTGCGTATTTCCTTTGCAACATCGTAACCTTTCATGTCCGGCATATCAATATCAAGGATAATAAGATTGACCTTTTGTGACCTGAGAAACTTCAGGGCTGTTTTCCCGTTTGTAATACGGAATATCTTAAAGTGATTTTTCAAAACATTGCTTATAAACGAGAGGCTCTCGGGCATATCATCCACGGCAAGTACTTTTACTGAGTGATTGCTTCCTGCATGCTGCTGAAGAATCTTGACATGCTTTTTCTTAAAATCGCTTGCTGTTATTCTTGCAACATCGTATTCCTTGGTGACAATCGAGCTTAGCAGTTTGTCAAATACAAAAAGCGTTTCATCGTCGAACACATTCATAGCCGAGATAATGTTATGCGCTTCGGTATAGTCGCCTTCGTCAAGGAGAGTTATAAATGATGTCAGTGTATGTGCAATATCCGTAAAGTCCTCAACATTTTTAATATGTACGATTTCATCACCGTAATACTGAGCACGCTGCAGCTTTATCGAAAGTGTCATCAGGTTTGCAATAAACGACGCTATAAGCTCGGTCGGATATCCGGTCCGCTCTATTCTGCGAATTATTAATTTCATATCCGTCTCGAGAAGCTTTGCATGAATATCTGTTATCAGCGGAAGTGCCGTCTCAAGAATCTCGGCAAGGGTCTTATATTCCATGAGCCTGATATTTTCCGAAAGCTCCTCTGCAAGAAACGGCAATGCGTCAATAAACCTGTTAATTGCTTCATGAACTTCTTCAAAAGGCGCTTCGGGAGGAATTATCAGCTCTGTCACGCTCATATAATAATATTGCTTATCCATCTGTTTTCTCCATTTCTTCCAGACATGCAACCGCACTTTCATAATCACATGTTTCCAGTGAAAATACGATTTGCTTGAGCAGCTCATCCATTTCGGGGTCATATGAGTAATTAATGTACGGAGCAAGCAGCTCCAACGCAAGTAAGCTGTCATAATTTTCAGTGGCGGTTTTAGCTTCGGGTATAACTTTCATAAGCATTGATTTATCCGAGGTTTTAGCAACTTCATCCGGGTTTTGCAATAAAACGTTATTTAAATTTTTTGATAATTTAACCAGACTGTCATAAAACTCCGGGTAGATTTTACTCATGGATGATATCTCAACATTTATTGCGGCACTTTCCAGCTGTGCGGCATCTAAACTGAGTGCTGATGCCCCGATGTTTTTCAGAACACTCTTTAAACCGTGTATTTCTATGATAAACGCATCAACATCATCGATAATCGATGTTCTTATTTTATTGATTCTGCCGGGCAGCAGCTGTGCTGTGATTTTTACGGTATTGATATATATTTCTTCCATTGCGCCGAATGCTTCAATTGCTGAGTCGGTATCAAGGCCGCAGTTTTCTTTCAGCTGTAAAATAAGAGGGTCTGTATCGGGCTGCTTTTTAACGATATATTTTTTGATTATATTCTCAAGCTCGATTATATCAATCGGCTTTGGCAGAAAATCATTAAATCCGCTTTCGAGATACATGGTTTCCGAACCGGCAACAGCATTTGCCGTCAGCACCACTACAGGGTTTATATAACCTTCGGCCCGCAGGATTTTTACCGTTTCAACACCGTCCATTTCAGGCATCATGTAGTCCATAAAAATAATGTCGTATATATTACCTGAGCGAATCTTTTCGATAGCTTCACGCCCTCTTGTCACTGTTTCTGTTTTTACGCCGTAGCGCTCTATCAGTCCTACCGAAACGAATAAATTTTCTGCCACATCATCAACAATCAGAACACTTCCGTGAGACATATATTCGCGTGTCTGTTTTTTCTCACTGCTGCAGGTTGTTGCTTTAAAGTTATTTAACTTCGCTGCAAGCTCTTTGCCGATTTGACCGGCTCCCTGTTGCACTTGAGGAATACATACCGTAAAGGTTGTGCCGATGCCCGGTTCGCTTTGCGCATCAATACTGCCGCCCATCAGTTCGACAAGTTTTTTTGTGATACTCATACCGAGCCCGGTTCCCTGGACTTTAAGATTTTCCTTCCGGTTAAACTTTGAATATTCATCATAAAGCATTGAGAGCTGTTCTTTGGTCAGACCCTGACCCGTATCTTTTATGGTGAAAATAAGAGTAACATTGTCCTCTTTTTGCTCCGAATCAACTGCCAGCGTTACATTACCCTCATTGGTGTATTTTATTGCGTTGGAAAGGATATTACTCAGTATCTGTTTAATACGCCGGTCATCGCCGTACAGAACCGACGGCAGGGTTTCGGCGGCTTTAACATTAAACTCCAGGGGTTTGTCTCCGATAAGCGCAGAGTTTAAACGCGCCGCATCATAAATCAATCCCGATAAATCATAGTCAACCGGTATAAGCTCAAACTTGCCTGTTTCAACCTTGGACATGTCCAGAAGGTCGTTTATTATTCCAAGCATCATCTTGCTCGAGTTGTTGATTTTGCTAAACGCATCATATGCATCCGCAGGATAGGTGTTTTTATCCAATTCAATATCGGATATACCGATAATCACATTCATCGGTGTCCGTATTTCATGACTCACCTGAGCAAAAAACTTGCTTTTTACTTCAGCCGCTTCTCTGAATCTTGCAGCACGATGCACTGCGGCATTTCGGGTTTGCATGATAAAGGCAATAAAAAGGCTTATAGACAATGCGCCTAAAAAAGATATCCATGTTTCGGGATACTCATACCATGAAGTTGGCATGTAAATACGGAAATACCATTCTGCATTATGCATTCTGATAACCTTCTCCAGGTATGTGGTGTTTGATTCATGCAGGTCACCATTACTGGCAATTACCTGTTCTTCCAATGTATCAGGATTTATTCTCCAAATTTCATATGAAATCCCTTGATTATCCAGTGTGGACAGTCCTGTGCCCTCTAGTGCTTCGGGGAATCTTAGCGAAACGGAGACCAATCCCCAGAAAACTCTTTCTCCTGTTTCGGAGTCAGAATATACCGGGTATCTTCCGGTCAGTCCCATAATGCCCTGACGCAGCATAAACGGGCCTGCCATAACAAGCTCGCCTGTGTCTCTTGCAAGTATTGCTTCTTTGTTGCCTGCATGTCCGACTTCATTAAAGAAATCCAGACCTATAACAGATTCGTTACCTTCCAAAGGATAAACATCGGTAACGACTCCGTCCGGTGCCAGAAGGAAATTTGCAAGAGTCGGTATATCGTTAGCAAGCACAGCTGCTGTTTCTTGAAAATTATCTACCGTACCGTCATATCTGATAATAAGTGCAGTGAGGGCTTGAGTTTTATTGAGTTGTTTGGAAATTACATCGTTTAGTCTGTTGCTTTGTTCAAGAATCAGTTTTTCCAACTGGTCTTTATCTGCGTTGTATCTGTTTTGAATAGTAAAAAAACCGATAAGCCCGCAGATTAAAAACGTAACCAAAAATGCAATTATAGTTCTGATTTTCCACATAATTTCACTCGATTCAGATGCCTTGGAGCATCAGTTGCATGACGCAGCAATAGCTTTGATGTAATTATTTGCTTTAATGTAAATGTTCAAGTAATCTACACTAGCACAGCTCTAACACCATATTAACACCATATTAACACCATATTAGCAGCAAAATAAAATATTTTTGCAAATATGGTGTTTTTAGGGTGTTTTTGTATGTCTTGCGTGGCACAACACATTACACAAGGGGACGGTTCTCTTGTGCTCTTACAAGAACATAGTCATGTAGAGCGGTAAGTGAATAACAGCATTTTTTACCATAACGTCTTTTGTATATAAGATATACGCTTCGCCTAATGCACTGCCGAATTTGTTTCTGAACTTATCAAGAGATGAATGTTCTTTGTAGGCAGAGGATTTAACTTCTACGGGGCAGATTTTACCGTTTATGTCTATTAAAAAGTCAATCTCCATAGTATTTACCCTGTTTAGAGAGTCAGCTCTCGAATAGAAGAACAACTTGTGACCGCCCGAACGCAGCATTTGTGATGCAATGTTCTCCATGAGCATACCTTCATTTACTCTTAGTTTGTCCTGCAGAATCGCCTGATATAAGGTGTTTTGTGTATATTTTTTATTGGTAAATGCATGAGTTATGAGCAAGCCTGTGTCTGCCATATATAATTTATGTGTTGAATGATCAAAGCTGAGTGCCAACCCTTGTCCGGGGTCTGTTGTATTAAAGCACGGGTTTGCAATCATTCCATCAGAAAGCCACATAAATGCATTTTCATAATCCCGCAACCGTGCATTCTTAACAACTGACGAAAGCTTGTATTTCTTTTCTTTTTTTGATAGTTGCCCGGGAAGCCCGTCGAAAATTGCTGTAACCTTGCCTTTATAACCGGCAGCATATTTTGTTATATCACTGCGGTATAATTTCAAAATGTCTCTTTTTTCATAATCGGCAGCTTCAAAATCAGAGCCTTTAATATACGCAAGAACTGCTTGCGGCATACCGCCGACCAGCATATATTGCCTGAACATGTTCATGACTTTTCTGTGCATTGCTTGTCCCATTGGTGTTCTTTGCTCATAACACAAACGCATATAATCTATGGCATTATCGTCACCTATAGCCCACAGAAATTCTTCAAAATCAAGCGGATGCATTTCCAGCTCCCGCTCCTCGGAAGGTAAAACTATTCCTTTTACATTTTCTTTGATTGAAATAAGTGAACCGGTTTCTATGTAATCGTATCTGCTGTCTGCAACAAGCTGCTTAATCATTTGTCGTGCAAGCGGATACAGTTGCACTTCGTCAAAAATAATCAAGCTCTCTCTTGTATAAAGCTCGACACCATAGTGTCTTGAAAGCTTCGTAAAAAACACATCCAAATGAGTCCGGTCATGCTCAAAAGTATCGGCAATCAGCGGAGACAGATTCGCAAAATTTACGACAATAACACTTTTATATTCGTTTTTACCAAACAGCTCACATATAAAACTTTTTCCAACCCGTCTTGCTCCATTGACAAGCATAGCCCGGTTTCCGGCACATTTATTCTTCCAGTCTAAAAGCTCACTGTATATTTTCCGTTTGAGTTCCATCGGCTTATTACCTCCATTTAATGAAAGCATACATCATAAAACAAGATAATTCAAGCCTTTTTTGCAGATGTTTCACAAAATGACACATGATTATTGCCATTTTCGCACAAAATGACACATGATTATTACCATTTTCGCACAAAATGACACATGAACACAGGGGACTGAACACAGGGGGACGGTGCTCTATATAACCATCAGGGCGATGGTGGCGAAGCCGAGCCAGCAGGTGAATTCGACCAGGCGTTTTGCCCAGCCGTCACGGACGGGGATGCCTTCGCGGCCGAAGAGGCTTGGGATTTCGGCAAGTGCGTATGGGATAGCTACAATAATCATCGCTGCGCTGGCGCCTCTGTAGTCTGAATTTGATGCCACAAATGCTGCAAGCCCAATACTTATCAGCATCAGTACAAAACCAAGCTGCGGCGACGATGTGCCGGGATAATATCTGTACAGAAACTCGGAGTTCGGGAAACGGTCTTTAAAAAACGACAACATCCAAGGTGTAATGTCGAAAGCCAAAAGGAACACCACCATTGTACCGAACCCAAAGAACGGTGAAGCAACAACCATAAACATTCCTGCATAGAGAAGCATCGCCATCCACTGGAAAGCTGCGATCTGTTCGCCCGGAGCCTCCGGACGGACGGCTTTGTTACGTACGGGGAAAGCATAATCCGCCAAATCTTCAAGCAACATACGAGCCCAATAAGCTGCAATTGCGATAATTCTGACCTGACTGATTTGCTCGCTGCCAAAGAACTCCAAACCGGATAAACCATTGATTGATTTTAAAACTGTTGATGTCGCCATAATAATATAAATCGTCGGCATAATATAATCGGCAAATCTGTCAAACATAAACCGATTTTTATTGTCATTTGCCGGGTTGTACTTGCGCCGCAGCGGTCTTGTCCCGCCGAGAATCAGTGTAGTCGCAAACAGCGTAAACATTCCGACTAATGTCCGTATTTCGTCTACCCCTGCCGCATTGCCGTTTACGATTGCAAGTATTGCAATTGTCGCCCATGCCAGGAATCCTGCACCTGAATCGAGAATACCCAATGCTACGATTGCAAGCACGAGCATAAACTCCGGAGGCATGGCGTTATAACCCATCTGAATTGAGCTGTATACACCCAAAGCAATGCCAAGCAGCCAGAGGATAAACCCGCTCGAGCCGAACATTGCTCTTGCCCATGAACCGTCGCTTGCGAATCGGTTTAGAATAAACGATGTCTTTACAGTTCTTTCCTGTAATCTTACACTAAATTTGTCACTCGTTTTCCTAAAGAGCGATATCTTCCATAAACCGTATTTATCGCCCCATTTTGCTTCCGGTTCTTTTGATTCCAAAATTTCATCTTCCCAATAAGTTTTGGCAATCGAACTGCGGGTGCGTTTCTTTGATACTCCCGCAATTGCGGCGATACCGCCAAGCAGACCAAATGTCACTGCAACCTGTGCCACTGTTTCCGGGTCCCCTTTGGCATCGTACAGCGGTACTCCTGCCATGAGTGAGCGTGCTATTCTCGGGTCGCCGGGGTCAATAGGTTCAAATAACTGTGCAGGCTCTGTAAACGCTGTTATTATCCCCTCGTCATTAAGCTGGAACGGCGCAACCGCTTGTACAATCTGCCCGTCGGGACATATACCTTCTGCTATTACAACATGGTTTCCGCTTTCCAGATTATCGGGGAAAGGTGCTGTTTTACTGATAGTACCTGCATCACAAGTCTCTTTAGTGCCGACTTCCCGAGGTGTTGAATGAATTGTAACTGTGAGTTCTGACAGAGGCATAAGACCCGTGGCTTCAACCGAAATCGTTTTCCCGACAACCGAAGTTCCAACTTCAATGTCAAGACTCATATTCACAACAGGACCGGGAGCAAAATTTAAAATTCGTGACAACACAGACCCGGTATTTGCTGCTGTCTCCGTAGGAGACGTTGGAGCTGTTGGAGGTGTCGGAGACGAATCCGGTGTTGGTATCGGAGTCGGCAGCGCCTCTGTCGGAGGCACGGGTGTAGAAATTGGTACAGGAGTCGGTAGCGCCTCTGTTGGAGGTGCGGGGGTTGCTACCGGTGCTGGTGTCGGCAGCACCTCTGTCGGCGGCACGGGTGTAGGCATAGAAGGAGGCGGAGGCATCGGCTCCGGAGTCACTGCCGGCGGTGGAGGTGGTGGCTGCTGCGCCGGCGGGTCGGTTACCGGCGGGTTTGTTGCCGGCGGGTCGGTTACCGGCGGGTCTGTTACCGGTGGGTCGGTCGGTGCCGCCGTGTGGCTGAACACCGGTGTGAATGTAATTATACCGTTTTCTGCATGAGCAGAATTAATTGCATATGTTGCAGTTCCCATTTGCGGAGTCGGGCTGATACCGTTTGCGGGAATAATACCCATGCCATTTCCAAGTGTCAGTGAGTTGAGGTCGGCTGTTTTTGCAATTACATAGTGAATGGTTATATCTCCGCTTGCTGCATATTCTGTGTCAAGTCCCATTGAACCGAAATTTACATCATCTCCGAACACAGCTCCCGTAAACGGCGACGAAACTATTCTAATCGTAAACGGCACAGCATCTGTTGCTGCCGAAGATAACGAACCTGCATAGTCACCGCCTGCGGCAGCTGTTACCCTGACTCTCAGCTCTCTACCCGCATCAGCACCCTGCACTTCGTATATAGCGCCTGTTGCTCCGCTGATTGGCGCAAATGTTCCGCCTACATCACGCTCCCACTGATACGTAAGCTCTGCCTGCGCCTCGGGCGGTGTAATTCCCGTCACAACTGCCGTAAGCTCCGTACCGATTCGCAAGACACCGCTAACGGTCACCGTCGGTGTACCTGTAATCGGGATGCGGGTTATATTGAAATTGGCAGTTGCAGATGCCGACAGATAGTTTACTGTTTCTGCTGAAGTACCCCGAACTGTATAATTCCCTATTGCACCGGGTTCGGTTGCTGTGTATGTGCTGTCATCCGCACCTTGCACTTTGTATTGATACGTCACTGTACCGCCGCTTGTATTCGTAACAACCTGCGGATTTGGTGCATTTCCGAGAACCACATCGGCACAGCTTATGGTAAGTGTATTTGTTGCTCTTGCGATATCTAAAGGATTTGTAGTGGCTGTATGAGTATTACCGCTATTATCATAAGTAACTGTTATGGTTTGATTATTATTATCTGAGCGTGAAAGTGTTGAACCATTAACTAAGGATGGCTCTAAATAGTTTATGCCGAAGTTTGCAAATGTCACATCCAGAGTCGATGTATCATCATGTGTGAGCCTGATTGTCAGTGCAGAAAGGTTCAACGGATTCCCATGTGTGTAAGTTAGATTTGGTTGGTTTTGTACAGCTATACCGTTTACAATTCTCGCCGGGAGTGCGGGATATGTGACTGTGAATGTGACGCTTTCGCGATTGCTTGCAACCTCAACATTACTAACAACCGCTCCGCTTGTTATTGCATCAGCTATTGTCGGCTCAAAGTTTGTCGTGAATAAAATAGTATCTTTTCTGTTAAGTGTGACTGTTGCTGTATATATTTGACTTCCTGCAAACATGCCTGATGATGTAAAGGTACCACTCCATGATACTGTTCCGGTGAAATATGGCATTTCTGTGACTGCAGTATACAGAGCGGCAGCCGGATTACCGCCTTTGGTTGGAGCAGGTTTAGTTATTGTCGCATAAGCAATATCACTATTATGATTAAACTGCGGAGATATTGTTATGACACCATCTGACGCATCACCGGCACTGACAGTATATGTTGTTGTTCCGGTAGACGGACTGAGGGGTTCTATGCCATCAGCGCTGATATTAGCAGGCGCACCTCCAAATACAAGTGTGTTAAATCTATGTGTTTTTCCAATAGTATAAGCTATACTAATCGTTTCGCCACTCTGTAAGTATAGTGTTTCGGGCAATGGAGTAACGGGTGTGCTATTATGCGTAAACGTAACAGAATCATCTCCTACGGCTCCTGTCACAGCACTAATCCTCACAGTATACGGCACTGTTGATGTCGGTAATGATGTACGCCCGCTTGCATAGTTTCCTGCTCCCGTTACAATTAACGTGATAACTTTGCCTGCATCAGAACCTTGCACAACATAACTTCCGAGTACAGCACCATCTATTTCTACATTACCGTCTGCCGGGTCTACATGATACCATTGATAAGTCAGTCCTGCTTGTGCTTCCGGTGGTGTAATTCCTGTTATATTTGCAGTAAGTGTTGACCCTATTCGCAATATGCTTCCCGAATCTGTATCTGTTACTGTTATCGATACCGTCCCGCCAATATTCAAGGGATTGATTGTTCCGTTCGTGCCGCTCATAGTATTTTGAGGTAATGCATAATTAAGAGCGTTTGTTGTTGCTCCCAATGTAATTGTATATATATAACTTTTTGTGCCTGCACCAATGTCGGCATTATCTGTAAATACTGCAGACACGCTAAAATCAACATCCCTGATAAGTTCATATCCCGTCACTTCACCCTCAAACGTTACCAATCCCGCTGTTGCGGATGTTGTGCCGTCAAAGGTTTTTGCTGAAGGTGTTGCAACACTTTCGATAGTGATGGTTTTCACCGTGATTGTTCCGGCTATCGTTGTATTATCGACCGGTGCAATATAGTTGCCTGCATGAGTACCGCCAAGCTGATAAACCAGAGTAATTGTGTCTGCTTCATCTGCATTTACACTGTTATATGTCGCACTTGATATAGAAACTGTCACATTTTCAGAACCGACAACACCATCTGTTCCGCCTGTTGTGAGTGCTCCGACTGTTATACCGCTTCCGCTGTAAATATTATCACCATCAAATACTTTTGTCGGAGTGCCTGACGGTGCTCCGATTGTGAGTTGTCTGCGGTTGATTGTCATACTGCTTGTGCTGCTGCGAATTGTTCCGCTATTGTTGAATATTAGTGTAACTGTTTGATTATCGTGTTCATGACGTAAAACGGTGCTGTTATGTGCGGGATTTGTCGTGATATTTTTTGCGCTAAAGCCGGCAAAAGCAACATCCTCCGTTGTGCCGTCATTATATGTAAGTGTCGCTTCAAGACCTGCAAGGTCAAGGGTATCTCCGTGTATGTATGTAAGCTTTGTTGGTTGCTCTTTTACCGCAATGCCTGTAACCGTCGCTTCGGCTGTTGCGGTGAACTGATATGAAATTGTAACTGTGCCGTTACTTGCATTATATGTCATTGCCGTTACGGGATTGCCGTTTATTGTCGCATTGGCTTGCAAAAGTCCCTCGAATGAATAATTTGCATTCGGTGTGAGAGTAACCGTTGCTGTATATGCTGTTTCACCTCTAAACGGATTGTGTGCAGTATCAGCTGTTGCACCAATCGTCCAGCTAACAGCTCCTGCTGTAAAGTTCTGCGGTGGCGGCGGTTCAGGCAAAGTTGCTGCCGTATCGGGTGCATTACCTGTTTCCGGTGCTATTACCGTGATTGTTGCAGTGGTGATATTAACGGGATTGATTGTCAGTGTACCTACATTTAAGTCGGTTGCTAAGGGATCGAACACAGTTCCGCCTGCTGTTTGCACCAATACATTATATGTGCCTGCATTTGTAGGCGGGTTCGTGTTTCTTTCGTATGTAGTGCCGTCTTCGCTTTCATAAAAAACCGAAATTCCACCTGCGTTTGTGTCATTAGGTATCGGTGCATCCCCATCGGTTCTGTATCCCACTGTTGCACCTTGCGGATTGCCATTATATATATGGGTATTATTCGTGACACGAAAGTCTGTTGCTACGGGAATAGGTATCACAAATGGTACTCCTGTAGTTGTCAGTTCAGTTGCGTTTCTTGCTACGTCCGGGTAGCCGGTTAATTTAAATGTTTGTGTGGAAAGTGTTGAGATTCCCGACATGGTTCTTGGGACTGATAATCCGCCTGTGAATAAATCAATTGTGCCCGTTCCAAATGGGGCAGTATTAAACGGAGCGGGTAATACCACTTGTACCGTGCCGGTTGATGTTGCGGGCGTTGCTGAGAAAGTTACGATGTTGCCGATGTTTTCAGTATCTGCGAAGTTTTGCAAATTACCAACCGGCAGCATAACAAATACATTACTTGCTGCTCCGCCTATTCCGCTTCCGATAGGCTGTTCAGTACCACCACCCGTAGCCATGATTTTGGGTGTACCGGTTATGAGTATATTGCCACCGCTACCTCCCATACCGCCGCCGATACCTGCACCTGCCATACCGCCATTTGCATAGACTGTACCGCCGGTAATAATTATTTCACCGCCGCTTCCTCCCATACCGCCGCCGATGCCTGCACTAAGCGCACTTCCTTTGGCAGTTACATGTGTTGTGCTGCCTCTTATTGTGATATCTCCACCGTCGCCGTCACGACCGCCTCCAATACCCGCACCGCCCGGTGCAAAACCGCTATCATCTTTACTTTCTGCTACAACCGAGCCACCTGTTATAGTTATTTCACCACCGGAGCCATTTACACCGCCACCTATACCTGCGCCACCATCATTGCCTTCTGCGATGACTGTGCCGCCTGTTATAGTTATCGTTCCACCATTTCCACCGTCACCCCCACCGATGCCTGCGCCGCCTTCACCACCCGTGGCTGTTACTGTTGCGGTGCCACCGATGGTGATGTTTCCACCAGCTTGCATGTTACCGCCACCGATACCTGCGCCGCTTTCGCCGCCTGTGGCTGTAACTGTTGCATTATCTTCAATTATTATGGTTGCATTTCCACTTATTACTCGGTTCATGTTATAGCCGCCTATGCCTGCTGCTCCATTACTGCCTGTAGCAATAACTTCTGCATTGCCGCTTATTCTTATGGCACCACCTATTGGTTCTTCCCAATTATTAGCATCACCCCAGTAATAAACATCAATACCCGGGCTACTACCGCTAACTGTAGCAGAGCCTATAGCCATGACTTTGGCGTTGTCGCTTATTCCCATGTTGAAGTTGCCGGAGTTGGTACCGATACCCGAACCAAAAATAGTAGATGTTGCTTCAACTATCGCATCGCCGCTGATTTCTATATCATCTGCTGAAATAGCTCCGTAACCTGCAGCATTACCACTTTCGGCAGTAACTCTTGCATTATCAGTTATTATTAAAGTTTCGCAAATGATAGCTCGTCTTGTTGAACGTACTGTAACAATTGCATTATCGCGAATAATAATTGTACTGTTATCACCACCGTTAATTGCCGGTGGTGGCGAAGTAATATCTGGTGCCGGTATTGCAGTAACTTCTGCATCTCCTGATATGGTAAGCGTAAGACCATGTGCGGCATCTCCAACGCCAATAGCTCTTGAATTATTATTAACGTATGCAAATACCTTACCGCCGTTGATAGTAATAGTCCCTGCCGAAGAAAAATGACCGCCGCCGATAGCCGAACCTCGAAAGCCACCTTTAGCATTGATTATACCGCTTTCGATTATAAGCGTACCATCGGTAGTATTGATGCCTGCTCTGCTCCCAGTATCGAACTCAACGCTGGCGGCATTATTATTGGTTACACTTAACGAATTCGTTGTTGTAGATGCATCATATTTACTGTCCATGATGGTCAGAGTTAAATCTCTCAGCGTTGTATTGTTGCCAATTTTTATACCGTTTGAAGTTCTGCCCTGCGCATCCGGTATGTCAATCCTCAGGTCGTGACCCGCAAGGTCGAGGGTGAAGTTTGTTGCTATGTTGAGTTGTGCGGTGAGTTGGCGTTGTTCTTTATCGTCGAGCGCGGGACTGCCGGACGTGAGAATGAAATCATTTGCAAGTGTGTATGTAATCACTCTGTTTTCTCCGGTGCCGATTTCGCTCCAGTTCTCATCGATGTGTCGCGGGTATGGATTGCCCGCTGCTGCAGCACGCAGCATTTGCTCGGGGGTGGGTAATGCACGTAATACGCCGGTGTTGTTTTCAATGTTAATAAAGTGGGTGGGGGCGATGGACTGTGTGTCAGGTGGTGCTGCGTTATTCATGAAGAAGCCGAGTCCGATTCTGTTTATATTTGTTTGGCTTACTCCTGTTCCTGTGATAATAGCTCTATCATTAATAAAGCGGTTAATAACGGTTGTTATCGCACCAATGCTGTATAAATTGAGTGCGTCTATATTTCCTGTCCAGTCAGAAGCAATATTAATCACACCGAGTTGGGTGGGGGGACCGATTGCTAAATTAAGTGTTATACCCCCTATGCTTGCATTTCCCGATAAATTAACTGTTCTATCATCAACATATACATCACTTGGTTCAGGTGTGACACCGGCCTTGAAATTGCCTGTGATATCACCACCGCGCATATTAAAGGTGTAGCCGCCTCTAAAAGTTACCGCTGCTATTGTACGGCTTGTTTCAGCAGTTACATTATGCCCTGTGATTCTTGACCCGGTTTCCATGTTAAATGTACTGCCATTAACATTAACCAGTGCAACGCTTGCATCATTTCTTCCTTGAAGTGTGATGTTGCTTCCAAGAGTAAAACTTGAGGTAAAATCATTTAAAAATAACATTTGCCGGTCTGCTGCACCGTTATGGCTAATCGTCCGCACTTCGCCTGCACCGATAAGGGTTATGTTTCGATGTCGCTCCGCTGGTCCAAATACACGGTTAACAAGATTTTGGTCGGCGTGGAGGGTGACAGTGTAGTTTTTGGGTGTTCCGGGTGAACCTGCGCTATCTGCGGCAATAGCGTCAAATGCAGCGTCAAGTGTAACGAATTCGGCGATGATATCACCTGTGACGGACACGGTGGGTGGGCGCGGTACGAGCCGCAGTTGGTTTGTGTTAAAGTGTTCGACCATTAGTGAATCATCATCAGCGAAGAAGAACGGAACATGGGTTGCTGTTGCTCCGCTGTTTACGAACACGCGATTGGTCACGGTTTTGGTTATACCGACATTCATGTTTTCATCCGGGGTATTGGGACCTGTTCCGAGGACTATATATTGCCAGTCAGTGATAAAAACATTACTCCTTGTTGCTGTTTCAGTTTGTAAATTTGCGTTTATTATAGAATCTCCACCGATTGTAATGGAATTAGTTGCATGAACTCCTCCACCGTTTTCAACTGCTTCATTTCCTGTTATTTCCCCCCCGTTCATAATGAAAACTCCGGTAAAATCCATATCTACACCACCACCACGTCTAGCTTTGTTATTGGTGATTTTACCGTTGTTCATAATCAGCGTTCCGCCGCCTTGAATATAGACACCGCCTCCGAAATATGTGAAAATGGTTGTAGTTTCATTATTCGTTATTATACCGCCATTTATTTCAAGTCTTCCGCCGGATAGGATAAGAACACCGCTCCCTGAACCTCCGTCACGGATGTTGTTTTGGAGTGTTGCTCCTGTGCTGAGGTTAATTGCTCCTCCACTTTGTATTTCCAGGATTGTAGCGGTTTGTGGCCTGCTTCCACCGTCAATTGTGATATTTTCCAGATTTACTATACCCGCTGAGTTTATAAAAATACGATCGTTTAACCCTCCACCGCGTATGATTTCGTGTGGTTTTGCAGCTTGGGTATCGCCATCACTTTCTTCATACGATACTATTGATACAGTGTTTGCTATGTCGAAATTTGTTGTTACTGTTGCAGTTAATTCACTCAGCACACGAATCTCGCCTGTTGTTCCTTCAGGAATTGCGTTGTATGCTGTTTGAAGGGTTCTGAACGGATGTGCAAATGAACCGTTTTGCAATGTCTCCGTCGTTTTGTCAGCGTGGACAAATAAAATGTTACTGCTTCCGCTCGACGTTGATGTTAACGATATATAGCTAAGGTCTGTTAAGGCTCTTGTGCCTATATTTGTGATAACAGTATTATCAAACGGAGTAAATCCCCCTATCGGAGCTCCACCCGTTTCTGTATTTGCTGTGTTTGTAATCCAAGAAAATCTGCCGTTGATTGTGAGCGTGCCTTGGTCGAGGGCAATACTCATAACATCTTCTCCCGCACCTATTGCCGGTGTGTTATTGTTACCTGCAATGGCTGTTACTGTACCTCCGGTTATAACGACATTTCCGCCGTTGCCATTAACACCTCCTCCAATACCCGCACTGCCAATATCCATTATATCTGAGCCAATCGCAGTGACTGAGCCACCGGTAATGGTGATAGTTCCGCCATCGCCAAACGCACCTCCTCCAATACCTGCAGCAGCTTCACCCCCACTTGCTATTACTGTGCCGCTATTTATAGTTATCACACCACCTGAGCCAAGCGTACCATCACCATATCCAGGCATACCGCTACCGCCGCCTATACCTGCACTAATATCACCACCATTTGCTATTACTGTGCCGCCATTTATAGTTATTATACCACCTGAACCCATCGCACCGCCGCCTATACCTGCACCAATATCACCAGTAGCAGTTACATCTGTTGTGCTTCCGCTTATTGTTATATTTCCACCGTTACCGTATATTCCACCACCTATACCCGCAGCACCTATGTCACCCGTGCTCTTTGCTATAACCGTGCCACCGGTTATGTTTATATATCCGCTGTTTCCTCCTGCACCTCCACCTATACCCGTGCCACCATCAGTACCGGTGGCATTAACATCTGCATAACCATTTATATTAATATTTCCACCTGCAGCACCAGCATCAACATCATCAGCAATATCAAAAATATCGTTTATACCTCCGCCACCGATACCTGCACTAGCACTGCCACCTGTTGCTGTGACCTTTGCGTTGCCGCGGATAAATATTATTCCGCCATCTGCTTTTAACCCACCACCGATGCCTGCACCACCCCCCAGAGTTTCACTGCCCATGTCTGTAACTCCGCCACCTGTGGTTATAACCGTTCGGCTTTCTATTATTAATGTTCCGTCTGTAGTGTTGATTCCTGCACCGTTTCCATTGGTTGATACTATCGTCGCTCCGTTTGTGACAGTCAGTGAGTTTGCCCCGGGTACACTGTCAATGATGGTAAAGGTTACACCGGAACTAATTTTTATACCATTTGAAGTTCTGCCTACCGGGTCGGGTATGTTAATCGTCAGTGTGTGCCCTGCGAGGTCGAGGGTAAGGTTGCGTCCAATAACTAAGCCTGCTATTGAACCGTCAAAAGTATGAGTGTCAGTTATAGTTATATCACCGGTCAAAACAACAGCTCCATCGCCTATTGTGACTGCATCACGTAAGGCTGTGACATTATCTATAACTTCTTCTATTTCAAACGGCTCTGCTTCGCATACCAGCAGTTTTCCGTCGGTATCGAAGTCGTCTTTTGTCCATGGGGAATCCCTGCCACCATGAGTGGCATTGTCGTTGTCAGTGCCGCTGCAGATGGGGCAGTCGTGGTTTATCAGCATTATTTCGCCGTCGTCTTCACAGTCGAAAATAATACACATGATTTCGCAGATGCAGGATGGGGTGGCTTCGCATGAAGATTCTTCGCCATGCTCAGAATGACATGACGGGCATGGGTCATTTAACAAAACTTCATTTTGAGGTTTTGTTGATTCATCGTCTGGGTCTTCCTCCGTTGTGCCTGCGGGGTCTGTGTTTTCGGTATCGGTATTGTCGGAATCGGGTGCAGGAGTTGCGGGGTCGTTATTGTCTGTTGACCCCCCCCCGTGGTCGCCTGAGCCTGTGTCGGCAGGTGTATCAGAGTCAGTGCCGTCGGCGTTTTGCTCGCCCTCACTTTGAGGGTGACCACTTTCGTCAGTGCTTGTGCCATCGGCGTTTTGGTCGCCCCCACTCTGGGGGCGACCACTTTCCGAACCGTCGGAATCGTTCTGACCCTCCAAATGTGTCGATTGCGACACAACGGAACCGTCCCCTTGTGCTGTTTCGTTAGCGAGGCCCCATATACTGCTCGATAGCGGTCCGGCTATAGTGCTAAACAATAAAAGCAAGGCAAAAGACATAGCCATTACTCTAGCTAAACGGTCTTTAACCTTGCTTAAATCCGCAGCGGAAAACAAGCGTGAAAAAACATACTTTTTTCGGCTAACATTCTGCAATGAGTCAAGCAGCTTTTTATTCAATTGCCGTGTGCTCTTTCTCATAAAAAACGCCCCTGAACATACCTATTCAGAGTTAACATAACACACCACCAGCACCAATAGTGTACCAATAGAACACCATTAGAACACCAAAGAAAAATATATTTTTATTTTCATGCTTTTATTTCATTTTAGGGTGTTTTTGTATGTTAATGCCGAAGTGTATTTATTGGCAACACATATATTCCGTCTTTACGGCACTCAGCGATACCACCGCCGGTTATTACAACAAGACATTCAGGTGGCTTGGTACCGGCTGATACCATTTTGTCTTTCAAGCGCAGTAATGAAGCAACAGCACTTTCTACTTTTTCTTCTCCAAGTTTTATCTCAAATGCTCCCCAGTCTCCATTTTGCAATTCAACAATTGCATCGATTTCCAGTTCACTGTTGTCCCGATAATGGTAAACGCTTCCACCGTGGTAATTTGCATACACAGAGAGGTCTCTTAGACAAAGGTTTTCAAACATAAAACCGTAAGTATTAAGGTCAGACAGCATTTTCTCTCTATTTGCACCAAGTGCAGCGATTGCAAGCGATGGGTCTGTATATATTCTCTTAGGAGACTGTCGCATAATAATCTTTGACCGAATTTCCGGATTCCATGCCGGGATTTCTTCAATTACAAAAATCCCTAACAAATCTTTAATATACTCGATTATTGAATGCCGCGATATCTCTATTTCTTCCGTGCTTTGTGAAGTTCTCTCAGAACCATCTACATCAGTAGTTAAAGTTGTAATACTTGCCATCGTTGTGTTATTCCTCGCTAATGACCTGATTAATCTGTGTAACTTGAATTGATTTCTTTTGGATTGCTTTCCATGGAAATATTCACTTTTTATTATTGAATTAATATATTGGATTGATATACTGCCACTTTTGTCCAATGGAATTAATAATGTTTCAGGCCAACCACCCCTAATTGTTATATCAATGAGATGAATAAGGTCAATGTTTGCTGAAAAAGGTTCAAATATTTCATTGTTGAATAACGCTCCTAGTGAAATTTCACCTGTTGAATCACCGGATTCGTATAATGTCATAGGCCGCATTTGAAGTGTAGCGATTCGTCCTGTTCCGGTATGTAAATATGACTCTTGCGGTGGCATCACAGAACCTGTTAATATGTACTTTCCATGTCCCGGATTTTGGTCGATATCAAATCTCACTGCATCCCATATTCCCGGAATTTCCTGCCATTCATCAATTACACGCGGCACGGTGCCGGGAAGAACAAGTGAAGGATTTAACCCCGCCAATCTCTTATTATTGTAATTATTGGTAGGGTCCATAATATATATAACACTATTAGCGTGATTCAATGCAGTCCACGTTTTCCCGCACCACTTTGGACCTTCAATCGATATTGCACCATATAATTGCAAATATTCATCTATCTGTGCATCAATTATACGGTTTAAATAACTATTTTTCCTTAATGACATAAGCTACACCTCTACATAATATCGTGTAGTTTATCATATTTTTCTACAAAATGCAAATGGTTTTTTCTACAAAATGCAAATGGTTTTTTCTGCAGGTTAATTGCCATTTGGAATGCAAGATAGTAGGCAATAAGTCTGTCAGTGCCAATAATCATTGCTTTTTGAATGGCAGTAAGATTAAGACAAGGCGATGATTGCTTGCAAAAACAGCGGTCGCAATACTTTTGGCGATTTTGTTGACGTCAACAAAATCGTAGATGCAGGGGCAACATCAAAACCAGTTTCTGACTACGAACTATCCCGTTATGCCTGTTATCTCATTGTTCAAAACGGCGATTCACGAAAAGAAGTAATTGCACTTGGTCAAACATATTTTGCAATACAAACACATCGTCAGGAAATTGCAGATAGATTTAATCAACTTGACGAAGACAGTAAAAGGCTTGTTGTGCGGGGGGATATTAAGCAATGGAATCAAATGCTTGCCGAAGCCGCCCGTGATGCGGGTGTTATAACATCGAATGAATTCGCAATCTTCCAAAATGCCGGGTATATAGGATTATACGGCGGTCTTGACGTTGAGGATATACATGAGCGTAAAGGACTCGGTGTCCGTGATAAAATTCTTGATTTTATGGGTAGTACAGAACTTATTGCTAACCTGTTCCGAATATCGCAAACCGAGGAAAAGCTCAAACGTGATGCCATTGATACTGCAGCAGAGGCTAACAAAACACATCATGCTGTCGGTAAAGAAGTTCGTGCAGCCATTGAGAGAGTCGGCGGTACGATGCCGGAAGATTTACCTTCACCGGAAAAAAGTATCGCACAAGTAGAACGAGAGCAAATAGCAGAGCTAAAACAAAAAGCTAAGAACGAACAACTTATGCTAGACGAATAAAAACCACACCCGACACCAGTTTTGAACTCAATTTAGGTGTAGTAAAAGTTAAACACACCGTTAAACACGAGAAGCGGAAGAGCTAGGGATGCAAAGGGCGAAAAATCCTATTGCTGCGCAGGCTATTCGCGTTACGTAATTTACTTATTGACATTACGTAATTTATGTAATATGATGAGGTATAATTATGAAGCGAAGAATCTTAATTAAACTGCTTAAGGATGCGGGATACAGCGAAGTCAGAAACAATGGTGGTCACGCTATTTATGAAAAGGTGGGTGGTAGGCCGGTACAAGTGCCGAACCATCGAGAGCTTAATGAGAATACGGCAAGAGCAGTTCTTAAAGCGGCAGGCTTAACGGAGGAGAAGTAATGGACTATATATATCCGGCTGTTTTCAAGCCAAACGATGATGGGAGCTATACTGTAACATTTCCTGACTTACCCGGATGTATCAGTGAGGGAAAGTCGTTATCTAAGGCAATGATCATGGCTCAAACTGCACTATCGGAGTGGATTGAGTATTTATCGGAAACAACTCAAGCATTACAAAATGCGTCAGATATTAAGAGTATTACAGTAAATGATAACGAATTTGTCAGCTTAATTAATGCCACAGTCAGAGACAACAGAGCGGTAAAACGTACAGTCAGCTTACCGAAATGGATGGACGAAAAAGTAATAGAGAAAGGCTTAAGCCTTTCCCGTGTACTGCAGGATGCACTTTCTCAAAGGTTACACTAACGGTATAAGCATCATTGAACACAAGAGAACCGTCCCCCTGTGCTGTAACACAAGAGAACCGACCCTCTGTGTTATTCGCATATGGGGATTGTTATTGTTACGGTTGTGCCGTGAGAGGGTTGGCTTTGGATGTCGAGGGTGCCGTTTACCATGGCGGATAGCCGGGTTTTGACGTTTTTCAGGCCTGTGCTTGTTTGCTTTTCGCCGGTGTCCGGAAGGGTTGTGTCAAAGCCTGCTCCGTCGTCGGTGATGGTTATTTTTATCTCGTTATTTATCTTGTGTACGGATATACTTATATTCCCGCCGGTTTCTCTTTTTGATGTTATTCCGTGCCTGACTGCGTTTTCTACTATCGGTTGTATTGAAAGTGCCGGCAGGTTGAAGTTCCGCACCGTTATATCGTAGGTTATGTTGAGTTTATCTTTAAAGCGTTTTTGCTCGATTGAAAGGTATTTTTCAACGTGCTTCAGCTCGGTTTCAAAGCTGACGGGTTCTGTGATTGACAGAGAATCTATGTTGATGCGCAGGTAATTTGCAAACTCCGTTACCGTGTCTGCGGCAAGCTTTGGGTTAACGTTTATAAGTGATTTAATTGCTGCAAGTGTGTTGTATATAAAGTGCGGCTGAATTTGACTTGTCATCATGGCTATGCGGCCCCGGGTTAGTTCGAGTTCCTTTTGTTTAATCCGCGCAGAAAGGTCGATTTGAGTTCCCGCAAAATATATCAGGATACTAAGCGTTATCGAGAAGATAATAAATTGGATTTCTCCACCCGATAAGATGAACAGGAATAACCCTAATGTCGGCAGGATAATATATGATAAGAGCGAGTACAACTCTTTTCTGCCAAGTATTTTCCTGTGAGCTATAAGAATCGTGAATGTGATTACTGTCCAGATTGATGTGGTTACATTACTGAGCATAAAAATTTCACGGAATACAACATGGTTGCTTTCGTCATAATAGAAAAATAAGCCGGTAAACGGAGATGTCACCGACAACAAAAGATTAATCATTACCGCCGCCGCTGCTGTGTATGCCGAATACTTTACAAGCCTTGAGGGTTCTTTTTTGTTTTCTATCGTGACCATCGTCAGTTTTATCTGCAACAGAAGCAGCACCTGCGTTGACACCTGATAAATAGTGGCCGACCATGTAAGCACCGGATTATATGCCGGGTTTGGGTTTCCGTATAAAAACTGTCCAATCAGGTATGATAAAAGCAGCACAAAATTGATTAAGATTACACCCGTAAAAATTTTTGTCTGCTTTTCTTTGTTAAATTCATTTATTAATATAAAGAAAATTATTACTATATTAATAAGTATGCAAAAGATAATAAGCGCTGCATTTATAGCGTTGGCATTTGACATGTTACGGCTCCTTTTCTATAGCAGCTCGTCTATTTCTGCAATTGCTTCGTCGTAGTCGAAGGTAATGTTGTGTTGCAGGATTTTGTCGATGTGTTCTTTGTAGGGCGGGCTAAATGAGGTGTTATGCAGAATGTCTATAATCTCATTTATTTTATCTGCGTCGTAGTTGCCGAATGCTTCCTTCAGTACTGTCAGTTTTTCTTTTAAATCCTCAATGTCAAAGGTTTCATCGCTTTGAGCAGTTTCATTTTTCGATAAAACATTTTGAATATTGTTAATTAGTATATTGAGATTGTTAATAAATTCCGGAAGATTTTCATCTATGTAACCGGTGTTATCTTTGAGACCTGCTTCTTCGAGTGCACCGGCTGCTTCGGATATATCCTTTGCTCCTATGTTTGCAGATGCACTTTTTAAGGCGTGAACATGAGTCGTTAAAAGCGGAATGTCCCGGTTTTCCATACACTTTCGGATTTCCTCAAGCTTATCATTTACATTATTGCAGTAAACACCAAGAACATTTATATATCCCTTTTCGGTCCCGCCTGTTAAGGTTATACCCGTCTTCGTATCAATGCCTTCAATTATAATAAAACTGTCATCCTTGTCGTCATGTTCTTTATTTGCCGCAACTTTCTTTTCATCCGGTATCCATTTTTCCAAAATCCTGCCGAGCAGGTCCGTGTCGATCGGCTTTGAAAGGAAGTCGCTGAACCCGTGTTCCAAAAACATCTCTTTCATTCCGGCAATTGCATTTGCAGTCAGGGCAATTATCGGTATATTTGCAAAATTTATGTTTACCAATCCCATTTTCTTTATATATGCAACCGCTTCTATACCATCCATATCCGGCATCATATGGTCCATGAATATTATGTCGTAACGTGTCTTTTCCATTGCATCGAATGATTCTTTTGCATTTTCGCAAAGGTCTATCTGCATGTTGTACGGCAGCATAAGCCCTCTTGCGACAACAAGGTTCATGCTGATATCATCAACAACAAGGATTTTTGCTTCGGGTGCAGTGAAACCGACGGCGAATTTTCTGTAGAAATCCCTGTTCGAGCTGTCTGAAATACCATTTAGAATATTTGCCACAGGTAAAGAGTATATGGGCGTTGTGAGCAGCTTGACATTTCTCTCCTCCACCTGTTCTCCAAACCCGGCAATTAATATTATTTCCGTGTTTACGTTAACTTCGCTCAGGATGGCTGTCTCATTATCGTACAATTCCTTTGATATGAACGCAAAAGCGTAAGCACCGCCTGCAAGCTCCATATGAAACTCAATCACATCGGATATGAGAACATAGTCTACATGCAGATCCATTAATGTACTTGCCAATACATCCATGCGGCTGTATGAGTCATCATAAATAAGCACTTTTTTATTAATTAAGTCACTGACATATGCAAAGCATTCAACTCCGCCTATTCCTTGCGGAATTGTGACATCGAATATTGTCCCTTCCCCGTATTCGGACTTGACAGCAATATCACCGCCCATCGCTTTGATGAAGTTATGTGTTATTGAAAGACCGAGCCCGGTTCCTTCTACGCTTCTGTTTTTGTCAAGGTCAAAGCGCACAAATTCACTAAATAATAAATCGAGGTCTTCTTCCTTAATTCCGATACCGCTGTCCTCAACGGTGAATTTAAGAATAATTTTTTCTGCGTTAATAAACTCATATGTTGCTTTAAATGAAACAAATCCATGATCCGTGTACTTTACGGCATTGCTTATTATATTCAATAAAATCTGGCGCATCCTGACCTCGTCACCTATCAGGATACTTGGGATTTGGCAGTCTATTTCCACATCAAAACGAAGGTTTACATCCAAAGCTCTTGCTTTAATGATATTTATGACATCGCTTACAAGTGACGGGAATGAGTAGCTGTCGGACTGCACATCAAGCTGACCGCTTTCGATTTTTGAAAAGTCAAGTACATCATTGATAATATCCAGAAGATTTACGCCCGCCTGTTTTATCGCAGCAGTGTATTCCATTGCAGTTTCGGGCATATCCTCGCGCATAGCAAGCTCCGCCATACCGAGAATCGCATTCATCGGTGTGCGTATTTCATGTGACATCCTCGCAAGAAAATTGCTTTTTGCACGGCTTTCTTCTTCGGCTTTTTCATTGCGTACAATATTATCTGCCATGTCATCAAACGAGTTTGCAAGTACGCCGAATTCATCCTTGACTTCAGATTTTATTCGAAACTGTCTTTCTCCCGAGCTGAATCTTGAAATACCGAGGAGCAGTGTTTTTATGTTTCCGGTAAGATAGGATGAGAGCAAAATTGCCATCAGTATTACTACGACCACAAGGCTTAAAGTAATCAGTGCAAGCTGAGTTGTGCTGCGTGTCATGTTTGTGTTTATTGCGTTTGTGATATTGGTTCTCATGCTGTATGCGGGAGCTGTAAAGTCTTCGATTCCCGCTCCGATTGTAACAAACGCAAAACCCCGTTTTGTCCCTTGTACTTCGGGTGAATACTGCCCTGTGTAATACGCAATTGCTCCTGCTGTGGTAGGTTTATATATTCCGCTCCAAAGGATGTAAAACGAGCCCGAACCGCCGTTTTCCGTGAGATTCATCCAGCCCGTGCATTGCGGGGCATTATTCAGATACCGCCCGTCAAGACCGACATAACCTGCAGCGGTGAGTGCTCTTGCAGGCGTTTTGTCACGTGACTGATAATCCAGAATTTCATTTCCGTCAGCATCCTTGACTGCATTGCCGTCGGGGTCCCGTAATACTCTTTCGCCGAACTGCGGCAGTATCTCTCTGTTATTTTCATTTTTTGCATAGAACTCGCCCCAGCTTGTTCCTTTGCTTGCCCGCTCTGCTGCATCATATTCCCACCAGTTGACTCCTGTTTTAATTTTGCTTAAATTGGACATCTCCCACTGCGGGTTTGCTTCAAGCCACTCGAAGCCGCTTGACGATGCCCAAAGATAAAACGGTGTATCGTCTGCGGGAATTGTATTGCCGTCTGCATCCAATATAGGTATTGTTCTGAATCTGCCCGGTTCAAACTCCTCTTTTTTAAAGCCGCCGTTAATATAGTCTCTTTCAAGCTTTATCGTTCCTTCAAGCCAGGGTACCTGCGGCTCACCGGTAATCGGGTTATACCCGACAATGGAATGATGGCGCGGATGGCAAATGCTCCGGCTTTTGTAGTCCCAAATAAACGCATAGTTCCCGTCTTGAGGGCTTGGCAATAAAGTGTACCGTTCGTGCATGGGGTTCACGTAATCCACAAACTCCATTATATGGTCATGATTAAGCGCCATTGTAATATACCCGACTCTTACATCACCGTCATAAACAGGTGTACCCCAGCGTATTATTCCTTCAAAACGCTGACCTACAGGATTTTCAAGCCCCGCAAAGGCCTGTGTCCTTGCATACTCCACAAATTCATCCGTCGGGAGTGCTCCGGTTTTTCTTAACTCGTCAATTCTCGGATGCGACTGATTAATTACACCCGGGTCTTCGCTGAGCAATACGCCGGGTGTCAGCATTCCGATAAAGTCCGTCCCGACATATGCACCTATGACATCGGAAACATATATTTCACCCCGCTCGAGTTTTTGCATATCTTCCCAATAATTTTCGGCTCTGATATACGTGTTGTTATTGTCGGATATATCAACCTTGTTCGGGTTTAAGGGGTAATGTATTTTGGCGGAATCCGGGTTTGTATACTTAATCAGCTCATTGCCGTTTAAGTCAATAAACGTTATTTCATCGTACAGCGGTACGTTTTCAAGATACTGCTCGAAAAATTCGGGCGGTCTGTTGCGAAAGCTGCTCCCGTACAAAATATCATCATTTTCAATATTTGTTGAAACATTATCCGCATCATAAAATTCAAACGGTACTTTTTCCACCCATGTCATTGCATCATCGGAAAGAACCCACTCGCCGGGTCTTACAAGCCTTCCGTTTTTGTTGTCGGAAAACGACTTGTATACCTCAAGCTCACGGGGCAGGTCTGCAAGCAGATGTATATCGTTATCACGCTGGTCCAGAAAGGCTGCAACTTCAAGGGCAAGGTCGGTGGTCAGCCTTTCCAGGTTTTCTCTCGACCCGTCATTTAATGCACGCTCGGCGTCCTGCACTGCAATATCACGAAGAACATTACCAAGAACCCTGATTTGAGTCAGGGCTATAACAGTAAGTAATGCAAGAGGAACCACTTTTGTTACAAGGAAAATAATAATCAATTTAGGACGAAGGTTTAAGTTGATTTTATTAAGTAACCGTCCGAGTCCGCCTGTTTTATTTGTTCTGCTCATCTTATAATCTTTCGGTTTGTATACTGTATTTACATTATAGTAAAATTGTGTACGCAAACTGTGCCAAATAATGATTGATTATACATCTAAATATTTCATTAATATGTTGTTTACACTGTCGTTATTGACAGGTTTGCTGAGGTGGTCGTTCATGCCGGAATTTATGCAGTCCTTGACATCATCATCAAAAGCGTTTGCAGTCAAAGCGATGATCGGTATTTCTTTTGCTCTCGGTAAATCAAGAGCACGGATGCTCCGTGTTGCGTCATATCCGTCCATAACAGGCATTCTGATATCCATAAAAATCAAATCATATTTTTCCGGGCTTTCGGTAAACTTCTCTACAGCTTCCTCGCCGTTATCGGCGCTGTCAATTGTTATTCCTAAGTCTTCGAGAAGTGATATTATAACGAAACGGTTACTTAACATGTCATCCACAACAAGTATTCGTTTATTTTCATAATTACCGGCTTTATTTTCTGCGGAGGCTTTGTTTTCTGCAGAGTCTTCAGTGGAGCCGGAGTAATTTTTGTATGCGGAGGCTTCTGTAGACCCGGAAACTTCAATGGCCGCATCGCCTTTTGAGTAAACATCGGTATTTTCATTGCCATACGCAAGAAGCACTGTGAAAGTGAATCTTGCACCTTTATCAGGTTCGGACTCTACCCAAATCTTTCCGCCCATGGCACTGACAAGGCGTTTGGAAATAGCAAGGCCCAAGCCTGTGCCGCCAAATCTGCGGGTTATTCCGGATTCTACCTGTTCAAAGGCTTTAAAGAGATTTTCCTGATCTTCATCAGAGATACCAATCCCGTCGTCTGTCACATCAAAACGAAACTTGCAATTACCGCCGGTTCTTCCATCAAATCTTACATCCACTTGAATATTGCCGTTTTCCGGTGAGAATTTAACTGCATTTGAAAGCAGGTTTGTGATAACCTGTGTCAGACGCTGGTCGTCTCCGATTACGGTAAATGTGATTTTTTTATCAATATCTACATTAATTGTCTGCTTCTTGTTATTTGAATCAACATTAACAACGGTAAGCGCATTATTGATTATATCTTTTATATTAAATTCAACGTTTGAAAGCATCATCTTGCCCGCTTCTATTTTTGACAAGTCAAGTATGTCGTTTATGATGCCGAGCAGATGAGTTGATGCGGTTTCTATTTCGTCAAATGCGTAATCCTTTTTGTTTATATCCGGTGCTCTTTTTCCTATTATCGTCATCCCGATTATTGCATTCATGGGTGTGCGTATCTCATGGCTCATGTTTGCAAGAAATTCACTTTTTGCCTTGCTTGCGACATTTGCCTGTTCAAGTGCGGTTTCCAGCCTTGAGAGAATATTTAGTGTTATTTTCAGCGTAAGAACGATGCCTAAGGAAATTGCAACGACAACAAATATTATTTGCATCAATACGAAAAAGCGGTTTTCTTCCTGATTGACCGAAATTGTATACTCTGCAATTGCAGTATGTGCATTTGCGAGGCTGTCAAGCTGTTGATTCAAGCGTTCCATCGATTCCATATTTGTTGCCATCAAAACACTTATATTAAGCATTATTGACGGGTTTGCCAAATTTTCGATACACGAATTAATAATTATACGGCTGTTCATAAGGAAAACATTTTGGAACTCGCTTATTACCGGATGATATAAAACCTTAAGTTCTTCGATAGTTATCGCATCCTCAAGCGCTTTTTCAAACCCGGCGGTATTTTGTTCAAACTGTAAGCTCGCTGTCAAAGTACCCTGCCGGTCACCGTACATGCTCATAACCACAACGTTTCTCAGTTCAATCATTGACCGGTTTATAAGGTTCGATGCCACTCTCAGATTATTGATGCCTGTCACCTGCTGATTGTGCATTGCCAAGCTTGTTTGGTACAGTCTTTGTATACCCGATATTCCGAAAATGCCCACGACGGCACAAAGGCATACCACAAGAATATAACCAAATAAAAGTTTATTTGAGATTTTTGTTTTTTTCATTTATATATGACCATTCCCGGATAAGTTCAAGTTTTATTCAAACATTTATCCTGCATTTTATCTGTAGAAATAATTCGGGCGCTGGAATCCGCTGAACGGGCTGTCTTCATCCTCAATCGCCTGCCGGAATTCATCGGAGTGGATTATATCCATAATGTCGGAAACATACTGCCGTGCAAGGTCTTCGGTCCGCACTACGGCAACAATCATGTATCCCTCACGCAGCACTTCACTGTATAATGCATCGGAAAGATTGATTCCGCTTGCATAAGCACGGCCGCCGGATATAACAACGGCATCGCTTCCGGCAATTTGCTCCGAATAAAACTCGAATCCGTCAACCAGATTAAATTCAAGCTCCTTCGGATTATCATCAATATCATCCAATGTGACTCTGGATATATCCGTATTGTTGTCAAGTGAAATAATATCTGCCTCACGCAGAATACGAAGTGCTCTTGCAAGGTTGGTCGCATCACTTGGAAGTGCGATGGATGAACCGGGTTCAATATCACCGAGCGTTTCGAAACGCTCTGAAAGCAATACCATTGAAGCAGTCGGAACTTCTGCGACTGCAGATAATTCAGCATCATGTCCGGATTTGAAATTATTTAAGAAATGGCTGTGCTGAAACAGATTTAAATCGATATTACCGTCGGTAAGTGCCATGTTTGTAGCATCCCATTCCGTGAAAATAATAGTTTCAATCGTGTAGCCTTTGGATATCAAAGCAGGTGCGATGATTTGCGATATCATATCTGCATACGGGCCGACAAGAATGCCGATTCTTATATGCTTGCGTTCTTCCACTTCCTCTGATTTTTGCTGCTCGTCAGCAATAATTGATTTTATGTCCGACGATGTGTCCCGGCATCCCGTTACGAGTACCGATGTTATTATAATAATCAGTAAAATCGTTATTATTTTGCATTGTGTTCCTTTTCTTCTGCCCCTGCGGTTACCGCCCATAAATAGTTCTCTCTTTCGTTTTGTTTTATATATAACACACCAATAGTACCCAATTAGTGCCACATCAGCACTGATTAAGTACCGGATCGCTGTCATCTATTAAAAATATAATCATCTTATAGTTTCACTCATTCTATATTTAATGCAAGCATGGTGATATCGTCGAATTGTTCTGCGCCGCAGGCAAAATCATCGACTCTTGCCCTTGTAAAATCCAACAGATCTTTAGCACAGCTGAAATTGCATTCATTTATTATACTGTGCAGGCGCTCCTCCGAAAGCATTTCCTTACCGGGGTTTTCCGCTTCGGTCACACCATCTGTGTATAAGAATAAAACGTCGCCTTTTTTAAGGGTTATCTCATCCTGCTGATATTTTGTGCCCGGCATAAATCCCGGCATAAAACCGGGCTTGACAGGCAGCCAGTCAAAACTGCTGCCTTGTTTTATCAGCGGGATATCATGCCCGCCGTTTACATATGTGAAGCTTCCGGTTGTTATATCAAGAACCCCTAAAAAGACCGTTACAAACATGCATTCATCATTGCCCTCACAGAGCATATCATTTACAATCTCCAAAACCTCAGCAAGCGGTTTGCCTTGCTGCGCCGTGTTTTTGAGCTGTGTTTTCGCTTTTACCATAAACAGTGCCGCAGGGATGCCTTTGCCCGATACATCTGCAATGACAACGGCAAGCTTGTTGTCGTCAATGAAAAAGAAATCGTAAAAATCTCCGCCGACTTCTTTTGCAGGGTCCATCAGTGCATAAATATCAAAACCCGTACGCTCGGGAAACGGCGGGAACACGTTTGGCAGCATGCTGCTTTGAATTTTTGCTGCAATCATAAGCTCCGACTGCAGGCGCTCTCTTTCTGCTCTTTCCAGCAGGACGGTTTCGGTTACATCTTGAATAATGATTATATACCGGAGCAGCTTTTCTCTGTCGTAGATAAAGCTTATATCAGCCTTATGATAACTTTCTCCGTTATTCATTTCAAACGAAATTGTATCTTTTGTGCTTTGACCGTCAATCTGCCGCAGCTCGTCGGGCCAGTCACCGGACTGGTTGATCGGTGCATATTTTTTCAAACTTTTTAAGGATGGGAACAATTTCTCGGCGGCATTGTTTGCACTTAAAAAACTGCCGTCCGCATCTGTGAGCACGATTGCCTCTTTTATGGAGGACAGAATCATTTCTGAGGTTTTGGCGTTTGAGTAGCGGTTGAGTTTAAATACACGCAGCAAACGCAGAAGTCTGAGCAACCTGAGAATGGTCATATTAATCGGGAACGCCATGGGCAGATAAAACGGCAGAATTGCCACTATGTCTATAAGCGACATCGGTGAACAAACGTACCGGAGCCGTGCCTTTGCCGGTTTTATTTTTGAAAATAAAATATCTGCTGTCCATAAACGCAGAATGTACTCTGCTGTAAATATCGCAACCGACACTGCTTCTATCACATAAAAAACCGGTTCGCTGCCTGCCGGAATAACTTCCAGAAGGTCAAGGACAACCGTTGTTACATTAACTATTATAAGGGCTGTAACTGCGTTGCTGAAAATCCGGTTTGCAAGGCTTCTGTGTCCGTCATCGCGAACTACATCGCAGACAATTCGTTTTATCTTAGTATACATTTCTCAAATCTCTCTGTCCTTTTTGGTCATGTTTTTTGTAATGGTGAGTATATTATTCCCTCCGGAATACTCATAATTTGCTTCGTCCATCAGATTTTTAATAAAGTGAATGCCAAGACCGCCGATTTCACGCTCCATAATCGGTACATTCAAATCCGGAGCATTGCCTTCAAGCGGATTAAAGGGCTCTCCCCAATCTGTAAATCTTATGACTGCTTTCTCATCTACATCCACGGATAATTCCACATATCCGTCTTCTTCCGGTTTATAGGCATATGATGCAATATTTACGAATGCCTCTTCCACCGCAATTAGGATTTCCGGCCGCAGGTCAACGGGGAAATCGTTCCGGTCAAGCTCCGAGTCCACAATGTCCATAACCTCACCGGTGTTATTAATATTTGCTATGATATTCAGTGTTACCATCAGCCCACCATCATCTGCTGAAGAGCGGACAGTCCAAGTACGTTTTTGACAACCTCCGACGGGTCTTCAATTTGGAATTTGCCGCCTGCTTCCATACAGCTTTTATATGTTTTAAGAATGATTCTTATCCCGATAGAAGTCATTATAGTTACTTCCCGCATGTTTAATACAATATGGGTAAACCCTTCTTCGAGAGCGTCGCTCAGCTTTTTGCCAAAAAAGTTTTCGTTTACTGTTGTTATTCTGCCTGTAACATTAAACTTTATACCCTCGTTTGTTTCTACTCTATCCATTGTTAACTCACTCATTTTCGGCTCTCCTTTATTATTTTAGAAGTAACTCTGTCAAATCAGAAAGCTTCAAAACGTTTTTTACGACCTCGGAAGGGTTCTCAATTTGAAACCCGGTTCCTTTTGCTTTTGCATTTTTGAATGCTTTAAGGATTATTTTTATTCCGACGGAAGTAAATACAACAACGTTTTCCATGTTTACCGTTACAGTTTCCGGACAACTTTCCAGCGAATCGTTTATCGCCTTTTCAAACTGCCCTGCGGTGTCATATGCGATATACCCTCCCACCTCAAGCTCAACGTTAGGTGCCTCGGATGATGTGGTGACTGTAAAACTTGATTTTTCCATTTGCTTGCTCCCTTATTTTATTTATTATATTTAATAAACGTATATTGATTGCGCCCGTTTTGCTTTGACTGATATAACGCCTTGTCTGCCTGATTGAGATAATCTTCGCCGTCTTGCGAGAGTTCTGCGTTGATTGTTGTCAGCCCGATTGAAACGGTCACATGGTCTGCAACCTCGCTTTTTTCGTGAGGGATTTTCAGGCTTCGTATATTTTTAAGCATCTTCTCAGCTATAAACCGGGAGCCGTTTTCATCCGTGTACGGCAGAATTACAGAAAATTCTTCTCCGCCGTAACGGGCGACAAAATCGTCGGGCCGCAGTAAGGTATCGTTCAGCGCTTCAGCAACTGCTTTTAAGCAGATATCTCCTTCGCTGTGCCCGTAGGTATCGTTGAACTTCTTAAAATAGTCTATGTCAATCATCATCACGCTCAGCACATCGCCGTAACGCTTAAGTGAATGTGAAATGCGCTTCAGGCTGTCTTCCAAATACCGTCTGTTATATATCCCCGTAAGCTGGTCGTGGTACATCTTGTCGGTCAGGTCAACATTGTTTTCGTAAAGCTCAATAGTCGTTGCGTCAGAAATAACGATTGAACGCCGGTGCTCTTCCAGCAGCTCCCCATACGCTTCCGTAAGCTTTGTATACGCTTCAAAATCAAACTCTGCACCGTTTCTGACCGCTGCAACATTAGACACAGCCTGATCATAAACATGCTGCTCATCCGC
>Ga0123356_10000111_pt1 | contig 87290 bp, 77 predicted proteins | sample TergutEmb28metaG_2_FD_92546 | JGI IMG/M metagenome (GOLD analysis project Ga0123356, IMG submission 92546) | Embiratermes neotenicus P3 segment gut microbial communities from Petit-Saut dam, French Guiana - Emb289 P3 | ecosystem: Host-associated > Arthropoda: Insects > Digestive system > Gut ...
CGGAGCGATCGAAAACGCTACGCCGAAACGGGGCTTGCGAAAAATCGCCGTTCGTGAACACCCGCCTGCCCCCCGTCGCTGACAGAAGCTGAACTGACAGGCGGGGTCAGGGCCCGACGGGATCGCAATGGACCTCGCGCGACGGCCAGTTTTACATTTCCATTGACACTGGTTGCACGAATGTTGGGTTAAGGCCTTGTTACCGCACGATGCTGATTTTGAGACTGCGGGCTGCCGAAGCCATTGCTTTGTCTTCGGTCGCTAAAGGCAAATTGCGGCGCGCGGCAAGCGCGACATAAGCGGCATCGTACGCAGTTAGTTGCTGGCGTTGACCAAGACCGACAAGGGCGCCAATCTCATCCGGCAGATCGTCCGTTTCCACGAAGGGCTGTAGGGCAGCGACATCGCTCAGGATCTCAGTCATTTCCCGGCGGAGAGCGTTCCTTTGTCCCGCGGTGAGCAGAGCGTTCGCGATCTCCAGGTGCCAATGAACCGGAACCACCGCCTGGGCGCCTTCGATCATCAGCTTTTGTGTGTGGCCTGCATAAGCCGAGGGCGGATCATCCACCATCCAGCCCAGCGCCACCGAAGCGTCAAGGACAAAGCTCTTCACAAGCGCCTACCCTCTTCAATCAGACCTTTGATGGTTACGCCCTCAGGCAACTTCATGCTTCCGCGCAAAGATGCGAAGATGTCAGCCAGGGGGCGCTTTGCCTTGCGTGGAGCTGGCATAAGTACAGCTTTCAGCACACCCCGGCAAGTTATGCCCACTGGTTGACCTCGTTCTGCCTCATCAACAAGTTCCGAAAGCCGCTGCTTTGCCTGAAACAGTCCAACCGTTTTCATGGCAACCTCTAATAATCTAGATTCATTCTAGGTTATTCTATCAATCGGCGCCGGCCACAACTTGGGCAACTCCAGGCGGCGGCCCTCTTGCTGATGGACCCGGCTATTACAACTCTGGCTGCAGATGGGGCACTCGCGAGGCGGATGTCCGGCTTCGGGATGACTTTGGTTCTGGGAACTTCAAGAGGGCGATACCGATAGGCGCACGCAAGCGTACCAGTTTTGCCGGACACAGCGTGTCCACCTGCACATCAATTCAGGAAGTACGTCCTGTAGAGCGTGTCTCTCTGCACCGGCTTGAACCCGGCGTCGCGGATGATGCGGCGGAGCTCCTCTTCTGTGGTGCAGTTGGTAACGCCCGCGGCGCGGACGACGTTTTCCTCAAGCATGACCGAGCCGACGTCGTTGCCCCCAAAGCGCAGGCCGAGCTGGCAGACTTTGAGCCCCTGCGTGACCCAGCTCGATTGCACATTTTCGAAGTTTGACAGGACGAGCCGCGAGATGGCGAGGTTTTTCAGGTATTCGACGGCGGTAGCTTCGTCCCACCTGCGGCCGCCGAGCGCGGTGTTCTGCGGCTGGAACGTCCACGGGATGAACGCCGTGAAGCCGCCGGTTTCTTCCTGTAGATTGAAGATGGCCTCGAGGTGGTGGATGCGGTGCTCGTAGGTTTCGCCGACGCCGAACATCATGGTCGCAGTGGTGCGCATGCCGAGCCGGTGCGCAGTGCGGTGCACGTTGAGCCAGTCTTCGGTGAGGCACTTCAGGCGCGCGATGCGGTGGCGGACTTCATCGTCGAGAATTTCGGCGCCGCCGCCGGGGATGGAATCGAGGCCCGCGTCGCGCAGGCGCGAAATGGTGTCGCGAATGGTGAGTTCGCTCGACTCGGCGATGGCGATGATTTCAGACGCCGAGTAGCAGTGCAGGTGAACCCGGGGAAACCGCTCTTTAATTCCGCGCAGCATTCTCTCATGCCAGTCGATCTTGAGGTCAGGATGCAAGCCGCCCTGCATCAGCACGCCCGTTCCCCCGAGCTCGACCGTCTCGCGGATTTTTTCATAAATCGTTTCGAAGTCGAGGATGTACCCCTCTTTCGCCTTCGGCCCCTTCAAGGGGCGATAAAAGGCGCAGAACGTACAGTACTCGGTGCAGAAGTTGGTGTAATTGATGTTGCGATCAATGATATAGGTCACGACGCCGTCGGGATGCAGCTTGCGGCGGAGAGCGTCAGCTTCCATCCCTACGCCAATCAGGTCGTCGGAGCGATAGAGGTCGAGGGCTTGCTGTGCGGTAAGCGACATGACGGTCTACCGAAACATTCTAGTCGCAGGGGCCGAATGCCTCCAAACGGTGAAAATTCGTGAGTTCGTGAAGCTCGGGCGCCTCGTGAACGGCATTTCCTCGTTCAACCGCAAGCTCGCTTCCGCCAGACTGACGCGCAGTCCACAAAGCGCTTCAAGATCGACGGGTTAAGCGTTCCCTTCTTGACGTTCTTTGGCCGAGTTGAAGGGACGATTCCAATGGAAGAAAAAGCAAAGCTTTGGCTTTGAAACCACTGGCACAAAGGCCACAAACCACCGCCTTATGTCCCCGCCTTGAACGGGGGCGAGTCTTTCGGGCGACGTCCAGTAGAATCACAAAACCCCCATGCCCGCCGAAACGCAAGCGAGACCGGTCTCCGAGTGGCGTACGGATTTCCGCCTGACTCTGCGCCTGGCCCTGCCGCTCATCTTTGCCGAGTTGGGATGGATGAGCATGGGCCTGGTGGACACACTCATGGTCGGGCGCTTGCCGGACAGCGCCGTTGCAATTGGCGCCACGGGCCTTGGGCAGAGCCTGTATCACGCAGTGGTGATTTTTGGCGAGGGCCTGCTCCTCGGGATGGACACCTACCTTGCGCAGGCTCATGGCCGCAAAGACGCCCGCGACGCCGGCCACACCTTGTTCAATGGGCTGGTGCTCGCCTTTTTACTTGCGCCGGTGCTCATGGTTGCGATCTCTTTTTGGCCGGCCGTGATCGAACGTTTCGGAGTCAGCCCGGACCTGACGCGCCCTATGCGCCGGTTCCTTGGGGCGTTGAATTGGGGAACGCTGCCGCTGCTCGCATATTTTCCCTTACGGCGCTACCTGCAGGCCGCGAACGTGGCCGTGCCCATCATGTTTGCGCAGGTCTCCGCCAATCTGGTGAATGCTCTGGGCGACTGGGTGCTCATCTACGGACATTGGGGATTTCGCGCCCATGGCGTCGCCGGCTCCGGCTGGTCCACGTGTCTCGCCCGCATCTACATGGTCCTGGTTCTCGCCGCGACCCTGGTGTGGGTGGAATCGAATAGCACGGTCTTCGGGCAAGCGCATTGGATCCATCGGCTGCGGATCGACACGGCGAGGATGTGGGCGCTGCTCAAGCTGGGGATCCCGGCGGCCTCGCAGATTTTGCTTGAGATCGGCGCGTTTGCCACCGCCACGGCCCTTTGCGCGAAACTCGGGCCGGTTTCACTTGCCGGACATCAGATTGCGCTCAACTGCGCCGCTCTGACCTTCATGGTCCCGCTCGGCATCAGTTCTGCCGCGGCCGTCCGGGTCGGCCAGCAGTTAGGCCGCCGCGATCCGGCGGGCGCCCGCCGCGCCGGGTGGTCGGCGATGGCTCTTGGAGTTGGATTCATGGGGTGCGCGGGGCTGGTTTTCCTCTCCTTTCCGCGATGGATTGCGCGCGCATTCTCGCCTGATCCCGCCGTGATCCGTGTGGGAGCGACCCTGCTGCTTGTGGCCGCCGCCTTTCAATTGTTTGACGGCCTGCAGGTGGTGACGACCGGGGCGCTGCGGGGCGCCGGGGACACCAAGACTCCGATGATGGCGAATCTGGTGGCCTACTGGCTGATCGGCCTCCCCGTCGGATACGTCTTGGGCTTCCCCATGGGCTGGGGCGTCCTTGGAATCTGGCTCGGCTTGTGCTTCGGGCTCGTGATCGTCGGCTCGGCCCTTGTCGTCGCCTGGCGGGGAAAGAACCTTTCCGCTTGGGCGCGTTCTGACGGCGCCTGATGTTGCGCCCGGCTCCGTGCCTCGGTATCATTCAACGTCATGACCAACGAGGGCCCTCTCCACCAATCTCCTCTTCGGGAAAAGGCGCAGCTGATGTCGGCGTCGGAGATGGAGCGCACGCTCCTGCGGCTGGCGCATGAAATTGTCGAGAAGAACGACGGAGTAGAAAATGTCGGGCTGATCGGAATCCGTCGCCGCGGAGTGCCGCTGGCCGAGCGGCTGGCCAAGCTGATGGGGCGAATCGAAAGTCTGGTGATTCCCGTAGGGGCGCTCGACATCACGTTTTACCGGGATGATCTTTCAACCCTCGGTCCGAAGCCCGTGGTGCAGCCCACGGACCTTGGCTTTGACATTCGCGATAAGAACATTATTCTGGTCGACGACGTGCTCTACACCGGGCGCACGATTCGCGCCGCGCTCGATGCCCTGTTTTCTCACGGCCGCCCCCGCCGGGTGCAGCTTTGCGTGCTGATTGATCGCGGCCACCGCGAGTTGCCGATCGAGGCCGCCTTTGTCGGCCGCGAGGTGCCGACGACCAGGCGCGAGGTCATCGAGGTCCGACTCAACGAGATTGACGGCATCGAAAAGGTTCTGCTGGTCGAGAAATAGATAGTCCTGACGATGGCCACCGAGAGGCTCACGAGCCGGGATCGCGAACACCTGATTCAGGAAGCGCGCAAGGCCACGCGGAACGCCTACGCTCCCTATTCCAAGTACAAAGTCGGCGCCGCGCTCCTCACCGTCCGAGGCGAGCTGTTTACGGGCTGCAATGTCGAGAATTCCTCCTATGGACTGACGAATTGCGCCGAACGGACGGCCATCTTCTCGGCGGTGGCGCGGCTGGGTCCGGGCCTGAGGATTGAGGCGATTGCGGTCGTAAACGAAGAGGGCAGCCCCTGTTCGCCCTGCGGAGCTTGCCGCCAGGTGATCTACGAATTCGGCCCCGAGGCGCTGGTGGTATTCGAGGGCGCAGGCGGCTGGAGGGAAGTTCCCATCTCAGGACTTCTGCCGGTGGGGTTCCGCTTTCCGTGACCTCGCTTTCCCGTCCCTTGCCCTATAGTCCGCCGGTCCGGGCGGTTGATGTGATCGCGAAGAAGCGCGACGGGCGCGAACTATCGGCCGCGGAAATCGAGTCCTTCGTCGCCCGCTATACCTCCGGCGAAATTCCCGACTACCAGGCCTCGGCATGGCTGATGGCGGCTCTGTTGCGCGGCCTGAGCGGCGCGGAGACCGCGGCGCTCACCCGGGCGATGCTTGCCTCGGGCGAAGTCCTCGATCTCTCGGAACTCTCCCCGGCAAAGGTCGATAAGCACTCGACCGGGGGCGTCGGCGACAAGACCTCGCTCGTGGTTGCTCCGCTTGCGGCGGCCGCCGGCCTGGTCGTGCCCATGATCAGTGGACGGGGACTCGGACACACCGGCGGCACGCTCGACAAACTGGAGTCCATCCCGGGGTTCAAGGTCCAACTCCCAACCCGGGAATTTCGCCGCGTGCTCGGCGAGTGCGGCTGCTCGATGATCGGGCAGACCGAGGAGATCGCTCCCGCCGATCGCAAGCTGTATGCTCTGCGCGACGCGACCGCAACCGTCGAGAGTCCCGGTCTGATTTCGGCGTCCATCATGAGCAAGAAACTCGCCGAAGGCATTGACGCGCTCGTGCTCGATGTGAAGACCGGCTCGGGCGCATTCATGAAGAGGGAAGAGGACGCAGCCCAGCTAGCGGAGTTGATGGTCGAGACCGGGAACCGGGCGGCGAAGAAGGTGGTCGCGCTCGTCACCAATATGGACCAGCCCCTGGGGACCCGGGTCGGCAATGCGCTCGAAGTAGAGGAGTCGCTCGAAGTCCTGCGCGGCGGCGGGCCGGATGATCTGCGCGAGTTGTGCCTGGACCTTGCCGGCTGGATGCTTTACCTTGGCGGGGCTGCCCGGACGCCTGCGCTCGGAAAGACCAGGTCCGAGGACCTCCTTCGGTCAGGCGAGGCGCTCCGAAAATTTCGGAGGATGGTTGAAATGCAGGGCGGGGATGCGCGGGCGATCGACGACCCTTCGCTGCTGCCCCGCGCCAGGCGCACGATCGAGGTCCTGAGTACCAGCCCGGGCTTTGTCAGCGAAATCGACTGCCAGGGAGTCGGCATGGCTTCGGCCATCCTCGGCGGCGGCCGTGCCCGGAAGGAGGATGCAATCGATCCGTCGGTCGGAGTCGTGCTTCACCGAAAACTCGGGGACCGGGTGTCTCTCGGAGAGCCGCTGTGCACGATCCATTACAATTCTGAAACTCGGGCCGGCGAGGCCCGGGCCTTGCTGGCGAAGTGTTTCACCATGGCCGCATCCGCGCCTCGAAAAAAGCCTCTGGTCATCCGGGTAATCCGAGGCGACCTCTGAGAGCGTCCTTATTTCGCGGGGACGGCTGCCCCGCCGGGTTCGAAATCGGGAGGGACAAACATTGGGTCGATTCACGGGTTTGCTGGGCCTCGGGCTCATGCTGGGTCTGGCCTTTGCTTTCTCCACCGACCGCCGGGCCATTCGCATCAAGACCATCGCCTGGGGGCTCGGCCTGCAGTTTCTCCTGGCAGTTTTTGTCCTCCGCGTCCCAAGCGGGCAGTGGCTGTTTGCCCAGGCCGGTTACTGGGCCAAACACCTGCTTGATTTTTCCTACTACGGCTCCGAGTTCATCTTTGGCGAACTCGGCAAGCAACACTCCTCGCTCGGAGTCGTGTTCGCCTTTCAGATTCTGCCGACGATCATCTTCATCGTTGCATTTTTCGCCGTGCTCTATCACCTCGGAATCATGCAGCTCCTCGTTCGCGCCTGCGCCTGGGCGATGACCAAGACGATGGGCGCAAGCGGCGCCGAATCGCTGAACATCGCCGCCAGCATTTTTATGGGGCAAACGGAGGCGCCCGCCACCATTCGGCCGTTTCTTCCCCAGCTGACCGAATCCGAGCTCATGACGGTGATGACGAGCGGCATGGCGCACGTGTCCGGCGGCATGATGGCCGCTTACATCGCCGTCGGCGGCGCAGACGCCAAGAACCTGCTCACCGCGGTGATCATGACCGCGCCGGGAACGCTTTTGATCGCCAAGATGCTGGTGCCGGAAGTCGAAAAACCGCTGACCGCCGGGCGCGTCGAAATGCCGCCGATCGCAAAAGAGGCCAATCTTTTCGGGGCCATCGCCCGCGGCACGATTGACGGCCTCCATCTCGCCCTGAACGTGGGCGCCATGCTGATCACCTTTCTGGCGCTTCTCGGGCTGGTGAACGCCGTCATGGGCTTCATTCATGTCCACGTTTCCTGGTTTCCCTACAGCCTCGAGCAGGTGTTCGGATGGGTCTTTGCGCCGGTCGCATGGCTGATCGGCATCCGCTGGCACGATGCCGCCGTCATCGGAAACCTGCTGGGCACGCGCGTGGTGACCAACGAATTTGTGGCTTTCGCAAAGCTGGGCACGATCCGGCAGGCGCTCGACCCGCACTCGTTCACCATCGCCACCTTCGCGCTTTGCGGCTTCGCCAATTTGAGCTCCATTGGAATTCAGATCGGCGGCATCGGCGCCCTGGCCCCGAACCGCACCCGGGATCTTGCCCGCTTGGGGTTGCGTGCCATGCTGGCGGGAACCATGGCGAATTTGATGTCGGCCTCCATTGCGGGCATGCTGATCTCCTAGATCGAAACGCCGCGCAAGCACCCGCAAAGGTGCCCTGGTAGCTCCCTGCTGAAACCACGCATCGATGTTCTCGCGGATTGTAGCTTGGCAGCCCTGAACAGCCTGAGTCGCAAGAGTTTCAGAGATGATTTTGCGTGCCGTCAACGTGCTCGTAAACGAACCCACACCCTGCCTCACCGATGCATTTCGAAGCTGCTGCAGTTCCCGACGAAGCGATAGGAGTTAAGGTAAGCTATCGCGAGAGCCAACAATCGATGACCATTCAGGTTGAACTCAGTTCCGAGGTGGAAGCACGACTCCTGGCAAGAGCTGCGGAGCGCGGAATCTCTGTGGAGAAGTACGCCGAGAGCCTTTTGATAGATGCCGTCGCGCTCCACTCACAATCCGCCGGGAAGCTGTCTGTTGAAGAGCTTCATGCGATGCTGGACGCGATTGCAGAAGGTTCTGAAAAGCTCCCAAATTTGCCAACCAGCGCGTTCACGAGGGAGAGCTTTTGCGAGGATCGCGAATAGATGGCCGACTCGGCGTTTTTGCTCGACAGCAACATCTTGCTCCGTTGGGTCGAGCGAACCGACTCAGATTATGCCCTGGTTCGATCGGCTTTGGAATCACTCTCAAAACGAGGGGATGCCCTTTGCTATACATCTCAGAACCTTGCAGAATTCTGGAATGCTTGTACCCGCCCCGACAGATCGTAACGGATTGGGATTGACTCCGCAGGAAACCGACCGTCGTGCGAGACTCATTGAAACCAACCTGCACTTGCTTCCCGACAGCCTCGCCGTGCACAGGGAATGGCGCAAACTGCTCGTCTCACACAATGTCTCCGGCGTTCAGGTTCACGATGCAGCCTAGTTGCCGCAATGTGCGTGCACGAAGTCAAACGAATTCTCACGTTCAACGACAGTGACTTCGGGCGCTACACCGACATCGGCATCGAAGCTGTTCATCCCAGAAACGTTTAGATTTCCTAAGAAGAAAAGTCCCCGTAAAATCCTGTTTTCGACGCGGAGAAACGTGACTTTGGCGGAGCCGAAGATGCGGGTGGCGGTCACAGCCGCCGCTTGGAGCGGGGTGTGTGGAATTACACCAACGTCTACGGGTGCGGCCTCAACACTGATTCGATTCCAGCACGACCCACCGGTACACACCTTTGAAACTTATGGGGCTACGCTTTGAATACATCGTTCAGGGTCCGCGCGGACAAGACGCGATCGGCCCAAGTCAGCAATTCGGCTTCCTTGGCACTGCCGAGCTTCTCTGCGACCCATTCCGGAAGCGCTCCGAACCGCTTTTCCAGCAGACGAGCAACTATCGTGGCTTCGCCTTTGAGGACCGCGGGCCCAAGAACCTCGTTTTCCATGACGTCGATCATCTTGAGCCTCCTGACCACGGTTTTTGCTATCCCAATTATACCGGCCAGAATGACGAAAATCCTGGCCGCCGTCCTCTGTTCCTCGCCCTTCAGTTGGCGGATCTGCTCCTCTACCCGCCGCAGCACGCGCTCCTGCTCGACCGGCGTCAGGAGCGCCAGCAGATTGTCGCCCCAGTCGTTGCTTCGAATGAGTGGCTTGCCGTCCACCTCGTGCCTATCCAAGAGGTGATACTCGTACCGCATGCTCGGCGTCTCGAATACATGCCGCATCTGGAGCGGCTCCCGGCCAAAGGAAAAGAAGCTTCAAAGAAACATCGTAATCTTGCGCCATGTCTCTGTCCTTGCTGTTTTGGCGCCCCGCTGATGAGTTTGCCTAACCACTCTGTGGCGGTCCCGCTGTAGCATGCCCTCCATCGCCCTAAACTCTCAGCAATGCGCCACGAAAGATGGCAATTGTACTCGGAGCTTAGAGACTACGACATTCGGCTAGATTTCTTAAGAAGAAAAGCGCCGAGAAACCTGTTTTCAGGAGAAGGTGAATCATGTTGTCGTCGAGTTCGAGCATCGTTCCTGGTCACGCTGACGAAAAGCCGGACCGCGGGTGTCGCGAAGCGGCGGGCGAGCGGATGAACGTCGGGGTTTGCCTCGCGTCCGGAGCTTTTGCCCGGCCGCATGGCCTCGTCGAGCGGCGCTCCCGAGCAAAAAAGGTACAATGCCGTTCGGCTATGTTGATCGCGGGAGACGCGTTGCGGCAATCGAACCTGAGGCGGCTGGGTTTGCTGGTCACAATGGCGTCTGCGCTTGCATTTTCGCAGTCCACCTCCCTCCGGTCTCCCGAACAGCGGACCAATGTGTATTTTGAAGGCATCCGCCGGGAGCCGCCGCTTGCCCTTGCATTCCTGCGCGAGATGCCCAAAGGGGGAGATCTGCACAACCATCTCGCCGGCGCTGTCTACGCCGAGGACCTGATCGACTATGCGGCGCGAGACAAACTGTGCGTAGATCGGGCGACGATGACTGCCGTCCGTGGAGAGTGCGACCAGAACTGTACCCCGGGGGCAGGGAAGCCGGCTGCCGAGTGCGCCTATCGCGAGCAGAGCCTATATGACGCTTTGGTCGACGCCTGGTCCATGCGCAACTGGGAGCGGGGACGCGAATCGGGGCACGATCATTTTTTTGCCGCCTTCGCGAAGTTTGATCTGCCGTTGAATGACCATATTGGGGAGGCGATGGCGCGCGTCATCGAACGGGCCGCAGCCGACCGGCTCGAGTATGTCGAGCTGATGCACACCGTGGGAGGAATGCAGTCGGCGGAACTGGGGGCGAAGGCCGGGTGGAACTCTGATTTCGGGGTCATGCGCGACCGGTTAATGGCAGGCGGGATGCACGAAGCCATCGAACGGGCGCGCGAGGAGCTCGACCGGGACGAGAACCTGGCGCGCCGCGAGCTCGCATGCGGAGCGAACCCGGGCAACATGCAGGATGGCCAGCCTGCACCGGAGGGAAATGTCGCCCGTCGCCCGACGGAAAGCAGGGCGTGCGATGTCACGGTCCGATACCTGTATCAGGTGCTGAGGGGCCTTGAGCCCGGCGAAGTCTTTGCGCAAATGCTTATGGGGTTTGAGCTGGCAGCGAAAGATCCGCGCGTAGTTGGGCTGAATCTGGTCATGCCGGAAGACTGGTACATCCCCATGCGCGACTTCGATCTCCAAATGCGGATGCTCGATTATCTGCACGGAATCTATCCCCATGTGCACATCAGCCTGCACGCGGGAGAGCTGGCTATGGGACTGGTGCCGCCCGAAGGGCTCAGGTTTCACATCCGGCATTCGATCGAGCAAGGCCATGCTGAGCGCATCGGCCACGGGGTGTCGGTCCTTGAAGAGCACAATGCCCTTGCGCTCTTGCGCGAGATGGCGGAACGCAAGGTGCTGGTCGAAATCTGTCTCACCTCGAATGATGTGATCCTGGGAGTCAGGGGCGGCCGGCATCCATTTCCCTTATATCGCAGGTTCAAAGTTCCCCTGGCCCTGGCCACGGATGACGAAGGTGTTTCGCGGTCCGACATGACGCAGGAATACCTGCGCGCGGCGGAAACCTACAATTTATCCTACATAGATTTGAAGCAGCTGGCGCGCGAGAGCCTGGAGCACAGCTTTCTGCCCGGAGAAAGTCTGTGGACGGACATCGATCGGGCCCGAATGGCAGCTCGATGCGGCGGGCAACATCTGGACCGCTCGACTGAATCCATCTCGTGCCAAACGTTTCTGAGGGGAAGCGAAAAGGCTCGAGTCGAGTGGCGGCTGGAGCAGGACTTTGCCGCATTCGAGAAGAAATTCTAGGAGAAAGACCCTGTCTTCGCGGGTCTTCACGAACTCGCGAGGCCCGGGAATGGTGATATATGGCGATTCGAAGCGATCCAGCGCTCGGCACGGATGAATTTCTATGGGCATCCACGGCGGCCGAGTTTCTACTCTCGAACATCTCGCTCCGCCCGCGTATTGGCCTGGTCCTAGGTTCGGGGATGGGCAGTTTTGCCGACGAGCTCTCCCCATCCACGTATGTTCCCTATACAGCCATTCCTCATTTTCCTCGCTCGACCGCGATCGGCCACGCCGGACAGATGGCGATCGGCAGTCTGGGGAGGGTGCCCGTCGCCGCCATGCAGGGGCGCGTCCACCTCTACGAGGGTTACTCGGCAGGCGAGGTGGCGTTTCCGATCCGCGTCTTCCGCCGCATGGGGATTCGCGCGGTGATTCTGACCAATGCCGCGGGCGGCATCAATCCCAACTACAAGCCGGGAGCCCTGGTTGCCATCACCGACCACGTGAACCTGCAGGGCCAGAACCCGCTGGCTGGGCCGAATGACGACCGTCTTGGCGAGCGCTTCCCCGACATGACGCATGCCTATTCGAAGCGATATCGCGAAATCGCGCAGGAGGCCGCGCGCCAGTCTGGCCAGGTCCTGAACGAAGGCGTGTACGCCGCGATGCCGGGGCCGAGTTATGAAACCCCCGCCGAGATCCGCTTCCTGCGTGCGATCGGCGCCGACCTGGTCGGGATGTCCACCGTGCCCGAGGTGATCGCGGCGCGCCACATGGACATGGGTGTGCTCGCGATTTCCTGCGTCACGAACATGGCAGCCGGAATTCTCGACCGGCTCCTGAACTCGGCGGAAGTATTCGCAACCACCGACCGCGTGCGCGGAGAATTCACCGCCCTGCTGCGGGCCACGATTCCCGCCATTGCCGACACTCTGGAAGCCTGAATTCCGGGTTCCCGACTTTTCAAGGGCTGGACCGGACCGTGCGAATGTCTGCTCTTTGCCATAAGTGAAACCGGGCAGTCTGGCCGGTTCCCACGCGGCGGGAACGGCCCGGGCGCTGAATGAAGTGAATGAACAGAAAAAGCCCGGCGGCTGCCGGGCTTTCTGGTCGGAAGAGAGCTATTTGGTTTCGTTGCCGGGCGTGGCGGTGAACTCCTTCGGTTTTGCGATGGTGCGAGCCGTTCGGTTGGCCAGCGGCGCACTGGCGGCGGCGCCATACCGCTCCATCAGCATCGGGACCATGGCGCCTTCGGCTTCCTTCACGAAGGTCAGCTGGCCTTGGGGGCCGAGATCGATGCGGACGAAATCTCCCAGCCGGATCTGCCCGGTCGCCACCAGGTTCGCCAGGGGAAACACGAGATGGCGTTCGATCGCCCGTTTCAGGTGGCGCGCGCCGTAGCGGGCGTCGGTTCCCTCCTGCAGAAGGAAGCTCTTCACCTTCGAGGTGCAGGAGAAGACGAACTGGTTCGCGGCCGAAGCCATAAGCACCCGCTGCTGCACCATCCCCAGTTCGATTTCGAGGATCTGCTGGAGGTGCTCACACCGCAGAGTCTTGAACACGACGATTTTGTCGATGCGGTTCATGAACTCGGGGGTGAATTTGCGGCGCGCGGCTTCGACGGCGGTGCGGTTGATCTTCCCGTCGAAGGACTCGTCGACAACGGTCTGCTTCGGGGCGAAGCCGAAACCGCCCTCGACCAGATTGCTCATCTCGCCCGCCCCCAGGTTCGAGGTCATAATAATGATGCATTGCGAGAGGTCGACGCGGCGATTGTCGCCCAGGGTGAGCGTGGCTTTGTCGAGGATGCCAAGCAAAAGCTGCCACAAGGCGTCGGACGCTTTCTCGATCTCATCAAAAAGCAGGATCGAGAGTTTGAGTTTTTCCGTATGCCACTGATTGAGCGCCTCCTGCGTAAGCAGGGGGTGGGTCTCGCGATGCCCGAGGTAGCCCGGCGGCGAGCCGATCAGCTTGGCGATTTCGTGCGAGTGCTGGAACTCGGCACAATCGATCTTGATGCATGCCCTGGCATCGCCGAATAGAGTCTCGGCCAGGGCCTCGACCACGCGGGTCTTGCCCGACCCGGTGGGCCCCAGAAACAGCAGATTGCCAACCGGACGATTCGGTGGATTCAAGCCGGCCAGAAACATCTGGTAGATCTCAACTACCTTCTCAACTGCCGCGTCCTGGCCGACGATCTTCCGACGGAGCCCGGATTCAAAATCGCGGGCGTCTCCGCTCCTTCGGCTAGGGTCAAGAACTGTGTTGGCAATGGTTTTCATGTCGCGCCTAGTTCTCCTTCCCGTTGGCCTGCGGACCGGCTGGTCACAAAAATATCCCCACCCAACCTACCCGTATGGCACCAGCAAGCGCGCAGCCAACTCCACCGAACCCGCAAAGGTCAATCCTGAAACATTTAGATGCCATAGCTCGAACGATAGAGTCACTGACGGCGCTCGGTGAAATCTTGTAAAGGAAATGTTTTGCGCAGGAAAGACGGTCTCGCCGGAATTTTTCCCTTGCGGTGGACCGAGGGCGAAATCAGTTTAGAAGAATCAAGGCGCGGCCGTTCCCGGGCCCGCTTTCCGCTCTGAATAAACGCCCGTCTCCGCCGACGTTCGCGACCTGAGGTGACCGGCTGTCCCAATCACGCGCACTCAGCATCCAAACCGCGAGCATTCCTGGAGAGCCACTTGCGCCACTCGAAGGCAAACTCGAAGATGAAGATGAATCTGTTGCTGGTCTTGAGTGCCGCGGCCTTCGGATTGAGCCTGCCCGCGCTCAAGGCTCGACCCGATCCGCAAGGCGCGCAGTTGACTCCGGCCCAGTCGACGACTGCCTCCAAATTGCCCGCGCGAGTCGAGGTTTACCAGGTCCAGCAGGGAGATACCATGGCCTCCGTGGCCCGGCGCTATCTCCGCCAGACCTCGTATCTCACCTCTTCCGAGTTGAGGGAGGCAATTCGCGCCGCCAACGGCGGCCTCGCCCGCACATTCCCGAAGCCAGGACAGCAGTTGACGATTCCCGGGGTCCTCGACCGTCCGATCGTCGAGAAATGCATTCCCGTACCTAAGGACTTCGAAGTACGGGCCGTCTACCTGACCGGACTGATGGCGGCGAGCGATCGCGGGATACAGATTGTAAAGAGATGGCGGCAGGCGGGGGGAAACGCCGTGGTTTTCGACATTAAAGACAGCGACGGCACCGTGAACATACCTTTCGAGCACCCGCTTTTGGCCGCCCATAAAGCGTATCTGAACGATCTGCCGAAATACGTCCATTTTCTACATTCCCAGGGAATGCACGCGATTGCCCGCATTGCGATATTCCGCGACGAGCGCCTGGTCCTCTCCCATCCCGAGCTGGCGGTCAAGTCGAGGAAGACCGGCCAGAGCTGGCGTGAGAACGGGAAGCTGGTTTGGACCGATCCCTCGCGCATCGAAGTTCAGGATTACGATATCGCGCTCGCTTTGGCTGCGGTCGAGGCCGGGGTGGATGAAATTCAGTTCGACTACGTCCGGTTCCCCGCCGAGGGCGATCAGAAAGATGCGAGCTTCTCGTTTAAGAAGCTCCACCCGGAATGGCAGCGTTCGGAGGTGATCGCCCGTTTCCTCGAGCGCGCCTACGCGAGGCTCCATCCGAAGGGCGTTCTCGTTTCGCTCGACGTGTTTGGCGTCATGGCATGGCAGCGGCCGGTCGATCTTTCGCACACGGGCCAGGACATCGTGCGCATGGCGAAGTTTTCCGACGTGCTGTCGCCCATGATTTATCCCTCGCACTTCTTCGGGATGGACAACGTGGCGCGGCCCGGTGACGAGCCGGAACACTTCATCGGCGAATCGATGGAACGGTTTCAGCACATCACCAGGGGGAGCGACGTGGTGATTCGCCCCTGGCTGCAGGCGTTTCGCTGGCGCACCCGGACCTATTCCCCGAAGTACGTGGAGGTCCAGGTCCTTACCGCCAAGAACAAGGGCGCAATCGGCTTCCTCTTCTGGAATGCGAGCAACGACTACTCGAAGCCTTACGTTGCGATGCCGGAGATGAAGAGGGCGCCGGGACGCTATTTCAGAGGGGACGAACTGTCAACGCACCCGGCCATGGTCGCGGCGACGAGGGCGCCGTCCGGGCCGGCCCCCAAATGAAGAGAAGCTGCCGGTGGCAGCTGCCAGTCCAGCTCTGCCCGTCCTCGATCAGGATTGCCTGCGGCCGGCCGCCAAAGGTCGGCACTCCAACGGGGGGAACCCGGCTCAAGACCTGTCAGGGAGGAACTCCGGGGCAGCTCGAAGATTGTGGCGCGGCCGGGCTTAGAAAGGCGTCCGCCACCTGAGCCCCGGGAATCTTGCGTAGTCGCGGTCCGTCGTCACCCACTCGCACCCGGACTCGATGGCAAGAGCAGCGAACCAGGCATCCTCGATCAGGTTCCCGGTGGCGCCGGACTCGCCGCAGAGGCCCGCGAAAATGTCCCAGTGGCGCTTTCCCGGGTGCACCAGGGCGCAGGTCTCCGGCGTGACGACGGCGCGGCCGAACTCCATAGCTTCTTCGAGGGTGCTGGGTTGAAGGTAAATGCGCGCATGAGTGCAAATGCGAACGAGAGACGCAAGCACCTGCGGGGATATGCCGTAGGCTGCCTGGCCATTCACTACCCCTTCCATCCAACGGCGATACTCGGCATGACGCGGGGAATCCCGCCGAAAGGCATACAGGAGAACGTTGACATCCGGGAGGATCACTCGCGGCCATCCAGGATTTCGGCGAGCGAGGCCGAGTCATCCAGATTCACGCCCGGACGCAGGCCGCCGGCCGCGCGGGACACGGGAATTCGAATGACCGTCCTCCGGCGGTTCTCGAGGGGCCGAGCCAGGACCAGACGGAGCCCGCGTTCGATCATTGCCGTAAGCGTCTCGCCGGTGCGGGCGCTTTCTTCCTTTGCTTTGGCCATGAGCGCGGGGTCGAGGCGGACGGTGGTGCGCATATGTCAAAGCATACCGTATTAGACATACGTATGTCATCGGCAAGGCGCGGTGCCGTTCCTGCGATCGAAAATCGCAGGCTGACCCGCAGGTAACCTCGAGCAGGGGCTATCCGGGCAGCGCTCGGGGGGCGGTTTTCCCGCGGCCGGGGAATCGATTTGGATTACCGTTATGGCACCGAGCGGCTGTTTATACACAGCGGCCTCAACAAAATGCTTGACGAGAGAAACTGACAGACTGTAACGTATAGCGTTCCGACGGTCTTAGGCTAGGTTCCCGGTGAAGCTCCACGTGGATTCTGGCCAACCGAACCCGAGAAACTTTCGGCCGCCTCGGAGCATCTATTATTATTAGCGCCGTAATTTTTCCTGTAGAACTCATCTGTTTTCAGTATCTTACAGTTTTATAGTAGGGTCGGCGTTTGCCAGCTCTCAGGCAACGGAGCTTGACACGCCAGTGAATCCAAGACGAAAGGACCATCCCCATGCGCTCGGACCGTGTTTTTGATGCACTACATACGTTGCGGAACCGTTATATGCTTTGTCAGCTTGCGTCGAAGGCCACGCGCAAGTTTCACAAGCCCAATACCAGGATCCAGGAAACGATGAACGAAGTTCTGGACAGAATTGCAAGCTCGGAGAGGCAGACGGTCCTCTCGGAGCCGGAGCATTTTATTGAGGCACAACGGCGGGCTGCTTGACAAAGCAGCCCCTGCCCTCCTGCCTGAAGTAACCTTGCATCTTCCTGAAAATACCTCCCTCATTCCGATCTCCTCGCAGGTGAGCTAATGACCATTGCAGAACTCAAAGAAAAGAACATTACCGAATTAACCAAGATCGCCCGCACGCTCGACCTTCCAGGGGCAAGCGGCATGCGCAAGCAGGACCTGATCTTCAAGATCCTGCAGGCGCAGAGCGAAAAGGAAGGCCACATTTTCGCCGAAGGGGTGCTCGAAATTCTGCCCGACGGCTACGGATTTTTGCGCTCTCCGGACTACAACTACTTGCCGGGGCCGGACGACATTTATGTCTCGCCGTCGCAGATTCGCAAGTTCGACCTCAAAACCGGCGACACGATCAGCGGCCAGGTGCGGCCCCCGCACGAGGGTGAAAAATACTTTGCTCTGGTCAAGATCGAGGCGGTCAACTTCGAATCGCCCGAAGAGGCCCGCAACAAGATCCTCTTCGACAACCTGACGCCGCTTTATCCGCAGGAGCGGCTCAAGCTCGAAACCGTGCGCGAAAACATCAGCGCCCGCGTGATGGATTTGCTCACGCCCCTCGGCAAAGGGCAGCGTGGACTGATCGTTTCGCCTCCGCGAGCGGGAAAGACGATGTTGCTGCAGAACGTTGCGAACTCGATCACGACCAACCATCCGGAAGTCGTGCTGATCGTGCTTTTGATCGATGAGCGCCCGGAAGAAGTCACCGACATGCAGCGTTCGGTCAAAGGCGAAGTGATTTCGTCGACCTTCGACGAACCCGCGGCGCGGCACGTGCAGGTGGCGGAAATGGTGATCGAGAAGGCGAAACGGCTGGTCGAGCACAAACGCGATGTTGTCATCCTGCTCGACTCGATCACCCGGCTTGCCCGCGCTTACAACACGATCGTTCCGCCCTCGGGAAAGGTCCTTTCAGGCGGCGTGGATTCAAATGCCCTGCAGCGCCCGAAGCGGTTCTTCGGGTCGGCCCGGAACATCGAAGAAGGCGGCTCGCTGACCATCATCGCGACGGCCCTGATCGATACCGGATCGCGCATGGACGACGTCATCTTTGAGGAATTCAAAGGCACCGGCAACTGCGAGATCATTCTCGATCGCAAGCTGGTGGACAAGCGCACCTTTCCTGCCATCGACATTCAGCGCTCGGGCACGCGTAAGGAAGAGCTGCTCATCCCGAAAGACGATCTCGCGCGCATCTGGGTGCTGCGCAAAGTCTTGAACCCGCTCTCGCCGGTCGAAGCCATGGAGCTGCTGATCGAGCGCCTGGCAAAGGCGCAAACCAACAGCGAGTTCCTGGCCAAGATGAGCCAGTTGTAGAACATACCTTTTCCCGGTCCCCGGTGTGTGACACGGAGAATTCCGTCTCTGGCTTGCAATCTATTCGCATAGCCCCGCGACTGACCCGCGGGCTGCGCAATGGGTGTCTCCGCGATCTCATGGGTCGAGGCAACCTTGCTCGCCGCGCATGACGAGCAAGCATAAGGTGAGAGGCCGGACAGCCCACCCATCCGGATTAGGCCATGTTCCGGATGGCCGATTACAGGATGCCCTGGCTCGCGTTCCGCCTTGCCGCTTCCCTTTCTTGCGCCAGTTGGCGGAACCGGCGCGCTTACCAGACCAACCAATAGAGGATGGCGGTTATGGCCGAGAGCGCGGCCCATTGCAGCCGCCAATCGAAGAGGCCGCGGAACGGTTCAGGCTTGAGCTCCCAGCTGACGGTGAGCCGCTTCAGTCTTGCCGGGTCGGTTTTCTTCGTGAATGAGGAAACCGCAAACAATACCACCACGGCAATCAAGGTCCCCCAGAGCCCGCGATAGGTGTAATTGAGGGTCAGTTTGGTATGAAGCCAGGGAAACCATCGGCCGCCTTCGGACGGTCCCATCAATTGGTCGGTGACAAATAGCGCGGCCAGCGCGCAACCTGCGAGGACCGAAGCCAGCGCGCCTTTCGCGGTCACGCGCTTGCTTAGAATTCCGAATATGATCGCCGGCGCTACCGGCATGGTGAGATAAATGGAGACGGTTTGCAGATATTTATATAGGCCGTCGGGTGTCTTGTAGACCGCATAGGCGGCGAGCACGCCCAGTAGCGTGGCGATCAGAATCATCACCCGGCCCCACAGGACCTGCGCCCGCTCGCTCGTATGAGGGCGGAAATGCAAAAGGAAGTCGCGCACGGCAAGAGTCGAGACCGAATTCATCACCGAGAGAGTCGAAGAGATCAGCGACGCCAGCAGCGCGGCCAGCACCATTCCCCGGAATCCGGAAGGCAGCAGTTCATTGAGCAGCGTAACGAAGGTAGTCTTGCCCTCCCTGCCGGGGAAGAGGGCCAGAGCAATCACGCCCGGGAGGGCAAAGATAAAAACCGGCAGCAATTTCAATGCGGTGGTAAACATGCCGCCCCATCGCGCCTGGTCGACGTCGCGTGCCCCCAGCACTCGTTGTACATTCACCTGATCGACGCCCCAGTAAAACGTGCCGCTGTAGAGGGCGGAAAGGATCACGCCCACGAAGGGATAGCTCGGATCGTCATAGGGCCTGGCAATGTGCATTGCCTGTGGAACATGCGAGACCAGCGCGTGCCATCCTCCGGCTTTGTGCAGGCCAACCAGCGTCATCAGACTGCAGCCAAAAATGATGATGGCGGTCTGGTAGGAGTCCGTGTAGGCGATCGCGGTAAATCCGCCGATGATGGTCACGCACGCGGCCAGTGCCCCCATGATCCAGACCACGGTCATCACGTTCCAGCCCACCAGGCCTCGCAGCACGAGCGCACCGGCATAGAGATGGAATGCCATTTTGGTGGTGATGGAAATCACCAGCATCAGGCCGGAAAACAAGGCGCGCGCCGCGGGATGATAGCGGGTTTCGAGGAACTCGGGAGTGGTGAAAACCCGGTTGCGAATGTAGAAAGGGTAGAGAAATGCCGCGGCGAACCCTATCGTAATGGCAGTCGTGAGCTCCACCGTCCCGGCGGCTAAACCGTAACGGTAGGAATCGCCGGAGAGCCCGACCAGGTGTTCCGCTCCGATGTTGGTCGCAAACAGAGACGCCCCGACCAGGGGCCAGCTCAGACTCCTGCCGGCGAGAAAATAAGGAGGCGCTATTGTCCCAAGATTTCTTACGGATGGCCAGGTACAGACCGGTGAAGAGGCTGGAACCCAAAACCAGGAGGCAGACACTCCAATCAATCCAATTGAGCGCGAAGGACATGTCAGAGGCGATCGTGCACGTCCGGGTGTGATGTCTGAGGATCGGGTCAATCAGCCGATGCCTTCCCGGTTTGCGATTCAAAGTATCCTACATCATCGCGAGCATTGTAGTCATTTGTCCGTATCACGGAATAAAGCGTACGCCCCGTCAAGCAAAAAAGGAATAATGTCCGTATTACGGAATATCCTGCGGCGTCGAGGGCACGCGGGAAAATTTTCCGGAATCCGCGGGTGGGGCGGCGCCGGCGCGCTTGTAGGGTGAGAGCACGTCGGAGGCAGGCGCGCCGGGCGACAGCATGCGGGATATGGCGGATGCGGCGCTGCGGATTTCTTGGTGGACCTGCTCGAGTTTGGGCAGCATGCGCATGGCAGGGCCGGAAATACTCAGACCGGCGATGACGCGCCCACTCCGGTCGAAGATGGGCGCGGCCGCGCAAACCACCCCGATCAGGTTTTCCTCCATGTCGAGCGCTACTGCCCGCTCGCGGATCGAAGCCAGATGCTCGAGCAGGTGTTTCTTCTGTGTGATGGTCTTTGGCGTCCGCCGGAGGAGCGGACTGTGTTCGAGAATGGCTTCGACTTCGTTTTCGGGAAGGAAGGCAAGCATGGCTTTGCCCAGGGACGTCGAGTGGACGGGATTTCGCTCGCCAGGAGTGGCCGCAATGCGGAGTGCGCTCGGGCTCTGCAGAACCTCGATGTAGGCGACTTCGTGGTCTTCAAGAATGCCGAGGTTGATGGTTTCCCCAAAACGCAGCAGCAGTTGTTGCATGATGCCTTTCGAAACGGTCTGCAGGCGGCGGAAATCCGTAGCCGGTCCGGTGAGCTCAAAGAACTTGGCGGCGAGATGATAGCGGGACGTCAGTTCGTCCTTTTCGACGTATCCGAGTTTTTCGAGCGAGTAAAGGATGCGGTGAACGGTGGTGCGGGCAAAGGGCAGGCTCCTCGCCAGATCGGCAAAGGCGATCGGCCTCTGCGCACTCCCGGCTTCTGCAAAATGTTCGAGTACGGCAAAGATCTTCCCCATGACTTCGATGTAGTTCTTGTCCGCCTGCACACGGCGTGGCGCGCTCGAGCGTTTCTTGGGCAACTGGAACTCCTTCCCGACGGTGAAGCGAGACAGCTCTTGTCGTCCCGTAATACGGAGAAGTGTCTCAAATTTGACTTGAGGATGCAAACGCGGTTATGATCGCGCGGTGTTGACGACCAACCAGGCCGCCGGGGTTCGGCGCGGCGCAACCAGCACGAGGCCCGAGTGAAGAGCAGGCTGCGAAACAAGTTGCAGGCGGGAGATTTTGTAAGAGTGGTTGGAATCAACCGGGTTACCGAGCCATGGCTTACCGAGGTGGTTGGCGAACTGGGGTTCGACGTGGTCTGGTTCGACATGGAGCACCGGGCCCATGGTTTTGAAGTCATTGACCGCCTGTCCCTGGCGTGCCGTGCGACCGGAATCGATCTCATGGTCCGCATCTGCAAGGACGGGTACGCGAGCGCCATGCGGGCGCTCGAGTTCGGCGCCAACGGAATCATGGTCCCGCATTGTTGCAGTCCGCAAGAGGCGCGGCAATGGGCTGAGTGGACCCGATTCCCGCCTCAGGGAACGCGCGGTTTCGACAACGCCGGCGCAGACGCGAAGTACGGCTTGCGAGACTCGGCGGAGTACCTGCGCACGCAGAACCGGGAAGTTTTTCTCGCGGTCCAGATCGAGGACCGCGACGCTGTCAGTTGCGTCGACGCCATTGCGGCCGTCGAAGGAGTGGATCTCCTGTTTGTAGGGCCGGCGGATTTGACCATGAGCTACGGAATCCCGTTCGAACGCGAGCATCCGGAAATACAGCGCGCGTTCGATAAAGTGGCGAACGCGGCCGAAAGGGCCGGCAAATGGTGGGGAACGGTCACCGACACCCCGGAGATGGCGCAACGGGAACTCGACCGCGGCGCGCGGATGGTAACCTGCGCAAACGATCACTTTTTGCTGGTTCGCGGACTCGAAGCCGCATATCGCGATTTTCAGAAAATCGGAATTCGTAAGAGCGATTCCGGAACGAGAAAAGCAGATTACGCATGCAGATCTGTCCGGGAGTTGACCTGATTGAAATTGAATGCGAGATCGCCGGCTAACCTTTGTATCTGCCGCCTTTTACGAGGTCGTTCCACAGGGTCATCCGATTGCGGCGGACGATTCACGGGAAAGAGATTAGCATGACGGGCCAGCCGGCGCGACAACTTGGTTGCTATGGCACGCCAACCATGTGCACGCCAACCATGATGACGCGCCTCGTTCGATTGGCTACAATGGGCGCATGTGACGCTCAACGGAAGCTTCGCCTGCTTTCTGTGGAGTCGATGGCGCAAGCGACGTTAACCTTTTGATGTTAATTTAATTTAGATTTACAGGAAGACGGCATCGCATTCCTTGAATTCCTGAACCGCTCGTCTCTGTGCTCAGACGAATAGCCCATTCTGAGTTTCCGCGATTTCCACAGGCCGCGAGCACTCTGCATCATCGTTCGCCACGTGATTAACCCGGGTACTGACCGGGTAACACCGCATGAGGCGGGCGTCGTAGGGCTTCAAGAGTTCGGAGATTACCTCAACATCCTGCATTCCGGGATCGAGCCAGAGATCGTACGACTCCGGATGAAGAATCACTGGCATTCGGTCGTGAACCGCAGCAGTAACCGTGTTTGGAGTTGTCGTCAGAATCGAGCAGGTCTTCACCCAATGTCCGCCTGCGTTCTTCCACCCGTCCCACAGCCCAGCGAAGGCGAACAACTCCCCTTCGCGTACTTCGAAACAGTAGGGCTGCTTGGATGCACCCGTTCTTTTCCACTCATAGAAACCGTCCGCTGGGATCAAACACCTCCGTCGCCTGAACGGATCGCGAAACGCAGGCTTCGTCGCGGCGGTCTCAGATTTTGCGTTTATCGTTCCCATCGCAATCGAAGGGTCTTTCGCCCAATGAGGGACCAAGCCCCACCGCATACTCGAAATTTGGCGGATGGGTTCTTTCGGGTGCTGCCGGATGACGGGAACGGACTGCATCGGAGCGATGTTGTACCTGGGTGACCAGTCGCCATCCAACGACGAAGTGTCGAAATACTTCTCGATGACCTGCTTTCGTCGCGACAATCGGAAGCGCCCACACATGGGAAAGAGTATTGTAGATTGTTCAACCAAGAAATCCCGGCCAGAATGCCGCTATTGGTTTTGAAAGCCATTTGCAAGCCGGGAGCGAACATAGAGAGGCGGTCGCGTATCGCTCAACGATGATTTGGGTGCTCAAGAAATTCGCGCAAGAGCAGTTGGCTCCTTGGGTCAACGAAAAAACAGGTTTCGGATGCTGTCTTCCGAACGATGGCGGCGATTTCGAATGGTTCACTCAAACCCTCTCAGAAAGGACCTTCGCCCTAACAATAGCGCCACAGACGCTCCCCGACCTTCAGAACCGATTCCAATGGGAAGAGGGCTTTGAGAATCGCTTCATTCAACCACTACTGCAACCGGATACGCCTTGTACCCCTGTCGACCAGCAGTTTTGGGACTCGATCAGAAAAGCATCGATCCTGTCGCAACCACGATCTGTGTACAATCCGCGTTACCAGCATTAGCGGAGTTGACGCTGCTGTACATGAATTTCGTGACGGTCTCGAGGCTTGAACGCAATCCCACAATCAAGGATGAGATTCAGAGCCGAGGGTTCGGGCGCGATATTCCATCCGGATTCTTGTGTTATCCGGTGGCTCAGGCCGCCGATATTACAGGATTCAAGGCTACCGTGGTGCCTGTGGGAGACGATCAGACGCCATTGATCGAGCTAACGAATGAAATCGTCCGCCGCATAAACCGGCAAGTTGGGCGGGATATCCTCCCCGAGGCCCGCGGCTCTCATTCCGGCTATCGGCCGCATTCCGGGCATCGACGGGAAATCAAAAATGAGCAAATCGGGGTCTGATGGGATTCGGCTCTCTGCATCGCCCACAGAAATCCGGAACGCTGTGCGGCGCATGTACACTGACCCGAACCACGTGCGAGCTGAAGATCCGGGACAAGTAGAAGGAAACGTGGTTTTCACTTACCTTGATGCTTTCGATGAAGACCGCGCGGACGTGGAGGAACTTAAACACCGATGGTCAGCCCGAGAACTGCACGACTGACAGGCCAGGGATGGCCTGGAAGTGGCGCACGTTGACGGTCACGACCTGGAAGTCAAGATGCAGGGCTGTAGCGCCGATGATGAGGTCGGGGAAATCGATGCTGATGCCCTGGCCCATCTGTTCCCCATGGATGCGCCCGGCCAGCCGCGCAACTTCCAGCGTGAGCGGATGAACGGCAACAGCTTGGAAGAGTTCTTCAACGAAGCTTTGCCGGCGCTGGCGACCGGCATCGGTCTTGGCGCGATAGATACCGTGCGTCAATTCCACGGCAGTGACAGCGGAGAGCGCAGCGGCCGTCTTCCCACACATAGCCTCGACACGCTGGAGCACCTCCTGCACACTGTCCCTGCGCCGCTCGCCAGCGATCAAGATGCTGGAGTCCAGGATTACTCCCATGCGGGTGGGGTCCACGGTCTGCGGCTGCGGATAATCTCTTCCAGATCCGCCGCGAACCCCGGGTCCATGCGTGGCTCGTAGCCCAACTCCTCGGCGTGCTTCTTCGCCAGAGCGATAGATTCGGACAGCAGGCGGGGCCGGAATTCTTCGCCAGCAGGACGCAGGACGGCCACTGCGCGCGCATCGGATTCGATCACGACTTCCGCGCCCTCGCGTACCCGCGCCAGCAAACCAGCGAAATCGCGGGCTGCTTCCTCTTCCGAGATGTGGATCACAGGACCAGCCATGCCGCGATTATACCCGTCGTGAGGGTTCGGAGACGCCTGATACGGTAGAGGGCCACTTTGCCAATGGCCTTTAGCGGGGCCAGCATGGAAATTTGCGGGGCTGGGTAGCACCTCTTCGAGGGATGGACCGCTCGACGACTGGCAAGTCAGCTTTCCGAGGAACTGTATCTTCCGAGGAACCATGTCGACGTCGCACCGTGGCAGCCAGGAAACAGGAATGCCCTGTCGGGGCTGCTATCTTCCTCCACTGACGTTGATGAACGCACCTGTACAGTAGGAGGCTTGGTCCGAGAGCAGCCAGAGAATGGCGTTTGCCACTTCTTCTGGTTGGCCTGCTCGCTTCATCGGAATAGAGTCCTTAACGCGTTCGGGGCGGTTTGGCTCGCCGCCGCTGGCGTGGATTTCCGTGCAAATAATTCCTGGCCGGACGGCGTTCACCCGAATGCCGTCCGCAGCGACTTCTTTGGCTAAACCTACAGTCATGGCATCGATCGCGGCCTTCGTTGCTGCGTAATCGATATATTCCCCTGGAGCGCCAAGTTGCGCAGCCATAGAGGAGACGTTCACGATGACTCCACCGTTGCCACCGTTACGAATAGACATGCGGCGTACAGCTTCACGGGCACAAAGAAAAGTGCCAGTCACGTTTATCGCAAAGAGTCGCTGGATACGGTCTAAGCTCATCGCTTCGAGACGCATTTGCTGCTCCACCACTCCTGCGTTGTTCACTAAAGCGCTCAGGCTGCCAAATGTCTTGCCCACCTGATCAAACATGCGGACCACATCTGATTCCGACCCGACATCCGCCTGAACCGCGATCGCCTTTCCATTATTCGCTTTGATTTCTTGGACCACAGTGTCTGCCGCAGCAGCGTTGTTGCGATAATTGACGCAAACGGAGTACCCGCGTTCGGCTGCGAGGCGGGCGGTTGCGGCTCCAATGCCCCGGCTGGCTCCCGTAATCAGCAGCGTGTTCATGGATGCAGTATATGTCGGCAACTATAAGGCCTTCCCGCTGGGGTGAGCTCATCGAGTTTTTCGTGCGTGACCACCGGTCGCCGTCTGTAACATCCCCGGATATTTCCGCTCCGCTCGCGCCTCGAGGGAGTTCCCGCTTTCCATACTGAGGGCCCCGCGGAGACTGGAAAACATGCTCACAAAATGACAATATGCTGGCATAATGCCATAGAATGGACAATATGACAGCGGAGACCGAAACCCGTGCGCGAGTGAATGAAAATGGCCGTCTGGTGATTCCAGCTTCCTTTCGCAAGGTACTCGGTATCAACGTGGGGGACGAAGTAGTGTTGCGAATCGAGGACGATGAACTACGCATCACCACTCTTAGGCGCCGGATTGAGCGAGCCCAACGCATGGTCCGAAAACATGTAAAACCAGGCACATCGCTGGTTGACGAGTTGATTGCCGAGCGGCGCGAGGCCGTCCGCAATGAATAGAATTGTGCTGGATGCCTCTGCACTCCTCGCCGTGCTCAATCGTGAACCTGGCGCTGATAAACTGACACCGCAGATGTTGAACAAAGCTGCCAGCAGCACAGTCAATCTGGGCGAGGTACAGAGCAGGTTAGTGAGGAGGGGGCTCAATCCCGACGAGGCATGGGAGGCGACGCTGAGCCCGATCCGTGAGGCGGTCGCTTTCACTGCTGAACACGCTAGAACCGCTGGCAAACTTGTTATGCATACTCGCGGCCTAGGCTTGTCCTTGGGAGATCGCGCCTGCTTGGCGCTCGGGCTTGCGCTGAACGCCCCCGTGTACACTGCCGACAGATTGTGGAAAAGCCTGAAAGTGGGTGTTCGAATTCATATCATCCGCTGATGACCGCGAACTCGCTCGGGGTAGTAAAGCGCCGCCTGGAACCGAGTCGGGCTACTCTTCGTAGCACTCCCACACAGGAACTAGATTGAGTACAAAGCCGTCTACCGGACCTTCCCCGATGACGTTTCGTTCGGTGACTCGCTCCGGTTCCCGGCCTGGCCGATAGACGAACACCCGCCGCTCATACGGATCGACGAGCCACCCCAGCAGTGCTCCATTCGAGATCCAGCCGTCCGTTTTCCTCTTCAACCCTTCCAGTGTGTCCGATTCGGAGAGAAGCTCAATCACAAAATCGGGACAGACTCGTGGGAAGCTGCGCAGCCCACCTTTGGGCAGTTTCTTCAGCCGCTCTTCTGACAGGTAGGAAGCGTCGGGGCTGAGCGTCGAACCATCAGGCAGGCGAAACCCTCCGCTTGAATCAAACACGCGGCCATGTTCGTGGCCCGCCCACCACCTTCTGAGCTGAAACGATATTTCTGAATTTCCGTCGCTGGTCAAACCACCGGCAGGTGGCTTCATGCGAATGGCTCCTTCCTTGGTGCGTTCAAACTGCACGTTGTCGTTTTCGCGGCACAGCGCTTCAAATTCCTCGTCTGTCATCGGTGGATCAAGCACCAGCACACGAGGGAGCGTTTCCGCGTCAATCCGGAGGAGCGTAATCATACTGCGATTCTATCCCCATTCGCCCCCGCGATACTGTGTCCCAGGCTGCGGAAGCCCTGCGGCGCGGCATGGCTCCTGCGCCGGGCCCCCTGTGTCGGTGCCCCGGGCTGTCAGCCACGAAACGAATTCAGCCGGTGTATGCGCAATGAGTTCTCCAGAGTGTGCGGGGTTAAACAGAAACCCCCAAAATGGGACTCATCCGGATGGAGATCGCTCGGGAGGCGGAAATCCAGGAGCGTTGTCCCGGAGTCCGGATCGCATGCGGGGAGGTCGACCCGTTTAACATCGAAGAGCTCTGGTTGCCTCTTTGTCGGGTCGAACACAAGACCGGAACGGAAGTTGAGAGACGCAAAGCCCGCCCATTCCTGATCAGGTCATGTTCCGGATGGCCGACCGCCCCAGAATGGTCCTCTACGCACGGATCGCTCGCGCGAAGGCCAGGTCGACGGTATTCCAGTCGTCGCGCGGCTCTGCCGCTGCCCGGGCGAATGTCCATAGGCGGACCCGCTCGTGCTCGACACCTGCAAGGTCGGAGAATTTTCGGATTGTCTTCTGCGGGTCTGATCGCAGCCTTTCAAAACAGTTGAAGAGATGTTGGGTCACGTCGTAGGCAGGGTCCCCTACGAACGGCTTAGGGTCGATGACCAACCAGGGCTTTCGTTCAGCCTGCAAAACGTTGCCAGCGTGCAAGTCGGTTGCCAGCAGAACCTGCCTGGTTGCACTACACGGCAAATGCTGAAACAGTGCGAGACCCTCCCGGACAAGTCCCGCATCGAGCCAACGCTCGGACTGGGCCAGCGTCTCCCTGCTCCAATGCTGTGCCAGGGTCGACAAGGGACGAAACGGGTGCGGGGTTGGCGGTGAGCGCCATAAGCGACGAAGCAAATCTGCAATCACAACGTCCTGATCGTTCTCGGCCAGAGCGCGGAGCGTAGTCCCTGGCTGACAGCGTTCTAACAGCATGGCGCCCAAACCCTCATCCGCCGTAAGCAGTCGCACGGTCGGGTCTCCATCCCAGAAGCGGAGGCCCTGAATTTCATGTTCTCCCTCCATGTGCGGCATGCCGATCTTCAGCACGGCCCGCGTCCCGTCTGCGCAACGCACGGCCGCAAGATAGGCGCAACTCGGGTCTTCCCCCTGCAGCGGAGCATCCGCCGTCAGATTCCATCGGCGTTCGAGCTCTTCGACCAAATCGGGAAGGCGCCGCAACCATGCCATGCGTTCGGGCGACTTGCGGCAATTGTCTACCACGCTACCGGGAATTCTCATTGCCGTGCCTTCCTTGTAGCCATTGGACCCTGCGGACCGTCTTTGCAGTCGCGGTCATTGGCGGACGAGCGTCTGCAATCTGCGTCACTCGAGCCTCTCCACAGCGCAGGCGTACTCCATCAAAACTTCCAGAAGGATGTTGAGAAGGCAGTGAAGACGCTCGGAACCAGCATCCCCGACGGCCCTTCGACGGTTTGCGACACCGTCTGGCGCTTGAGAGCAACCGCTTCGCCCTGGAATAACTTGGAAGTGAGAAGTCTGGCCGAAACAGAGGGGAGTCGAACCCTCGATAGAAGTCTCAGCCGTTTAACGGTTTAGATTCCAGCCAAACCGCGCCACGCGGCCATCCGGCTTGCCGGGGACCTTTCTCTTCTTCGGCCGCCTTGTTTTTCAGAAGGTTAAGCAGGTTTGTTGTTTACCTTCCAATAGACCGCGTAGCGATGATCGATAATCTGGTACAGCGGAACGAGCCTCAAGGGTTGCGATTGACCCAGCGCTTCGAACCTTAGCGGCTCTTGGGGATCTCTCTCAACCCACGCGGTCGGCCGGTTACGGTCGCCCACAATTACGGGCACCTGGATTGGATCCGGGGTCTTCGGCTGGAAATCGCCGTAGAGCTTTTCTTTCGGTACGGCATCGAATTGGCCGGCGAGAACCAGCGGCCCATACATAACCGCCTGCACGCTTTGGTCGTCGGGCATGGGTTCTATGTGCAGGCCCATCGGCAGACTCAGTTCGATCTTGTCGCCGGATTTCCAGATGCGATTCAACGCCAGATAGCTGCCGGGACTCGAGAACACCGGCTCTTCGACGCCGTTAATCCTTACCTTGCCGCCCTCCAGCCAATAGGGGATGCGAAGATGGACTCGCATTTCCTTGGGAGCTTTCGCCGAAATCAGAATCGTGGTCCCCTGCTCCTCGGGGAAATTTGTCGACTGCCTGATCTCGAGGCCCTTTTCCGGCCACTCCACACTGGAATCGACATACAGGTTGACATACAGCGCCTCGTCGTCATGGAAATAAATGGTGTCGGTGAGCTTTGCGTACTCTTCCGATCCGGTTCCCGTGCAGCACCAGAAGGCGTCGAACGTCTTCCCGAAGATTTTCGATTGGCCGGATGCGAGCGGCAGATAGTACATCATGGCGCCGTCCTGGGGATGGATCGTCCCCAGGCGATGGTTGAACAACAGGCGCTCGTAGTAGTCCAGGAACCGCGCCTCCGGGTCCCAGCCGAAGCGATGGCGTGTGAGCTTCATCATGTTGTAAGCGCAGCAGTCTTCGGTGGTCGTCCCGCTCAGTTCCGAAGCCAGCTTCCCGGGCTCGGTGTTCCAGGATTCGCGATTGCTTGTGCCGCCGGTCGCGTAGGCGCGTTCGGTGACGATTTCGTCCCAGAAGTATTCGGCGACGTTGCGATAGTAGCGGTCTCCGGTGAGCTCGTAATAGCGCGCGGCGGCGATCACCTGCGGAATGTGGGTGTTCGCGTGCAGTCCCTTCAGTTCGTCGCGATGCGCGGCGAGCGGGTCGAAGAACCATTTCTTGTCGAAGCGCTGGGCCACTTCGAGGTAGTAAGGCTTGCCAGTCACGGCGTACAAATTCGAGAGCACCTCGCCCATGCCGCCGTATTCGGTGCCGAGAATGCGCTGCATGTGGTCGTAACTGAACGAGCCGGTGTAGTCCGCGGTCCATCCCGCCATTTTCTCGGCGAGCGCGAGTGCCTGCTCATTGCCGGCGTAGAGATACATGTCGAGCAGGCCGGCCATGATCTTGTGGATGGTGTAAAACGGCGCCCAGACCTTTTCGCGATTGCGCAGGCGGTCGAAGAACTCGATGGGGAAAGCGCTGAGATATCCGCCGTCATTCAGGCTCTTCTGGCACTTCGCAAGCTCGGCGACGACGAGGTCGCCGTTTTTCTTGAGCTCTTCATCTCCGGCGCTCGCATACATCAGGGCCGCTGCGGAGAGATAATGCCCCCCGGCGTAGTGGCCGCGAAGCTCGCAGTCGGGAGCCTCCCATCCCCCGAGCGGCTCGGCGGAGGATCGAAGCCCGGCATTGATTCGAAAGTTATGCAGCAGGCGATCGGGAGGAAGCGCATGCAGAAAGCGCTGATCGGCTTCCATGGCCGCTTTCAACGGACCGTTGCCAAGCCGGACTTGTTTCATGGGGAATGGGCGCGCCTTCCAGGCGACCTTTTCGCAACCCGTGCTCTTGCCGTTACGGGCGAGAGCGTCGACGACCGGATCCTGGCCGAGGAGAGGTTTTGGCATGAGAGCCGATCCGGCGGCCGCCGCTGCGGTGGCCATGAAATTCCGGCGGGAAACGTTCGCGGATGAAGCCATGGTGTCCTCCTTACTTGCCCGGGCCTCAAAAATCACAGCACTTCGTGGATATTGTATGCGCTCCTGAAGTCGAGAGTCATGCCGCCGGCCTCCGCATTGGGGGATTCAGCTCGCTCTTCTTTCCTCGAGGGCTTGCTTGAGCGACTGTCCCGCATGTTCTATGTGCTGGCGGAGGAGCTCGCATGCCCTGCGCACATCCTGTTTGCGGCAGCGTTCGAGAAGTTGATCATGCTCTTCGTTGGCACGCTTGATCCCGTGGGTTAGATAGAGCTGCAGACGGGTGTAGCGCTCTCCGCTGTTGTTCACATTGCGGATAATCGACATGATGCGCGGGCGCTCTGCCCTTGAGTAGAGAATGGAATGAAACTGCCAGTTCAGGCGCCCCCAGGAAAACAGGTGGTCCTCCTGCTTCAACTCGGCCTCATAGCGTCGCAGAACCACGGCGGCTTCGGCCAGGTCGCTCTCGGTGAGGCGCGGGATCGAGTACTTGAGAATCTCGGGCTCGAGGAGCGCTCGGATGGTGAACAGCTCTTCAATGTCGGTCGGAGAGAGCGCAGGAACGATTGCGCCGCGGTTGGGAACAATCGTGATGAGTCCTTCGGCGTCGAGCTGGCGCAAGGCCTCCCGCACCGGAATCCGGCTGACCTGATACTGCATGGCGATTGCGTCCTGGCGGAGCTGAGCGCCTTCGGGAATCGTGCCGCGAATGATCTCTTCGCGCAGCTTCTCGGCGACGGCCGATGTGAGCGACTGCCGGGGAATCGCTGATTCGGTTGAAGTAGCGAGATTCATTTTTGAACCGACATTATGATACGGCAAGAGTCCCGTTGGCCGGCACGAGAAAAAGCGGCCCTCCCCCCTTATCGCGAGACTCGCCGGAATCGCCGCCGCGCGTTTCTCTTCGGTGGATCCACCCAGTACGCCGGGATCAACGGCGAGCACAATGAGGAGCCCGGGCCAGGAAGTCGCGGGCCGGCAGGCGAAAAGAACAAGCAGGATGGCTGCCGGCGCGCAACGTAGCCCGCCGGGAACAACGGGATATCACCGGCGATCAAGACGGGGCGTCCCGGCGGGGTTCGGCGGAGCCCGGAAACCGCGGCGGCCGTCAGCCGTTGAACTCATTGCCCGCGGCGCGTGCCGGTCTCGGGAGATGGCATCTGAGTGAGCACCCGGGCTACACGGGCTGTTCTCTCCTGAATCCCTGGACCTTTGGCACAGAAATTTCTGCGAAACGCTTGACTGGTGGATATTGTATACATAAGATGAGTTTTTCATGCAGGCCGTGGAAGTTCGTTATTCTTTGCGGATCGACGGGAATAAAGCTTTGCTGCCATTAGAGTTTTCGGGCCCCTCGACATCTACGGCGTGTCTTCAATCGAATCACGCGGACGAGGTAGTGCCCGACGAGGAGCGGTCCGAAGCGAAGGGGCGCGTCGAGCGCGTGCGCGTGATCGACTCCCATACCGGCGGGGAACCGACGCGTCTGGTCGTCAGCGGCGGCCCGAATCTCGGCAATGGTTCGCTCAAGGAGCGTTTAGCCCGGTTTTGTTCAGAAAACGATTTCTTTCGCTCGGCCGTGGTCAACGAGCCGCGAGGTTCCGATGTCGTGGTAGGCGCTCTTTTGTGCGAACCTTCCGATCCCGAATCTGCGGCCGGAGTCATCTTCTTTAATAACGTCGGGTATCTGGGGATGTGCGGTCATGGGACCATCGGCCTGGTCGCCTCGCTTGCGCACATGGGGAAGATTGCGCCGGGCGAACATCGGATCGAAACCCCTGTAGGTATTGTGACCGCCCGGCTCCATGAGACGGGCGAAGTCACCGTGAATAACGTCGTCAGTTACCGCCGGGCGAGGGGAGTCGAGGTCGAATTGCCGGGCTTCAAGAGAGTGCGCGGGGACGTTGCCTGGGGAGGGAACTGGTTCTTTCTGGTCGAGGAGCACGGTTTCGAAATCGCTCTCGAAAATGTCGAAGTCCTGACCCGCTTCACCTGGGCGGTCCGGCAGGGGCTGCAAGCGGCGGGAATTACAGGCGACGACGGCGAGGAGATCGACCACATCGAACTGTTCGGCCCTTCCCGGACGCCGGGAGTCGACAGCAGGAACTTTGTGCTGTGCCCGGGCAAGGCTTACGACCGCTCGCCCTGCGGCACGGGCACAAGCGCGAAGCTCGCTTGTCTCTATGCCGACGGGAAACTGCGCGAAGGCCAAGTATGGCGGCAGGAGAGCATCGTGGGCAGCGTTTTCGAAGGCCGAATCAAGGTGCGTGACGGGAAAGTCTATCCGAGCGTTACGGGATCGGCGTTCGTAAATGCGGAATCGGAACTGGTGCTCGATCCGCGCGATCCCTTCCGAAACGGCATTCGACGATGAGCCGCTTGACCTATGACGTCGTAATTGTGGGGGCGGGAATTGTCGGGGCGGCCTGCGCGATGGAGTGCGCCGAGCGAAACCTGCGGGCGGCGGTCATCGAGCAGGACCTTGTCGGGGGTGGCGCCACGGCCGCGGGCATGGGACACATTGTGGTGATGGACGATTCCGAAGCGCAATTTTCGCTTACCCGTTACTCCCAGAAGCTTTGGCAGGAGTTGCGCCCCCAACTCCCCGACGAGGTCGAGTACGAGCAGTGCGGCACGATCTGGGTTGCGGCCGATAACGAGGAGATGGCGTCGGTGCGGAAAAAGTTCTCCTACTACAGGCGGCGGCACGTTCCTGTCGAACTCCTCACCCCGGCCGACCTCGAGCGCCTGGAGCCCAATCTACGCGAAGGACTTCGGGGCGGACTTTCAGTTCCCGAGGACGCGGTCCTCTATCCCCCCTGCGCGGCGCGCTTTCTCATCGAGCGGGCGAAGCGTCGAGGGGCGAAGCTGCACCTGGGCCGGCGGGTCTCGCGTATGGGCCGGGGCCGGGTCGAACTATCGGATGGAACCGAATTTTCGGCCGCAACCATCGTGAATGCCGCCGGCGACCTTTCTCCCGCCCTGACCCCGGGAATCGGCGTCAAGAAGCGTAAGGGACATCTGGTCATTACCGACCGCTATCCGGGATTCCTTCGTCATCAGCTGGTCGAACTCGGCTATTTGAAGAGCGCTCACACGCTGGCCCCCGATTCGGTGGCGTTCAATGTGCAGCCGCGGAAAACCGGGCAGGTGCTGATCGGATCGTCGCGCCAGTATGGGGCAGAGCATAAGGAAGTGGACCGCGCAATCCTCTCCCGCATGTTGCAGCGCGCCGCCGAGTACATGCCGTCACTGACCCAAACCTCGGCCATTCGGGTCTGGACCGGCTTCCGCGCGGCGACGGCCGACAAGCTGCCGTTGATCGGCCCGGCTGTCGAAGATTCTACGGTCTATCTTGCGACGGGACACGAAGGCCTGGGAATTACCACCTCCCTGGCAACCGCGCGGCTTCTGGTCGATCGGTTGACGGGGACCGCTTCAGCCATCCCCGCCGAACCGTATTTACCCGCGCGCTCGAGGAAGCCGGAGCACGTTCATGCCTGAGGAGATCACGGTCGTGGTGAATGGCAAACCGGTCGGGGTGCCCGAGGGCTCGACCGCCGCGGCGGCGATGATCGTCGGCGGCGCCCGTTGCCGGAGATCGGTTCGAGGAGAACTCCGCGGGCCGCTTTGCGGGATGGGAATCTGCTTTGAATGCCGTGCCGAGGTTGATGGGATCCCCCACGTGCGCAGTTGCCAGGTTCTTTGCCGGCCGGGGATGGAAATACGGACCGATGAGTAGGGAAGGCAAACGAAAATTCGAAGTGGTTGTGGTCGGCGGAGGCCCGGCGGGCATGGCCGCCGCGCTCTACGCCGCAAAAAACGGCGCCCACGTCGCCATCGTCGACGATAATTCCGCGCTCGGCGGGCAGATTTGGCGGGGCGAGACCGCCCATTCGGCCTCCGAGGCCGCGAGCTGGCTCCATCGATTGCTCGCGCTCGGCGTGGACCTCATTTCGGGCGCGCGAGTGGTCGACTTCGCCGCCAGCAACGTGCTCGTCGCCGAAACCGCCCGCGGCTGTTGTGAAATCGAGTACCGGAACCTGGTGCTTGCGACCGGCGCCCGCGAACGCTTCCTGCCGTTTCCCGGCTGGACGCTTCCGAACGTTTTCGGCGCGGGGGCTCTCCAGGCGCTCGTGAAGTCGGGTGTGCCGGTGGGAGGGAAGCGGGTGGTGGTGGCGGGCAGCGGCCCCCTGCTGCTGGCGGTCGCGTCCTATCTGCGAAAACACGGCGCGAAGATCGAGATCCTGTGCGAGCAGGCTTCCGCGGCCAGCCTGGCGAAGTTTGCCGTCAGACTGGCGGCGCATCCGGGAAAGGCGGCCGAAGCCCTCTCCCTGCGGAAAGCGCTTAAGGGCATCCGCTTGGCTTGGCGGTCGTGGCCGGTCATGGCCGAAGGCGAGGGAGTTCTTCAATCCGTCGTGATTTCCCGCCGCGGAAAGCACGTGCGGGTTCCGTGCGACTACCTGGCCTGCGGATTTCATCTGGTGCCCAACACGGAGCTGGCGGCGCTTCTCGGATGCAGGGTCGAGAACGGCCGGGTCGAGGTGGATGAATTCCAGCGGACTTCGGTCGCGAACACCTTCGCGGCCGGAGAAACTACGGGAATCGGGGGGGCGGAGCTGGCCCTGGTCGAAGGCCAGATTGCGGGTCTTGCGGCCGCCGGGGCCGAGCAGGATGCCAACTCGCTTGCCCGCGTGCGTCGAAAGCTGCGCACGTTTCAGGATGCCTTAGAGCGCGCGTTTCGGCTTCGCCCGGAACTCAAAGCCATTGCCTCGCCGGGAACCATCGTCTGCCGGTGCGAAGACGTGACCTACGAGCAACTCAAACCGCACGGCTCGGCGCGCGCGGCGAAGCTTGAAACCCGTTGCGGCATGGGGCCGTGCCAGGCGAGGGTTTGCGGCGCCGCAACCGAGTTTCTCTTCGGCTGGAAACCGGATTCGGTACGTCCGCCCATCTTTCCCACGATCTTGGAAAATCTTGCCGCATTCGAGGAAGAGAAAGGGGATGCGGAACCCAGCGCGGTTATGCGAGGACCCTCATGAAGTGGCACGGCGTGATGCCTGCGATCACAACCTGTTTTGATTCGAACCTCGAGGTCGACCATGGTTTCATGGAGAGGCATTGCCGGTGGCTCCTCGATCAGGGCTGCACGGGAATTGTTCCGCTCGGCTCGCTCGGCGAGGGCGCCACGCTGTCGTTCGACGAAAAAGTAGCGATCGTCGGCACCTGTGTGCGCGCGGTCGACGGCCGGGCGCCCGTGGTGGCGTCAATCTCCGCGCTTTCAACCGCGGAAGCCGTGTCGCTCGCCAAAGCGGCGGCCGATGAGGGTGCGGACGCGCTCATGGTCCTCCCGCCTTTCGTCTACCGGGGTGAGTGGCGGGAGATGAAGGCCCATGTCGCCGCCGTGTTTCGGGCCACGCATCTGGGCTGCATGTTGTACAACAATCCTGTGGCCTATGTTACCGACTTTCTTCCCGAGCATATCCAGGAACTGGCCGCAGAGCATGAGAATTTCGAATCGGTGAAGGAGTCAAGCGCCGATGCGCGGCGGGTAGCGGCCATCCGGTCGCTTCTCGGAGACCGGCTGGAGGTTTTTGTGGGCGTCGACGACGTCATCCTCGAGGGCGTCGGTGTGGGTGCAACGGGATGGATCGCCGGACTGGCCAACGCCCTGCCCCGCGAATCGGTGGAACTGTTCCATCTGGCAGTCAATTGCGAGCGGAAGAAGGCTTTGGAGCTCTACCGCTGGTTTCTTCCCTTGCTGCGAATGGATACGGTTCCCGAGTTTGTGCAGCTGATCAAGCTGGTCGAGGCCGAAGTCGGATTGGGTAACCCGCGAGTCCGGCCGCCGCGCCTCGAACTTGCAGGCGAGAAACTCGGCCGCGTCGAGAGGACCATTCGTGATTGCCTGCACGCGCGTCCGCTGGTAAACGGGTATCTGCTGGAGACCAAATGAGGGGTGGGGAAGTGACGCTCGAAGGCGCATCATTGATCGGATTTCTCAGGGGCTCTCGTCAGGGAGAGAAGTTCCACGGCGTGAATCCCGCAACCGGGGAGCGGCTCGGTCCGGAGTTTTTCCCGGCCCAGCCGAAGGAAGTGGACGAGGCCGCCCAACTCGCGCACCACGCCTTCGACGAATACAGCCGCGCGCCGGGGCGCGTCAAGGCCGGATTCCTGCGCAAGATCGCGGCCGCGATCGAGGCCGTGACCGGCGAACTCGTCGAACGGGCCGGGCTGGAAACTTCGCTCCCGAGGGCCAGGCTCGAAAGCGAGACGGCCCGTACGACAGGCCAGCTCCGCTTGTTTGCTGAGCTGGTAGAGGACGGCTCGTGGGTCATGGCGCGGATTGACCGCGCCCAGCCCGAACGAAAACCTGCGCCGCGGCCTGACATCCGGTCCATGCTCCGCCCGCTTGGCCCAATAGCGGTATTTGGCGCAAGCAACTTCCCGCTGGCGTTTTCCGTCGCCGGCGGGGACACGGCATCGGCCCTCGCCGCCGGCAATCCCGTGATTGTGAAAGCGCACCCGGCCCATCCCGGCACGAGCGAGCTCGTCGGCCTCCGAATCAGGGAAGCGGTGCGGGAGTCGAAGTTGCCCGAAGGCGTCTTTTCCCTGCTCTTCGATGGCGGGCACGACGTCGGCGCGGCGCTTGTCCGCCATCCACTGGTCAAGGCGTGCGGGTTTACCGGGTCCCGCGCAGGCGGGCTGAGCCTGATGAAGCTTGCCTCCTCGCGGGCCGAGCCGATTCCGGTCTATGCCGAGATGAGCAGCACCAATCCGGTCTTTATTCTGCCCGGGGCGCTCAGAAAGAGCGGGGAGAAAATTGCGGCGGGACTCTACTCTTCCTTCACGCTCGGCGCAGGCCAGTTCTGCACCAAACCGGGAATGGTGTTTTTGCCCGAAGGCGCCGAGGGAGCCGCCTTCAGGTCATCGCTCGAAACCTTGGTTCGGCAATCCGCCTCTTTTCACCTCCTCACCGAAGGAATTCGCTCGGCCTACAGGTCGGGCATCGAGGCGCGGAAAGGTAACCGGAATCTGAAGCTAATTCGAGAGGTCGACCCGGGGAATGGCGCCGGGGTCGGGGCCGCGCTTTTTGAGACCGACGCCCGGAGTTTCCTCGGCGACGAAACCCTTGCGGCGGAAATTTTTGGCCCTGCGACTCTGCTGGTAAACCATGCCCGTCGCGAGGATCTGGTTGAAATCGCCCGCCGGCTCGAGGGCCACCTGACGGCGACCGTCCACGGGAGCGACGAAGACCTCGTCGAATTTCGCGAGCTCCTGTCCGTTCTCGAGCAGAAAGCCGGAAGGCTGATCTTCAACGGCTTTCCTACGGGGGTCGAGGTTTCACCCGCCATGGTGCACGGCGGACCGTTTCCCGCAACTTCCGACGGACGGTCCACCTCGGTGGGCACGCAGGCGATCTACCGCTTTTGCCGTCCGGTCTGCTATCAGGGTTTCCCGGGCGCCGCCTTGCCGGATGAACTGAAAGATTCGAATCCGCTGGGTATCTGGAGAATGGTGGATGGCGAGATGACGAGAGATAAAATCGCTCAGCCGCAATCTGAGGCCGCCGGATAATCGCGACGAGACCATTGGGGCCTCGCCTGAGGCGCTCATGAACGCGAACCAGAACTTCCTGCGGCATGTGCGCGGACGTGGGTCACGGCGAGAGCGGGGCCCATGTTCCTGGCTCCTCAGGAGGGGGGCGATTTTGCTCTATACCTCGCGGGGCTGCGCCTCTCAGGAATTTTCTGAACAGGACTTGTTTTCGCCGGCCGAGCGGCGGCGCAGGTAGTCTCTAGCTCCCATGGTGACGCGATACACGAGACGTCATGTTCTCCGGGCCCTCGGCGCCGCCTCAGCCGCGGCGACCCTTCCTTCCCGGGCCGCGGCCGGAGCGCGCGGACCGGACGTTCGCGGCCGCGAAATCGAGATTCGGATTACGCCGGTGAGCGCCGACACGTTTCGTCTTACCCTTCTTCCGCTCTCCGGGACGCTCGCCTCGGTTCCCGACGATGGCTGGCTGGCGCGAACGGATGAGGAGAGGCCGATTGCCCGCTTGCGGGGCAATTTCGATCGCCAGACCGTAAAATCGGGCGACTTCGAAATTGAAATCTCCCCCGATCCGGTCTCATTCGAGATTTCCCGTCGCCCGCGAGGAACCCTTCAGAAGCTCGCGATCGACCGGGAGACAGGAGTTTTGTCGTTCCTGACGGGCGATCGGCCGCTGCTTGGTCTCGGCGAGGGCGGCCGGCAGTTTGACCGTCGCGGCGCGATCGATGAAATGCAGAGCGGCCAGGGCGGATATAAACTCGCGACCCATGGCGGTCGCGTGCCCATCCCGTGGGTTCTCTCCGCATCGGGATATGCGTTGCTGGTTCACCGGCCCGCGGGCGCTTTTGACTTCACCGGAAGCGAAGCGAAGTTCGCCCCGGCCCCGCCGGAGAGCGCGCTGCCTCTCGACTTGTTTTTTGTGGCATCCGACGAGCCCGCCCTCATGATGGCGGAATATGCGCGGCTCACGGGCCGCGCAGAGATGCCTCCCCTGTGGGCCCTCGGTTATCAGCAATCGCACCGTACGCTTGCCACGAGGGAAGAGGTCTTGAGCGAAGCCAGGACCTTTCGCGAAAAGAAGCTGCCCTGCGACGCGCTGATCTACCTGGGTACGGGGTTCTGCCCGTCGGGCTGGAATACCGGCAACGGTTCCTTTGAATGGAACTCCAAGGTATTTCCCGATCCCGGGGAAATGATCGACCAGCTGCACCGCGACCATTTTCGCGTCGTGCTGCATGCCGTAATTCTGACCGACAAGCTCGGCGGGGCGCCCGGCGGGGGGTGCGAATTGCCGGCCTTCGATGCCACCCAGGCGAGCTGCTATTGGGACGCTCACCGCGAAGTCTTTCGAACCGGGGTAGACGGCTGGTGGCCGGATGAAGGCGATTCGCTCGATATCGCGTCGCGCCTCTGCCGCAATCGCATGTATTGGGAGGGCCCCCAGCTTGACCGGCCGAACGAACGAGCCTATGCGCTCCACCGCAACGGCGTGCCCGGCATGCAGCGTTACGCGTCTTTTCTGTGGTCCGGGGATGTTTATTCCACCTGGGAGACGCTCAAGACCCACGTCCCTGTGGCCATCAACACCGGGCTGAGCGGCATTCCCTACTGGGGTACTGACATCGGCGGCTTCGTCCCCACCCGGGAATTCACCGCCGAGCTTTATCTGCGCTGGTTTCAGTTCGGAGCGTTTTCGACGCTGTTTCGCTCGCATGGCCGCAATTGGAAGCTGCGGCTGCCCTGGGGATGGAACACGGGAGATCCGGGCCCGATAGAAATCAGCCGTTACGAAGGCGCGGCCCTCCCCGACGCAAGCCAATTGCATAACCCCCAGGTCGAACCGATCTGCCGCAAGTATCTCGAACTGCGATACCGCATGCTCCCTTATCTCTACAGCGCGGTCCGCGAGTGTACTCTGACGGGAATGCCCGTCGTGCGCGCCCTCTGGCTCCACTATTCCGACGACCCGAGGGCTGTGGCGCGGGGTGACGAATATCTATGGGGCAGAGACCTGCTGGTCGCCCCGGTGGTTGAAGAGGGAGCGCGCTCGAGACAGCTTTATCTGCCGCACGGAGCCTGGTACGACTTCTGGACAAACCAGCGTCTCCAGGGCGGTCGCGAAATCAGCCGGGAAGTAGATCTTGAGACCCTGCCGCTATATGTGCGCGCCGGAGCGCTGTTGCCGTTCGGGCCCGTGAAGCAGCACACCGCGGAAAAATCCGACCGCCTGACCCTTGTGATCTATCCGGGAGCGGACGGTTCCTTCCTGCTGTATGAAGACGATGGGAAGTCCTTTGATTACCGGCGGGGCGAGTGGATGGGACTCGAGATCGGGTGGAACGACGCGCGACGCGCAGTCTCTTTACAACTCGCGGAAGGCTCGAAGATGTTGCCGCCCCTTACCAGAAATATCGAGATCCGGGTCGACGGCTCGGTTCGTGAGGTCGAGTTCCGGGGGAAGCCTTTGAAGGCTCAGCTGTAGTGGCCGCTGGAAATTTTCTACGTCGCTGTCTCCCAGGCTTGGCGGCCAAGGCGCCGGAGACGCGTTCGCAGGAACTTCAACTGAAGGTCGACCCCCCGGCGGAAATTGTTAAAGTGGAAGTCGAGTTTTTTCAGTCCGGCCGCGCTCGAACCGGTCGCGGTCAAGGAATCGGCGCGAAACACAGGGGTCGGCGAATGGCCCGCGGGTTTGGTCGGGCTTCCCAACGGAGCCGTCTGCGGCCGGTGCCATTCGATGAGGTCGCTGAAGGAAAGGACAATCATGGGTTGGTTCATCTGGGCACTGCTCTCGGCGTTTTTTGCAGGTCTTACGGCCGTGCTGGCGAAGGTTGGCGTCGAGCACGTTAATTCCAACGTGGCCACGGCCATCCGGACCGTCGTAATTCTGGTGTTCGCCTGGCTGGTCGCATTCTTGACCAAGGCCCCTCCCCTTTCGACCATTGGCCGGCGAACCTGGATCTTTCTGATCCTGTCCGGTCTAGCGACCTGCCTATCATGGCTGTGCTACTTCCGGGCCCTGCAACTGGGGGAAGCATCGCGCGTGGCTCCGGTCGACAAGCTGAGCGTTGTGATCGCGATCCTGCTGGCCGCGCTTTTTCTCCACGAGCGCGTGAACTGGCACCAGTGGACGGGAGGTTTGCTGATTGTTGGCGGCGCCATCATCCTTGCTTACGCGTGAACGCGCATGCAACGGGCGGGCATGCGTGAACTCTCTACTTCTTAACATTAAGAGTTCCACCAATCACTCGCCTTTGCTTGCAGCTGGCACCCACACGCTGTCGGCAGAGACCAGCTCTGCGCCGGTGACATCGGTCTCGACTGAAACCGACTGCAAACCCTCGTTTCTGGCCGGTTGAGCACCGAAAGTCAGCAGGTACTGATTGCCAAGATCGGTCTGGATCTGGTCGAGGTAGGGCCTGAAGCTGACCGGGGCTTGCGTGCCGAGGAAGAAAGACTCGGCTCCGGTCACATCGGAAAGCCTGGAGATCCCCATCTGACCGTTGTTCGCCTCCCAGAAGTTGCGTTGCACGTGTCCGACGCCGGGAAAATAAATGGTATAGACAAGGGTGCCGGTGCGTTGCGCGACGTCGCTCGCCGAATCCACATCCGGGAGAAGAGTGCTCAAACGTCCGCGGGGGCGGCTGCTGCGCGCCCGGTCGATACCGTCGGTCACCATAACCACCACACGGCGATTGGGATGTTCAGGCCACCGCCTCATCAGGTCGATAACGGACAGATACGGGCTTCCAAAGGCGCCGGGGTTGGCCATCGGGAGCCGCAGCGCCTGAGCCGCCTGCGCATGGTCGTTGGTGAAGTTTTGCGCGATCTGAACCGTGGCGTTCCGCATGTAGCCGATTCCGACCGAGGTGGTGGCGGGCTGGGCGGTGATGAAAGATTTGATTTCACTGAACTGCGAGCCGAGCCTCGGATCGCAGGCATCGTCGATCAGGATGAAAAGATCCAGCCCGGCATGTTCGTTGCGCGCAGGCACCCATTTGAGGATGGGCATGCGGTTTCGATTTTGCTGAACGGTGACCTGGTCGCGCGTTATCGCAGGCGGGAGGTTGCCGGTGACCCCGCTGAGGGTCACGGTCATCTGTACGGGAACAGCCGGTGGGTCGGTCGCCTGGCTCCGAATGGGAACGAAGCTTGCCCCGCAGAGGAATACGCTCAGTATCACAGCCTTGAACAGAGTTGATTGTCGAGTCGTCATGGTGTTCTCCGTTAAACGAGCCCGGGCGGTGGTCTTTCAGAACGAAGTGCAGACAAGGCCACCCCGCAGTGTGCGGGATAATGTGTGGAGAGTTAACTGATAAAACTAACAGGTGGCGTCTTACCACTAACTGCAAAATAGATCGATATCTTGCCGCTCATGAACCAAGCTGCTATCTCGCTTAACGGATCGGTCCATTGAGCTGCGAGCCGATTCCAAGCACCGACTCAGAGGCACGAAACCAGTTAGATCGACCGCAGCAGCGGCCGAGACGCAGCTCGCTCGTCCACTCGAGAAAGACGAGCCAATTTATCGCCACCGGCCAGGGACGAATATCCAGCCTCGTCCGCGTTGTCTCCAGGTGGGAGCCACCCAGGCGGCGCCAGGGCGCGGGGGGCGCGCCCAGCCTCCGGGAACCCACACATATCTGCTGCCGTCCCAGCGATGGTATCCCGGCCTCCAGACGTCGCCTGGCCGCGGTGGGCGCCCCACAACGCGTTCCTGGCGCGCAGGGGGCGGGGGTGTACGCACCAGGACCCGCCCGCGATGTAAGCCTTGAGACTGCGCCATTCCGATCTGCGACGTCAAAGCGAGTAAAAGCAATGCCAGATATCTACACAGTGAACTCATAGAACTCATACCAGCCTCTCCCGTTCCGAGACTATGGAAAGAGCAGGCGGCAGACATCTGTCAAGAAATACAGGGCTGCGAGATCGAGGAACTCTCGCGCAAGCTGAATCCGGACGCCTGGCTACGCCGGTCGACACAAATGCTGAAAGGCGTCAGCCAATAACCCGGCAAAATGTTTCCCCCGGGTGAAGTCTGTTCGCCGGCAAAGCGGTTCAGGCGACAGCGAGTCCCGCGCAGCCCAGCTTCGACGGCAAAAAGGTCATGATCGGAGGATGAGTTGTTACCGGCAAGATCATCGCGGCGGCAACGGCGCGAAAAGCAAAAGGTTAACCAGCTGCAAAAATGACGCAGCCACGCAACTAATGAGACTCGGTCAGCGTCCATGAGTTGTCTTCAATCGTCCGGAGCGGGCACAGGTTGTGAGCTGACCGGAATCGGGACAGAACGGGACTTCATGAACGCATTGCCAGCGTCCGCCGCACGCTCCACACTGCCTTCGACCATCGCCATTTCCTCGCTTGGCGGACTGATCGGCGGGGCGCTTGCGGCTGCACTGGTCATCGGGTTCACGGAGGTGCTCAAGGCAATGCTGGCCGTCGTCTCGAGACAACATATCGTGGTCCTGATCCTCGTGCCCATCGCCGGACTGGCGCTGTCGTTTCTGGTGCTGTATGGCTTCGGTTTGAGCGCTGAACCCAACAGTGGCGAGCGGCGCGGGTGGGCGCGCGTGTGGAGAACGTTTGCGCCTCGCGCCTCGCGCTCCGACCTGACCGGCGACATGGTGGGGTATGCAGGCGAGGAGGAGAACTTTCCCTGGCGCTTGGCGCCGATTCGCATGGCTGCCATGATGGTCACCGTAGGCCTCGGTGCGGCGATGGGGACCGAGGCGCCCGCAGCCTATATCGGGTTGGCCACGGGCGCGGCTTTCGGCAATCGCTTTTGGCGGCCTCTTCTGCGGCCGGCGGCGGTGGGCGGCGGCGCGGCGGGCGTGGCGGCGTTGATAGGAATACCCCTGCTGGGCACGGCATACATTCTGGAACTCGGACGGCGTCACCACGCTCCCATCAACGCCGAGCGGGTGACTGCAGCCCTCGTGGGCGGACTCGTCGGATGGCTTTTGCACATTGCTCTGGGTGTCGACCTGCTGCGACTGGTTGTTCCCCACGAACCGCCCCACACCTTTTATCAAGCGATGATCACCGCGCTCCTCATCGGCGCCCTTTCGGGCACGATCACCGCGCTTTCGGGAGCGGCGGTCTATCGAGCGAAGTTTTTCTCGGTGCACCCTTTCCTGCGGCTCGCGGTCAGCGGACTGGTCTTGGCAACGGCTGCATTGATTCTTGCCAGGATCGCCGCTCCGTCGGCGGCCGTCGGCCCGGGCAGCGGGGCGATCCGGTGGGTAGAGAGCACGCCCGCTTCGGCTCTTACGGTCTTCGCGGTCGATATCCTCCGCGCCATAGCCACCATCTCTACCGCCGCCGGTGGCGGATGCGGCGGCCTGTTCGTGCCATTTCTGGCCATCGGCGATCTCGCGGGACGGGTGTTTGCACCGTCGCTTCGGGTGCCGAACGATCTTGCCGGTGCGGCCGGCGCCGCGGGTGGAATCAGCGGAGGCTATCATCTGCCTTTCACCGCAGTTGCCATGGTGCTCGGCCAGGGCGGCCCTCCCCTTGCTCTGCTGACCTGCTTGGCGACGGTCGCGGTTGCAGGATTTACCGGCAAGTTCACGGCGTCGCTGGTGGGCCATTCCTATATCGAAAAAAGGCCTCACCAACTCGAAAACTGACGCGTGCGCCTGGTGATGGAGCCGCACAAGGATGGTCCGATGTTCGATACCGCCCTGCCGCAACGGCGCAAACCGGTAGACGTCTTCCTCCTCCGATTGCCGGCCCTTCCCGGTCGACGTCGGGTGCCACCGCTCGGGACAATCCATCCGACGAAGGCCTCCGGTCGTACCAGCCCCCTGGCTGTCGACCGGGAGAGACGCGCGTTTTTGTGGTTCGTCGAGCCATGACCCGCCTAGTGAGCGAGAAGAGATGGACGTGAACGAGGAGAAACCGAGGCCCGACGGCGCTTCCGAAGCCCGTGAGAGACCGCCATCTCCGGTTGAGAACACGTCCGAGTCGACTCCGATGGCCGCGTGGTTGAACGACCGGCAGCTCTCGTTCATCGTTCTGCTCGTGCTGACGGCTGCGTCCATCTACCTCGCCTACGTCATCTTCCGGCCTTTCCTGGCTGCAATCTTTCTCTCGTTTGTGCTGAGCATCGCATTTTCGCCCCTGCACAATCGTATCTTGCGCCACGTCCGCAGCCACGCCGTGGCCGCATCGCTCACGACGACGCTGGTCGTGGTGTTCATCCTGGTGCCATCGATCCTCCTCAGCGTAAAGATGCTCGCGCAGGCGACGAGCCTCTCCCGTTCCGCGTCGCAGCAATGGAGTTCGTCCGGAGGTTTCCGGAGAATGTCAGACAGCCTGTTTCGCATCGCGGGACATGCCGGCATTTCGGATGAACGGCTGCGAACGGAAATCGCGACGCGCACTCACCAGCTCGGCTCGTGGGCCGTGGGAATGGTTGCATCCGCCGCCCGGGGAGTGGCGCAGCAGAGCGTAACGGCGATCTTGATCTTCTTCATCTTGTTTTTCCTTCTTCGCGACCGGGAGGCGTTCCGCGCAGCCTTGTTTGACCTGTTGCCATTGCCTCCGGGTCGGTTGGAGGAATTGTCCGCCATCGTGCATAAGGGCATCGTCAACAACATTTACGGAATGTTCGCCGTCGGCATCGTCCAGGGCATTCTCACTGCACTCGGTTTTTGGATTACAGGCCTGCGCGCTCCCCTGTTCTGGGGAGTGGTAGCGATGATCTTCTCCATTGTTCCTCTGGTAGGTCCGATTATGGTGTGGCTGCCGGGAGCGGTGGTTTTGGCCCTGTATGGCGCCTGGGGGAAAGCGGTCCTCCTGCTGCTGTGGGGTGGAATCCTAGTCTCCGGCGCAGATTATCTGATTCGGCCAAAGTTCGCCGGAGCAGGCAAGGATGCGAACACGCTGTTGATCCTGCTGTCGTTCTTCGGCGGGGTAAAAGTATTCGGCATGATCGGAATCTTTGTCGGTCCGGTCATCCTGTCGGTCATCACCGCCTTGTTGCGGATGGTGCGCGAAGAGCGCTCGGGCCGAAACCCGGCACCTGTCCAATCCGATTCGCAATGTAGAGCGTAGTCGCGCATCTCGAGCTTCACCCTCTGCGACACCACCGTCGACGCTGCCTCGTTTGCTTCCACTCGCGGACTGGAAACGTCCGTCACCGTGCCCGCCAGGGTATGAAAGCGGGCCCAGTTCGTGGGACCATGGTTCGTCGCTTGTGCGCGGCGCCATCGCGGAGCTTTAAGGGCCAACACAGAAGGGCAACACAGCCAGGTTAATACCCCGGGGAAGAGCAGCCCTGGACTGCAGCGTGACCTTTGCTGGCCCGCAACCGACCTTCACTGCGCGGGAGCCTGCATGTGAACAATCGAGGATGGAAACCGGCTCACGAGCTTTCTGGCTATAAGACTTTCTCTGCCTGCCGCACACGATCCAGAAACGCGAGGATTTGCCCCATTCGCTTGCTGGTCCGGCTGATATTTGAGTTGGCCGCGCGAAGCGAGCGCGCGGTGGAGCGCTCGATGGCCATCCGGCCGTCGTTCGACAACCGGTTCCACTTGGGCGCGAATTTCCGGACCAGCTGAGCGAGTTCTTTGGCGCTTCTTTTCAGGCGCGCATCTTCCCTCTGGATATTCAGTCTCGGTAGCTTCTTCATCGATGTCACTTACGGACAAGTTTCGCACCGCCGGCTTCGATCTGCGTCTGTAAATAGTCGCAGGCGTAAACGGAATTGGTCTCGGAAGCGAGGACGGGAGAGCACGGCTGAGGTGAAGAGGGAGCGATTTTTTTGCGAAATCTGTCACTTCTGCCAGTTAACCGTCGGGTCGCGACCGATTGAAACTTAAAGAAAGAGATTCTTAAGGGGGCAACCACGCGGCCCCGTCGGCCGCCTTCAAACTTCACCTGACCAGCCGGCGCAGCACGCGCGAGAGGAGAAAAGCATGAGTAGCTTGGTAGCTGTGGTTTTTCACGACGAGTCCACGGCATTCGAAATGCGGGCAGCCCTTGCCAAGATGCAGAGTCAATATCTGCTTGACCTCGAAGATGCCGTGGTCGTGACCCGGGATCTCAAGGGGAAAGTCAAGTTGGACCAGGCTGTGAACCTGACGGCTGCGGGAGCGGCCAGCGGCGCATTCTGGGGCATGCTGATTGGTTTGCTCTTCTTCAATCCCATTCTCGGCGCGGCGGTCGGTGCTGGCGCCGGCGCACTCTCGGGCAAGCTCACCGATATTGGCGTCGACGACAAGACAGCCAAGCAATTAGGCGAGGAGCTTACGCCAGGATCGTCGGCCTTGATCGTCCTGCTGCGAAGGGTGACGTCGGACAAGATGCTCGACGGTTTAAAGCAGTTTGCCGGAAAAGGCAAGGTTTTCCAGACTTCGTTGAGCAAAGACGACGAAAGATCGCTGCGCGCGGTGCTTGAAGCCCCGCCCGAGACCAGAGTCGCTTGAGAGGTTTCCACCGCACCTAGTTCATTGGATTCAGTCAAGTGGTATTGCGCGTCCCGGGCGAGACGCGCAGACCCGGGGTCGGGGAGAGGCCCCGGTTGCTGAGAGAGCCAGAGAAACGCCGAGAGCGCAACAAATAACCGCCAAAAACATGGAGGGAATCCTCTGTGCGGTCGTCGAACGCAATGGGGGGAACGGGCCGCACCCGCGTCCTGTTCTTCTTCCTCAGGTAATTGGGCTATAGCCTGCCGTCAATCGAGCAGCGAAAGTGGAGAAGGGGCCGAACCTATGAATCTTCATCATGATCCTGGTCGTTTCCGAAATGTTCTCGCCGCCGTCGTGGCGATGGCGGTCCTGCTCGTGGTCTCCTGCGGACGACCGCAGGGATCGGGGGAGAATACCGCGCAAGCCAGCAGCGAAATGAGGCTGAACGGCGCTGGAGCTACCTTCCCGGCGCCCTTGTACTCGCAGTGGGCCAGCGCTTACCGACAAGCCACCAATACGGAAATCAACTACGCCGCGATCGGTTCCGGTGGCGGCATCAATCAGATCGTAAACAGAACCGTAGACTTCGGCGCAACCGACGATCCGTTGACCAAAGACGAACTGCAAAGCCGAGGCCTGGTTCAGTTCCCCGCCATCATTGGCGGAGTTGTCATGGCCTACAACCTGCCTGGCTTCAGCGGCGAACTCAAGCTGGACGGGCCGGCAATCGCCCATATGTTTCAGGGCAAGATCAAACACTGGGACGACCCGCGTATCAAAGAGATGAATCCCGGGGCTCATCTTCCGCACACGGCCGTTACGCCCGTCTATCGTTCCGATGGTTCGGGTACGTCGTTTATTTTCACTACGTATCTGTCCAAAGTGAGCCCGGAGTGGAAGAAATCGCCCGGCGCCGGTAAGCAAATCCAGTGGCCCACCGGTGTCGGCGGCAAGGGGAATCCCGGGGTCGCCGGGTTCGTTAAGCAAATCCCGGGCGGGATCGGCTACGTCGAATACTCGTACGCCAGTACAAACAATCTTCCCATGGCAACTTTGAAGAACAAAGAAGGCAATTTCGTGAAGCCAGCCAACTCCGCATTTGCCGCCGCTGCGAAAAACGCGGATTGGGATCCATCGACTGGTTTCAATCTCAGCCTGACCGAACAGCCCGGCGCCGAGAGTTGGCCAATCGTAGGAGTGAGCTTCATCCTGGTTCCGGCCCAGCCGACGGACCCCAGCCGTGCAAAAGCAGTACTCGGCTTCTTCGACCACTCGTTCAAGACGGGGAGTGAGGCCGCCGATAGACTGGGTTACGTGGCGCTACCCGAGAACGTAACCGAGAAGGTACGCGAGGTTTGGTCCGGCATCAAAGGGGCAGACGGGAAGCCCATTGTGTAGCAGGTAAACTGAGCAGCAGGTGAGAACCCAAGCAAGCTATTCACTAAAGTATGGTGCAAACGTTGACCCAAACCTGAGTGTAGATATAAAAACTATGGATATAACACTTAGGTTAGGCATGAACTAGTCGCGAAGGAATAGTTAATAGTTTTTTAGTGTAAACGCCATGGGAACAACAGCTGACACACTCGGACTACCGTCAGGCGCAGCATCCGGCAACCGGAAGAAGCGGTCGTTCACGCTTGAAGATAATCTTTTTCGTATAATCGCATTCGCTTGTGCCATGTTTGTCCTCGCTCTTCTGTTGGCCATTTTGATCATACTTACCATCCGCGCATGGCCCGCATTACGGACCTTTGGATGGAGGTTCTTTGTTACTTCCGATTGGGACGTGGTTGGCAATCAGTTCGGCGGCTTGTCTTCAATCGCCGGCACCTTGACCACGTCTCTGATTGCCATGATCTTGGCCATTCCCGCAGCCTTCGGCATAGCCACGTTCATCACGCAGCTTGCGCCGGAGTGGTTCAAGAGACCCGTGGGTACTGCGATCGAGTTGCTGGCCGCCGTCCCCTCCATTATCTTCGGCATGTGGGGGCTGTTTGTTTTCGCTCCCTTCTTCGGGCAGCACTTTCAGCCCCTCATGTCTTCTACTCTCGGCAAACTTCCCTTTGTTGGAAACTTCTTCCTGGGAGCGCCGATAGGGATTGGGCCCTTCACGGCCGGCATCATCCTGGCGCTCATGTCTCTGCCTTTCATCACTGCCGTAATGCGTGACGTGTTCGAAGTGGTTCCAACCCAACTTCGCGAATCGGCGTTCGCCATGGGATCGACCACCTGGGAGGTGGTGTGGAAGATCATTCTCCCCTACACGAAGGCGGGTGTCATCAGCGCCGTCATTCTCGGTCTGGGACGAGCCCTGGGCGAGACGATGGCCGTTACTTTTGTTGTAGGTAACTCGCACAACCTTTCGGCCTCGCTTTTCTCGCCTGGAACGACGATCGCGGCCACGATAGCCAATGACTTCGCCGAGGCGAGCACGGAGCTCCACCAATCGGCTCTGATCGCGTTAGGCCTGCTGCTTTTTATCATCACTTTCACGGTGCTCTCTCTCTCGAAGCTCCTGTTGATGTATCTCGAGAAGCGTCAAGCTGGCGAGAAAACCTAGGGTCTCAGAGGGAAATGCGGGGTTTGAGGAACTTATATGTACACCAGACGGCTGCTGACTAACCGCATCATGATGGGCTTTGCAGTCCTGTGCACGGTTGTTGGCGTTTTTTTCCTGTTCTGGGTCCTTAAGGATCTGATCGTGCAGGGCGTCCGTTTCGTTAATTTGAGAGTCTTCCTCCACGATACTCCGGGGCCGGATGCTACTGAGGGCGGCGGCCTGCGGAATGCGCTGGTGGGATCGATGTTGCTGACTTTCTGGTGCATGGCGTTCTCGATTCCCATCGGGGTATTGGCGGGCACGTGGCTCTCTGAATATGGCAAGAAGGGAAAAATCGCAGGTCTGGTGCGCTTTGTCAATCAGGTGCTGCTGAGCGCACCCTCCATCGTGTTGGGCGTTTTCATTTACAGCATGATGGTTTACCCCAGGGGCCTGTTCACCCTGGGAGGGTTCTCGGGATGGGCGGGAGCGGTCGCCCTGGGACTCATTGCGGTGCCGAAGATGGTGGTGACGACCGAGAGTATGTTGGACCTTATTCCTGACCCGATGCGCGAGGCCGCTTTCGCGCTGGGGGCGCCAAAATCGCGAGTCATTCTGAACGTAACCTATCGGGCGGCGCTAGCGGGAATCGTCACCGGAGTGCTGCTCTCGTTCGCGCAGGTGGTCGGCGAAACGGCGCCGCTGCTGTTTACTTCGCTGGGCAACCAGTTTTTCAGCACCAATATGTGGCGGCCGATTGCGGCGCTGCCGCCCGTTATCTTCTCTTTCGCGCTCAGTCCCTACGAACGCTGGAAGCAACTGGCCTGGGCCGGGGCCTTCCTCATCGCGGTCGTAGTGCTCGGTCTTAACATTCTCGTGCGCTCTACACTGAAGCAGAGCAAGAGCTGAGAGGGTTCTCATGGGATCCAATGGCAATGACAATGGAAATCGGTTATCCGTCAACAATCTGGATTTCTACTACGGCAAATTTCACGCCCTGAAGAACGTCAGTGCCGATTTTCTGGACCGGATGGTGACCGCGCTGATCGGTCCTTCCGGGTGCGGCAAATCTACCCTGCTGCGGATCTTCAACCGCATCTTCTCCCTCTATCCCGAGCAGAAGGCAACCGGGGAAGTCATGCTGGATGGAAAAAACATTCTGCGTAGCGACTACGACGTGAACCACCTGCGGGCCCGGGTCGGTATGGTGATGCAGAAACCCACCCCTTTTCCCATGTCGGTGTTCGATAACGTGGCCTATGGTGTTCGATTGCACGAATCGCTTGGCCGTTCCGGAGTCGAGGAGCGTGTCCGCTGGGCGCTCGACAAGGCGGCGTTCTGGGACGAAGTGAAAGACCGTCTGAAGCAGAACGCCATGCAGCTTTCGGGCGGACAGCAACAGCGCCTCTGTATTGCCCGGACGATTGCCACTCGTCCGGAAGTGATCTGCATGGATGAGGTGACTTCGGCGCTCGACCCCAAGTCGACCGCCAAAGTGGAGGAGCTCTTCGCCGAGTTGAAACGCGACTTCACCGTCATCGTCGTCACTCACAATATGCAGCAGGCGGCGCGCGTTTCGGACATGACCGGGTTCATGTACCTGGGAGAACTGATGGAATACGGTCAAACCAAGCAGATCTTCGAGGACCCCCAAGTCGACAAGACGCGAGAGTATGTGCGGGGGGAGTACGGCTAATCGAGGGCCCGCCCGGGTGGGACGACACATCCGGACGAAGAACCGGACGAAGAGAGAGAGGGAAGCCATGCCACCGGACTTCCAACCGGCAAAGGGGGAGGCCCCACCCGCTGAGCAGTCCATGAGCGGTCTCGTATTCCGAATACGTCTGCTGGAGAGGTCGCCGCATGTTTCCCATCGCTAGAGTCGTTCGTCGTCGCCGGACACGATTCGAAGCGTCCATGTTTCCCTTTCAATAGCTCGACTCTGACTGGAGATTCGTCATGAATTCCGCTGCAGGAACGCTTGTTGATCCGCTCGCAGCCGAGCACATTGAATCGCTGCGCGACCGGATCCTGGCCCTCCGCCGAAGCGTCCTCGATCTCGAAAGCCGCGTCGAGGCCGAGATCACCCAGATTCATCCGGAACGTAAGGAAGCCGCCCGCAATCTCATCGACTATCTGGCCGTCAGGCAGGCCGATATCCTGGATCTGCAAGAGGACCTTCACGAGATCGGCCTCAGTTCGCTGGGCGTGATGCAGGGACATGTGATCGCCTCGCTCGAGGGGGTGATCCGTGTGCTCGACCGGCTCTGCCGCAAGGACAGCGGAGCCACGGACACTTCCAACCGGCCGACGATCGTCGAATACCGCGCGCATCTGGATCGGTTTGCCGACGAAACGCTGGGCGTCCCCGTTTCACCCGGACTGATTCGGATCATGGTGACCATGCCTTCGGAAGCCGCGGTGGATGCGGAGATCATCGAGTCCCTCCTCGGCCAGGGCATGAGCGTCATGCGGGTCAATTGTGCTCATGACGGTCCCGAGGCCTGGGAGGCCATGGTGAGGCATCTCGAGTCCGCCAGAAACAAACTGGGCAAGCAGTGCCGGGTGGCGTTTGACCTGGCTGGCCCGAAACTGCGGACAGGCCCTCTCCAGCCGGGTCCGGAGGTGCTGCGCTTCAAGCCGGGCCGCGACATACTCGGCGTCACGGTGGCGCCCGTTCCCATTCTGTTTGGGCCCGCAGCCGCGGTGGACGACGACGAGCTTTTGATCGTTCCCGTCGACCCGGATCTTCATTCCTCTGCGCAGATCGGAGACGAGATCAGGCTGAAGGACACTCGCGGCCGGAACCGCGTCCTGCCGGTCATGGACCACAGTGCGCGGGCCTTCTTGTGCACCTGCGACCGCACCTCTTACCTCGCGACGGGAATGGAACTCGAGTTGTGGCGCCAGAACACGCTCGTCGCGTCCGGAAAGATCGGAAAGGTGCCGTCGAGCGATGCTCGGATTCCCCTCAGTCGAGGAGACTTGCTGGTCATTACCCGCGACTTGACGCCCGGGCACCCCGCGGTCATGGATGACGAGGATGAAGCCGTGCTTGAACCGGCGTTCATCGGCTGTACTCTTCCCGCGGTGTTCGATTCGATCGCGCCAGGTCATCGCGTATTGCTCGATGATGGCAAATTCGAGGGACTCGTCCGCGAAGTCTCGTCGGACCGGTTCACGGTCGAGATTCTGCGCGCAGGGCGCGGCCAGGCCTACCTTAAAGCGGAGAAGGGAATTAACCTGCCGGACACCCCTCTGGATCTGCCGGCCCTTACCAGCAAGGATATTGCGGATCTCGAACAAGTCGTCGGGCACGCCGATCTGGTTTCGCTCTCGTTTGTGCACAAGCCCGGAGACATCGACGAACTCTACCGGCACCTCGAGCGGCTGGGCGCCGACAAGGTCGGGGTTGCGCTCAAAATTGAGATGCGTGCGGCGTTCGAGAAACTTCCCAAATTACTGTTGACGGCGGCCAAACGAAGACGGATTGCCGTGATGGTCGCTCGCGGCGACCTCGGGGTCGAGATCGGCTTTGAACGGATGGCCGAGGTGCAGGAGGAGATCCTGTGGCTTTGTGAAGCGGCGCAGGTCCCCGTGATCTGGGCGACGCAGGTGCTCGAGTCGCTGGCAAAAAACGGGCTGCCCTCGCGCGGCGAAGTCACCGACGCGGCCATGAGCGTTCGCGCGGAGTGCGTCATGCTCAATAAAGGACCCTACATCCCTGAAGCCATCCGGTTCCTCACCGATGTCTCCCGCCGGATGACGCAGCATGCGCGCAAGATGTTTGCCAAGCACCGGCCGCTGAGCGCCGCCGGATCAGGCTGGCTGGAGATCAATCAGTGTTAGCTCTCGACCGACGCCGGCAGCGCCTGAGCCTGGGCGCGAGCGCTCGCGCCTGCGCCCTAGGACTGGCGGCCACGTTCCTGTTTGCGCCTGCCGTAGGCAATGCGTGGGCGCAACCCGCGTCTCTGCCGGCCGCTGCGAGCCCGGGCGCGGACTATCGAGGGATCCTCGGCGAGTCCGACGAAGAAGACAAAGAGACCTACATCGACTCCTATCTGTCGGTGGGATACAGGCACGATCGGTTTCCCGAAGGCCTGAACGGCGATGAGATCCGCTTCCACTGGCAGCAGTCTTTCGGACCTTCGAGCAGCCTGGCTGCCGGTATCGAAATTCCCTTCATTGACGTTCGAGGCGAGGGCTCGAGCGCAGCGGGAATCGGGGACATTCACCTCGACTTCCGCGGCATGATCAGCAAGGGTGAACGATTTGAACAAGCCGCCGGCCTGGAGGTCGTCGCCCCGTCGGCCAGTCATGAGTTGCTCGACGACGGCCAGACCGTTCTCCGCTTGCTGTGGGGCTTTTCCGGCAAGATAACGCGGCGCACCACGCTCGATGGGGAAGCCAGCTATAGCAAGGCCGTGTCCAGCCGGTTCGGCACACCGGAACTCAACCATCCCGGAGGGGAGCTCATTCTTACCCGGGCGTTTACCGAGCGCTTCAGCGGTTTCCTCGATTCCAAAAACTACTACGAATTCAGCCTTCACGGTTCTGCCAACACGCTAAAGATTGGGGCCGAGGTTCTGCTCGATCGCGAGAAGAAGTGGGGCCTTTCTCCTTATGTGCTCATCCCGTTTACTCAGGCCGCCAGGCATCTTGAAACCAGCGGCGCCCTCGGCCTGGATCTGAGGTTTAAGTACCCTTCATGGTTATGAGAGCAAAGTTATGAAACCAATCCGTCGCTTTAATGTTGCTCCTTCCCTTCCCGCGCCTCTCGAGGGGCTGCGCCATTTGGCCTACAATCTGCGGTGGAGCTGGGACCACGATACCGTCGAACTGTTCCGCCGCCTCGATCGCGAGCTGTGGGAAACCACGGGACACAACCCCATACACATGCTGGGCGCCCTCGACCAGACCGTGCTCGAAGCCGCCGCTCGGGATGAGAGCTTTCTGGCCCATCTGGATCGGAGCGTCCAGGAACTCAACCTCTATCTGACCTCCTCCTCAACCTGGTATCGACGCACGCATGGCGAAGTGGAGGGCCTTCGCGTGGCTTATTTTTCCGCCGAGTTCGGGCTGACGGAATGCCTGTCCATCTTCGCCGGGGGCCTGGGCATGCTGGCCGGAGATCATTTGAAGTCCGCCAGCGACATTGGCGACCCGTTGGTTGCAGTGGGCCTTCTGTACCAGCAGGGATACTTCGCGCAATACCTCAATGCCGCCGGATGGCAGCAGGAGACCTATAAGGACAACGACTTCCAGAACCTTCCGCTCGTCCTTATAAGAGGGGCGGATGGCAGGCCTCTGGCGGTCCACATCGAGTTCCTGGGCCACCCCGTTCGCGCCCAGATCTGGCGCGCCGACGTCGGCCGTATCCCGCTTTTCCTGCTGGATACCAACCTTTCCGACAACAGGCCCGAGGATCGCGCTGTCACCGACCAGCTCTACGGCGGCGACCTGGAAATGCGATTGAAGCAGGAGATCCTGCTGGGAATCGGCGGATGCCGGGCGCTCGCGGCGTTAGGAATAGGGGCCACCGTCTACCACATGAATGAAGGCCATTCCGCCTTTCTGTCATTAGAGTGGACGCGGCAATTAATGGAGCGGTTGAAGCTGAGTTTCCAGGAAGCCCGGGAGATCGCGGCCGCGGGATTGGTCTTTACCACCCACACTCCGGTGCCCGCGGGTCACGACTATTTCCCGGCGGCGTTGATCGAGCATTATCTGGGCGACTACGCAAGAGGCCTGGGCCTGAATAGCCAGCAGTTCATGGGGTTGGGCCGCAAAAAGCCATCGGATTACGAGGAAGAGTTCTGCATGACCGTACTCGCCCTCCGCATGTCCGGGTCCGCAAACGGCGTGAGCAAGCTGCACGGGGCGGTGAGCCGCGATATGTGGAAGGGCCTATGGCCGGGCTTGCCGGTCGAGGAGATCCCGATCGGCCATGTGACCAATGGCGCTCACTTTCGTTCCTGGGTCTCGAACGAAATGAACCAGCTCTACGACCGTTACCTGGGCCCCAATTGGAGGGAGCATCAAGCCGATCCCAAGCTATGGCTGCACGTGGATTCGATTCCCCATGAAGAGTTGTGGCGAACCCACGAACGCCGCCGCGAACGCCTCGTCGCCTTTGCCCGGCGCCGGCTGCGAGCCCAGTTGACGCGCCGGGGCGCTCCGCAGTCGACAATCGATGCGGCCGATGAGGTCCTCGACCCCGAGGCTCTAACCATCGGATTCGCTCGCCGCTTTGCCACCTATAAACGGGCCACGCTGTTACTGCGCGACATAGACCGGCTGGAACGGATCCTGAACCACCCTGACCGCCCGGTGCAGATTTTGTTTGCGGGCAAGGCCCACCCGCGCGACGACGAGGGCAAGTCATTCATCCAGGAAATTTACAAGGTCTCGCAACGCAAAGGACTCAGCCGCCGGCTGGTTTTTTTGGAGGACTACGATATGGCGGTGGCGCGGTACCTGGTCCAGGGTTGCGATGTCTGGCTGAACACGCCGCTGCGTCCGCTTGAGGCCAGCGGCACCAGCGGGATGAAAGCGCTCGCCAACGGCACCCTGAACGTCAGTACGCTGGACGGCTGGTGGGATGAAGCCTGGGAGATTGCCGCCGCGAAAGGAGTCTTCGTAGGCTGGGCGATTGGCCGCGGAGAAACTTACGACCAGCCTGGATATCAGGACCAGGTCGAAGCCGCCGCCCTCTACGACCTTTTGGAATCCGATATCGTTCCTGCTTTTTATGAGCGGGGCACCGACGGGCTGCCCCGGCGCTGGATTTCCTACGTCAAGTCGTCGGTCAAAACCCTGTCCTACTCCTTCAACACCCATCGCATGGTGAACGATTACACCACGCATTTCTATTTCAACGCTCACGAGAGGTCCCGTGCGTTATTGGCCGACAACGCCGCACGCGCGCGCAAGCTGGCGTTGTGGCTGTCGCGGATCGAGGGCGCCTGGGCGAACGTGGCCATCGAAACGGTTGACGGAGTTGGCGAGGAGGAAATTCGGGTGGGCCATCCGCTTACCGTCCGCGCGAGGGTGCGGCTGGGCGGCCTTGCCCCGGAGGAGGTAGCCGTGCAATTGTACCTGGGGCGGTTGAATGCCGATGGAGAAATCTCGAACGCCGAGGCCATTGCCATGCACCCGGTCTCCCAGGCGGACGGAGTCTACGTCTTCGAGGTGCTGAACGTGCCCTGCAAGCGTAGCGGGTTGAACGGCTACACCGTCCGCGTGGTGCCCTTCCATGTTGACGAGGCGCTGCGCTTCCTCCCCGGACTCATTCACTGGGCAAATGAACCGGCTGTGCTGGTAAACGAACCGCCCGTACTCATGAAGGCCAGCTGATTTGCGAGGGAGCAGGACGGGATGGTTTTGGCCGCCGCCGCGGCCATCCGGATATCGGGAACGCGGGCGGCCGGCCGGTTGAATCCAGGCGACGGCTCGCTCCGGCTGGAAGAGGGCGGGGCCACGAACGCAGTCTCCGGGTGTATGTCTCAGGGGGTGGATCTGGCAAGGCGGCAGTTCGAGGATCTATGAAAGTCGGCATCGTAGGATGTGGATTTGTCGGCAGCAGCGCCGCCTATGCGGTCACATTGGGCGGAGCCGCCAGTGAAATCGTGCTCATCGATCTCAATGCCAAACTCGCGCACGCCCACGCCGAGGATATTTTCCACGCTACCCCCTTTTTCGCTTCCTCCCGGATCAGGGCCGGGGATTATGGCGACCTTGAAGGGGCCGGAGTTGTCATCCTGGCCTGCGGCGTGGGGCAACGGCCGCAAGAGACGCGGCTCCAACTCCTGGGACGTAATGCCGCCGTCTTCGAGGCGGTGATTCCCCGGGTCATGAGATATGCGCCTGAAACCGTCTTGCTGATTGCCTCCAATCCCGTAGATGTGATCACGCAGATGGCCACCCGAATTGCCGGCGTCCCTCCCCAGCGGGTGATCGGTTCGGGCACCATTCTGGACACGGCCCGTTTCCGAACCTTGCTCGCGGAAAGCTTTAACGTGTCACCCAAATCGGTCCACGCCTATGTGCTTGGGGAACACGGCGATTCCGAAGTCCTGCTCTGGTCCGACGCCAGGGTGGGCGCCGTGAGCCTGGTCGATTTCGCGCGCCAACTCGGCTGCGACGTGAGCGCGGAAACCCGCAGGCGCATTGATGATGGCGTCCGCCGGGCCGCCTACCGAATCATCGAAGGCAAAGGCGCGACCTATTATGGTATCGGCGCCGGCTTGGCGAGAATTGTGCGGGCGGTCGGCAGCGATGAGCGGGTGGTGTTCACCGTCTCCAGCCGCACCGCCGGCCTGGGAGACTTTCCGGAGGTCTGTTTCTCTCTGCCCCGGATTGTCGGCTCGGCTGGAATTATGAACACGGTGCTGCCGAAGTTATCGCAGGAGGATCAGCAAGCGTTGATGGCCAGTGTAGAAGTCGTGCGAAACGCGGCCGGAGAAGCCGGATTCTGATACGCGACCTCTCGCTTGGACTTCGGGAGAAGATGTAGCGAGTTTGCTTTTGACCGGACCGAAGAGCGTCGCTGGCCAGGGAACGGATTGGGGATTTTCGTGATGAACGCCCTCGCAGACATGGCGATAGAGCGCGACGAGATGTCTCGCGAACGCGCCGAGCGCGGCGCGAGCCATCCCATCGGCGCCACGGTGGTTCCTGGCGGCGTCAATTTCAGCATCTTTTCGCGCAAGGCATCCGGCATCGAGCTCTTGCTCTTCGATGGGGCAGACGATGGGCGTCCGGCCCGCGTCATCCCCCTCGACCCGATTGCCAACCGCACTTATTTCTATTGGCACGCCTTCGTGCCTGGCTCGGGAGCCGGACAGATCTACGGCTTCCGCGCGAACGGGCCCTTTGATCCCGTAACGGGATCCCGCTTCGACTCGTCCAAACTTCTCCTGGACCCTTACGGCCGCGCCGTCGTGGTTCCGAAACATTACAGCCGCGATGCCGCATCGCAAGAAGGAGACAACGCGGCAGCGGCCATGAAGAGCGTGGTCGTAGATCCGCACGACTACGATTGGGAAGGCGACATGCCCCTGAGGCGGCCGTCCTCGGGCACCATCGTCTACGAAATGCACCTTCGCGGCTTCACCGCGCATCCCAATTCGGGAGTGCCCGCGAGCAGGAGAGGCACCTACGCCGGTTTGATAGAAAAGATCCCGTATCTTCAGGATCTGGGGATCACGGCAGTCGAACTGCTGCCCATCTTTCAGTTCGACGCTCAGGATAGTCCGCCGGGACGGGTCAACTACTGGGGCTATGCTCCGGTCTCCTTCTTCGCGCCGCACCAGGCCTACAGCTCGCGGCAGGATCCACTCGGACCGGTGCACGAATTCCGCGACATGGTCAAGGCCCTGCACCGCGCCGGAATCGAGGTCATCCTGGACGTAGTTTTTAATCATACCGCCGAAGGCGACCACAACGGAGCGACGCTCTGCTTTCGCGGTCTGGACAACACCACCTACTACATCCTGGAGCCAGACCGGAGCCGCTACTCCAACTACAGCGGCACGGGCAATACCCTGAACGCGAATCATCCGATTGTGCGGCGGATGATCGTGGACAGTATTCGCTACTGGGTCGAGGAGATGCACGTGGACGGGTTCCGCTTCGACCTGGCTTCGATCCTCTCCCGCGACAGCAACGGCAACGTAATGGCGAACCCGCCCGTGCTCTGGGACCTCGAATCCGACCCGGTGCTTGCGGGCACCAAAATGATCGCGGAGGCCTGGGATGCGGCGGGCCTCTATCAGGTGGGCAGCTTCGTGGGCGACAGCTGGAAAGAGTGGAACGGAAAATTCCGCGACGACGTCCGCAGCTTCCTGCGCATGGAAAACGATACCGTGGTGCCCCTGGCCGACCGGCTTCTGGGCAGCCTGGCCATCTACGGCCATAAGCAGCGCGAGCCCGAGCACAGCGTGAACTTTGTCACCTGTCACGACGGCTTTACGCTCAACGACCTGGTGTCGTACAACCGCAAGCACAATGAAGAAAATGGCGAGGCCAATCGGGACGGCACGAACGACAACCGCAGCTGGAACTGCGGTGTGGAGGGTCCCTCCGAGGACCCGGCCGTACAGCAGCTGCGTAACCGGCAGGTAAGGAACTTCCTGACTCTGACTCTGCTTTCTCTGGGCGTGCCCATGATCCTGATGGGCGACGAGGTGCGGCGCACGCAGCGCGGCAACAACAATGCTTATTGTCACGACGACGAGATCAGCTGGTTCGACTGGTCTCTGGTGGACAAGCATGCCGACCTTCACCGGTTTGTGAAACTGTTGATCTCCCGCCGTCTGCTGCGAGATCTGGACCGGGACCATCCCGGCGCAACCCTCACCGAACTTCTAGAATCCGGCCGGCACGCCTGGCATGGCGTGAAAGTCGGACAACCCGACTGGGCCTGGTGGTCGCACAGCATCGCGCTCGAGTGGGAACTCCCAGTCGAAGGATGGCGGTTCCACCTCATTTTGAATGCCTACGACCATCCGCTCGATTTCGATCTGCCGCCGCTTGACGACAGCCGGGACTCGTGGCGCCGGTGGATCGACACCGCGCTCGATTCCCCGAATGACATCGTCGATTGGCAGCCGGTCGAGCGGTTTTCCGCAACTTACCACGCTGAGCCTCGGTCGGTCGTGGTGCTGACCGCAGGTTCAGCCAAAAGGGTCATGGCCGCGGAGCGGCTCTGATCCTTATCACTGAAAAGGAGAAGATTCTATGGCTACAGTATTCGAACTAGAGCCCCGACCCCTCCCGTCCACGGCGGCAACCCAACGGTCTCTGAGCGCATACGGCCCGGCAAGGTCCACCGTTCAGGGTACGCCGTTAGACGGGGAAACGTTGCGCAAGATGGACGCGTACGTGCGCGCCTCGAGCTACCTCAGCCTCGGCATGATCTACCTGCAGGACAACCCTCTCCTGAGAGAGCCCCTGAAGCCGGAACACATCAAGAACCGCCTGCTGGGCCACTGGGGCGCAAGTCCCGCTCTGTCCTTCATCTATATTCATTTGAACCGGCTGATTAAGAAATACGACCTCGATATGATCTACCTCGCCGGACCAGGCCACGGGGCGCCAGGCGTTCTCGGCCCGGTTTATCTCGAGGGCACGTATTCGGAAATCTACCCGGACAAGAGCGAAGACGCGCAAGGGCTGCGGGAATTCTTCAAGCAATTCTCTTTTCCGGGTGGAATCGGCAGCCACTGCACGCCGGAAACGCCCGGCTCCATCCACGAAGGAGGCGAGCTCGGCTATGTCTTGTCCCACGCATGCGGGGCGGCGTTCGATAATCCGGACCTGATCGTGGCGGCGGTTGTGGGCGACGGGGAAGCCGAGACCGGACCCTTAGCCACGTCCTGGCATATCAGCAAGTTTCTGAATCCGATTCGCGACGGCGCGGTTCTTCCGATCCTCAACCTGAATGGTTACAAGATCAACAACCCGACCCTGCTGGCCCGTATTACCCACGAAGAAGTAGAGCAGTTGTTCCGGGGCTATGGATGGACACCGTACTTCGTGGAGGGATCGGACCGCGAAAGCATGCACCAGGCCTTGGCGGCAACCATGGAGCAGTGCGTGGCCGACATCCAGCGCGTGCAGCGGGAGTGCCGGACTTCGGGACGCGCCATGCGGCCCCGCTGGCCGATGATCGTGTTGCGCGCGCCCAAAGGATGGGGTGCCCCCATCGAGGTCAATGGCCACCGGTTGGAAGGCTTCTGGCGCGCGCACCAGGTGCCGCTGGCCGATGTGAAGAAGAACCCGGCAAGCCTGAGCATTCTCGAACGATGGATGCGCGATCAAAAGCCGGAAGAACTGTTTGATCAAGACGGCAGGCTGGTTCGGGAACTCCGGGCTCTGGCTCCCACCGGCCACCGGCGCATGAGCGCGAATCCCCACGCAAACGGGGGGCGGCTCAGGAAAGCCTTGCGCCTTCCCGACTTTCGTTCCTACCGGCTCCAAGTGGACAAGCCCGGGCAGATTGAAGCCGAGAACACGCGCCCTCTGGGCGGTTTCCTGCGCGACGTGATGAAGGCGAACATGGACCGCTTCCGGGTGTTTGGCCCGGACGAGAACACCTCGAACAAGCTCCAGGACATCTATGAAGTCAGTAAGAAGTTCTGGATTGCCGAGTTCTTTCAAGAGGACCTCGACGGAACCGAGTTGGGGACCGACGGCCGCGTCATCGAGATGCTGAGCGAACACACGATGGAAGGAATGCTCGAAGGGTACCTGCTCACCGGACGGCACGGTTTCTTCTCTTCTTATGAGGCCTTCGTTCACGTCATCGACTCCATGTTCAATCAGCACGCGAAATGGCTGTCGATCGCGAAGCAGTTGTCCTGGCGCGCATCCATCTCGTCGCTGAACCTGCTGATTACTTCGACCGTCTGGCGTCAGGATCACAACGGCTTTACCCACCAGGACCCTGGTTTCATCGATGTAGTTCTGAACAAAAGCGCCCTTGTGACCCGCATCTATCTGCCGCCCGACGTGAACTCTCTGCTCTCGGTCGCCAACCACTGCCTGGGGAGCGAAGACTACGTAAACGTGATCGTCTCCGACAAGCAATTGCACCTGCAATACATGGACATGGACTCGGCGGTCAGGCACTGTACCAAGGGTATTGGCATATGGGATTGGGCCAGCAACGACCAGGGTTCGGAGCCCGATGTGGTGCTGGCATCGGCGGGCGACATTCCCACGCAGGAGGCATTGGCCGCCGCCGCCATGCTCCGCGCTGATTTTCCCGACCTCAAGATCCGGTTCGTCAACGTCGTGGATTTATTCAAGCTGCAACCGAGCACCGAGCATCCCCACGGCTTGAGCGATCGGGACTTCGACAGCCTGTTCACCACCAACAAACCCATTGTTTTCAATTTCCACGGCTATCCCTGGCTGATTCACCGCCTGGCGTACCGGCGCACCAACCACCCGAACCTGCACGTGCGCGGATACAAGGAAAAAGGCAATATCAACACTCCCATGGAACTGGCGATTGAAAACGAGATCGATCGGTTCAGCATTGCCATTGACGTGATCGATCGCACCGAGAAATTGCGCCGCATCGGGGCCCACGCCAAGGAGAAATACCGCGACCAGCAGATAGACTGCCGCAACTACGCCTACGAACACGGCATCGACAAGCCGGAGGTCGTCGCCTGGAGATGGCCGTTTTAGCGGGAGAGGTAGCGAGGGGTGGACCGCCCGGGTGGCGTCAACCGAAGGGCGGCCCGCCTTCTCGATGCTTAGGGGGCGGCATGAGGCAGGTGGAACCATCTTCTCGGGTCTTGTTCCAGTGCAATCCTGTTCGGGTCCAGAGCAGAGAAATCTTTCAGGTTTGAAACAGATCCGGGACTTCGATTAAGGTGGAAAGGGCCTTTGGACGACTTCGCACGTTCCATGTTCGACTTGAATCGCTCGCAGGCTTCCCCATACTCGAGCGGGCCAACGCCCCGAGAGGTTCATGAAGGCTTTTCTAACATTCCTGTTCAATGTTTTCAGGGGTTACGAACGAAAGCACCTGCAACTCATAGCGGCGGGTTTGGCGTACTACTTTGCGATGGCGCTATTTCCCGCACTCATCCTTTTGACCGCCCTGGCGGCCTATTTGCCGGTACGGAACGGCGCTGAAAAGACGACGTCATTCGTGGCCCATGTGGTGCCGTCCCAGGCCCTGGCTCTGGTCGAGCCGATCATTGCTTCCATCACGTTGCATCGAAGCGGGCTCCTGTGGCTGGGCATTTTGACCACGTTGTGGCTTACGTCGGTGGGCGCGAAAGCCGTCATCCAGGGCCTCGATCTTGTCTACCAGGTCGAGAGACCGCGCTCTCTGTGGATGAACCGCTTCCTGGCTTTTATTCTCACGATTGGGGTTGGGGGACTCTTGCTGTTGGCCGTAGTGTTGACCGTGACCGGCCCTATCGTGGAAACTCTGCTCGAACACAGCGCTTCGGTCCGGAATCTCTGGATTCAGCTCTGGCCCTACATGCAGTGGCTCCTGGCAAGCACGTTCACGTTTGCGGCGATTGAGATGCTCTATCTTCTCGCCCCGAATGTCCCGGCGCGAAGCCGCACGACCATTCCCGGAGCCATCATTGCAGCCATTGGGTGGCTCATACTCGCCTGGGGGCTGGGGTATTTCTTTCACGAGACCACCTCGAGACTCAACGCAATGTATGGAGTCTTCGCCATCCCGATTGCACTCCTGATATGGTTGAACTGGGGCGCCATCGTGATCCTCATGGGCGCAGAAATCAACGTGAATTTGAGCTCTGGCGCATAATTTGCGGCGATTCTCGAAACAAAAAACACCCCCGCGGCGGCCCGAGGTTCCAAATATCGAACATCCAGGCGTCGATCCAAGGCTCTTCTCAATCCAGGACTGCATGACTGCCGCATAGAAAGTTTGGATTGGACAGCCGTGCTATGGGCTCATTAGGCTTGAGACGCTGCGAGGGTCTGGCCGCCCAGAACCCGTCGGGACCACCGTCTCCGGCACGCGGCCGGCCGCGCATTCGCCAGTACGACGGTTTTCCTCGTAAGGGCTGGCAGGAAATCCAGGATCCACACAGGAGACGAACCATGGAGCTGACACGCCGAACGTTCATTTCTCGCGTGGGACAAGCGGGCGGGTACGGCGCCGCCTTTACCATCATGCAGTCTCTGGGGCTGCTGCCGCTTCCGGCAGAGGAGGCCAGCACCTTGCAGTTGGCCGAGGGCTCGGGAAGAGGAATTCGGGTGGTCATTCTGGGGGCGGGCATCGCCGGTATGGCGGCGGCCTGGGAGCTGCGCAAGGCCGGATATGAGTGCACGGTTCTTGAGGCCCTCGACCGCTGCGGCGGGCGCAACTGGACGATCCGCAGCGGGACCCGGGTCGAGATGACCGACGGAACCAGGCAAACCTGCAAGTTTGAAGATGAGCTTTATTTCAACGCGGGACCAGCGCGTTTGCCTTCGCAACATGTCAATATCCTCAATTATTGCCGGGAATTTGGCGTGCCCCTGGAAGTGGAAGTCAACAGCTCGCGCAGTTCGCTTCTCCAGTCCGACAGCCTGAATGGCGGAAAGCCGGTGGAGCAGCGCCAGGTGATCAACGATACTCGCGGGCACGTGTCCGAGCTGCTCGCCAAAGCCATCCACCGCAACGGTCTGGACGAGGAACTTACCCCGGATGACAAAGAGCGGATGCTCGAGTTTCTTCGTCGATATGGCGACCTTTCTCCCGACTACTTCTATAGAGGTTCAGAGCGCTCGGGATACAAGATCACGCCCGGCGCGGGCGAAGAGACCGGCTCGACGCGCGATCCCCTGGACATGCACGTGCTGCTCGACGCTGACCTGTGGAACGGCGCGCTGTTTGAAGAGACCTTTGACATGCAGGCCACAATGCTACAGCCGGTGGGCGGCATGGACCAGATCCCTGCGGCCTTCTCCAAAAGGCTGGGGCCGATCATCCGCACCCATGCAGCCGTCGAACAGATTCGAAAGGCCGCCCGGGGTGTGCGCGTAATCTATCGCAATCAGAAGACCGGAGGGACGGAAACCGTAGAAGCCGATTATTGCATCTGCGCGCTTCCACTCTCCATTCTGAAAACCCTGGACGCGGATCTCTCGCCGGATTTCAAACAGGCGGTGGACCAGGCCAGTTACGCTCCGGCCTACAAGATTGCCTGGGAGTCGCGGCGCTTCTGGGAGCAGGACTACAACATCTATGGCGGTATTTCTTTTGCCAAGCAGATGGTGGGCGTGGTGTGGTATCCGAGCGCTCGCCTGTTTTCACAAAAAGGTGTGCTCATCGCAGGCTACGGATTTGAAAACCACAGCTCGTTTGGAGAGCTCGACCTCGCGGCCAAGCTGAACGCTTCGCGGCAGGCGGTGGAGCGGTTGCATCCAGGGCATTCCGGGGAGCTGCAAAAGCCCGTATATGTCTCGTGGGAACGCATTCCTCACATTCTCGGCGCCTGGATGATGAACAATCGACGCGGGGAGAACTCGGCAAGCTACGAGCGGCTGATCGAACCGGACGGCCCCATCTATCTCGCCGGAGATCACGTCAGCCACCTCGTGGCCTGGCAGGAAGGAGCCGTGCTCTCAGCTCATCGCGCCGTCAAGCAGATAGCGCAGGCAGCGAATGGGCGGAAGGCCCGGGTCGCGTGAACCGGCCGGGGAACACCCTCGGTGCCAGGACCGTCGCTACGTTCTTGAAAAGGACGGCCGGTTTCTGTGACCGCGCGGGTGGCCCGGGCAGATGAGGATACCGCGCCCAAACCAGGCCCGGGCACGGCCCGGATCCGTTCGCCAGGAAAGACCTCGTACTGGCCGTGACGTGAGAGTGTCAGAAAGCGAACTGGATTTGGCTCATCAACACGTTCTCGGCGCTCAGGGGAGACACGCTGCTGGTTGCCATGGTGAACCTTGTGTGCTCGAAGTCGTTCGAGATCTTTACAAAACGGTTCAGCAGCCAGTTCACTCCAACTCCAAATTCCGTGGCCTGCTGGGGCGCGGTTTTGGGACTGGCGAACAGCGGAAATGCGCCTTTATCGATGCGCACCTGACTTGTGCGCACCGCCAGCTCTACGGCCCCAAGGCGGCGGAATCCCTTGGTATGTTCAAACGAGTTTCGGGGGCGGATGCCTTCGTAGCTGTTCTTCTCTCCGGTGACCACTACAGACGCGGTAAACTGCCAGGCATCGTTCGTCAATGTGCCGCGCACGGATTTATTGGCCACATCCTGCGAAGAAACCACATATTCCCCCATCAATCCGACTGGACCCGCGTAATAGTAGGCTTGAGGGACAATGCGGGTGTGCGTGCCGTCCGCCACTACCTTCGAAGAGTACTTGAAAAAAGTGCTTTGCGAAGCAGTTTTCAAACCGGGTATGGTGCCGCGCAGGCTGCCAGAGGAACCCGCCACGCCGATCCCGAAGCCTTGAATCAGGCTTACGCCAGTTGTTACGAACGGCTTTAGAAAGAGTCTGCCTGCGCCTTCATTGCCCTGCGCCCATCGCGTAAAGACGCCGTTTGCTCCATCATTGGATCCGTTGAAGTATCCGCCCGCATAGGAAATCGAGTCGGAAAGAATGGATCCGGAGAGTTGCACTCCCTCGTAGCGTAGCGGGACCAGGTCGGAGGCTGAGGAGCGCTCGATAAACGTCAATTCGCGGTCCTGCCTCAGCGCCTCAAGCCCGACCGGCACTTTAAACTTACCCACCCGGACTTTTGCGAAAGGAAGCGTTTTCAACTCGAGGTAGGCTTCCTGAATCTGCGGCTGGTTCTGCCCGAAGTCGGGCATAAAGCGAAAATCGATCGCGTTGAACAGCGTTCCCTCAAACAGAGGCCGAATCTTCCGGAACAGAAAGGCGTCGACGTTTTCCCCGTTCATGTTGCTGTCGAACATCCGGTTCTGGCCTTGGATGTAACCATGCACCGTCAGCTTGGTCGATCCATCCGGCGTCGAGAAGATCAGTCCTCCGGTCGTCGCCGAAACCGGAGGCTTCGGCTTGGTTTGGTTTGGAGATGCCTGGACATAGCCGGGAGCGTTACTTGAACTCGGATCAGAACCAGATGAGATGTCTGCCGCGGTGGACACCTGCGCCACGAGCAGGGAATTCGAGAGCAGCATCGTCGCAATGAGCATCGAGAGTTTCATGATCGGTTCCGACCTCCTGCATCCACAAGTACTCCCTTATCTCTATTATGTCAATGGACATTATTCATATGAGTGACATGATGGTAATACACATGCGCACTTCGGTTGACTCCTTGGGTAACGCCCAAATCAAAAGAGCTGGCGTGAAATCAACAGTTTGGCCTGGTTTTGGCGCGGAATCGCGTGCCCGGCAAGAAACCCTGGTTGCGGATTGTTGCACAGTCTGGTTGCGGATTGTTGCACAGTTGGGAAGGAATGCAGCCGCGCTACTGCCCCCCGGTCTCAACCGGGAAAGCCAACCGCGAGGAAACTCGTTTCAGCCGGGCGGCTTTCCCCTGTGACCCGGGCAAACATGACGGGTCGCAGCGCATACGCGATCCTGGCGCCGCACACCGGGAGATCGCGCTTCTCAACCGGGCGGCGGCCGATACGGCCCGATACTATTGAGAGGCGCGTTTTCTGACCGCGATCAGCGAAACCTGCTCGAGGCCGGGGAAGTGATCGCCGCTTTCAGGTTTCCGTTCGGCGGGGCGAATTTGCTGGACGACGGTCCGAGCGGGCATCAGCGGACCGAAGTATTCGGCATAAACCGGATCAAACGCAGGCCCGTCCGACAGATCGTCGAGGTAAACGTTTGTCGATACCACCTGATCGAAGGTCATGCCGGCTTCTTCGAGATTGTCGAGGAGATTGCGCATGCTCTGGCGGAGCTGGTGCGGTGTGGTGGTGGCGTAAATGCCGCCGTGCGGGCCCGGAATGAAGCCGTCTTTCGCCGAGCAGTACAGCGTGTCGCCGGCAAACACGCACGGGCTTGCGGTGGGGCTGGGTGGCATGTTTTTTGGACGGACTGCCTGGCGTTTGCCGAGATCACGCACGGCTACGCCCGTGTATGCGATGTGGGCGCGCCCGGGCAGGCTCGTGACGTCGATGGTGGCCCGGGCAGGCGTGTTGCCGAACTCGAAGCGGCGCGCATAATGCTCGTTCATGGCGCGGTGCGGCATTTCCGGGGTCAGATAGGGGTTGACGAATACCATGTTCGCCATTTCGAGACCGGCCGTCCTTAGGACGGCCTGCATCCGGTCGAGCGCGAGATCGACCTCGGCCGCCGGATCCGCCGGAACCGGGCCGGTCTCAGGTTCGCTTGCGGTCATGCCGGAAATGAACAGGCGATCCTGCGTGAGAATGCCGGGTGAAGACGCATCCGTTCGCTTGTAGCCCGGAGGGATGACGGCGCGCCGGCCTGTCAAATCGCGGACGGCGACGGCGCTGATCTCGATCGGGGGTTCGGGAACGCGGGCGACACCCAGCACGGCCCGCGCCGGCGGTGTTTTGGGGAAGTATTCGCCGAACACCCGATTCATCTCGTCATACTTGCCCATGTCTTCGAGATAAACCTGGGTATAAACGATGTGGTCGCTCGCAAGACCCGCCGCTTCGACAATCGAGTTGATATTGTCGAGAGCCTGGCGGACCTGGGCGGCAAAACCGGCCGGCAAAGTGCCGTCGGAGCGCCGGGGGCCCTGTGCGGAGACATAGACGTAGTCGCCTGCGTCTACCGCCGGCGAAGAGCGTCGATTTCGATCCGGGCCGGCCTGCCCGGGAGAGATGGCGCGAACCTGCGCTTGCGCGACGAGGGTTGCTGAAATCAGGAGGATGCTGATCCAAAATCGCATTGAGTTCCTGGAGTGCCCGGATTTGCAGGCAGTCGATCGCCGCCTTCTACGCGCCTTGAGACTTCTTCCCGGCCGCCCGCAAAACTGCACGTAATCTCTGCCCGACAAGGATTTCCTCGCCGGGCTTGATCGTCATGGAGACCAGTTCGATGTGGTCGGGAGCCTTCCGTTCCTTGGGCGTAGGATTCGGATGCCCCTCACGCACCGCCGACACCAGGCTCGGATTATCAGCTCCGAGCACCTCGATCGCCGGGTCGCCGGCGCGCAATTCGTTCACGCAGTCGGAAACCCCATAGCCCCACCCCTCGGTGTCCCAGTAGACTCTCAGCGTGGGATAGCGGTTTCCATCGTCCGGGACGTAAATATCGGTCTTCACTCCGGGAACCGTATCCACCAGTTTGCGGATTCGTTCGGCGCGCGTCGTCCATTCGTGATCCAACTTCTTCGAGTCCAGGTTCAGCCAGGTCTCGAGCGCAGTAAGACAGCCGATGATTTCTTCCTTGCCAACCTTCATCGGGCGGCACACGGCGCCTTCGCGCGGACTCGAATTCATCAGCGCCGCCTCGATCAGGTCTTTTCGTCCGAGAAGTAGTCCGCTGCACTGCGGTCCGGAGAGACCCTTTCCCCCGGAGAAACAATAAAGGTCGATGCCCATTTTGGCGTAGAGTTTGGCATTGTCAGCCGGTGGAATCCCGGCGGCATCATCGAGCAGCATCGGGACTTTGCGCTCTTTCGCGACGGCCAGTTCTTTTTCGAGCTTTTCGCCGAGATCGGTGGTGTAGATCATCGCCGTGTTTTCGTTGATGGCGTTTCGAAGTTCGTCCGGCGAATAAACCAGGACCAGTTTGCCTCCGGCCAGGCGGATGGCGCTGTCGAAGGCGCTGCGCCCCCCGACCATGACGACCTCATGCTTCAGGCCGGTGGTGTCGGGAAGCTGCCAGATATTCTTGTCGTCATTGCCGGCAATGCAGGCGGCGGTGGCGGCGGCTATCGCCCCCGCCGCGCCCGATGTGACGATGCCCGACTCCGCGCCTGTCAACTCCGCAAGACGGCGGCCCACGGCGCGATGCAGGTCAAACATATTCACGAAGTATTTGGCGGCCTCGAGTTGCGCCTGGCGAACCTCGGGAAATTCGAGCGACCCGCTCAGATAAGTCCAGGTGCCGCGGCAATTGATGACCGTCTTGACCCCGAGCCGGGAGTAAATATTCTGTCGCGGATCTTTGCCGATCACCGCCGCGGCCTGCGCATAGAGGTCGCGGGCGGCAATTTGCGTCAACAGCGGCGCGGCCACTGCGAATTTCATGAAGGACCGCCGGCTGGAATTCTGGATGCCCATCGCTAAACCTCCTTATAACAAGGCCCTCCGCTGCGGGATGAGGCGTCCGCTCCCCGGCACCGCGACTCGCCCGGGCTGCTCAATCCTCGTCCTTTGGCAGCGGAATCCGGGAACGCACGGCCAGGATGTGTGCCTTGGCTCCCGGTTTGTTTTGGTTGTAAAAGCCCACGGTGCAGTTGGAGCGAAAGTAATAGGCGTCACCCGCCTTGGCCGGATACCGCCCCTCGACGCCGTCCACGCCGCCGCCGGCGACCATGTCGCCCTGGCCGTCGGCGACCAGATAGATCTCCTCGGCGGTTTCATGATGGTGGGGAAAGTTGGTTCCGCCGGGGGCGAAGTCCATCCAGAAGAGGCTGACCACGACGTAGGCCTGATCGATCGAATCGCGCTTGCCGGTGCGTGGGCCGGCAAGCAGCTTATACAACACCGACGTAGGATGGCCGTCGACGGTTTCTTCCTTGAGGTCATCCATGTTCACGACCTTCGCTTCTTGAGGGGGAGCGCCGATTGAGACCGAAGGCGGAATCTTGAAGGTCATGACCACGACCTCGAAGGGTTCCTTGGAATGGTTCTCGAGAGCGTGCTTCACGCCCGGAGCCACATAAGTAAAGTCATTCTTGCGCATCGGGTAACTTCGCCCGCCGTAATCGAGGGCGCCCGTTCCTTCAAGCACAAAATAAAGTTCTTCCTGGCGTTCGTACTCGACGGTCTTGCAGCTTCCGCCCGGGTCGAGAGCGGCCTCGCCGAAACGCGCAACGCTGCGCAGGAGCCGTGCCTGGCCATCCCCTTCGCCAAAGACGGGCTTGTAGCGGCAGGCTCCGGAGGCGAAATCGACTGCGGCGTAATTCAGCCCGGGAAGATAGCGATGGAGCCAGGTGGGATCCACTTCCTGTTTTTCCGCCTTCACTTGAGGCACGAGGAAAATCACGAGCGGCAGGAGTCTCGCCAGGGCAAGCCCGCGGATTCGCTTCCCCAAGTTCATTGGCAAATGCTTGGTATACCACAGATTCTGCTTGACGCAAATCGCAAAAGTTTCGTTTCATTGTGTTTTATTTCGACTGCTGTCCGCAACCCGGACATGGCGGCGGGTGGAGCGTCCGCATCCGTGCTACTCTCAATGGCTTCCTGAGGAGCTTTCGTGGGGAAAACAACATCGATGGGAAATTCGCCGCAGCGCGCCGTACTCTACGTCCTGCTTTCGTTCTTCGGATGCGCCGTATTGGGGATGGCATCCGGCCAGGCACAGAACCAGCCGTCCCGGCCGGGCGACCGGGCAGCGGAGAGCTGCCGGGTGGAGCCGGCCGATTACCAGGGATGGCATGCGCAGCAGATCTCGAATCGGTGGACGCAGCTGATCGTCGTGCCCGAGAACGGCGGGCGGCTGATGCAGGTGAGCTTCGCCGGACACTCCTATCTGTTCGTCAATCCCCAGCTTCGCGGCAAGCACTTGCCGCCGACGAACAAAAAATGGTTCAACTATGGCGGTGACAAGCTCTGGCTGCTGCCCGAGGGATACAACGACGAGCAGCACTGGGTGGGCAATTCCGACCTGCTCGACGATGGGCCGTTCCGCTTTCGAAAGCTTTCCGAAGGCAAGCAGTGCGAGATCGAACTTTCGGGCCCCGCCGACCCGCAGACCGGCATTCAGTTTTCGCGCACCATACGGCTCGAGGCCGATTCCCCCGGCATTCGGTTTGGCGCGTCGATGACAAACATCTCGGGTCACACGGTGAACTGGTCGATGCAATCGGTCTCGCAATATAACACCGGCGACGGGAGTTCGCCTGGCGGCTTCAACCACAATTTCTGGACCTTTGCTCCTGCAAATCCCCAAAGCAGTTATCTCAACCGCTATCACGTTCGCGATGGTCCGGCCGAGAACCCTTCGGTCCGGGTGCGGGAGGACGGCCTGTTCGCGGTTCACTACGTGCACATGGCGGCCGAGCTGTGGCTCGATTCGACCGACGGCTGGCTGGCGGTGGTCGACAACAACAGCCATTACGCCATGGTCGAACGCTTCGAATATGAAGAGACCAGGCCTTATCCCGGGAAAGCGTCCGTCATTTTTTGGACCAATGGGCCGGGGATGCACTTGACGAGTGACGGAACCCCGGCCATGAGCGCCGACCCGGACGCCAGCCCTTACTACCTGGAAGCTGAGCTGAACAGTCCGATGTGCAGGCTGCATCCCGGCCAAAGCTGCACCTTTGAAACCCAGTGGTTTCCCACCAGTGCCGGAGACGAATTCCACGGCGTGACCGAGGCCGGCACATTGATCAAGCCGCTTGCAGCCACGGAAGATAACGGCAAGGTCCGGCTTTCCGGCTCTTTCGGGGTCTTCTTCCCCGGGCGTCTGGTGGGTCGTTTTTATGACGAGCACGGTTCTTTCCTGGGGACGGTGCCGGTCGCCGATGTGGACCCCGCAAAAGAGGTCTCGCTCGAAGCGGAGGTTTCGCCTCCGGGAAAGGCCGGGCGGGTTTCGCTTCATCTCGAAGATGAAAACGGAGTCGACCGGGGTTCGTTGAATGAGGTCGAAATCGGCTCCGAGGCCAAGCGCTGACATGAGCATCTCGCCGAGGGCCGCGATGCTGCTCTGGCTCTGCCTCCTGCAACCGGGATTCCCTCGGGAGGCGCAAACCGGCGAATCTCGTGCGGCCGGCCGAGCGAACGTCGAGCAGAAAGATTTGCTGGCGCGGCCGGTTGAGGCCAACTGGACCTCCTACAACGGCGACTACACCGGGCGGCGCTATAGCGGCCTCGATGAAATCACGACCGGGAATGTTCGGCAACTTCGCGCGGCCTGGATCTTTCATCCCGGAAACTCCGAAAACCTTGAAGTCACGCCCGTCGTCGTCCGCGGGATCATGTTCGTGACCTCCGCCAATAACGTCTTCGCTCTCGATGCGCGTACCGGGAGGAGTCTGTGGCGCTACGAACGTCCCGTGAGTTCGGGACTGCTGGATGACGCAGCGGCGCATAAGAGCCGGGGGGTCGCCGTATGGCATGATTCCGTTTATGCGGAAACCGATGACGCGCATCTGCTCTCGCTCGACGCGCGCTCAGGCGGTCTGCGATGGGACGTGCAGTTTGCGGACAAGCAAAAGCACTACGGAGCGACCAGCGCTCCGCTGGTAGTGAAAGATTCGGTGATCGTCGGCGAATCGGGCGGCGATTCGGGCGTGCGAGGATTCCTGTCCGCCTATGATGCGGCCACCGGAAAGCTGAAATGGCGGTTCTGGACCATCCCCGGCCCGGGAGAATTCGGTTCATCGAGTTGGCCTGGCAACTCCTATCTGCACGGAGGCGGCACCACCTGGCTGACGGGCACCTACGACCCGGAACTCAATCTCCTCTACTGGACGACGAGCAATGCGGCCCCGGACTATGTTGGAGACTCGCGGCCCGGCGACGATCTTTACACGGCCTGCGTGCTGGCGCTCAACCCCGATACCGGGGGGTTGAAGTGGTATTTCCAGTTCACGCCGCATGACTTATACGACTACGACGCGACGCAAACCCCCGTGCTCGTGGATGTCGAAGAGAACGGAGGGACGCGTCATCTGTTGGTGCACGCCGACCGCAACGGGTTTTTCTATGTTCTCGACCGGGCGAGTGGCAGGTTTCTGCGCGCGGCGCCGTTCGTTCGGAAGTTGAATTGGGCAAAGGGCATCGACGCTTCCGGGCGCCCCCTGCTTACCGGCCGGATTCCGACGGCCCAGGGCGCCTATATCTGCCCCGGGATTACCGGCGCCACCAACTGGTACTCACCGTCCTACAATCCAGATACGAAGTTGTTTTATGTGATGGCCCTTGAGAGTTGCGACGAATATTTCGCGCGCGCGGGGAGTTTTGTTCAGGGCGAGACCTTCTACAACACCGGCACGAAGCGCCCGCCGCATGAACATTCGCAGAAAGTTCTCGTGGCTTTGTCGGTCGCTGACGGAAAACCGGTGTGGCGCTATCCGCAGGTTGGCCGGGGTAACTCCTGGGGCGGAACTCTGACGACTGCCGGCGGGCTGGTGTTTTTTGGCGATGATGCGGAATCCTTCGAAGCTCTGGACGCGCGAACCGGGCGTCCGCTTTGGCACTTCTCGACCGGACAAAGATTCGCCGCTTCACCGATGGCCTACGCCGTCGATGGCGTCGAATACATAGCGATTGCGGCACAGAGCGACCTCTTTGCTTTTACCCTCCCGCATTGAGGGAATCCTCGGTTTTTGCCCGTGGCGCCGAGGAACGCAGTCTACCGGCCATTTGGCCGTATGATTGCCGGGTCGTCAATCCACTGGAGGAAAGGCTTTTGTTCGATCACTTGTTCTCGAGGAAAGCAACTATGGATCATCGAAAGATTTGGCGGGCCATGGTGGTTACGATGTTGTTGATCTTCGCGGCCGGGCTGCCCGGTCTGAGTCAAACGCCAAAGCCGCGCCGAGAGTTTCAGCTCGAGGCGATTTCGCCGGAATTCTGGAGATTGATCGGCCGCGATGCCAAGTTGACGACGGTCGGTAGCGGCTTTGGATTTACGGAAGGTCCGATGTGGGACGCGGCGGGATTCCTTTATGTCAGCGACGAGACGATTAACAAGATTTACCGTCTCTATCCCGACGGCAAAAAGGAAGAAGTCCTTTCTCTGGGCGATCCTGACGGGAACACGTTTGACCGGCGGCACCGGCTCATCGATTGTGCGAGCATTTTGCGCGCGGTGATCGAAGTGACGCCGGAGGGAAAATACAAAATCCTGGCCGATCACTACCAAGGCAAGAAACTCAATACGCCAAACGACGTAGTGGTGGGACCGGATGGCGCCCTTTACTTCACCGATCCCACCCTGGACTTCGTATCGGACATGAAGCAGGAACTCCCATTTCAGGGAGTCTATCGCCTGGATGAGCAGGGCAACCTGCGCTTGCTGATCAAAGATCTCTCCCAGCCCAACGGGCTCGCGTTTTCGCCCGATGGCAAGCGCTTGTATGTCGACGACGACGAGGCGAAAAATATCCGCGTCTACGACGTCGCCGCAGACGGGTCGCCCGCAAACGGCCGCGTCTTCGGGGAGGAAAAAGGGGGCAAAGACGAAGGCGTGCCCGACGGAATGAAATTAGACAAGAAAGGCAACTTGTTTGTCGTCGGGCCCAAAGGCATCTGGGTGTGGGACCAGGCCGGAAATCACCTGGGCACGGTCGTGACCCCGGAGCAACCTGCAAACTTAACCTGGGGAGACAAGGACTACCGCACGCTTTACATTACGGCGACGACCTCGGTCTATCGTTTGCGAACCAGCACAGCGGGGTTCGTGCCCTATCTCGCGGATCCCGGCTCGTCCTCGAGAAAACGGACCCCACCGCGGCCAGGTCGCGCGCCCCTCATGCCGACTTCGACTGGACGATGAGGCACGGCGTCGTGCATGACAGGTTCGAGCAGGCGGGCATGATCGACATGATTTCGAACGCCATGGCCGCGAGGCTAGAATGTTTGCCGAGATCAGCCCTCCAGCGCCGAACAGCGGTTCTTCCGGAGTTCGCGGCCGTTTCCCGTAAACCCGCGTGCGATCGATGCTGAGAAGCATCGATCTTGAGAACGGCATCTTGATTCAGGAGAAACGTATCGAGAAAGCGATCGTTACCAGGGGCCCGCTGGCCTCAACATTGATCTTACCCACGGAAGATCTCACGCGGACAATCAGCGACAAAGTGTTCAAGTTGAAGCTGGCAAGAGGCAACTACGACCCGTTGAAAAGCACTGAACGTGCCGCATTGAAACCCTCCGCCTGAAATGCCCGTTTAAGGCGGAACCTCATGACGACATAGGGCGACCATCTCAAGAAGGAGAAAGCAATGAAACCACAAGTCCTGTTGCTCACCATCGTATTGATCGCCGCTCCAGCGTGGCAGTGCAGCTACGCTCAACCCCACAAGGCAGTGAACTTATCGAGCGCGAATAACCTTCCATTCAGCGACGGCATTCTGGCAGGCAATACTCTCTACCTTGCAGGGCAGCAGGGACTCGATGCGTCCGGGAAGCTGGTTGCCGGCGGCATTGGAGCCGAGACCAAAACCACGCTCGAGACGCTTGAAAAAGTACTGAAAGCGGCCGGCTTTGAACTGAACGATATCGTGTCGGTGAATGTCTACTTGGCCGATATCGACGAATTCGGCGAGATGAACAAGGTTTACAAGGCGTTTATGCCCGACCCGAAGCCTGCGCGCACCACCATACAGGCAGGCGCCCTCGTGAATCACGCCCGCGTCGAGATCTCAGCCATTGCAGTAAGGGAGAAATGACGAGTTTATGAGGCATCGCCCGACGGCCGCGCCGTCGGCGAACCTCAAGTCGACTGCATTCCTCCCGCTCGAAAAGCTGGAACGGGGGCTCAAGATCCTGCAGGCCTTCAAGAATCGGGTCTGCGCCAACAAAGCCATCCTCGACAAAGGCGACCTCGATGTACTGGCCCGGCTCGACGACGACTTCAGGCAGCACGACGAGGGAAAGGCGGGGGAGGCGGAGTTGCCGTTCTCGGGGAGTGGGCCCGTCATCGTTTGTCGGCGTCATGGATTCGTCGTCGGTGCTCGTGAACCGGAGAGAGCGCCGGTGACGAAAACAAAGTGCAGATTGGGTGGGAGTTGGGAACCCAGGCGCAGCGTCATAGAACCGGCTTAGTTCTCATTTCATAACGGAATCTGACACCACCGCGGCGGGGAGCCGTTCAGCTTGGAACTCGAGGTGCCGTCTGCTGCAGTCATCGCAAGGGCAGTCGACCGTTGGTGATCGAAGCAAGCGCCTGTTGTATATTGATTGGTCTGGAAGGGTTTGCGAGAATCAAGCGCGTGAAATTGTGGCTTGATGCCGCATTCGGAGACCTGCTGTGCCAAGTGGAACACTTGGGGCACCTCGTTCCGCGCAGGCCCCAAAAGGACCGTTGACTGCAATGGATGGCTGGTAGAGGCGAGCCTTGCAGGCGGAAGCAGGACCGTCTTAAGGGGGAGTGTCCGAAACTTTAGCTTATGAACAAGCACAGGTCGAGTTTTCTCAGCAATCCGTGTCTATTCGCGTTCTGCGCGGCTGCCGCCCTGGTTTCTCCAGCGGGGGTTGCACAAAGCCAGCTGGCCGAGGCACACCCCTCCACCCAAGCCATTGCCGGGCACACGTTCAAGAACATTCAGGTTCTTAAGGACATTCCGTCTGACGCGCTCATTCCATCCATGCAATTTATTTCTGCTTCGCTTGGAGTGGAGTGCGGATTCTGCCATGTTGAAAATCATTTTGATCAAGACGACAAAAAACCCAAAGTGACCGCTCGCAAAGTGATCCTTATGACGAAGGAGATCAATCAAGACGGTTTCGATGGACGCCGGCAAGTTACCTGCAACACCTGCCACCGCGGTGCGCTCGTTCCGGCGGCAGTGCCCCTGATCAGTGAGGAGCCATCCCGGCCGAAGATCGAGTCTCTCGATGACGAACAGTTCCTTCGGACCCTTCCGGGGCCGACGGAGCTCGTCGGCAAATACGTCGCGGCGTTAGGCGGTGAAAAGGCGCTGCTGCGGATATTCAGTCGAACACAAAAAGGCACGACAAGCTTTGCCGGGCGCGAGGTTGGCATTGACATTTACGACAAAGCTCCCGGAAAACGAACCTCTTTCATGCACCTTCCGAACGGCGACAGCGTTACCGTATTCGACGGTCAGCAGGGATGGACAGGATCCCCCGGGCATCCTCCGCGGGAAATACCAGGCTCTGAAGCCGAAGGCTCGAAGATCGACGCGGATCTGCAGTTTCCATTGCATATTCGACAGATATTTCCCGATCTCCGACCCGGACGCCCGGAAAACATTGCTGGCCGTGAGACCTATCAGCTTGTATCCGAGAATGCCGGCCAGCCGCGAATCCGGTTGTACTTTGACAAGCAGACCGGACTTCTCCTGCGCATGGTTCGCTACAGCGATTCGCCCCTTGGCCTGAATCCGGTACGCGTGGACTATGGTGACTATCGACCGGTCGAGGGAGCCAAAGTGGCCTATCAATGGACCGTTGCCCGTCCTTCCGGCCAATTCACCATCCAGGTGGCAGAGGTGAGACAGAACGTCGAAATCGATGACGCGAAGTTTACCAAGCCCGCAACGGCGCTTCCGCAAGCCCAAGCCGCGCCATAAGGGTGGCATTGATATTTGTTATCGGGGCGATTCCGCCATTCCAGCAAAACGGGGTGAAACAATAGGTCAACCCGATGGGCGAGACCGGTAACAACTTTCGTTGATTTCAAGGTGCGATCCCTGCTCTCCTGTATATACTCCGTGCATGCATAACCGCTTTATGGCGCGTGCAATCAAGATCGCGATCGAAAATGTCCGACTCGGGCGCGGCGGGCCATTCGGCGCGCTGGTGGTGAAGGACGATAAGGTGATCGCTGAAGGAGCGAATTCCGTTACCGCCACGAATGATCCCACTGCGCATGCGGAGATAGTCGTCATCCGCAAAGCCTGTGCCGCGCTGACAACTTTCGAACTTCACGGCTGCGACATCTTTTCCTCTTGCGAGCCTTGCCCCATGTGTCTGGGCGCGATTTACTGGACGCGACCTCAACACGTTTACTTTGGCAGCACGGCGGCCGACGCGGCTCAAGCCGGGTTCGACGACTCGCTCATTTACACCGAAATCCTTCAGCCTCATGGGAAACGCAAAATCAACATGGTTCAAATCATGGGTCGCGAGGCCCTCGAACCATTCCGGGTTTGGAAAAACCAGCCGGGCAAGTTGTCGTATTAAGCCGCCGTTCGGAGAGAAAAACGTCGCTCACGCACTCGAGTAGGCGGCTTTCAATTGGGTGTGCCCGAGACGCTGGCGAGGTGTAGTTCGGCGGTCCATCCTCGTTGCCCATCGCTGCTCCTTTTGTCCCGGCGCACTTCCTCTGTGACCACCGGGGCTTCGATGCCGCCGCAGCATCGCCTGGAATAGGATCACACACAAGGACATCTTCGACGCCCTGCGCCACGATGGTCGCCGTTCCGGCAGTCAAAAAGGGGAATTTTCGAGTACTATTGAGGTTTCCCTCGAGCGTCTCCATTATGAATAGAGGTTGGATCGCTATTGTTTTTTGCTGTGCGTCCCTGGCCTGGCCAGAGACACCTGGGACCGGGCAGCCGCTTCATCCAAATCGTCAACTGGTGGAAAACTTGCGGGCGAACCGCAAAGGGCAGAACGTCAGTTTGAGTTGGAGTCAGCCTCGCGGTGGGCCTTCGGATCAAGAGCCCGTAAGCATTACCGTATGTCGCGAAATCTCCAAGTCCATTTCGAATTCCCCAGCGCCGGCGCCATCGGCAAGACCGTGTGCACGATCCGTTGGCAATATAGATCTTCGAGCGCATGGAGCGGCCAAGTCCGCGAAGAATGGACAGCTGGAGTTTACAGATATCCTGCCTGAAGAGCTCGAAAACTCGGCTTCTCTCCAGTTTGCCAAGTACAGCCTGGAACTGCACGACGCGCAGGGACATACCGCAGGCTTCTCGAATGCGGTTTCAATTCCGTTAGCCATTACCGTTCCTTCCAAGCAGTTGCATTCCGAACTTGATGTTGCAGGTGTGTTCCTGATTTGGGAAGACGACCCTGAAGCCAGTTCGCCGCTCTTGCAGTTCGACTACCGCGTCTACCGCAAGGAGAAGGGAACCTCCAAGGCAGTTCCTATCCCCTATACCCGCGCGATCATCCACACCATGGACGGAGAACGCCGGACGGCAGTCGACATGAACGTCGAATGGGAAAAGTCTTATGTTTACTGGGTAACTCCAATCACAAAGGTCTATTCGCCCCAGGGAGAGATGCTCGGTGAAATCGAAGGAGAGAGCTCGGATCCGATAGATGTTGTGACTCATGATGTCTTCCCGCCGGCCGTTCCTCAAAGCCTGCTGGCGCTCATGTCTGCCATGCATGGGCACAAGTTTGTCGATTTGACCTGGCCGCCAAGCAGGGAAAAAGATCTCGCCGGGTATAACATCTATCGGCGGAAAGATGACAGCCCGTTTGTACGCCTGAATGCTCGTCCTATCACGATGATTTCATTCCATGATGTGGACATTACGTCCGGGCACAAGTATTTTTATGCACTCACGGCGGTGGATCGGAATGGAAACGAGAGCGCTCGGTCGGCAGAGAGCGCTGAACAGAACCCTTGATTTCATAGTCGGCCCCTTAGATGCTGGGAACACTTGGAAGCGACACTCCCCCGCCTTTAAGAGCACCGGAAAAAGCGGAGAGGTTCTGGCTCGCACCCTTCCTCTCAACTCCAAACCCAGCTGGGGCTCCCAGTCATCGTGACTGAAATAATTCGTGGCTCATCGCTCTCAGTGGTTTCAGCCATCAACTTTCGAACGTCAGAGATCAAAGAGCGGACAGGTTTTTCGCACCTGTTTCGCATCCATCCCAAGCAGCAGCCGGGTCTTGAGCCATCGCTCTCTTTAAAAATTCCGACTTCAGATTATGGCATCAGGTCTAAAATCCAGAAGCAAGTCACCACGGACACGAAGAGTCGAGAGAATTGCCGTCGCAAGCCCAATGCACATGGGGTTTGGTGGGGATGTCAGGAGATCTGAAATGAAGTGAAATCGCCTTCGCCTTGTCGAACGTCAGTGATTTAGTGTTGCGGCAGAATGCGAATGAGGCAAGTCAGCACGGGCGACGTAGTGTACCGGCTTTATGGCAAGAGAGATGATGCCCGAAGATTGCGGGGTGAACAACATCACGAACTGCGGGTCCAAAGAAATTCCCGGAAAAGGAAGGCAAAGCGCAAGGAGCGGAACGAAACGTCTCTTCCGATGTGAAGCGAATCGAAGTCGCAATCTGGTCACAAGGGCGTTTCTCCAGTGACGAAGTTGGCTCTCCTGGTTCACGTGATGGCAGGCACGGTCGCACTGTTTGCAGGGATCGTTGCTATGTCCTCCCGCAAAGGAGCGCGTCCGCACCGCGTGGCAGGAACTGTGTTTTTCGTATCGATGCTTGTGATGGCGAGCTTCGCGGACTATCTCGCCGTAGTGATTCCCGAACAGATTCCAAACCTGTTCATCGCAACCTTCACAATCTACCTTGTGGCGACGGCCTGGATGACTGTTCGGCGCAAAGAAGGATCTGCCGGGGTCGCGGAGAAGATTGCGCTGGTTGTCATTCTCTGCGTCTGTGTGCCTTTTGCGATTCTGAGCTTTCAGCTGGCGACCGGTGCGCGACCTTCCTTCAAGAGCGCGGTCCCCCTCGAAGGGCCTGTCCGTATGGCGATATACAGCTTCACGTTCTTAGTAGCCATGGCGGCAATTGGAGACCTCAGGTTAGTCTGGGGCGGGGGCATCACCGGCGCGCGGCGCATTGCGCGGCATCTTTGGCGTATGTGTGCAGGGCTCACGTTTGCCGCTGGTTCAGCATTTACCAACGGACTGCCACGGCTGCTACCGAAGACCGTGCATGTGCCGCTCATCCTCTTATTTGTTCCTCAGTTGCTCTCGCTGGCTTTGCTGATCTTCTGGATGATCCGCGTGCGGTTCACTGGTTGGTACAAAGACTTCGCACTCAAATGAGCCCCGTATCGCGAGCGCGATTGCGTAACCGTTGAAATCGCTATCGCACTCACCGGCACGGTCGTCGGCGAAAAAGGCGAGAGCGCGCGAAGGTCGCCTGCCTGCGTGAATCATACGGCTCAAATTCTATGTCGAGTCCGAGCTATGTTCCGCCGAGTGCCGCTGGGAGTGACGCCGGCACTCAACCAAGGGCTCGTACGAGGGGCAGCTTTTTAGCGATCGCAAATGGCGAATAGGTCCTGACGAAGGAGCAGCACAAACGCTCAAGGATCTGCCCAAAACCATTGCGGCATGCGCGGCCGGACACGACGCGCGAGAGCTAAGCAGGAAAAGTCCGAAAGTCAGTGTACCGCAACGGGTGGACACACTCTGCACGTTCGGCTCGAGGAGTGTGTTCCGACGATATCGAAGTCCGCGTCTGAACCAGACTTTTGCCTCGTCGGAGGAATCTGTGGGTCACCTCTACGCTCCAGTGTCGGCCCGAAAGTTCGGCTCGCGCAATCGGCCAACCCGGGGAAACAGCGCGCCCCCCGCTTCTTACTGTTCGTAGCGAGTTGCGTTTCGACAGAGTTCGCCCCTCCGGTAAACGCCATGCTGTTGATGCCAGTTCATCGCCAGCATTGCTCGCTGCCCAATCCTGGTCGTACGGCAGTAACATCCGCGTAGCATTGTTCCCACCTCTCAACGCCTACGTTCGGTCCTTGCGACGAGCAATAAAGCCTCGTCGCACCATTGAACATAAGCTCTTGCGGCAAGAATGCCGCGGTGTAAGGTGAGGAGCGGTCCCAGTCTCACTTGTTTAGGGCTGTTCTGGCGATGCCGTTGCAGCGAATCTTCATAATAGAAGAGCTTCGCGGCGTGATGTTCTCTGATCCTTTGAAGATGCTTGGTGATTCGCTCTCGGGATAGTAGGTCAAAACACAACACTTTGACCATCTGTTCGTCGCGAACTTGAGCATCAGCAGACGGTTCATCGACCCATTTCTTGAGTCTTTCTCGACCACTCGTCGTAAGACGGTAGATTTTTCGAGTCTGCCCCTTTTTCCCAAGTTGTTTACGGTGCGTGACGAGCCTTGCGGTATCAAGTTGGTGCAGAGCGGGATAGATGCTGCTATGCTCGGCAGCCCAAAAATGCTGCCCGAGGTTGGTCAACCATAGCGTCAAGTCGTAGCCACTACTCGGCGCGGCATCGATCCCGGCCAGCAGGACGTAGTGAAGGGGGTTCAGCTTCATTATGTCGATATTGACATAATGCCGGCCCGCCTGCGAATATATGGGCGAGGAGACGGCATGTCACGAGAGCAAAAAATTGCAGCGGTAGAGGCATACCTGGACTGTTTTGCGACGAAGGACGTGTCCAAAGTGCCCTTTGCAGAGGACGTAACGTTTGAAGGTCCGCGCATGCCAAAATTGGCCGGTCGACAAATAATACTCGGATTTCTAACGAGTATCCTGCCGAAGGTCAAGGGGATCAAGCTGAAGCAGCACATCGTCGAAGGAGATTACGTCGCAACTGTTTTCGACATGGAGACGGTGAACGGCGTGGATCACGTCTTTGATCGGATCCACATTATAGACGGAGAAATCAAAGGAATACACGCGTTCTATTACCCGCAGCATGCTCCTGAAGCACAGGCGTAACTGCCAGTCGCGCTGGCGTGCGCATCCATCTTCATCTCTTACCTCACCCGGAACGGCGAGTCCGGCTGGCAGCCTGCCGCGAAGCGAGTATGGATTTGGAAGCCATTCCCCTGCCTGATCGCACAGCCCCGATTCCGCGACCAAGCACGACCTCTCGGGATCCCTTGTTTGCGACTTCTGGAGTAACCCCACCCTCCACGGCGGTTGGAAACGAAATCTCGAGAGATTGGCAATCGCAGGATGCACAATTGACCTACGACTCCAGTTCCCTATCGTAGGTCCGTCGGTGTTTCCAGTTCCGACAATTGCCTGGATCCAGGACAAGAGGTAAAGTGCCCCGACTGGCGGCAAGATCACAGGCTTTGGTTTGCAGCGAGCGGATGTTCGTCGCCACTAGCGCGTGCGAGTGAAAGACGCCATGGGCGAAGCCCCACCCTCTCAGGCAGGGCCTCGTTCGTTGGTTAGATTATTCCAACCGGTTGCTGGCAAAGCGCGAGGTTATTGGCCAAGGTCTGTTTCCGGGTGGACGGTTTTCAATGACTGTTGTTGGTCTGTCGGCTAGCTCCGGTTACTTATGTCCAGAGTGCGAGCCTGCGTCGAGCCATCCCAGCGAGACCAATCAGGCCGGTTCCAAGCAGCCCAAGCGTACCCGGTTCCGGGATCTCAGTAGCATCGAGTGTGGCGTGCCCAGAAAGTATTTGGCCAGGGATATGCCCATGGCCATTGAGGCAAGGACCAGTACTACCGTGGGTATCGGTACAAATCACAATGTTACTCAGCGTCAAGTGACTACCGGGTAGAATCAGGTTGTTCTCTGCGAAGGTTGCCACGAGGGAAGTGATCCGGACGGCTGATACCCGGTCGTGGGGGGGGACGGTATTTGCTCCCCTGTGTATCGACCCGCTGAGGGTGTCACTAAACGTTCCACTGATGCCTGGCCCCGAGGCTGTCACGTCGCCGGTGAAGCGGCATTCTGTATTCGGCGTCCCGCATCCGGTTAACGACATGATGTCAAGTCTGATGGTATCGCTGTGTCCATTGGTGAGTCCATTTAGTGTAAGTGTCCAGGGTGCGTGAAACGGCTGTAGGGGGGGGGAGGACCTACTTGTTCCCAACACGCTGAAATCTGCACGATTGATGGTGTTTGCCAGCGTCGCCGTGGGCAAAGCTAGGGCTAAGAGCCCCAACAACACTATTCGTCTCATAGTTGTTTAACCTCTTGTGCTTTTAATTGATTCAATGGGGAATGGAACTGCTTGCATGACGGTCGTTGGCAATTGCGCAAGCGGTGAAGACTCTATTGGTCCGTGGGCCCAGTCCTACGCTTTGGCGGTCTTCTTTCCGCAAAACACGCTACTCTCAGTGCAGTTGAGTTACCAAACCGGGCGACGTTTTGTTGATAATCAAAACAAGCAACTTAGCAGCGGTCGCCAGTCCACGTTTGCTTTGCTGGTCTGCAAAGGCCTGCATAGTTTCTGTACCCGCTAGCTATGCCGCTCGCCGGAAGGAGGAAGAAAGGCGCTTCAACGACGGCGCTCCGTCCGGACTTGAGATATGCGGCCAGTACAGAGCGCGGTCCAGATTGAAGGACCCTTCGATGCAAGCGGGGACGGCGACGCTCTCACCGCTTGCGGGCGGTGTATGGATTGATGCCGTTTGAAAGAAAACAGGGGCTTCCGGCCTTTGCGCTGGACGAAGACATATTTCTTGTGACGTCGATAGAGATAATCCGCAGTTACTCCCAGTCGCTGCGCTGCTTCTTTGACGCCAGTTTGCTGTTCGTGCGGACGAACACCGTTTACGTCCGGACGCGATCGTTTCAGCTTGCAGTGGGCGAAAATCGTGTGCAATTCGCCTGTAAGGCCGGGAAGCTCGTCGGGCGTATCAGTTTCTCCATGCGGCGGAACACGGCTTCAAGTTCAGGGCGCCGTGATTGGGATTTCGCGTCTTTGGCCGCTACCCCATGTTCCAGCTCGCGATTCTCGTCTCCTGCCTGCTTCAGTCGCCGACGCTCGGCTTCCTGTTGATTCAACTCTTATTTGTCGGCTGGGTCGAGTCGGCAGTTCCCATGCTCCGACGTGCGCGCATCCATTCATCCAAGCTTGGTTGGAGTTTCGCAAAGCCGCTTCGTGCTCTTCCAACTGGTGCGGTATGTGTCCGGCGTGTTTTCCCCGCCGCCAAATCCTCGACTTCCCGCGCCAGGACCCGCGGCAGATCGTTCCAATCGTCTTCGAGGTCCCAAGCCGAAAACTAGAACGGCCAAAGCAAACCAAGCCGCCCGGGAGGAGACGATTCATGCGTGGCCGCAGTACCAGGCCGTCATCGATGCCGTGCAGACGCAACGGGACAAGCTTGCCCTCAAGGTTGGTTCCGGAACCGCGGTTCGGGCCCGGCGAGTTATTCGCGTTTGGCTGGCGGAGCCGCGAACCACTTCCCAATGGACGCCGTGCCTCTTGCGTCACGGAAACAATCGACAAATCGAAGCTGAGACTATGGGCTAAGACCGGGGCAAGTAAAGCCTACGTGCCCTTGCCGAAACGCCTTGCCGCGGAACTCGTCGAGGGGCGAGGGCGGACGGCGATGCCCGGGGCCGAGGAGGTTTCCGAATTCACGCGGCAGGTTCCCCGGCTCTGAAAACTTCGAGGCCAAGGTGCTCGACCCAGGATTCAATTAGACTCGAAAAGCTCAACTTCCAGATCTTGCGGAGAACGTTTTCGACTCTCGCGGTTGGCGAGCGCAAGGGAACACTTAAGGATGTGCAGACGCAATTGCGGCACACCCGAGACCACGCTCGTTGTACTACTTCAAAGAG
>Ga0123356_10000112_pt1 | contig 87188 bp, 79 predicted proteins | sample TergutEmb28metaG_2_FD_92546 | JGI IMG/M metagenome (GOLD analysis project Ga0123356, IMG submission 92546) | Embiratermes neotenicus P3 segment gut microbial communities from Petit-Saut dam, French Guiana - Emb289 P3 | ecosystem: Host-associated > Arthropoda: Insects > Digestive system > Gut ...
CTCTTCGACCTCGGTTAGCTCTTCGAGCTCGGTTAGCTCTTCCGGAAGATCGGCTTGTGCGTCCGGGGAATCGACGGCGACGAGCGCGGACCCGGCCCCGGCGTCCGTGGCACTCTTGTCTGCGTTGTTATCGGTCATAGGCATACTTTAGGGACGAAAGCTGAGAGCTAGCTGAACGAACGCTCATGACCAGGCCACCGGCATCGGGCCTTCCAGAACGTCTCGTTCACTCAGTTCAGCTCTGCCTCGTTAGCTCCTGCCTCGCGGTAGGGTTGCGCTCCCCGGCCGGGAGGCGGAGTGCCGTGGCCTGGCCTGACGATGCCGTGTTCGTAAGCGTAGACGGCGATCTGCACCCGGTCCCGCAGCCCGAGTTTGGCGAGGATTCGGGCGATGTGGCTCTTGATGGTGGCCTCGCTGAGATAGAGCCTGGCGGAGATCTCGGCGTTCGATAGGCCCTGAGCCACGAGCCGCACGACGCCGACCTCGCGTTCGCTGAGGCCTCCGGATGTGGCCGCGGACTCCGAGCCCGGAGCGGGGCCGCGGCAGAAGTCCTCGATCAGCCGCCGGGTGATGGCAGGCGCGAGCAGGGTCTCGCCGGCCGGCGCCGCGCGCACCGCGCCAGTGAGTTGCTCGCGGCTGGCGTCCTTGACGAGGAAGCCGCTCGCGCCTGCCTTCAGGGCGTGGTAGACGTACTCGTCCAGGTTGAACGTAGTCAGCATCAGGATCCGCCGGAGGTGTCATCGTTAGCCCGAACGGCGGCGAACAGCTGTCGCTGCCGCCCATGCCGGCCTGGCGCGATGGCTGCCGTCGTCGCCGGCTGGATCCTCGGCTCGCTCGCCATTGGCGCCTGGAAGATGGCCCCGCGCGACGCCTGACCAGAGCGGCATCCGCAACGGTCTCGCCACGAATGCCAGTTGCGGAGTAAAACGGGACCAAGACCGCAGTCAGCTGGAAACGTCAGTCGGTCGGTGAGCTGGAGCACTAGATGGAGGGAACCGGGAATGCCGAAGGTAACCGGGTTAGGACACGTCGGTATCTACGTCCGCGACCCGAAGCCGATGATCGAGTTCTACTCGGATTTCCTCGGCATGTCGGTCACCGACCGCGGGCCGGACGACTGGATCGTCTTCCTCAGTGCGAACCCCGCGGCCGAGCACCACGAGTTCGCGATGGTGCGGTCCGAGGAGCACAAGTCCGTGCCGCAGCAGATCTCGTTCCGGGTGGCCTCGCTAGCTGACCTGAGGAAGTTTTATGCCGAGATACTCGACCGCGGCTTCCCTGTGGAGATGGTCGTCAATCACGGCAACGCGATCGGCTGCTACTTCCGCGACCCCGAGGAGAACGTCGTCGAGGTGTACTGGCAAACCGGCAGGGACTGGCCCCAGCCGTACGCCGATCCGATCGACCTGTTGAAGCCGGAGGAGGAACTACTCGGCATCGTCGCCGCGCTGTGACGGATCTGCCAATGCCCGGGTACGTGGCGGAAGTCGCGCATACGGCTTGAGTACGGTCCCGGCATGGCCACAAGTTATGCGGTTGGACTTCCTACCGTCGGCGAGTTCGGAGATGTCCACGGATTGGTGGGCCTGGCGGTGGCCGCGGAACAGCACGGCTGGGATGGCGTGCACCTGTGGGACCACGTCCTCTACCACAAGCCCAGCTGGCCGGTCGCCAGTCCCGTTGTCGCGGCAGGAGCCATCGCCGCCGCTACAAGTCGCGTGCGGATCATCCTTACGGTGGCGCTGTCACGGCGGCAGGTCCAGGACGTCTCACAGGACACGGCCGGAATCGATGCGCTGTCCAGACGGCGCCTCAGGGTTCTGGCGACGATCGGGTCAATGGATCGCGAGTACAGCGAATTCGGGCTGGACGCCGATCTGCGGAGGCGAGGTCGCGCCCTCGACGAGCGGCTGGATCGCCTGGTCGAACTGTGGTCGCGGTGGATGGTGCCGCTGATACCGAACTGGTGCGGCGGACGCTGGCCGCACCGGCCCGGGCTTCGAAGGGCGGCCCGCTTCAATGGCGCGATGCCGACGTTCGCGCACCAGCGCCAGGCCAACGTGCCGATCGAGGAGTTCACCGCGGCCGCGTCGTTCGTTCGCCAGCACGCCCCCGGAGTCGTCGATATCGCGCTGGAGGGCGCAACGAATGGCTCCCAACAAGACCAGCGCGTTGCGGCATATGCCAATGCGGGCGCGACCTGGTGGATCGAAGCGCTCGGCTGGTGGCGCGGCGACCTCGATGCCGCGAGGTCGCGGGTCAGCGCCGGGCCCCCCACGCCCCACGCGCGGGTGAACGCCACGCCAACCTGCCTCATGCCAAAGGTCCCGCCGTCGGGCGCTAGCACCGCGACCGCTCGCAGCGCCGCGTTGACTGCGTCCTTCTTAGTTGCTGTCTGCAGAAACTCCCGTGCTGCAGTAAGGCGACTCCTAACCCACGTCGATCACGGTCCGGCGGTAGCGGCCTCGTGCTCGGCGTCGTAGGCGTAGATCCAGTCGTTGTGACTGAGCGGGTCCTCGGCCGCGAACGCCGCGTCCCTGGCCCGCTGCTCCGGGCCGTCTGGCAGATGGTGATGAGCGGTCCGGCCGTGGCTGGCCTCCTGAACGCGGCTGGCCCTGGGCAGCCGCAGCCGCTCGTAGCGCAGCAGTGCCGCCGGCACGTCCTCGGATCCGCCGGCGAGACAGGTGGCCAGCGCAGCCGCGTCTTCGACGGCCTGCCCCGCGCCCTGCGCGAAGAACGGCAGCATCGGGTGAGCCGCGTCGCCGAGCAGCGCGATCCTGCCGCTGACCCAGCGGCGCAGCGGTGCACGGTCCAGGACCGACCAGCGTCCGACCTGCGTGGCGGCATCGATCAGCGCACCCATCCGGCGATCCCAGCCGGAGAATTCCGCCGCAAAGTCCTCCCGGCGGCCAGCGGCTGACCAGGACTCCTCGACCTCGCCTGGCCGGGCCGGGCTGAACGCCACGACATTCACCAGCTCCCCGCGGCGGACCGGGTAGTGGACCAGGTGATGGCGATGGCCCAGCCACAGCGTCTGCACCGGCCGCCGGGCGAAATCCGGTGCGGCGCCGGCGGGTACGAGAGACCGCCAGGCGCAGAGGCCCGACGGGCGGGGCGTGCTCGCCGCCGTGACCTGCTCGCGCAGGGTGGAGTGGATGCCGTCGGCGGCGATGACTGCGTCGGCGCGAACTGACTCGCCGGCGGCGAACGTCAGCGTTACCCCGTCGCTGTCCTGCGTGGCGCCCGTGCACTGGCGGCCCAGCTCGATGGCGTCCGGCGGCACCGCGGAGATGAGGACGTCGAGCAGGTCGGCGCGGTGCATCGTCCAGGTGTGCTCGCCGTACCGGCGCACGCAGACCTCGCCGAGCTGCTGAGCGAACAAGACCTGGCCGTTAGCCCAGCGCCGGAATTCCCAGCCAGTCTCGAGCGGGACCCCGGTGTCTTCCAGGCGCGTCGCTGCAGGCAGTCGCCGCAGCAGGCGGGCGGCGTTGGGCGCGACGACTAGCCCGGCTCCTACCTCACGGAGCACGCTGGCTTGCTCGTAGACCGTCGCGGGGATACCCGCCCGGTGCAGGAAAGCCGCGGTGGCGAGACCGCCGATGCCGGCACCGACGACAACGATGCGGCCGCGTCCTGTCCCGAGCCCGTTACCAGACTTACTCGCCGGCACGCGTGGTCGCTTCCGGTACGAAGCGCACGCCGGCTATCCGAACCGGCGCCGTGCCGGACTCGACTGCCAGCCGGACCTCGGTAATGGCTTCTCCGCGGCCGGCTGCGGGGACGAAGCGCAGCTCCTGCCCGGCGTGCATCAGCTCGATGACAGCCGCATCGCGATGCTGCGCGACGGTCAGCCCGAGCACGTCGGCCCATCGCGCGGCGGCGCCGGCCGGATCGATCACCTCGATCGTCAGACCGCGAACGCCTCCGGGCCGGTGCGGCAGGGCATGCCCGGTCCACTCCGGGCCGCCCCAGCGCCAGGACTCCGGCGGGTATGCCCAGTCCAGGGACACGATGGCGCCCGGCACGTCCTTGGGGTGCAGGTGGGTGCCCGCCATGTCGGCGAGGTCGGCCGTCCAGACAACGCGGACACCTGCGGCAGCGACCCGGCGGCGAGCCTCGGCCAGGTCCGGCATCTGGAAGATCGCCATGTAGCCGCTGTCACCGCCGCGCGTTTCCAGGTAACGGCCGGCGGTGGTACCGGGCTGAGCCGGGGCTACTACTTCGACGAAGGTGTCGCCGGCGGCGAACACGGCGTTGGTGAGCCCGAACGCCCCGACGCCGGGGTCGTGGAACGGCTCGGGCCAGCCGAAGGCCTCCTGGAGAAGCCTGGCAGTGGCATCGCAGTCGGCTGCGACCAGGGCGACCTGGCGGAGACGCGGCCCGGCAAGCATCCCCGCACACTACCGCCCGCGCCGGGCGTAACCGACGAACAGCGCGGCGAAAGCGGGAGGACGGTGAGCGGCAGCTCTCCCTGCACGGCGGCTCGCCAAGAGTGGTCGCAAAGCCCAAGGATCTGAAGCCTGTCCGGCACTGCCCGCACATGTTCTAATACGTCCATGTCAGACGAGATCGAGCAGCGCCTGACCGCCGCCGCCCACGCAGTGCGCGAGTACGAATTGTGCGGGCAGCAGCAAACCCAGTTGCGCGCCCGCGAGAAGACCGCCGAGGCGGACCTGGTCGCAGCTCGCCAGGAGTACGCAGGGGACGAGAAGGACGTCGAGCGGCTTGAGCACCTGTCACTGACGCGCGTGCTCGCCGCGTTGCATGGCACCCGCGAGGACGCGCTGGCGCGGGAGAAGGCGCGCGCGGATGCCACCCGCTACCAGGTCGCGCAGGCTCAGCAGCGCCTCGATGCAGCGCGCGCCGAGCTCCGAAGCATGGATGAGCGGCTGGCACAGCTGGCCGGTGCCCCGCAGGCGTATGCGGACGCGCTGGCCGCCAAGGAGCAGTACCTGACCAGCTCTGCTGACCCGCGCGGCGCCCGGCTGCTGGCGCTGGCAGACGAGCGTGGCCGGATGACTGCCGAGCTCGATGAACTACGCCGCGCCAGCGATGACTCCAACGCTGCCGCCCAGGCGCTAGCCGACGTTCAGGATCGTCTCGGAACAGCTGCCAACTGGTCGACCTTCGATACCTACCTAGACCACGGCATGATCGCCAATGCGATCAAGCACGATCGGATTGACCAGGCCGCGCAAGCCGCAAGCGCAGCTGATCAGCGGCTGGCGAGGTTGCGCGCCGACCTGCACGAGCTCGGCGGCTATGAGCCCACGGCGCCGAGGCTTGAGATCAGCTCGGGCTTCAAGTTCGCCGATATCTTCTTCAACAACATCTTCACCGACCTGGCGGTCGGCCGACAGATCCGTGATGCGCAAGACAACGTCGACCGGTCGCTTGAGCAAGTCAGGGCGCTGCATGACCGGCTAGAGGACCAGGTCCGTACGGTAAACGAGCGACTGAATGGAATGGAGATGGAGCGGCAGCAACTGCTGACGCAGTAAACACGAGCCGCGCGCTGCCGTACCCGAAGTCCATTCCCGTGGCAAGACGGCCGTCCACAAGCCGAACAACCGCATTAGGAGCGGATGTCCAGCTCGGCATTGCTCGCGAAATGTATCCCGGGGGATCAGCGGGTACTCCGATCGGGTCGATCTGGGCCCTGATGTCGTCCGGATCTGCATGAGCGGATGTGTCTTCGACTGGGTCCGGAGTCATGGAGATCCGGGCCGCTTGAGTGTTTCCTGATCTTGCTCTGGGCCTGGCGGCCTGCCGCCGATGTCGGTTCCTGATGACACGATGGCGCCATGGTTCGTCGTCGGGCGGTCCGCTCTGTGCTTCCGCTGCCGGACAGCGCGGTCCTGGTGCGGGCGCTGTTCGAGGTGTACGAGCACGGGGCAGTGTTCGACCGGGACGTCCTGATCGGTGACGCCGCCTATAACGTCGCCGAGTTCGGCTACTACGGGCTGTCCCTCGGCTGGCTCAGGACCCGTGGCCGCTTGGCCGCATCCTGGCGGAGAAGACGAGGCGGGCCAGCCGAGCCGCGCTGTTCACTGCCGGGGACCTGGGCGGGCAGAGCCTGACGCTGGTCGCCAGCGGCCGGGAGCCGCACTACGACGCCACCGACGGCACTGTGATCACCGGGAGCTCCGGGAGTGTGCGCGTCACGGCGGGCAGCGCCGACGAGCTTGCCGACCGGTTTCTGGCCGCGTCCTGCGCTGTGAGGGACAATGAGTTCTACGAGCAGGATCTGCGGTGAAGGGAGGACGTGGACGTGATCCAGATCGACATCGATGCTGACCTGAACATGGTTGATGACGAGGACCGCAATATGGCCCGTCTCCCCAGGGACTCCGCGCGCCTGAAGGCCGGCAGCGTCGCCGTTGCCGGACGACCCGGCTTCTGGTCCTGGGTGGAGATTGACGAGGTCACCGAGACCTCGGTCTTCTTCCGCCAGATCAGCGCCGGCGAGGCCGCATCCCACGGTGACCTCTCGGTTGCCGCGCCCTGACCCTTCTGGCTTGTCAGCCCGACTGGACCTGTCCTCGCTGTCCGGCCGCTGGTGTTCAGCCGGTCCTGCCGACTGCCTTACGAGCTGACCTTGCATCCGCTCGTGCCGCCGACGGCGCGTATTGCTTGACGAGGCCTCACCACGGCTTGGTGGCATCGGCCAAGCGGCCGGCAATCTCCCCGACATCGTCGAGCGTGCCATCGGCAACGGCCATGGTCAGCCCGTAGGCTTCGTCGTTGGTGAGTGTCAGCCGCAGGCCGTTGACGCCGTAGAAAGCGATCACCCCGGCCAGTGCCAGTCGCTTGTTGCCGTCAACCAGAGCATGGTTACGGGCCAGCGAGTGCAGCAAAGCCGCGGCCTTGGCATTCAGGTCCGGGTAGGCGTCCGCGCCAAACGCTGTTGCCTGCGGCCGCGCCAGGGCTGATTCCAGCAGCCCGATATCCCGGACGGCCGGCTCGGCACCCAGCACCCGCCGCGCGACATGCAGTAACTCCGGCAACGTCAGGTAGATCACTGCGCCAGCCGCTCCAGCGCCTCGGCATAACGAGGCAACTCCTCATCCAGCACGCGGTCGAGCAACTCGGCCCGGCTATGGCCCTCCACGTACTCGCGGATAGCCTGGCGCGCGACTTCCTGCATCGGCCTGCCCTCAAGGTCCGCCCGCCGCCGCAGTGCCCGGGCTTCGGGATCAGTGAGCCGCAATGTCATCGCCATACCTTAATGGTATCACTGGTGATACCGCCCTGCTCGACGCGCGCACATGCCGCAGTGCGCGTGTGAGCGAGGCGAAGTAGCAGTGGGCTCAGGTTCAAGCAGCGGGGGCCACTGTTACGTCGAGGGTGAGTGCTTCGGCGGTGGGGCGAACGCGATCGCCGACAGGCAGTCTTGCGACGCCGACGAACTTCCGCACATCAGCGGGGGTGACCGTGTTATCTGACCAGACAGCCGATGCGACGAGGCCGCCGGAGACCTAGCTTCTTCATTCGAAAACTAGCTCCATCTGGTCCACTCATGACCGGGCTGGACAATACGGTCTGCCGCCAACATCCTGTAACCACCGCGGGAGGAACTTGGGTGGGGGGTTTGCGGAAGATGACGCGCTGCGCGGAGTGCGGAGCCGACGTTGGTGACATCGGTCAATCGTGCGCCACATGTGGGGCGCCCGTGCTCGGGCTGTGGCTTGCTGAATCGCAGCAGGCGGCGATCGGCCGCTACCCGCGAATTCCCTTGATCTGCCTGATCATCTGTGTCATCGCCTGCAGCGTCAGCATGGCCTGGCTTAACAAGGCTCAGGGATTCACGATGCTGAACCACATGCTGGGCTGGCTGGTCGGTCTCAGCGCCCTCGGGGTACTACTGTCCTTCGGCCTGCTCACGTTCTTCCTCGCCCGACGAGGCTGGAAGGTGGGTTTGGCATGGGTGCCGATCTGGTCCCTCTCATACCTGGCGTTCGTGCCGTCCCTGACCTTCGCGCTAAGTCGGCGACGGCCGCGGGACTGGGCCGTGTTCACCTCTTACCTGGCTGCCGTCGCCGCCCTCATAGTGCTTCCTGTGTCGGCTGCACAGGGCAGCGATGCCTGGAGCATCACCTATCTGCTGATCCCACTAGTAGCGGGAGCAGCGGCCATCCACGCCCTAGCAGCGGCGAAACCCGCGGCTCGCGGACCGTCCTGGATGCGCCAGCCACACACCACTGACAGCAAGACTCTGGCCTAAGCGACAAGGACCGACGCCACAACTCGAGCTGCGCGCGACGACTAAGTAGCACTCAAATGCCCCAGACGGTGAGTGTCAGCGTCCTACGTGCTGAGGTTCGGCCTGGCGCGGCCACGCTGAGAGGGACCTGACCCGGCCAAGCGGCGCGCGGACAAGGGCCATGGCGCTGGCTGGCCGGATCTGTCGCCGACCGCTGCGCCTGCCTAGGCTGTGGAGTGATGGCCGAGACGGATGTGATCCGCACGCCCGACCAGCGGTTGCGGGTCTTTGTGAGCTCCACGCTGCAGGAACTCGCCGCGGAACGGCAGGCCGTGCGGGACGCCGTGAGCCGTCTGCGGCTGGTGCCGGTGATGTTTGAGCTGGGCGCCCGGCCGCATCCGCCGCGGCAGGTTTACCGCTCCTACCTGGCGCAGACCCAAGTGTTCGTGGGTGTGTACTGGCAGAGCTACGGCTGGGTCGCGCCGGGGGAACAGGTATCCGGGCTGGAGGATGAGTACCTGCTGTCGGCGGGGCTGCCCAGGCTCATCTACGTGAAGTCGCCAGCACCGGAGCGTGAGTCGCGGCTTACCGAATTGCTGACCCGGATCAGGGATGACGGTGAGGTGTCCTACCAGCATTTCTCCACTGCCGCCGAGCTGCAGCGCCTGGTCGAGAACGACCTGGCCGTATTGCTCAGCGAGCGGTTCGAGAAGGTGTCATCGGGGGACCGCACCATGGCCGAGGCGTCGTTTCCAGAAGCGGTGCCGGTGCCGGCGACGCCGCTTGTGGGCCGCGACGATGACGCGGCAAGGGTGAGCGAGCTGGTTCGTGCCGAAGGCGTGCGCCTGGTGACCCTCACCGGGCCGGGCGGAGTCGGGAAAAGCAGGCTCGCCGTGGAGGTAGCGCAGCGGGTGGGTCCGGATTTCGCAGATGGGGTGCGGTTCATTGAGCTCGGCTCGGTCCGCGCGCCCGCGCTGGTGACGGCGGAGATCGCGGCAGGGCTGGGGTTGAACACCTCGGGCGGCGCGCAGATCACCGACCTGAAGTCATACCTACGCGCCCGGCGGCTAGTGCTGGTGCTGGACAACTTCGAGCAGGTGATAGGGGCGGCTCCGCTGGTGGCTGAGCTACTGGGCGCCGCACCTGGCGTGGTGGCGCTGGTGACCAGCCGGATGGTGTTGCGGCTCACCGGTGAGCACGAATTCCAGGTACCGACGCTCCCGGTGCCACCGATCGGGGCCGGCCGGGCCGCCGCGGACGTGCAGCGATCCGCGTCGGTGCGCCTGTTCGTGGAGCGAGCGCAAGCCGCGTCCGCGGGTTTCGAGCTGACCTGCGATAACGCCGGGGCGGTCGCCGAGATCTGCCGGCGGCTGGACGGGCTGCCGCTGGCCATCGAACTGGCTGCCGCCAGGGTCAGGCTGCTGCCACCGCAGGCCCTGCTGGCCCGGCTCGACGACAGGATGGGGCTGCTGACGGGCGGAGCGCGCGACCAGCCTGAGCGGCAGCAGACATTGCGGAACACCCTGGACTGGAGCTTCGATCTGCTCTCCGGCGGCGAGCAGGCCCTACTCGCCCGCCTAGGGGTGTTTGCCGGAACCTTCGACCTGCCTGCCGCAGAGGCCGTCGGCGGCGCCGGCCCGGCGGCCTCGGGCCAGACCGTGCACGTCATGGACACGCTGGGCTCGCTGGTGGACAGCAGCCTGGTGCAGCCGCTGGTGCACGACGGCGAGCCGCGCTTCGGACTGCTGGAGACCATCCGGGAGTACGCGCTGGAGCGCCTGCGCGACGGCGCTGACTGGCGCGAGGCGCACGACCGGCACGCGGCCTACTTCCTTGCGCTCGCCGAGCCGGCTCCATCCGAGCTGCAAGGTCCCGGACAGCTGGTGTGGCTGGAGCGGCTTGAGACCGAGCACGGCAACCTCGGCGCCGCGATGGCCTGGCTGGTGGAACATGACCAGATCGAGTCGGCGATACATCTGTCTTGGGCGACATGGAGGTTCTGGTGGCTGCGCGGCCACGCCGCGGAACTCGCCTCCTTTGGAGACATCCCGGCCAAGAGCGATCACCTGCCGCCGCAACTGCGTGCCCTGGCGCTGAGCGGCAGCGGCTTCGGTCTCTTCGCGTCCGGGGATCTGGCCACGGCGCAGCCGCTGCTGGAGCGGAGCCTACCGCTGTACCGCGAGGCCGGGGACGTGCTGGGCGCAGCCACGGCGGCAGCCATGCTGGGTCACCTCCTGGCATTGCAGCACCAGGACGTGCGTGCCCCCGAGTTGCTCGAGCAGACGCTCGCCCAGCTACAGGAGGCGGGCAGCGACCGACTCGCCGGCCCCGAGCGTGCACAGCACCAACTGGACGTGGCGCTCGTGTGCAATTTCCTCGGCCAGATCCGGCTCAGCCAGGCAGATCACAACCGCGCGGCGCAGCTGTTCGCCGAGGGCCTGACCGCGGCCCGCAGCGCGCAGGACCGGTTCACCATCCTGATCTCGCTCTACGACCTGGCGCTCAGCAGCCAGGCACAGGGCGATCTCGCCGGCGCGGCGGACCGCCTGCAGGAAGGGGTGGCGCAGTCGGACGAGGCCGGGGACCAGACAAGCGTCGCCTACTATCTCGAGGCACTGGCCGCTGTCGCCATGCGGCTGGACAACCCGGAGCGTGCCGTGCATCTGCTCGCCGCCGCAGGCGCGCTCCTGGAAGCCAAGGGCAGCGGCTGGCTGCACGCACTCGTGCCCCGCGCCGCCCACGACGAGGGTGTCCTGGCCGCGCTACGCTCACGCGTGGGAGATGCGGCATTCGAGCAGGCCTGGACACGGGGACAGTCCCTTGGAGGCAGCGACGCCGTTGAGTACGCGCTAGCGGACGGGTCACCTCAACTCACCCAACTCAGTCGGCCCGCCGAGAGTCGTGATACCGGAGCCATCAGCTAGGCACCCAAACCTGTCCCAGCGGTGGCCGTAACGCTCACCTTTGCCCTGCTCCCCTCACCGTGCCGGCGCACCGCCGCTTCCGTGAAGCCGTGCGCACGGCAGCGGTCTGCGAAGGCGTCTGCCTGCTCGGGGGTCCAGCCGTGGCTCGCGAGGCCCGTTGCGCCCGGCCGGGACAGCCGCTCGATGGCCACGAGCCGGCCACCGGGCTTGAGGACCCGGCGGGCCTCCTGCAGGCCGGCGTCCAGGTCGGCCCAGTGGTGCACGCAAGCGATAGACCAGGCGACCGACACCGACGAGTCGGCCAGCGGCAGCGCCTCCGCGCTGCCCTCTGCGTACCGCACCGCCTGAGCGGAGCGCGGGGTGAGGAAGCGGGCTAGCCGCAGCATCACCGGTGCGGGATCGATCCCGACGACCGAGGCGCCGAGCCTGGCTGCACGGCGTACGGCGATGCCTGGCCCGCATCCGATGTCGGCCACCGTGTCGCTGGCGGTGAGTTCGCTGAGGCGCTTGGCCAGCCGGGCGTTAGCGGTTCCGCCGGGCAGCATGGTGACGGCGGCGAGTACTCCTGCCGGCCCGGCAAAGCCCGGGTAGTGGGCGTGGTGATTGGGGACGGATTTCTGTCCGGTCGTCATGTCACGACCTTGACAGTTGAACCCGGCTTCAAGTCAAGTGGCTCTGTGCCCAAACTGATGACGATCGGTGAGGTTGCTGACCGGGCTCAGGTCGCCACCTCCGCCATCCGCTACTACGAGCGACTCGGCCTGCTGAGCGCCGATACCCGGCAGTCGGGGCAGCGCCGATACCGGACCGGAACGCTCCGCCGCCTTGTTTTCATCGGCATGATGCAGGACATCGGCCTGACCCTGGACGAGGTCGCTGGAGTCCTGCACGCGGCCACGATGGCCGAGTGGAAGTCGATCGCCGGCGAGCGCCTCGCGGCACTCGACGAGCAGATCGCTCGGCTGCAGCTCGCCCGCGAGCTGCTGGCTGGCGCCCTGCTGTGCCGGTTCGACCACCCGGCGACCGAGTGCCAGGTCATGGGTGCCGAGATCGACCGCCGGCTGGCCAGGTCGGCACCCGACACGTGAGCCGGGGGGACGAACCCCGTTCCTATTCCTGTCTGACGGGATCCTCGCGGCCCTTGCCGAGTGCCTGACCCAGGGTCCGGCCCCATCCCGGCTGATCGGGGTCGGGACGTGCCTCGGCCGTCACTTCGCGCCGGGGAGCGTTGACCTGTACCTCGACTCTGGTCTGCTCGACGGGGAGCTCGGCCGCCGGCTTGTCGCGATTCTTCCTAGCCCTGCGAAAGAGACCCATGGCGCGATAGTAGACCGCCTCGTTGCGGACTCGGCGTCTTTGACGCGCCGATGGACAAATCAGCCCGCAGTCCCAGGGTCAGCTAGCCGAGCGGGCCAGCCAGGATGCGCGCCGGAGCGCGAACGAGCATGGCGTCGATCTGGTCATCGGTGACGCCATGGGATCGCAGGTAGGGCAGCAGGTCCTGGCTGACGTGCCGGTAGTGCCAGTTCTTCAGGTCGTCGAGGGAGCCTGGCGGGAACCAGTCGAGGTAGCAGGAATAGTCGTGCGACAGCACCATGTGATCGGCGAGGCCGCGCTTGCACAGCTCGACGACGAGCTCGGCCCGGTCGGTGAAGCTGGCGAAATGGTCGATCCCGAATCGGTCCATCCCGAGCGTCAGTCCCGTGTCGGCCATCGCCTCCAGGTAGTCAGGCTGGTTGACGTCGCCGCTGTGGCCGAGCACGACGCGGGACAGGTCGGCTCCCTCGGCCGCGAGCACGTCGAGGATGGCCGGGCCGTGCTGGCCCGCCGCGTGGGTGTGGATGGTGATCGGGATGCCGGTCTGCGCGTGTGCGCGCGTCACCGCCCGCAGCACCCGTCCCACCCCGGCGGTCAGTCCCTTCTCGTCGACCGCGCACTTGAGCATTCCGGCCTTCACGCCGGTGTCCCCGATGCCCTCGGTGATGTCGCGCACGAAGAAGTCGGTCATCACATCGCGCGCCGGGCGGCCGAGCGACGCCTCCATCTCCGGGGTGCGGCGCCAGAAGAACATCGGCACGTCGTCGAAGGTGTAGCAGCCCGTCGCCACGACGATGTTCAGCTCGGGCACCTGCTCGGCGACTCGCTGGATGCGAGGCACATACCGGCCCTGACCGATCACCGTGACGTCGACGATCGTGGTGACGCCCGCGGCGGCCAGGTCCCGGAGCTGGCGCACGGCGTCGGCCACGCGGGCGTCCTCGTCGCCCCACTCCTCCGGGTAGTTCTGCTGTACGTCTGTGGTGAGGATGAAAATGTGCTCGTGCATGAGAGTGCGGCCGAGGCTGGCGGCTTCGACCGGCCCGAGTACCGTCGGAACCTGGGGCATCGAAGCACTCCTTTGCGTCGAACGAGGCGTCGAACAGGGCGGCATGGCATGCCAACGATAAGCATGGTCCGGCGCCCGTCTCGGGAGTAAGGACCTGCGGACGTGACGGAGAATTCTGAGGCAGCGGGCGGGCGGCGCGCGCAGGCTTTCCGCCTGGAGGTCCGGCTGTCCGAGAAAGACATAGGGGAACGGGTCGTCATCCGCTGGCGGCGCCCCGCCGGAGGCGGCCGCGAGGAGATCGCCGACGTCCTCGGGGTCCTGGAAGCCGCCGATGGCCGCTCGCTGCAGATTCGCACGGCCTCGAGCGAGCTGGTGACGATCCCGCGGGACCGCGCCCTGGCCGGCAAGACAATCCCGCCGCCGCCACGCGGTCGGGGAGCGGGCTGAAAGGAGGTCGCTGGCGATGGCCAGTAGCATTCGTGTCCGCCGCGTCTATGACGAGCCCTCGCCCGAAGACGGCACCCGCGTCCTGGTGGACCGGGTGTGGCCGCGAGGACTGCGCAAGGATGCAGCTCATCTGGACGAGTGGGCGAAAGACGTCGCGCCGTCTACCGAGCTGCGGACCTGGTATCAGCATGACCCGGCCAAGTTCGCGGAATTCCGCCGCCGGTATGCAGCAGAGCTGGCGGAGCCTGGTCCGCACGATGCGCTGAAGCGGCTCCGTGCCGAGGCCGCGAGCGGGCCGCTGACGCTGCTGACCGCGACCAGGGAGATCGACATCAGCCAGGCCGCGGTCCTGGCTGACCTGATCCGCAAGGCTAGGTAACCCTCAGCCGCCGCGACCGTACCTGGCCAGTACCGCCGGGCCGGCCTGGTCAGCCGACAAGCAGTCCAGGTAGCGCGGATGGCCACCTTCCGGGAACAGCCGCTCGCCCGAGCCGAGCACTGTCGGGAAGGTGAGGAGTCGGTATTCGTCCACGAGATCTGCGCTCTGCAGCTCGCGCACGACGCTCAGGCTGCCGGTGATGATGACATCGCGCTGCTCCTGGCGCACAGCGTCGGCGGGCGACCGGTCCGCGACGCGCGAGTTCGTCCACGCTGAGGTGTCGGCGAGCGTGCGGCTCATGACCAGCTTCGGCACGGCATTCATGCGGGTCGCGAACGGGTCGCTGCGTCCGGGCCAGATCCGGGAGAACAGCTGCCAGGTCGCTCGGCCCAGCATCATGACCCCCTCGTCCATCGTGCTGCCCAGCCGGAACTTGTCCCCGGCTACTGCTTCCGGACCGTGCCGGAAGGCCCAGCCGCCGCCCGGCGTCCCGAGGGACCCGTCCGGGTCAGATACGAAGCCATCCAGGGTGATGAACTCGATGACGATGACGCTCACGATGACCTCCTTGTGGTCGATGCTCGCCTGTACATACCAGCGAGACGACCCCGGCTCATCGCTCCGGCGCGAGATTTGCCGGCGAGATCTGCTCGGGCAGGCCGAACGATCCGAGCACGCGCGGATCGGCGAACACGATGTTCCGCGTTATCCGCTGCGCGCTGACGGCGAGGACCTGGATGGTGTGCAGCCGGTGGCCGACGCTCGGATCCGGCGCGTAGGCCGCCAGCGCAGGCTGCCCGTTCGCGGTGAGCTGCACGACGCGCCAGCCCGTTCCCCGCATCCCGAACACCCTGCGCATGAACAGGCCGTAGTCGCGGCTGCCCCGGTACCACAGCGGTACCGGCGGCATCTCCAGGATGGCCTCGTCGGCGAGTAGCTGCACGAGAGCGTCCACGTCCGCGGCCTCGAACGCCTCGATGTACCGCTCGATCACCGCGCGCGCGTGCGGATCGTCCGGCTCAGCGATCTCGCTGGCGTCGTCGACGTCGGCGAGCGCGGCCCGCGCCCGCTGCAGCGCGCTGTTGACTGCCGCAATGGTAGTCCCGAGCTGGCCGGCGACCTCGGCCGCACTGAACTCGAGCACCTCTCGCAGGACCAGCACCGCCCGCTGCCGGGGCGGCAGTACCTGGAGGGCCGCCACGAATGCCAGCCGCAGGTCCGTGCGCGTGCCGATGTCGAACCGCGGGTCGGGGAACGGCTGCAGCCAGGGAATGTCGAGGGCCGGCGTGAGCGGCACGGCCGGATCGTCGCCCGGCGCGCCGAGACCCGACGGCAGCGGCCGCCGGACCTTTCCCTGCAGCGCCGTCAGGCACGCGTTGGTCGCAATCCGGTACAGCCAGGTGCGCACCGACGCCCTGGCCTCGTCGTAGCGCTCCCATGCCTGCCATGCCCGCAGCATCGTCTCCTGCACCAGGTCCTCGGCCTCCTGGAACGAGCCGAGCATCCGGTAGCAGTAGGCGGTCAGCTCGCCCCTGAATGGCTCGAAATCCACGGCACCATACTTCCTCGTGGCGAGCGACCCCTGCTGGTTTGACAGGATTAACGGCTCGTCAGGAGTACACGCGCTCGGTCACCGGCCGGCAGCTCGGATGGCTCGGGACGACGGTCGCGTGCGTCGGCTCTGGCCCGCCGACGACGATCACGTAGATATGCGCGGGGCTTGCTACCGGGTAGACGCGGCCGTCGTGCTCGATGAACTCGTACGGCGGGTCGGGGTGCGCCGAGGCCGGGAACCGGCCGATCGGGATCGCCGAGCGCGCCCAGATCCCGGCAGCGACGTCAGCCTTCGAGAGGCCGGCCTGAGCCATGGCCGCGGCGTGACCGGGCGTCACGAGGACGGCGACGGTGCCCTTGCCCATGACGACGTTGGGGTTGCCGAGGTAGGCCAGCGAGTCGCCGAGGATAGTCAGCATGGCGTCGACATCGCTGCGGGGGGTCAGCACGTTCATCGTGCCGGTGGCGCCCAGGGCGGTGACCGCGCTGTCCTCGGCGGTCAGGCCGAGGGTCACATGCAGCGGTTCCCAGGGGGAAGCGGCCGAGTTCTCGGCGATGCACATGGTGTAGCGGCCAGGCTGGCCCATGATCGACTTGGACACTTCGCCTGGCCGCGCCCCGCCCGCGTTGGCGATCAGCAGGCGCAGCGCCCGGCCGATGCTGGCGTTGGCGCGCCAGCCGGGGCCAAGGGCGCCGCGCGCTGAGTTGAGCCCGGCCTGGCCCGCGGCCGGACCGCTGACGATGCCGAACGGCGTCGACGGGCCGGTCGTGGTCGCGATGCCGTTCAGGTTGAAGTCGGGCACGCAGACGGCTCGCACCAGCGCAGCAAGCACCGGCAGGTGCGCGGGCAGGCAGCCGGCCATGACGGCGTTCGCGGCGAGGACCCTGCTGGTGACGGCGTAGCTGCTTGGTGGCATCGCTGCAACGACGGCGTCGCCGTCCCCGTCGCCCATGGCGGCTAGCATCGCCTGCACCCGTCCGGCGGTCGGCAGCACCACGGGCAGTCCGTCGGTCCACGCGCGGTCGTGGCAGGCCTCGAGGGCGGCGTCCTCGTCGTCGTACTCCAGGACTGGCCTGTCGGCCGCATGCTCGTGCCGCTGGCCTGGCGCGCCTGGTGTCAGCAGGGCGTCGACGATGAGCTGGTAGGCGTTGTCGAGCAGCCGGAGCGCGGCGTCGTCGTCAACGGTTTCCGGGTTGGCGGGGATGACCACGGTGGGGAGCGGGACGCCCTTCGCGGCGACCAGCGCGTCGACGAGGCTGGTGAACTCGCTGGTGACGACCAGCACCACAGGCATGCCCGTGGCTGCCAGGGCAACCGCGTCGTGGTAACTCCACGCCGTGCACGACCCGCAGTTCGCCAGGCCGACAACGGCCGCGTCGGCCGACGCGGCGATCGACGCGAGCTGGCCGGGATCGGCGGCGGAGCCGTTGGGAATGAGGTGCTGCTCCGCGGAGACGCCGTCAGCGCGACCGGTGAGTAGAAGCTCGAAACGGTCGGTCATGCGGTGCCACGAGGGCCACGCGTTCTTGAGCAGCGCCACCTTCCGGTCGGCCAGCGAGTCCAGGGCGGGGGGAGCGGGTGCGGTCGGGGCCGCGCGGAGGGGTACTGCCGTGGGATCGACGAGCGTGCACGCGGTCATCGGTCTGCACCTCCTTGCCGGTCGCTGCGGGGCGGGCTGACGACACGATCACACAGAGAGCCGGTACCTGACCAGCGCCGGCGGAGGTCGCGTCACGACGTAACGGCTCGGTCGGCTGCCGACAAGGCCCATTGATGTATACTTTTGGTATCTATCACCAGGGAGATTCGTTATGGCGGAGACTGCGATCGCGAGGCTCTTTACTCACGGCAGAAGCCAGGCCGTGCGGCTGCCCAAGGAGTTCCGGCTGCCCGGCGACCGGGTCCGCGTCCGTCATGTGGGAGACGGCGTGCTGCTGGAGCCGATCGCATCCGATGTCGACGCATGGTTCGCCGAACTGGACCGCTTCGCAGACGTGCCGCTGTTCGAGGACGGCAGGAATCAGCCGCTTGCACCGGCTGACGAGGAGCTCTTCGAGTGAATTACCTCCTCGACACCAACGCTGCGGTTGCACTGCTGAGAAACAAACCCGCCAGGGTGCGGGAACGGTACCGGGATGCCGAAGCAGGCGGTGATTACATCGCGCTTTCGTCCATCGTCTTGTTCGAGCTGTGGTACGGCGTCGCGAAGAGCAGTCAGGTGCCCGAAAATTCCGAGCGCTTGCGGATCTTGCTCTCTGGAGATCTGGACTTGCTGGAGTTCGACGATGAGGATGCCAGGTCCGCTGGCCAGGCGCGTGCTGGGCTGGAACAGGCAGGGACGCCAATCGGCGCCTATGACGTGCTGATTGCCGGGCAGGCCCTTCGGCGCGGGCTTACCGTCGTCACGGCTAATACATCCGAGTTCAGCCGGGTTGCTGGCCTGAGCTGGCAGGACTGGACGAACTGAACCATCCAGAGCAGCCTATGGATGCCCGCGGTTGTGCAGGCCGCTGCGAGCTACCAGGCGTCCCAGAGCTGGCGGTAGAGGCCGGGCGTCGTGAGCAGGCCGGCGTGCGTGCCGCGCTCGGCCACCCGGCCGGCCTCGAGCACGACGATCTCGTCGACCTGGTCGAGGCAGTCCAGGTCGTGCGTGATGAGCAGCGTGCTGCGCCCCGCGGTGGCGGAAAGCATGTCGGCTGTGATAGCGCGCCGGGTCTCCGGCTCGAGGCCTGCGGCCGGCTCATCGAGGATCCACACTGCGGGATCAGCGAGTATCGCCCTGGCCAGCGCCAGCCTCTGCTGCTGGCCGCCAGACATGGTGGCACCGTGAGCGCCGATCGGGGTGTCGAAGCCCTCCGGCAGCGACCGGATCCACGGGAGCAGCCGGGCCCGGGCGGACGCGTCGGCGAGCTCCTCGTCGGTGGCGCCGGACTTGGCTACGCGCAGATTGGCGCGAACTGTGGTGGCGAAGATGTGCTGATCCTGCGGGCATCCGCCGATGAGGGTGCGCACGTCGTCGGCGGTGTAGCTAGCCAGGTCGTGCCCGCACAGCGTAGCGGTCCCGCCGCACAGCTCGCAGAAGCGCAGCAGCAGCGCGGCCACGGTCGACTTCCCCGCCCCGGTCGGGCCGACCAGCGCGACGCGCCGGCCGGGCTCGAGGTCCAGATCCATGCCGTCGAGCGCGAGCGGGCCGTCAGCCGTATACCGCACCCGGGCGTTTCGTATCTGAATGCGGACCGGACCGGACGGGAGCTGTCGCGGAGCGCCGGGGTCGCGCACCGGCTCGCGCGTGTCGAGCACGGCGGTGATGCGCCCGGCCGACGTGTGCGCGTGGCCGAGCTGCAGCGCGGCGCCGGCCAGCGGGCTCACCGCCTCGAATGCGGCCAGCGCGGTGAGCGTCACGACGGCTAGCGGCACCCTGCCCAGGGTGCCGGATCCGGTGGCCGCGACGCCGAGGACGAGTACCCCCCACAGGGCCGCGCCGGACAGGAGCGCCGTCAGCCCGGTGGCGAGGCCGCTCGCCGTGGCGGACCTGCGCGCGAGCCGGGTAAGCGCGGCATCCGCGGCGTTCACGCTGGCCAGACCGGTTGCCTCCGCGCCGAAGGCGTGCAGGTCCGCCGCCCCGCCGAGCACGTTCGCCAGGCTGGCCGCAAGCTCGCCGCGGGCCGGAGCGACGCGCCGCCGCGACTGGCTGTCGGCTACGACGACGATGACCGGGACGGCCGTCGCGGCCAGCACCAGTGCAGCCGCGAGCACGCCAGCGGCGGGCGCCAGGATCAGCAGGCTCACCGCTACCGCGCCCGCGCCTACGAGCGCGGCGGTGAGCGGCGGGGCGATGCCGCGGATGAACAGGTCCTGCGTGGCCTCCACGTCGGAGACGAACCGCGCGACTAGCTCGCCGGAACGGAAAGACGGCAGCCCGGTGGGCGCCAGGCGCTCGATCCGCCTGTAGATGCTGTAGCGGACGTCGGCCAGTACCCGGAACGCCGCGTCATGGGAGGTCAGCCGCTCGGCGTAGCGGAGAACACCCCGCCCTACGCTGAACGCCCGCACGGCGACGATCGCCGCCGTGATGACCACGATGCTCGGATGCTGCGACGCGCGGGCGAGCAGGAAGCCCGAGACGGCGAGCAGCGCCACCCCGCAGCCGGTCGCCGCGGCCCCGGCGAGGACGGCGAGCAGCAGCTGCACCCGTAGCGGCCGCGCCAGCCTCAGCAGTCGCACCAGCGGATCGTTCATTGGCCGGCCTGCTGCGTCAGGCTGGCCGCCCTCAGCCGGCCGTGATCAAGCTCGATGGTCCTCGTGGCGGCCATCGCGGCGTGCTCACGGTGGCTGGCCAGCAGCACGGTCCGTCCGGCCGCGAGCGATTCGATGGTCGCGAGGATGTACCGCGCGCTGACCGCGTCGAGGTGGGCAGCGGGCTCGTCGAGCAGGACGAGAGGGGCGTCGCGCAGGAATGCGCGCGCCAGCGCGATGCGCTGCCGCTGCCCTGCCGACAGCGTCAGGCCGTACTCGGTGAGCCCGGTGTCGTAGCCGAAGGGCAGCGCCGTGATGAAGTCGTCGGCTCCGGCCAGCCGGGCCGCTGCCCGGATCGCTGCCGCGGTGGCGCCGGGGGAGCCGAGCGCGATGTTGTCGGCCACGCTCGCGGCGAACAGGTACGGGCGCTGTGGCACCCAGGCGAGCTGCCGGCGCCACCGCGTGGCCGGTATCGCCGCGAGGTCCCGGTCACCAGCCGCGATCCGTCCGGAGGTCGGCTCGGCGAACCGGAGCAGGAGCCCGAGCAGCGAGCTCTTGCCCGCGCCGCTCGGCCCGGTCAGCAGGATCCGGTCGCCCGGGTGGATGCTGACGCTGACTCCGGTCAGCGCGGGGGTCGCGCGGCCCGGATAGGAAAGCGTCACGTCCGTGAGAACTACCGGCTCGCTGCGCAGGTCAGGCTCGCGGGCAACGGTGCCTCGCGGGGCCGGCCGCGAGCGATTCGGCGCTGGCCGTGGCGGCTGGCAGTCGAGTATCTCGAACACCCGCTCTGCTGCGACGGTGCCCTCGACGCTGGCGTGGAACTGCGCCCCGGCGTTCCGCAGCGGCAGGTAGGCCTCGGGCGTCAGCAGCAGCACGAGCAGCGCGGTCTCGTAGCCGATGTGGCCGGCCAGCAGCCGGAGCCCTACCTCCACCGCTACGAGCGCGGTGGCCAGGGCCGCTGCCAGCTCGAGGACCAGGGCCGACAGGAAGGCAATCCGCAGCGTGGTCATCGTCGCTGAGCGATGCTGCCCGGAGACCGTCCGGATGATCTCGGCCTGAGCCCGGGCACGCCCGAAGACCTTGAGGGTCGGCAGGCCCTCGACGACGTCGAGGAAGTGGCCGGCCAGGCCCGCGAGGAGCTGCCACTGGCGGCGCGTCCGGTCGCTGCTGTACATGCCGACGAGGGCCGCGAATAGGGGAATAAGCGGCAGCGTGACGGCGATGATGACGCCGGATACCCAGTCGGCGACAGTGACCCGCAGCAGCACGGCGAGCGGGACCAGGCAGGCGAGCAGGACCTGGGGTATGTACCGGGCGAAGTAGGCGTCGAGGGCATCCAGGCCGCGGGTGGCGAGAGCGGTGATCTCGCCGACCTGCTGGCCGGCCAGCCAGGACGGTCCGAGGGCGATGGCGCGCTCCGCCAGGCGCCGGCGCAGCCGTGACTTTACGATCGCCGCGGCGCGCGCCGCCGCCGCCTCGCCGCCGTAGCTGGCGGCAGCCCGGCAGAGTAGTACGCACAGAAGTGCGGCCAGCGTGCCAGCGAGTGCGCGCAGCCCGGTGCCGCGTGCGGCACCGGCCAGTGCGTGTGCCAGGAGTCCCGCCTGTGCCAGTACGAGCGCGGCGGTCGCCAGGCCGAGGCCGACGGTGACGGCGAGGTAGCCGCGCGCGGCGCCGGCGTGCCGCAGCAGCCTCGAGTCGAACAGCCTGCCCGTTGACCTGCTCATCTGACGGAAATCACTCTCCAGCGGGATGCGAGTCGCGGCGGGTGATCCCGTCAGCTCGAGATCAGGTCGGATGCCGTGCCTGCTGCGACGGAGCCTGCTGGACCGGCGTCCAGGCACCGCTGCGCGGCTGAGGCGGCTGCACGGCAGGCTGTGCTTGCTCGGAGGGGGCCTGCTCGCCTTGCGCGAGCGGGGGAGCGGGCGGTCCCCATTCTCCGTAGAGGTCAGCGACCTGGCCGACCTGCCTGGTCGTGTACGCGCGCTCGCGGCGAAGGTCCCTGGTGAAAGCCAGCCACCAGGTGAGAATGGCGCCGACCCGGTTGCGGTACCCGGTCAGGAACGCGATGTGGATGAACAGCCACGCGAACCATCCGGGAAAGCCGCTGAGATGTACCCGTCCGGCCGAGACCACCGCGTCGCCGCGAGCGATGTAGGCAGCCGAGCCCAGGTCGTAATACCGGAACGACCTGAGCGCCGGCTGGCCTTCAAGCTCGTGCCGTACCCGGCGGCCTGCGTACATGCCAGTCTGCATCGCCACCTCGGCTACGCCGGGGAGCTTGCGCAAGCTCATGACGTCGCCGACCACCGATATCTCGGGATGGCCCGCAATGGTGAGGTCGTCCTGCACGTCGATTCGGCCTGCCTTGTCCTGCTGCGCGCCGGTTGCGCGGGCAATCGCGCTGGCGAACGGCGGGGCTTCGACTCCCGCGGTCCACAGGACGGTAGCGGCGTCGTAGCGAGTCTCCCCTCCCGCCTTGTCGCGGACGACAATTCCCTCCGCGCCGACGTGCGTCACGATCGTCTCCATGTGCAGCTCGACGCCGAGCCGGCGGAGCGATCCGGTCGCCCTGGCAGACAGCTCAGGGCCGAAGGTCGCGAGCGGTTTGGGCCCGCCGTCGAACAGGAGTACCCGCGCGTCCTCAGGCTGGGCGCGCCGGTACTCAGAGCGCAGTGTCTTCGTGGCCAGCTCGCGGATCTGGCCCGCCAGCTCGACGCCGGTGGGCCCGGCGCCGACGAGCGCGAAGGTAAGCCACCGCTGCTGCTCGGCGCGGTCCGGGGCGGTCTCGGCCATCTCGAACGCGCCGAAGACCCGGCGCCTGATGGTCAGCACGTCGGAGATGCTCTTCATGCCGGGCGCCCACTGAGCGAACTCGTCGTGACCGAAGTAGGACTGCTGGACCCCTGCAGCCACGATGAGCCGGTCGTACGGAACGGTCATCGTCTCGCCGCCTGGCCGCCGGCAGAGGACTTCGTGCCCGGCGGCGTCCAGGTCGACAGCTTCGGCGACGATGCAGTCGACGTTGCGGTGGTCGCGCAGCAGGCGACGCAGCGGAGCGGTGATCTGCCCCTCGGACAGGATGCCGGTCGCGCACTGGTACAGCAGCGGCTGGAAGACATGCTGCGGGGTGCGGTCCACGAGAGTGACCGAGAACGGGCCACCCTTCAGGGCACGCGCGGCAAACAGGCCGGCAAAGCCCCCGCCGACGATCACCACCTGCCTCTGGTCAGCCATCCGAGATCCCCCGCTCAGTCCGCGCCGGTCAGCTCAGTCCGCACCTGTCAGCCGGCCGGGTCATGCCAGGTGTCGTGGTCCGGCAGCAGGCCGTCCGCTTCCTTGGGGCCCCAGCTGCCGCGCGGATAGGGGTGAATGGGCGTGACGTCGCCGAGCACGGGATCGACCACCTGCCACGCGGCCTCAACGGTGTCTTGCCGGGCGAACAGCCACCGATCGCCGGACAGCGCGGCGCCGATCAGCCGGTCGTACGGCCGCATGTCGCCAGCCGGATGCTCCGCGAAGGTCAGTTCCTCCGGCTGCGGCCGGAAGCCAGCGCCCTGCTGCTTGCCGACCAGGCTGACCACCACCTGGGACTCGGGGTAGACCCGGAACCGCAGGCTGTTGGAGATCGGCTGCGGCGCGATGCCGAAGACGTCCCGCGGCGGCTGCCGGAACCGGACCGTCATCTCCGTCGCGGTCACCGGCATGCACTTGCCTGCGCGGATCAGGATCGGCACGCCCGCCCACCGCCAGGTATCGGCGGCGGTCCTGATCGCGACGAAGGTCTCCGTGGTCGACTTCGGATCCACGCCGTCGACCTGCAGGTAGCCGTCGTACTGGCCGCGGACCACGTGTTCAGGCGTGAGCGGCTCCAGAGCCCCGATGAGGTCGGACTTGCTGGACAGCCATTCCTGCATGCCCTTCTGGTCCGGGGGCTCCGCCAGCACCGATGCGAGCACCTGCAGCATGTGATTCTGCACCACATCGCGGACGGCACCGGTCTTGTCGTAGAAGCGGCCGCGGTCCGACACATCGAACGCCTCGGCCATGGTGATCTGCACGCTGGCGACGTGGTTCCGGTTGAGCAGAGGCTCAATGACAGAGTTCGCGAACCGGACAAACAGCAGGTTCTCTACCGGGTCGAGGCCGAGCCAGTGATCGACCCGGTAGATGTCCTCCTCGGCGAAGTACTGATGCATGGTCTGGTTCAGCTGCTGCGCCGAGGCCAGGTCGTTGCCGAACGGCTTCTCGACCATCACCCGCGCACCCTGCGCCCGGCCCGCTCTGGCGATCCCCGCCGCGATGCGCCCGAAGAGCGGCGGCGGGACCTCGAGGTAATAGAGCACGCTCGCGTTCGGGCTGCCGATTGCGTCCGACATCTGCTGGTAGGTGTTGTCGTCACCGAGGTCCCCGTCCACGTACCGCAGCAGGCTGAGCATCTTGGCCGCCGGCGGGCTGTCCGGGTTCAGCTGATTCAGCTGCAGCGAGGCGCGCGCGTAGTCGCGAAACTGGTCGAGGCCCCACCCCGACTTGGCGACGCCGACGACCGGCACGTCCAGGACGCCCCGGTCGACGAGGCCGACCAGCGCCGGGAACGTCTCCAGCTTGGCTAGGTCCCCGGTCGCCCCGAAGATCACCAGCGCGTCCATCGTGTCCGAGCTCATGTCCGCTCCTTCGTCGCCCTGGGGTGCCCTTCCATCCGACTCCGCCTGGCCACGTGGCGCCCCACCCGGCGAGGGTGATGCTGAGACGCCGGCGAGGCGTCCGGGATCCGTACCAGAGGGGAACGGGGTGTGATCAGCCGCGGCCGTCGCGCCGGAGGCGGCCGAGCCGGCGGGTCCGGCGCGGCGGAGTGGTCGGTGTACTGGCCGGCCCCGCCGTGCTGGCGGGACCCGCGGTCGCGGTCGCCGGCTGTCGTAGCTCGGGCTGCGGCGGCCGCGGGCGGAAGTCCCGGTCAGTGATCCGGCGCCGGAAGACGTAGTACGTCCAGGCCTGGTAGGCCAGCACGATCGGCAGCAGGACGAGCGCGACGACGGTCATCACCTTGAGGGAGTACGGCGTCGAGGCGCTGTTGTGCACGGTCAGGCTGTATGCCGGGTTGGTGCTCGACACCATGAGCCGCGGATACAGGTCCACGAACAGCGTCACGATGCTGATGGCCATCGCGACGGTCGTAGCAGCGAACGCCCACCCGTCGCGGCGGCCGCTCGCTGCCCAGGCGGCCAGGATCGCCAGCATGGCGAGGAACTCCACCGGGTTGAGGAACGCCCCGCGTCCCGCGATGACGTGGGTCCAGGAGATGAAGGCGAGCACAAGCAGGGCGGTAACCGGCGCTACGCGGCGGGCAAGGCGATCGGCCCGGTCGTGCAGCAGGCCGGAGGTCTTCAGCCCGATGAAGGTCGCGCCGTGCAGCACGCACAGGGACACCAGCGCGATTCCGGTGAAGATGCCGTAGGGCTGCAGCAGAGTCCAGAAGCTGCCGGTGTACTCGTGGCTCGCGTCGATCGGCAGGCCGTGCAGCATGTCGCCGAGCGCGATGCCGATGAGCAGCGGCGCCAGGAAACTGCCGATAGTCAGCAGCCAGCTCCACGTCGCGCGCCACCTCACGGCCGGACTCTTGCCGCGGTACTCGAAGGACAGGCCGCGCACGATCAGCGCCGCGAGGAGCAGGACGAGGGCCAGGTAGAAACCGGAGAAGAGGGTGGCGTACCAGCCGGGAAAGGCGGCGAACATGGCCGCGCCGGCGACGATCAGCCACACCTCGTTGCCGTCCCACAGCGGCCCGATAGTGGCGATAACCGCGCGCCGGCCTGCGTCATCCCGGCCGAGGACGCCGTGCAGCATGCCCACGCCCATGTCGAAGCCCTCGAGCACGAAGAAGCCCGTCCACAAGATCGCGATGAGGACAAACCAGAACGGGACGAAAGCCATCAGTACTCCATTGCGGGCACGCGCTGATCCGGGGTCTCCTGCGGCGCGGGCGCCAGTTCCTTGCGCGAGTAGCGCAGCATGAGGACGAGGTCGACGGTGCCGAGGATGCCGTAGAGCAGGAAGAACCCGATGACACTGATCCAGAGCATGGGGGTGCTCACGCTCGGTGACAGGCCGTTGCGGGTGAGCATGATGCCCTGCACGATCCACGGCTGCCGGCCGCTCTCGGTGAGCAGCCAGCCCGCCGTATTCATGAGGAACGGCAGCACGACGAGCCAGGTCGCCGTCCACAGGAACGGCCGCGAAGCTGTCCCCCTGCCGCGCCGGTTCAGCCACACGCCCCACAACGCGACAAGCACGACCACAACGGCCAGGTACGCCATCACCCGCATGCCCCAGTACTGGATGAAGACGTCCGGCACGTAGTAACCGGGCCCGAACTTTGCCGTGTACTGGTTCTGCAGCGGCGTCAGCCCGATCACCTTGCCGTTCCAGTGGTTGGTGGCCAGTAGCGACAGCAGGTGCGGGATCGCTAGGAGCTCGGTCGGGGTGTGGTCGTTGTTGCCCCCGCCGATCTGGATGAGCGAGAACGAGCACGGCTGGCAGGTGGTCCACTGTGCCTCGGCCGCGGCGATCTTCATGGGCTGGTAGCGGGCTTCGATGACGCCCAGCTCGTCGCCGACGAGCATGGCCGACAGGATCGCCGGCAGCAGCACGATCAGGGAGAGGCGCATCGACCGGCCGAACACTTCTGGCTGGCCGCCGCGCCGCAGCTGCCAGGCCGACACCGCCAGCATGACCGCCGCGCCGGTCGTCAGCGCGGCGAGGATGACCTTGGCATAGCTCCAGATGAAGACCGGGTTAGTGAACAAAGCCCAGATGTCATTGAGCTGAGGGCTGCCATGGACCATCACGTAGCCAACCGGGTGCTGCATCCACGCGTTGGCCGCGATGATGAACAGCGCCGACAGCATGCTGCCGGCCGCTACCAGCCAGATGGCCGCCAGGTGCACCCGGCGGGACAGCTTGTCCCAGCCGAACAGCCACAAGCCGAGGAAGGTCGACTCCAGGAAGAACGCGGCGAGACCCTCCATCGCCAGCGGCGCACCGAAGACGTTCCCGACCAGCCGGGAGTAGGCGGACCAGTTCATCCCGAACTCGAACTCCTGCACCAGCCCGGTGACCACCCCGATCGCCACGTTGATCACCAGCAGGGTGCCGAAGAACCTGGTGAGCCGCAGGTACTCCGGGCTGCGCCGGTAGTACCACGCGGTCTGGAGCAGGGCAGTCAGGAATGCCAGCCCGATCGTCACCGGCACGAACAGGAAATGGTTGACCGACGTGAACGCGAACTGCCACCGGGCCAGGTCCTCCCGCATGCGCTGTCTCCTACCCTGGCCGCCGGCCGGGCATCATCCGGTGCGGGTGATCGCGGTGGCGGAACTGGCGTGCGGGGCTCGCGGCGCCGGTGCCCAGTCGGTGTTGCTGGCGCTCACGCCGAGTCGTTCGGCGATGTGCTCGCCGACGCGGATCGCGTTCGCGATCGCTGTCAGGGCCGGGTTGACCGCGCCGATGCTCGGGAACACGCTCGTGTCGGCCACATAGAGGTTGTCGACCTCGTGGGCCTTGCAGTTGATGTCCAGCACGGAGGATGCGGGGTCGGTGCCGAACCGGCACGTGCCCGCCTGGTGGGCGCAGGCCGCGATCGGGATGTTCATGCTCATGTAGAAGCTCTTGTGGAGCACGTGGTGCTTCGCCAGGCCGATGTGGTTGAGGATCGTGCGGAACTCCTCGTAGAGGCCGGCCGCCTCGGCCTGGTTGTGCTCGGTGTAGCCGACGTGGATGCTGCCGTCTTGGCCGACGGTGACGCGGTTGTCCGGCATCGGCAGGTCCTCGGTCGTCAGCCAGAAGTCCACCGCGTGGTGCGCCGCTTCCGCCAGGCTCCAGTGCGGGACGAGCCTGGTCAGATGGGGTTCCTCGCCCTTCATTGCGCTGGCGTTGGACTTGCCGAGCATCTGGATGTTCCCGAGCGGCCAGTCCCGGCCGTCGCCTGCCAGGTAGAAGTCGTTGAGCCCGAGAGTCTTCTGGTAGATCGTGTCGTTGACCTCGGCGCCGAATCCCGAGACGGCCTTGCTGATATGGAACATGTAGTTGCGCCCGACCTGGTCGGATCCGTTAGCCAGGCCGGCTGGGTGCGCGTCCGACGCCGACCGCAGCAGGATCCTCGCCGTGTTCGCCGCGCCCGCGGCGAGCACGACGATGTCGCCCGAGTAGATCTCCTCCTTGCCGTCGCCGCCGTGATCGACGACCACGCCGGTCACCGTCCGGCCGGACGGGTCCGTCTGCAGGCGCGCGACCTCGGAGTTGACCAGCAGCGTGACGTTGGGGAGATCCAGCAGCGGGCGGATCCCGATGATGTCGGCGTCCGATTTGGCGTGCACGAGGCACGGGTAGCCGTCGCAAGTCGCGCACCGGATGCAGGTGCTGGCGGGCCGGTCGGCTTCGTTCAGCAGGATGCCGCACGGCGCGTGGAACGGGTGGTAGCCGGCCTGTCCGAGCACGTCGGAAATCTGCTGGATCCGCTGCTCGTGCGTCACCGGCGGCCAGGGGTACTGCCGCGACACCGGACCCTCGGTCGGATCCTCGCCGTGCACGCCGTGCACCTGGTAGAGCCACTCGGCCTTCGTGTACCAGGGCTCGAAGTCGGCATAGCTGACCGGCCAGGCAGGCGAGATGCCGTCGATGTGCCTGATCTCGCCGAAGTCCTCCGGGCGGAGCCGGTAGAGCGCCGCGCCGTACATTTTGGTCGCACCGCCCACGAAATAGTGCACCTGCGGCTGGAACGGAGTGCCGTCGCCGTCATACCAGGTGTCGGGCGAGATGTACCTGCCGTCGACGAAGACCTGTCCGGGCTCCCAGTTGGCTGGCTCCCTGGTCAGGAACGTGCCGCGCTCCAGCAGGAGGATCCGCTTGCCGGTGCCGGCGAGAGTGCGCGCCAGCGTCCCGCCGCCGGCACCCGTGCCGACGATGATCACGTCGAAGTTGTCGCCCACCCGGGCCTCCCGCGTCAGAGAGCGATTTGCCGCTCTACACGCTGCGCTGAGCGCCGGAGCGCCACACCACCCTGGTGGGGTGATTTCGCGGGATCAGGCGAGCAGCGGGCAGGACGGCCGTCGAGGCTCATCCAGCCCTCCGCTGCGTCAGCCGTTCGGCGGCGGCGCGACTGCAGTTGCCGGAGCTTCCTCGTGTCTGGCAGCCGGTGGCGCCTCGGCTTCGGGGGCTGTCGCGTCTTGCGCAGTCAGCGGGCCGCGGCGGAGGAGGCTCCCGCAGATGATCGCGCCGCCCGCAAAGATGGCTGCAGCCCACCAGAACGCGGTGGTGTAGCCGTGGACTGCCGCGGACGCCTGGAGCGCGGACCTTGCGGCCGGGGACCCGGCCAGAGCGGGGCTGAGATGGCTGCTGACGTAGGCGGCCGCAGCGCTCGTGGCGATAGTGTTCAGCAGGGCCGTCCCGATGGAACCCCCGAGCTGCTGGCCGACGTTGAGGGTGGCCGAGGCGACGCCCGCGTCGCCCGGTGCCACGCCGAACGTCCCGGTGTTTATTGACGGCGGCATCGACATGCCGATGCCGACGCCGAAGACCAGTAGCGGCCCGAGGACGGTCGCCGCGTAACTCGTGTGGACACCGATCCCAGTCAGCCATGCCATGCCCGCGGCGGCGACGAGGAGACCGAGGCCCACCAGGGGCTTGGGCCCAATGCGCGGCATCAGCACGATGTTGGAAACCTGGGCAAACGTCATCACCATCGCGATGGCCGGCAGGAACGCAACGCCGGTGAGCACGGGGGAGTAGCCCAGAACGGTCTGGAGGTAGTAGGTCAAGAACAGGAACAAGCCGAACATCGCTGCGCCCACGATGAGGATCGTCAGGTAGGCGGCGCCGCGGTTACGGTCCAGCACGATGCGCGGCGGCAGGAGCGGATGGGCGGCACGGGTCTGCCAGGCGGCGAACACGACAAGCAGGATCGCTCCGGCGATAAGGAAGCCCCAGGTCGAGGGCGCATGCCAGTTGTGGGTTGCGGCGTTCGCGAGCCCGTAGACCAAGCAGAACATTGACCCGGAGACGGTCACGACGCCGACGATGTCCAGGTGCGGACGGGTTGTAGCGCGCTGGCGGGGCAGCATGATCACCGCGCCGATGGCCGCGAGGGCGGCGAAGAGCAGGTTTACGTAGAGGCACCAGCGCCAGTTCAGGTACTCGGTCAGCACGCCACCGAGGAGCAAGCCGATCAGCCCGCCGCCGCCGGCGATGGCCCCGTACACGCCGAACGCCCGCCCGCGCTCCTTCGGATCGCTGAACGTGGTGGTGAGCACCGACAGCGCGGTGGGCGCGAGCAATGCGCCAAACGCTCCCTGGCACGCGCGAGCCGTGATCAGCATGGTGAAGCTGACCGATGCGCCGCCCACAGCGGAGGCGATGGCGAAGCCAGCGAGCCCGGTCAGGAACGCGACCTTCCGGCCGAACAAGTCGCTGATCCGGCCGCCGAACAGCAGCAGACTGCCGAACGCGAGCGCATAGGCCGTAATCACCCATTGGCGGTCGGCATTCGAGAAATTCAGGGCGCGCTGTGCTGAGGGCAGCGCGATGTTCATCACCGTGATGTCGAGCACGATCATGAGCTGGGCAAGCCCCACGATGCCCAGCACCTGCCAGCGCCGACGACCCGTCGGCTCGGTCTGCCCGGGGGCTAGGTTGCCGGGAACGCTGGGAGCCGTCATGCTGCCACCCCGATCTGGAGGAACTATCTCCGCTTCAGTGTCGAGCCTAACAGAAGCGGAGGTGGGATCTCCAGTCCGGACTAGGATGTATTTGATGAGTTCAGGTAAGAGGTCGGCGGCGGCCGCCGATAGGGCAGCGCCCGCGGCGCGAGGAGCTGGTGCGCCCCGCCGCGCGCTACGCCGTGATGCCGAGCGCAACCGCCAGCGAATTCTGGATGCTGCGGCCGAGGTCTTCACCGACCGCGGACTCGAGGCGACGCTCGACGACGTTGCCCGGCACGCAGGCGTCGGCGTCGGCACGGTCTACCGTCACTTCCGCGACAAGGCGTCGCTCGCCGACGTGATGTTCGAGGAGCGCATCGACACGATCGTTCACATGGCCGAGGACGCGCACGACGAGCCGGACCCCTGGGCGGCGCTCGTGTCTTTCCTGGAGCAGGCATGCGAGGAGCTGACGGGTGATCGCGGCCTCCGCCAGATCCTCATGTTCGCCGCCCACGGCCACGATCGCGTCAGCTACGCCCGCGACCGGATGCGCCCTGCGGTCGCCTTCCTCGTCGAGCGGGCTCAGGCGGCCGGCCAGGTCCGCGGCGACCTTGCGGCGACCGATGTCCCGATCATCGAGGTCATGCTCGGCGCGATCGCCGAGTACGCCAGCGACGTGCGGCCGACGATCTGGCGTCGGTACCTCGCCCTCATGCTCGACGCCTTGCGCCCGTCGCGCGACACTGCCTGCCTGCTGCCCGAGCCGGCCCTGACGCCGGACGAGGTCATGAATGTTCTCAAATCCAACCCGGTCGGGCGCCGCTTGGGGCGCGAGCAGCGCGAGCAGCGCTCGAGCGCAGCTCGCGCTGGGCACTGAAGCTTGTGCAACGAGGCGGCGGATCCGCGATGATACCCTGCCGGGGTATGTTGGCGGGCTGCTGACAGCGTAAGCGCGGCAGAGGGGACTGGGCCCATGCAGGCGGCACTGCACGCCCTGTCCGTCACCGGGTCGATGACCTGGGAAATCACCTGGGCGCTCATCCTGGGCTTCGCGCTATCGGCGGTGATCCAGGCGGTGGTCCGCAGGTCGGCGGTGGTGCGGCTGCTCGGCGATGCCCGGCCGCGCACGCTCCTGATCGCCACCGGGCTCGGTGCGGCGTCATCGTCGTGCTCGTATGCCGCGGTCGCGCTGGCGCGCGCGCTGTTCCGCAGGGGCGCGGACTTCACCGCCGCGATGGCGTTCGAGATCGCCTCCACCAACCTGGTGATCGAACTCGGCGTCATCCTGGCGCTGCTGATGGGCTGGCAGTTCACGCTCGCCGAGTTCACCGGCGGGCCGGTGATGATCGTGATCGTGGCCGTGCTGTTCCGCATCTTCCTGCGCGACAGGCTGCTGCGCGAGGCTCGGATGGAGGCTGACCACGGTCGGAGGGGTTCGATGGAAGGGCACGCCGCGATGGACATGTCCATCGCGCGGCCCGGTTCACTCGCCAGGCGGCTGCTTTCGGGCGAGGGCTTCACCGCGGTCAGCCACGTGTTCGTCATGGAGTGGGCGGCGATCATCCGGGATGTGGTGGCCGGCCTGCTCATCGCGGGCGCGATCGCGGCGTGGGTACCGGATAGCTTCTGGCAGGCGTTCTTCTTCGCCGGTCACCCGCTGGCCGCGAAGCTATGGGGTCCGCTGGTCGGGCCGGTGATCGCGGTCGTCTCGTTCGTGTGCTCGATCGGGAACGTGCCGCTGGCGGTGGTGCTGTGGAAGGGCGGCATCAGCTTCGGCGGTGTGGTCGCCTTCATCTTCGCCGACCTGATCATCGCGCCGATCCTGAACATTTACCGCAAGTACTACGGGACACCGATGGCGCTGTTCGTGCTGGGCACGTTCTTCGCCGCGATGGCGGCGGCCGGGTACGTGATCGAGCTGGTGTTCGGCGGGCTCGGCCTGGTACCGGACCGGGCCACCGCGAGGATCCCGTCAGGCGGGATCTCCTGGGACTACACGACGTGGCTGAACATCATTTTCCTGGTGCTGGCCGCGGTGCTCGTCATCCGCTTCGCCCGCACCGGCGGTGGCCGCATGCTGCGGATGATGGGCGGCGCGTCCGGGTCTGCGGCCGGTGATCACCGGGGTGACCAGGGTCACGGCCACCCAGACCACGCGATCTGACTATACCCTGCGGGGGTATGGTACGTTGGTGGTCGTGAGGGGAGGCGCCATGTACGGATACACGCCCAGCAAGGACGAGTACCTGAAGCGGCTGCGCCGGATCGAGGGCCAGGTCCGCGGCCTGCAGAAGATGGTCGAGGACGACAAGTACTGCATCGACATCCTGACCCAGGTGTCGGCGGCGACCAGGGCCCTTCAGTCGGTGGCGCTCGGGCTGCTCGAGGACCACCTGGGCCACTGCGTCGCCCACGCGGCAGCCGAGGGCGGTGAGGTCGCCGACGCCAAGGTCCGCGAGGCAGCTGACGCCATCGCCCGCCTGGTGAAGTCCTGACAGCGAAGGCAGGTGGCGATGACGTCCGCGGTGTATCGCGTGACCGGGATGACCTGTGAGCACTGCGCGCACGCCGTCAGTCAGGAGCTGACGGCGCTGGACGGCGTGATCGACGTCACGGTTCAGCTCAACCCGGGCGGCGAGTCCGCCGTGACGGTCACCAGCGCCGCCCCGCTGCCAGCCGAGGCGGTGGCCGCGGCGCTGGACGAGGCCGGGGCCTACGAACTCCGATGACCGCCGTCGCCGGGGACCGTCGTTCGGTCGAGCTGTCGATCGGCGGGATGACCTGTGCGTCGTGCGCGGCCCGTGTCGAGAAGAAGCTGAACAAGGTCGACGGTGTCACCGCGACCGTCAACTTCGCTACCGAGAAGGCCTGGATCAGCATGTCCGGCGCGATCAGCAGCGACGAGCTGATCGCCGTCGTCGAGCGAGCTGGATACACGGCGGCGGTTACCGTCCCCCCGCAGGCGCCGGGCGAGGCGGTGACACCTGCGGCGGCACCGGACGAGGCGGCGGGCCTGCGGCAGCGGCTGCTGGTAACGCTGGCACTGGCGGTGCCGGTGGTCGTGCTCGCGATGGCGCCTTCACTGCAGTTCCGGAACTGGCAGTGGCTGTCGCTGGCGCTCACCGCGCCCGCTGCGGTGTGGGGAGCGTGGCCATTTCACCGGGCCGCGCTGGTCAACGGCTGTCATCGCGCCGTCACCATGGACACTCTGGTGTCAGTCGGGGTTTCTTCAGCGTTCGCGTGGTCGCTCTATGCGCTGTTCTTCACCCGCGCTGGCGATCCTGGCATGCGGATGCCGGTCGCCCTGCTGGCTGAGCGCACCGGCGGTTCCGCCACGTACCTGGACGTGGCGGCCGGGGTGACCGTGCTGGTCCTGCTCGGCCGTTACCTCGAGGCCGTCGCCAAGCGGCGCTCCGGAGCTGCCTTGCGGGCGCTGGCCGTTCTCGGCGCCAGGGATGCCGTGGTGCTGAGGGATGGCCGCGAGGTGAGGCTCCCGGTCGATCAGCTAGCCGTCGGGGACCTGTTCGTTGCCCGGCCGGGGGAGAAGATCGCCACGGATGGCGTCGTGGACTCGGGTAACTCGGCAGTGGACACGTCCCTGCTGACCGGCGAGCCGGTGCCGGCCGAGGTCAGCGCGGGGGATCGGGTGGCCGGCGGCAGCATGAACCTGAGCGGACGGCTGGTCGTCCGCGTGACGCGGGTGGGCGCCGACACCCAGCTGGCCCGGATCACCCGCCTGGTCGAGCAGGCACAGAGCGGCAAGGCGCCGGTACAGCGACTCGCCGACCGGGTCGCCGCGATTTTCGTCCCGGTCGTCATCGGCGTCGCCGTCGCAACCCTCGTGGCGTGGCTCGCGACCGGTCACGGACCCGGCCCTGCATTCACCGCTGCGATGGCGGTGCTGATCATCGCCTGTCCGTGCGCAATGGGCCTGGCCGCGCCCACCGCGATCCTGGTGGGCACCGGCCGCGGCGCCCAGCTCGGCATCCTGATCAGGGGTCCCGAGGTCCTCGAATCCACCCGGGCCATCGACACGATCGTGCTGGACAAGACGGGCACCGTCACCACCGGGGTGATGTCGCTGGCCGGTGTCGCTGCCGCGCCTGGCGAGGATCCCGAGGAAATCCTTCGCCTCGCCGGGGCCGCCGAGGTTGGCTCCGGGCACCCGATCGCCGCCGCGATCGCCGCCGGTGCGCGGCGCCGGCTCGCTCCGGAGCTGCCCACCGCTGATCAGTTCGCCAGTCGGCACGGCCTCGGCGTGACCGCGCTCGTTGCTGGTCACTCGGTTGCTGTCGGCCGGGCAGGCTGGCTGACCGACGAGTGGGCCCTGCCCGTCCCGGCAGTGCTGGCGGACCGGGCGGCCGACGCCGAGTCGTCGGGCCAGACCGCGGTGCTCGTGGCCTGGGACGGCCACGTGCGGGGCATGCTCGCCGTCGCCGACATGATCAAGCCCACCTCGGCCGAGGCGATCGCGCGGCTGCGCGGCCTGGGCCTGCGACCGGTCCTGCTCACGGGCGACAACGAGCGTGCCGCTCGCGCCAGTGCCCGCCAGGCCGGCATCGACGACGTGATCGCCGGCGTGCTGCCGGAGGGCAAAACCGTCGTGATCAAGGAGCTGCAGGCCGCCGGCCGGGTGGTGGCGATGGCCGGGGACGGCGTCAATGACGCGGCCGCGCTCGCCCAGGCAGACCTCGGCCTGGCCATGGGCACGGGCACGGACGCCGCGATCGAGTCCGCCGACGTGACCCTGGTACGCGGCGACCTGCGCGCCATTCCCGAGGCGATCCTGCTGTCGCGGCGTACCCTGTGCGCGATCAAGGGCAATCTGTTCTGGGCCTTCGCCTACAACACCGTCGCCGTCCCGCTCGCGGCGATGGGGCTGCTCAGCCCGCTGATAGCCGGGGCGGCCATGGCCTTCAGCTCCCTGTTCGTGGTGAGCAACAGCCTCCGGCTGCGGCGTTTTCAGCCGTAGCTGCAGTCACCGGCGGATGCTACGGTTGCCCATGCTTCCAGGCTTCCTCCAGCCGGTGGCGGGCCCGCTCGAGCACTACGGTTACTGGGCCATCGCCTTGCTGCTGCTGCTGGAGAACATCGGCGTCCCCGTGGTGCCGGGCGAGTTTGCGCTCATCGCCGGGGCCATCTTCGCTGGCACGGGGCGGGCTGGCCTGAACGTCGAGGTCGTCGGCGTGATCGCGGTGATCTGCTGCTTTGCCGGCGCGGAGATCGGCTACGCCATCGGCCGGTTCGGCGGCCGCGCCCTGGTCCTGCGGTACGGGCGGTATGTGTTCCTCCGGGAGCATCATCTGGACCGCGCCGAAGCAGCCGTCACGAAGTACGGCGGCGTCCTGGTGGTGATCGCCCGGTTCATCGTCGGGCTGCGGGAGTTCAACGGAATCATTGCCGGCGTCACCGGCATGCAAGGGCGCCGCTTTGCGGCCTACAACGGCTTCGGCGCTGTGATCTGGGTCACCGTATGGGTGAGCGCCGGGTACCTGGCGGGGGATCACATCAACGCCATCTACCGGGATGCGACGCGGTACTCGGCCTACGTGCTGGCGGCCGTCGTCGTGGTACTCGCGGCGTACATCGGCCGACGGGTGCGTAGCCGCCGCGGGCGCCCCAGTCCTGCCGCGGCGAAGTCCGACTCCGGCGTCACGCTGAAGCGTGACGGAGGCGGCACCAGTTCGCAGCGGTGACCCCGTGCGAGTCCTGCCCTGATCAGCAGAATCGGCCGGTGATCGACTGGCGCATGCTGTGGTGAGATGTGTCTGTGGCTGCCGCTGGGGGCGGGATGGTGCGCCTGGGCGAATGGCGCCGGGTGAGCCAGTTCGCTGCGTCCGCTCGGACCTCACCGGCCGTGCTTGCGCTGCAGGGCGAGGCAGGCGCGGGCAAGTCGGTGTTGTGGCGTGGCGGGGTCGCGGCCGCTCATGAAACTGGGCACCGCGTCCTGCGCACCGAGCCGTCGGCCGGCGAAGCCGACATGTCCTTCGCCGGTCTGGCGGATCTGCTCACCGGGGTGCTCCCGGAGGTGGCCGGCGACATACCGGCACCACAGCTGGCAGCCCTGGAAGTGGCGCTGCTGCTCAGAGCCTCCGGGCCGCAGCCGCCGACCGCGCACGCCGTAGGGCTCGCGACGCTGGCGGCCCTGCGTGCCTGCGCGGCGACAGGACCGGTGCTCGTTGCCATCGATGACGCGCAGTGGCTCGATGATGCCAGCATCGAGGCACTGACCTTCGCGTTCCGGCGGATCACCGACCATGCGATTGCGCTGCTGATGACCGCCAGGAACGCGGCATCGGCCGACCCGATCACGGCCGGCCAGCCCGCCCCTCCGCGCACCTGGCGAAGCCTGCTCACGGCGTTTCCCACCGCGGAGGTCGTCGACCTCGCGCCGCTGGACATGTGGCAGATACAACGCCTGCTGCCGGACTCCGTCACGGCTGCGCAGGCTGACCTGGTGACTCAGCAGTCTCGAGGCAACCCGTTCTGGGCCAGGGAGATCATGGCCAGCCTCCAGGCTGGGGCGACGACGGTGCCCCCGCTGGCGCTCAGCCTGACCGAGCGACTAGCCCGTATGCTCAGTGCTCCGGCGACGGAAGCGCTCACGCTGGTCGCGGCAGCAGGCCGGATCAGGCTGCCCGACGCCCTGGCGATGCTGGGGCACCTCGACGACCCGGCCGCTGCCGTCGATGGCGCGGTGCTGGCCGGCGTCCTGGTGGATACGGCGGACCGGCTTGTCGTGTCCCATCCGCTGATCGCGGCGGCCGCGGTCGATGCGCTGCCGCCGGCCCGCCGAAGCCAGTTGTATCGTCGGCTCGCCGATGCGTCGGGCGACCCCGAGCGTCGCGGGCATTTCGCCGCGCTGGCGGCCGGTGCCGGGCCGGATCCCCTGGTGGCTCACGCTCTCGACGCGGCCGCGGACGCCGCGCACGCAAGGGCAGGGAACGCGGCCGCGGCCCAGTTCGCTGTCCTGGCCGTCACCTTCACCGCGGAGCAGGACAGCGCGCTGCTGATGCGCCGGCGAATCAAGGCGGGGAGTCTCCTGTTCCTGGCCGGCGAAATCCGGGCGTCGCTCGGTCAGCTAGAGGCGCTCGACATCGACGGGCTCATCACCCCAGAGCTCGAGCAGGCCCTGCCGATGCTGCTCGACATGTCCGACCTGGTGCACGGCTCGGCAGCGGCGACCGCGATCATCGCGCGCGCGTTCGGCTGCGTCGGCGAGGAGCCGCGCAGGCGTGCGCTCGTGCTCGCGCTGGCCTCCGACTACGCGTACGGCATCCGCGGCAGCCGGCGTGCTGCGGCGGTCGAGGCGATCAGCTGCGCCGACGCGGCGGGAGCGGACGCCGCGCCGTCCCTGCATCGCGCGCTGATCAACCTGGTGGTAGCGAAGGTGTACGCCGGCGAAGGGCTCGACACAGCCCTGCTCGAGCGCGCCGAGTTGCTAGAAGCCGGCCTTCCGGCCATTCAGCTACACGACACCGCGGACCTGCATCGCGGCATCTGGTCGGCGTTCGTCAACGACCTGGATGCGGCCCGGCAGGCGCTCGGGCGGTGCATCGACCGCGCGAGGGCCGCCGGTGACGACTACCCGCTATCGACCTTCCTGTCGTATCTGGCGACAGTGCAGCAACGGGCTGGCGATTTCAGCGCGGCCGCGACGACGCTCGAGGCTGAGCGCGAGGTCGCGCAGTGGCATGACTGGCCGCTGTCGGCGTGGCACCTGAAGCCCCGGTGCGATCAGCTGGTCGGGGCCGGCCGCCTGGACGAGGCAGTCAGGCTGGTCGATGCGCATCTGCCTGACGGCGAGTCGGGGCGAGTGTTCGCGAGATTTGTGGCGGCGTGCGTGCGCGGCAGGGTCAGCGTCTGGCGCGGCGATAGCGACGCGGCCGTGCACCACCTTCAGCAGGCTGCACTGCACGCGGACCAGCTCGAGTGGCGCGATCCTGGCCTGCGCGACAGGATCGACGCGGACCTGGCGGAAGCGTATGTCACGCTCGGGCGACTCGACGAAGCCAGGAAGATCGCGTCCTGGCTACGTGAGCTGGGCAGCCGGCAGAGCCGTCCGGCCCTCGCCGGCGACGCGGCGCGGATCGACGCCCTGGCGCTCGCTCAGCAGGGTGAGCTCGATGCCGCGGCGGAGCTGGCCCGCATCGCGGTGGCAGCACATGATGCCTCCCCCCTTCGCGCAGAGCTCGCCCGTAGTCTGCTCGTGCTCGGCCGGATCGAACGACGGCGCAGGGCCAGGAGAGAGTCACGCACCGCGCTCCGTCGCGCGCTCGAGCTGGCCACGGAGTGCGGCCATCGGCCGCTGGCCGCGCTGATCGAAATCGAGCTGCCGCGCGTCGTGGCTGCCCGGTCGGTCCACGAGCTGACTGCGACGGAGCAGCGAGTCGCGAGCCTGATCGGCGGCGGGGCCACCAACCGCGAGGTAGCGGCGGCACTGTTCGTGAGCGTCCGAACGGTCGAGACACATGTCGCCGCGATCTATCGCAAGCTGGGCGTGCGTAGCCGGACAGAGCTGCTCCGGCATCTTTCCGGCGCCTCCGTGCGATAACGGACGCCGGTCTCCGTAGTTGCACGGATACCCGGCCACAGCCTGCAAGTAGGCGGCCCCAAAACTCCGTGTGCGGCGCGGATTCGCCCACCGCTCGCCGCCCGTAGCGTCGGGGAGTAGGCGTGGCAAATCACGCCATCAGTCGCCTGTGCGGATGTCCGCCGGGTGACCGCGCAGGGCACCGGGGACGGCGCGGCTGCGCGTCCGATCCTGCCCGCGACCCGCTGACCGAGTCGCGATCTACCGAGTTCCTAGGGGGAGCACAGTCCAATGAGCGCTGCATCAACCACCACGGTGGCCGGGTACCTGATCAGCCGCCTGGCCGAGGCCGGGGTGGTCTCGGTCTTCGGCGTGCCGGGCGACTACAACCTGGGCCTGCTCGACGCCGTCGCAGACCGGCCAGGTATGAACTGGGTCGGCATGGCTTCCGAGCAGGGTGCCGGATATGCCGCCGACAGCTACGCCCGGCAGCGCGGTCTCGGCGCGCTGATCACCACCTTCGGCGTCGGCGAGTTGTCGGCGGCAAACGCCGTGGCGGGCGCGTACGCGGAGTCCGTGCCGGTGGTCCACATCGTCGGCACGCCGGCCCTGTCGGCGCGCCGCGACGGGCTGGTGCTGCATCACAACCTGCCTGGCCATAGCTACCGGCATTTCGCCACGATGGCGGCTGAGATCACCGTCGCGCAGGCCGACCTGAGGCCGGACAGTGCCGCAGCCGAGATCGACCGGGTCATCGCGACAGCCGTGCGGGAGTCCAGGCCCGTGTACCTGACGATCCCGGCGGACGTCGCCGTCGCGCCCGTCGCGGCGCCCGCCGCGCCACTGCCCGCAGCGGGCCGAGCAGGCACGCTCGACCCGGCCATCCAGCGCGCCTTCGCCAGTCGCGCGGCCAGCCTGCTTGACCAGGCAGATACAGCCGCGGTGCTGGTCGGTCATCTGCCATCTCGCTATCAGCTGACGAGCAACGTCACCGCGATGGCCCGGGCGGCCGGCCTTCCGGTGGCCGTGCTGTCCATGGCAAAGGGTGACGTCGCCGAGTCAGACCCGCTGTTCGCCGGACTGTATGCGGGAGCCGCGTCCGCCAAGCGCACCAGGCTCGCGGTCGAGGATTCCGACGTGCTGATCACCGTCGGCGTCACCCTGGCCGACAGCCTGACCTTCGGAGGCACGCACCAGCTACCGGTTGCCGGGCGCATCGACCTGGCCGCTGACCACGCCAGCATTGGCACGGTCAGCTACCCGGGCATCGGCCTTGCCGACGCAATCAGCACGCTGACCAGGCTTCTGGAGGCCGGGCACGTGCATGCCCGGCCGGGGATCGAGGAGGAGGCCGGTGCGCACGGCGGCACCAGCGGTGACGATGCATGCACCGACGGGCAGCTGACCCAGCGGCACCTATGGGCCAGCGTGCAGGACTTCCTGCAAGCCGGTGATCTGATCATCGCCGACCAGGGCACGGCGTTCTACGGCGCCGCGAGCCTCACGCTGCCCGACGGCGCCCGGCTTATCGGCCAACCGTTGTGGGCCTCGATCGGCTGGGCACTGCCCGCCGCCCTTGGCGCCGCGCTCGGTGCACCAGACCGGCGGGTAATTCTCATCACCGGCGACGGCGCCATGCAGCAGACCGCCGCCGAGCTCGGCACGCTTCTCGCCTGCGGGATAGCGCCGGTGATCATCGTCCTCAACAACGACGGGTACACCATCGAGCGGGCCCTCCACAACGCGTCCGCCGCGTATCACCGCATACCGCAGTGGGACTGGGCGGCGCTGCCGGCGGCGCTGACGGCGACGTCTTCAGCCCTGACAATCCGCGCTACCACCCCGCACAGGCTGGACAAGGCACTGCGGATGGCCGACCGCAACGCGGGCCGCCTTGTCTTCATCGAGGCGGTCCTGGCGCAAGACGACGCGCCGTCGCTGCTGCTCGACCTCGTCCGGCTGCTCGGCGCCCGCGACGGCGACGCCCACGACGACTGAGAACCCGGCTCCACCCGTTCCGTTCAGAAAGAGGTACTCCCATGCGTGCCGCCACGGCTATCCGCGGCGACGTCGCTCAGCCCACGTCCCTGACGGGCCGGGCCGCGGCGCTCCCGTTCCATCCGCTTCTCAGCCCGCCCCGGCTGCGGACCTCCGGTGGCCACGACCTGGAAGAACGCCGGGCGAGTTGGCTTGAGCTGTTCTTCGACCTGGTTTTTGCCGGGGCCGTCGGCCAGCTGGCCGGCGCGTTTCAGGATCATCCTGGCCTCGGAAACCTCCTGCGGTTCGTCCTGCTGTTCACGCCGATCTGGTGGCTGTGGGTGCAGCTGACGTTCTATGCAGACCGGCACGAGTCGGAGGACTCGGCCCACCGGGCAGCCTTCCTGACGGCGATGCTGCTCTGCGTCGGCCTGGCTGCCAGTGCACCGCGCGCCCTCGCAGGCAACACCACCGGATTCGTCGTCTTCCTGGTCGCGCTGCGCGGACTGCAGCTGGTGCTGTATGCGCGCGCCCGGCGCCACATCCCTGAGACCAGAGCGCTGTACGCGCGCTACCTGATCTTCTTCGGGGCGGGCGGCGCGCTGTGGCTCAGCTCGCTGGCCGTAGCCGGCCCGGAGGCTCCGGCCCGCTACGCGTTCTGGGCCGCCGGGATGCTGTGCGACGCGATCGGGGCGCTGGCGATGGTGTCGCCGCGCAGCCGGGTGCCGCTCAACACCTGGCATCTGGCCGACAGGTTCCGGATCTTCGTGCTGATCGTGCTCGGCGAATCGGTGGCCCGGCTCATCAGCGCCGCGACCGCGCGGCCGTGGAGCGTGCAGCTCGCTGTCGTCCTCTGCGCCGCCCTGTTCACGCTGGCGGCGCTGTGGTGGAGCTGGGTGACGGCAGCAGATCGCAAGGCGCTGGACGGGCCGCGGGCGATAGCCGGGTTCACTGCTCTCAATCTGCCGATCGTGGCCGGGATCGCGGCCGGCAGCGCTGGCCTGCACATCGCGATTCTCGCGGCCGACGGCGCGTCGACGATCGGGATCGGCCCGAGAGCTGCGCTGTATGGCGGGGTGAGCCTGACACTGCTGGCCAGTGCCTGGCTGCCGTCGCGGACACTCACTCGCGCCGCGAGGGCCACGCGAGTCGCGACGGCCATGGCGGCACTCGGCCTGGTGTTTATGGGCGCCATCGTGCTGCCGGTCTACCTGGTGCCAGCGCTCACACTCGTGCTGCTCATCGGGCTGAGTGCAGAATCGCACCCGCGCTGCATGACCGCGGCGCGGACCGCAATCAGCTCCTTGGTGTCGGCTATCAGAGGCGCTATCACGACGGCGGTTTGGTGAGCCGTTGACCTTTTTGAACGCCGAGTGATAACGTCGCGTGCTAATTTCACACTCATTGGGGGGATCTCATGGCGCTGCGTGACGGAATGCTCAGTTCTTCGGCGCAATATCTGCAGCCCGGGGAGACGGTCGAGGCAGTGTTTGGCGCGCAAACGGCCAGCCAGTGGCTGTACCCGCTGACCGGCTTCATTGGTTTCCTCATCATCAATCGCTACCGGATCGTCGTGGTGACTCAGCAGCGCATCCTGGTCCTCGACGCCGGCACGATGGGAATGAAGAAGGCGCGCGGCTTTGTCACCGAGCTTCCCCGCTCATCCCATCTCGGGCCGGCTAAGGGACTCTGGCACGTGATTCCCGCCAACGGCGAGAAGTTGCGAGTGCACCGCCGGTTCTTCAAGGACATCGAGACGGCCGATGCTTCAATTCCGGCGGCAATGGCCTGACGCTGACCGGGCTATCTCGCCAGCGGGGCGAGCAGGCCGGCCGCGTTGCTGAAGATCGAGAAGTGCCCGTCGCCAGGGTGGATCTGAAGCTGCGCGCCGGGGATCGCCCTGGCATACCGGCGGGCGTGATCGGGAGGGACCGTGGTGTCGGCATCGCCCTGGTGGACCCAGGTGGGCGTGGTGATGGCGCCGAGTTCGAAGCCCCACGGCCGGGTGAGCACCCTCAGGTCCTGAGCGACTCCCCAGCTGCCACCGCGGAACGCCTCGAGGTAGCTGGCGAGGAACGCCTCGCGGGTGTCAGGCTCGCGGAGCGCGCGGATGTCGGCGCCGGGCTGCGTCGTTGCGGCCAGGCGCAGGAAGAGCCGCGGGCGGCGTCGTGCGAGCGCAGCGAGCCGGTCCATGGACCACCCGCCGAATGCCGGCAGGCGAGTAGCGAGCATGAGGGACAGCCGCTCGGTCGTCGCCATCCCGCTGGTGGGCCACTCGGGCATGCCGAGTGGCGCGACGAGCATGAGGGTGCGGACCCGGCCCGGCAGCCGGGCGGCGCACGCTGCGCCGAACGGGCCGCCACCGGAGACGCCGAGGACTGCCACGGAGTCGATCTGCAGCCCGTCCAGCAGGTCCGCGGCATCCCCGGCCCAGTCCGCCAGCTGGCTCAGGCGGTGCCGGTCGGTGCCGCCGATGCCGGGCCGGTCGGGGGTGATGATGCACAGCCCGAGCTCCTGCGCTGCCTGCCGCAGCGGCTGGGCCGCCAGCCGCGAGTCAGCCAGCCCGTGGCAGTGCAGCACTGGCTTTGCGTCGAGGTCGCCGACAATCTCCAGCGTGGTGACGCGGCCGTCGCTGTGGCGCAGTTCCATCCGTCAATGATCGCGCAGTCCCCGGCGGCGGTTGCACAGCCAGCCGCCGTCGGTGGCCGGGCCCGGTGGCCCGCGCCAGCCTCGTGCTGACATGTGCGCAGTCTGTCACGCTAGGGACCGGACAGCTCTCTCTCGGCTCGGCGGGAGAGGCGGCAAGGTGAGGGCGCATGAGGGTCGTCGTCGGCAGGGTCACCGACTTCGGGACCGGGGACCGCAAGATCGTTGAGGTGAACGGCAAGTCGGTCGGCGTCTTCCGGATCGGCGACGAGTTCTATGCGCTCCGCAACCGGTGCCCGCACCAGTTCGGCCCGCTGTGCCTCGGCACCCTCGCTCCGCGCGCGATAGCGGATGCGCCCGGCGACGTCACGGTCGGCTCCGGCCCGCCGCTCCTGGCGTGCCCCTGGCACGGCTGGGAGTACGACATCGCCACCGGGCAGTCGTTCATGGGACCCGGACGCGGCAACCGCGCGGCCCGCTCCTACGACGTCACGGTCCTGCCGGGCAGCGACCTCGTCCGGGCCGAGGAGGGGGAGAGCCGGCCCGATGGGCGGGTGCCCGGCCCGTACGTCGCCGAGACCGTGCCTGTGTCGGTCGAGGAGGACTACGTCGTCGTCGACGCCTGAGCAGCTCGTGTGACATAGGCACGGGTCCCTGACCTCTCTACAATTCTGGGAAAGCGCCGGCCAGTGTCCCGGTGCTGTGGAGTGAGAACCGAGGCGCTCGCATGACGGTCACCGCTGTACCCGACACTGCCCTCGGCGATGACGAGAGCCCGCCTCGGGCCCAGCCGCTCCTGCTTGACGTCGACGTCCACCCGCTGTTCCTGGCGCGGGATATCCTGCCGCGACTGCCCGAGCCGTGGCGGACGCGGTTCGAGGACGAGCACTCCGGGGGCGCGGCGCGCGTGATGCGCGACTACCCCCGGTGGCGCAACGGCGGATTCCGCCTCGACGCCGCGGCACCCGGCGGCCCGCCGGGCAGCGACATCGACGTGCTGCGCGCCCAGCTCCTCGACGAGTACGGAACCGGCATCGCGATCCTCATCCCGCTCACGTTCGTGCTGGAGGGCCCGGCCGCCTACAAGGCGGCGCTGTGCCGAGCCATCAATGACTGGGTGGCGGAGGAGTGGCTCGATCGCGACCCGCGGCTTCGGGCGAGCCTCAACGTGCCCTTCGACTCGCCGCACCTCGCTGTCGCCGAGATCGAGCGGTTCGCCAGCGATCCGCGCTTCGTTCAGGTGATGGTGCGCGGCGACGCCCAGAGCGAGTGGGGTGACCAGAAGTACTGGCCGATCTACGAGGCAGCGCAGGCGGCGGACTTCGTCGCGATGTGCCACGTCGGCGGTGACCCCGGCAACCGCTACCGAGGGAGCGGGGCACCCTCGTACTACCTCGAGCAGCACGTCTGGCTGCACATGCCGGTCGAGCGGCTCGCGATGAGCCTGATCTGCGAGGGCGTCTTCGACGAGTTCCCCCGTCTTCAGGTCGCGCTTGTCGAGGCGTGTCTGTCCTGGTCAGGGCCGCTGCAATGGGCTATGGACGCTGCCTACGAGGTGGCCGGCAACAACGCTCCGCAGCTGAGCAAGCTCCCGTCGGAGTACTTCCGCGAGCACTTCTGGCTGAGCACGCAGCCGATCGAGGAGCCGGACAATCCGCGGCACCTCGTCCAGTCGATCGAGTTCGCCCAGATGACGGACCGGGTGATGTTCTCGTCCGACTACCCGCACTGGGATTTCGACTCGCCCCTGGCGGCGCTGCCGGCCGCGATGCCGCGCGAGATGCGCAGGAAGATCATGGGCGAGAACGCGGCGTGTCTCTACGCGAAGCGGCTGGACCGCGGCTAAGCGTCAGGAGGCCGCGGGGACACCGATCCCGAAGAAGGCGGCGGCGTTGTCCCGCAGGACCGCTGCCCGGCCGGACTCGCCAAGGACGGCAAGCAGGCTGCCGAGCGCGTCGTTCCCGTGATCATGCGGGTAGTCACTGGAGTAGACGAGCAGGTGCGCGGCGTCGAGCATCTCGGCCAGCTGGGTGACCTCGCTCATCGGCGTGCGGCCGGGAATGAGAGTCGGGCTCGTCGTCGCCCGGAGGTGCCTGCGCACGTAGACGGACGGCTTGTCACGCACCCACGGGGTCTCGCGCCACAGCGCCTTCCAGTCCTTGTCGAACCGCCACAGCAGCGAGGGCAGCCACGCGAAGCCGAGCTCGGAAAGGCAGACGCGCAGGTCGGGGAGCCGGTCGAAAACCCCCTCGGCGACGAGGCTGAGGACCTGGTTCGGCGCGACGATCTGGGAGTTGTACAGGTAGTCCTCGTAGTAGGTCGCTGCGGCTCCCGTTGCGGTCGGCGCCATGCCCCAGCCGCCCCACGCGTGCAGGGTAATCGGCAGCTGGTTGCGGCTCGCCGCCTCGTGGATGGCGCGGTAGCGGACGTTCCCCCAGGGCGTCTCGCTGCGCACCGGCAGCAGCACCTGCACGAAGCGGCGGTCTTCGCCGAGACGGTCGATCTCCTCGGCTGCCGCGTCCGGGTGGAAGCTGGGCACCACGATGCTGCCACGCAGGCGCTCGTCCCGGTCCAGGAACTCCGCGCGCATCCAGGTGTTGATGGCCGTCGTCGTCGCGGCCTCGAAGTAGGGGTTACGGCTGCCCTGGAAGGTCGCGACGCACGTCAGGATCGCCGCGACCGGCTGGTACGGATCGAGCAGCTGAGCACGCAGCTCATCGTAGGTGTGCGGCGGGAAGCTGCCCGTCGCGCGGGCCTCGGGACGTGCCGACATCGGCTCGCTCTCGGGATAGAGCCGGTGGCCGACACCCAGGCGGCCGCCGCGGATGAACTCGTGCCAGTAGGGCGCGATGTATCCGAGCAGCGCGTCCATCGACGGCGGCTCGACGTGGACGTCGCAGTCGATCGCGCCGGACTCGATGGCGCTCAACTCAGCGAACCTCGCGGAGGCTGCCGGTTTCCACGTCGAAGACGAAGCCGCGGACCTCGCGGGTATGGGTCAGGAAGGGGCACGCCTGCACCCGGGCGATCGACGCTCTCACGTCCCGATCCAGGTCGGTGAAGGCCAGCGAGGCCCAGCGTGGCTTGTGACCGGTCTCGGCCTCGAGCCTGGCCTTGAACTCTCTGTTCGTGAACGTCTGCATGCCGCACTGCGAGTGATGGATGAGGATGATCTCAGTCGTGCCCAGCTCATGCTGGCTGATGGTCAGCGACCGCAGCATGTCCTCGGTCACCTCGCCGCCCGCGTTGCGCAGCACATGGGCCTGGCCGGGCGAGAGACCCAGCAGGCCGTATACGTCCATCCGTGCGTCCATGCACGCCACGACGGCCACGCCCAGCGATGGCCGGCCAGGCACCGGGCCACCAAATGCCTCGGCGTAGCGCTCGTTGTTCGCCAGCAGCACATCAGTTGCCGACATGGGACATCCCTTCACCGGTCCGGTACTGGGAGGCTAACGGGCGTGGCTGGGCCAATGTGGCCCATCTAGGGGCCGCGCGGGTCCCACCACGCCCACGTTGCCCGTTCTGGGGTTTCCTTTCGGGCGGCCGGCACAGCAGCATGGTGGGAGCGCGAGTCACCGGGAACGGACAGAAGGGCAGGGGATGGCGAAGCGGAAGGTCGCCATAAGGGTGCCGAAGCGGGCGCTGGATGGGACCGCTGAGCACGACTGGTCGTACGAGCTCGAGGCGCTCGAGCCGATCGCCGACATCGTCGAGGTCGAGGCCAGCACGCCCGGCGAGTTCATCGACGGTGTCCGCGATGCGGACGCCATCATGACCTCGTGGGGCATGCGCATCGACGCCGAGATCATCGGAGCGCTGGACAAGTGCGTCGTGATCGGCGTCGGCAGCGTCGGCGTGGACATGGTCGACGTGCCGGCGGCCACTGCTGCTGGCATCGTCGTGACCAACGTTCCGGACGTGTTCATCGACGAGGTCGCCGATCACGCCATGATGCTGCTGCTCGATGCAGCGAGGATGACGTCGTGCATGTCGCGCCTTGCGGCGGATGGCCGGTGGTTTGAGGGCAGGCCGCTGCTGTCGGCACGACCCCGGCTCTTCGGGCAGACGCTGGGGCTGTACGGGTTCGGGAACGTGGCCCGCTGCACTGCCCGGCGCGCCCGGCCGTTCGGCCTGCATCTGCTCGCCCACGATCCCTATGTCAGCGAGCTGGAGATCACGGGCGCCGGGGTCGAGCCGGTGGGCTTTGGTGAGCTGCTCGAGCGCAGTGACTTCGTCTCCATCCACACGCCGCATAATGCCGAGACTGAGCGAGTGTTCGGCGCCAGAGCCCTGAGCCGGATGAAACCGACTGCGATCCTCATCAACACCGCGCGCGGCACCATCGTCGATGAGCCGGCCCTCATCGCGGCGCTGCGGGAGGGCACCATCGCGGGTGCCGGCCTTGACGTGCTCGAGCGGGAGCCGCCGGAGGCTGACAACCCGCTCCTGACGATGCCCAATGTCGTCGTGACGCCGCACGTGGCCTCGGCCACCACCCGGATGCGTCCCGAGACGAGGCGCCGCGTGGGCCGCGAGGTGGCCCTGGTCCTGCGCGGCAGCTGGCCGCTGAGCTGTGTCAACCCGTCCGTACTGCCGCGAGCCAACCTGGAGCGCTGGCAGCCCTATCCGATGAACAGGGGACCGAACCGTTGAATGTTGCTGGCGCTATCGCGCGTGCCATGAAGGCCGAGGGAGTCGACATCCTGTTCGCCTACCCGGTGAACCCGCTGATCGAGGCGGCGGCCGCCGAGGATATCCGGACGATCATCGTGCGCCAGGAGCGAACGGGCCTGCACATGGCCGACGCCTACTCGCGGGTGACTTCTGGCGACAAGATCGGGGTGTTCTGCATGCAGCACGGTCCCGGTGCGGAGAACGCGTTCGGCGGGGTGGCCCAGGCATTCTCCGAATCGGTGCCGATCCTGGTCGTGCCCGGCGGGTACCCGCGGCACCTGGCTACCTACTACCCGAACTTCAACTCGGCGCTCAACATGCGCAACATCACCAAGTGGGCCGAGCCGGTCACCAGCGCGCGGGCCGTTCCGGCTCTGCTGCGCCGTGCCTTCGCCCAGCTTAGGAACGGGCGGGGCGGTCCGGTACTCATCGAGGTTCCGGCTGACCTGTGGAGCGAGGAGATTCCTGACGGCGGGTCCCATGCGCCCAGCCTGGTCGCGAAGAGTGGTCCCGACCCCGCGGACGTCGCCACGGCTGCGAAGGTGCTGGCGAGTGCCGCGCGCCCGGTCATCTACGCGGGCCAGGGAGTGCACTGGGCGAAGGCGTGGCCGGAGCTGCTGGCACTGGCCGAGACCTGGAATATCCCGGTGACGACGTCCATCGAGGGCAAGAGCGCGTTCCCGGAGAACCACCCGTTGTCTCTCGGCAGCGGCGGCAGGGCCAATCCGCGCCCGGTCAAGCGGTTCCTGGCTGACGCCGACGTGATCCTGGGCGTCGGCTGCAGCTTTGCGCTCACAGGTTTCGGCGTCAGCATGCCCGCAGGGAAGACCATCATCCACGCCACGCTCGACCCGAGCGACGTGAACAAGGACGTCGCCGTGCAGCATGCGCTCGTGGGCGACGCGAAGCTGACGCTGACAGCGCTGGCTGAGGCGATGGCCGGGATGGACCGGTCGGCCGCGGACACCAGGCAGGACGTGCCGCTCAGGATCGCCGAGCTGCGGGACGCCTGGCTGGCCGAGTGGGCGCCGAAGCTGACCAGTGAGGCTGCTCCCATCAGCCCGTACCGGGTGATCGCCGAGCTGAACGCCGTGGTGGACAAGGACCGGACGATCATCACCCACGACGCCGGGAGCCCGCGGGACCAGATGACGCCGTTCTGGGAGGCCACGGCCCCGCTGAGCTACCTCGGCTGGGGAAAGACGACCCAGCTGGGCTACGGGCTCGGCCTGGCGATGGGTGCCAAGCTGGCCAGGCCCGACCACTTGTGCATCAACGTCTGGGGAGACGCGGCCATCGGGTTTACCGGGATGGACCTGGAGACGGCGTCGCGTGAGCGGATCGCCATCCTGTCGATCCTGTTCAACAACTCCTCGATGGCCATCGAGATCCCGGTGATGCCCGTCTCGCAGGCCAAGTACGGCGCAACGGACATCACCGGCAACTACGCGGACCTCGCGACTTCTCTCGGCTGCTATGGCGAGCGGATCGCCGACCCGGGCGAAATCGTCGCCGCCCTCAAACGAGGGATCGCAGCCACCGAGGAAGGCCGGCCAGCGCTGCTGGAGTTCCTGACCGAGAAGGAGACCACGATCTCGAACGAATAGCTGTCAGTCGCGGAGTCAGCCGCGCTCCCTAGCTGAACCTCCGCATCAGTCCGGCTTATGGTAGGCGCAGGCCAGCACCTGCCCGGGAGGACCGTTGACTGACGCCTGCGCGCAGCACGTCCTGAGCTTCGGGAAGCCGCCGATGGGAACGGTGCGCGGGGGAGTGTTGCTGGCCGCCAGGTGGGGCGCTCTTCCCGTCGGCCTGGCGCTGTGCTGCGTCGCGGGGTCAGTCTGGCGCAGCCGCGGCCGGGCGCTCCGAGGCGTCACCTTCCGGGTTGGCGGCGGTGAACCCGAACTGGTCCAGCTCGACTTCCCGGTCAGGACCCGGATGCGTCCCATGAGCGAGCTGGAGGTGGTCGAGGTCCACGCCATGACAGAGTGGGTGGACATGTACGACACGGATACGCGCAACCGGGACACCCCGCCGTGGCTGCGCCTGCGCTTCGGCGCGCCGTCCCGTCGGCAGGCGGACTGGTATTGCCTGACGCCGATCCTCCTTGCGGGCGCGCCGGCATCCGAGTTGCTGTCAGGCCTGCTGGCCGGCACACAGGTGACCATCGTGGATGTACGGCGCAGGGACCGCGCGCGTGCAGGCCTATCGGCAGATCGCGTCCGATAAGTCCCCGGTCCCAGAATTCATTGGTGAAAAGCTCAGCGGGAACCGGCTGCCATGACACTGGCTGCCGTAGCTGTGGTAGTCAGGTGTAGTGCGGGCCCGGCCGGGCTCAGACAGTCACCTCTGGTGAGAGGGCGGCGCCGATGAAACTGCCGGAAGTTGCGTACGAGGCGCCCGCCGCTGTTGCCGAGGCCATCGACTTGCTGGCTGAGCACCAGGACGAGGCCAGTGTGCTCGCCGGTGGCCAGAGCCTCATCCCGCTCCTCGCGCTCCGGCTGGCCCGCCCGGTCACACTCATCGACATCAACCGCCTGCGGGAGCTGGCCGGGGTGTCGGCGTCCAATGGCTCGGTGGCAGTGGGCGCGATGACCCGGGAGTACGTGGCCGAGGAGTCGCCGGCGATCGCTGAGAAGGTGCCGCTGCTGGCGGCGGCGCTGCCGCTGATCGGGCACGAGGCGATCCGCAGCCGCGGCACCATCGGGGGCAGCCTGGCGCACGCTGACCCGTCGGCCGAGCTCCCGGCCGTTGCCCTGGCTCTCGGCGCCTCGCTCGTCGTGCGCAGCCGATCGGGAGAGCGCGTGATTCCGGCCGCCGAGTGGTTCGAGGGCTTCCTCGCGACGGCACGCCGCGCCGACGAGCTCCTGGTCGAGGTGCGCTTCCCGGCGGCGGCCCCGGGGACGGGCGTTGCCTTTCAGGAGGTCACGCGGCGGCATGGCGACTTCGCCATCGTCGGCCTGGCGGCGTCCCTCACCGTGTCGGACGGGGTCATCAGCGATGCCCGGCTGGCGTTCGCCGGCGTGTCTGACGTGCCGGTCCGGGCAGCCGAGGCGGAGGACCTCCTGGTCGGCGAGCGGCCGTCGGCGAGCCTCTTCGACGAGGCGGCCCGCCGGGCGACTGCAGATCTCGACCCGCCTGCCGATCTGCACGGCTCGTCGGATTACCGGAAGAAGGTCGCGGCCACCCTGGTCCGTCGTGGCCTGCAAGCGGCAGCCGGCAGCGCCGGCGAGAGGCAGTGACGAATGGTGGACATCACCGTGCGGGTCAACGGCGCGACGCGAACCGCCTCCGCAGAAGCGCGCAAGACGCTGGCGGACTTCCTCCGAGAGGATCTCGACCTCACCGGCACCCACCTGGGCTGCGAGCACGGGGTCTGCGGTGCGTGCACGGTCATCCTCGACGGCAGGGCGGTGCGCTCGTGCCTGATGCTGGCGGTCCAGGCCGCCGGCAGCGACGTCACCACCATCGAAGGGCTGGCACCCGACGGCGAGATGAGCACGCTCCAGCAGGCGCTGTGGGACTCGCACAGCTTTCAGTGCGGATTCTGCACGCCGGGCTTCGTCATGCAGGCCACTGCCTTCCTGACTGCCCACCCGGACGCCGACGAGCAGCAGATCCGCGAGGCGCTGTCCGGCAACATCTGCCGCTGCACCGGCTACCAGAGCATCATCGACGGCGTCCTGATGGCCGCCGAGCGCAACCGTCAACGCTGACCGAGGGAAGTGCGTCATGCCCCAGATCGCCGCCGAGCGTTACACCGGCGCCAGCATCAAGCGCTCGGAGGACCCGCGCATTCTCACCGGCGGAGGTCGTTACGTCGATGACGTCAAGCTGCCGGGGATGCTGCACGCAGCCTTCGTGCGCTCTCCGCTGGCCCATGCGCGGGTGCTGGCAGTAGACGTCTCAGCCGCCCGGGAGCTGCCCGGAGTCGTTGCGGTGTATACCGGCGCGGACGTGGCGACGATGACCATTCCGGGGCCCGATCCGCTGATGGCGATGATGGGTGGCGGCGGGCCCTCGCCGGAATACAGCCTGCTGGCGACCGACAAGGTGCGATTCGTGGGCGACCCGGTGGCGCTTGTCATTGCCGAGAGCCGTTACCTCGCCGAGGACGGCTGTGACCTGGTCGAGGTCAGCTACGATGACCTGCCCGCGGTCGCGAGCGCTCGCGTAGCCCTCGATCCGGGCAGCGAGCCGCTGTTCGCCAATCTGGGCAACAACATTGTCGGCCCGCACAAGCGCAGCGAGTTCGGCGACGTGGCCGCAGTGTTCGCGAGCGCCGACCGGATCGCCGAGTTCCACATTGACGTTCACCGGCACCAGAACGTGCCGATGGAGGGACGCGGCCTGGTCGCGAGTCACGATGGCGGCACGGGGGTCATGATGGTGCACGCAGCAACTCAGGGCGTCCACGTCACCAGGCTCGGTGTCGCCATGCGGCTCGGCATGGAGCATGACAAGGTGCACGTCCTTGCCGGTGATATCGGCGGCTCCTTTGGCCTGAAGATCGGCGCCTCCCGGGAGGAATGTGCGGTTGCGGCCGCCTCGCGTGCACTCGGACGGCCGGTCAAGTGGGTTGAGGATCGCGGCGAGAATCTCGCTGCCTCCGGGCAGGCGCGCGAGGAGAGCTTCGACGTCCGGGCTGCCGTCAGCAACGATGGTGACCTGCTCGGACTGGACGTCACGATGGTGATCGACACAGGCTCCTACCCGGTCATGGGGACCATGGTTCCGTCGATCATGGAGGCGATGCTGCCGGGCCCGTACAAGCTCGCCGCGCTCGGCTTCGAATCCACAGCAGTCGCGACGAACAAGGCGTCCTATGTGGCCTATCGCGCTCCGTGGGCGTCCGAGACATTTGTGCGGGAACGCGTCCTCGACCTGCTGGCCAGGGATCTGGGCCTCGACTCGCTGCAGATCCGGCTGCGCAATGCTGCCCCGCGCACCGACCCGCCGGCCACCATGATCACCGGGCGCGCCCTGGTCGGAGTCACCACGCAGGAGTCACTGGAGCGCGTAGCCCAGCTCGTGGATATCCCGGCCTTCCGTCGCCGCCAGGCTGACGAGCGAGCCCGGGGTCGCTACCTGGGCCTCGGGCTGGCCACCTTCATCGAGGCCGCTCCCGGCCCGCGCTCGCCTGAGGGGCCGCAGGGCCCGATGGGCATGGAGACCATGCGGCTGCGGCTCGAGGAAGACGGCATCGTGACGCTGTTCACGGGGCAGATGCCGCACGGCCAGAGCCACCAGACCACCCTCGCGCAGATTGCCGCCGACGAATTCGGCGTGCCGTTCGAGCAAGTCCGCGTCGTCGTTGGCGACACCGACGTTGTCCCGTTCGGGCTGACCGGCGGCAGCCGGTCGGCCACCATGACCGGAGGCGTGGCGCTGCACGGCGCCCGGCAGCTGAAGGTGAAGGTGCTCGACTTCGCGTCGCACGTCATGGAAGCCAGCGCCCGGGACCTCGAGATCACCGATGGCAGGATCTCGGTGCGCGGCGATCCGGCGAGCGCGATCACGGTGGCAGAGGTGGCGCGGCAGGCAGCATCCGGGCAGTTCGCCCCCGACGTGAACACTGATCTGGCGGTCGAGGCCACGTTCGACGGCGGCGAGGGCGGCTGGTCCGGTGGCAGCCACTGCGCCATCGTCGAGGTCGACGTCGAGACGGGCATCGTGAAGGTCGAGCGGTACGTCGTCGCCGAGGACTGCGGCGCCCTCATCAACCCCGCCATCGTCGAGGGCCAGATCCGGGGCGGCGTCGCGCAGGGCATCGGCGCCGTCCTGCTCGAGCGATCGGCGTATGACGAGGACGGCAACTTCCAGTCCGCCACGTTCATGGACTACCTGCTGCCCACTGCCTGTGACATTCCCCGGATCGAGATTGATCACCTGGAAACGGTGCCGCTCGACGCCGACGTCAACTTCCGCGGGGTGGGGGAGGCCGGCATGCTCGTCGCGCCGCCCACGATAGTGAGCGCGATCGAGGACGCACTCGCGCCCTTCGGCGTGCGAATCTACGAGCAGCACCTGCCTCCGGCGCGCATCCTCGAGCTGATCGAGGCGGCGGAGGCGGGCTAAGAATCTGGCCCTGGAGGCGAGGCAGCCATTATCTCGGCCCGCAGCGCTCCAAGCCGGGAACGCGGAGCCGGTGCGGAGCGGGTCTGCACGCTGGCGGGCGGTATCACCCTGGAGGAGCGCTGGCTCGCCTGGGACGAAGGCGTCTCCTTCGCGTATGAGGGTCACGGTCTGCCTGGTGTCCGGGTGGCCCGCAACACCTGGACGGTAGACCGCCGCGGCGCTCAGGCCCTGCTGCGTTCCGATGCGCATGTCGAAGTCAAGGGCGGGCCGGTCGGCTGGCTGGTCCGGTCCATCGCCAGGCGGCAGGCGGGGCGGATGGGGCGTCAGGCGCTCGGGGCCTTCAAGTACCTGGTCGAAACAGGGCAGGCGCCCGGCGACCTGTCGAAGCGCCTCCCGGTTCCGGCGACTTGCTAAGGCAGTTTGGCCGTGATTGTCCGCGCTGCCGGTGCTGAGACTGGCGAGACCGCTGGCCAGACCGGGAGAGCGGGGCGATGGAATGCACGTGCAGCCGGGCGGGTTAGCGCGGGCATGAGCGTCTCCTTCGGAATTGACCCCGGCGAGGCCCATTCCCGATCGGTCAGCGCGCCCTGATGCGCCCGGCAGCGGTACTGGATCACGTCGCGGTGGGCGCCAGCGCGCTCGCCGACGGCTGGGAGCTGTTCGGCGGACTGCTGGGCGGCGCCTGGGCGTACGGAGGAAACTCTCCGGGCTTCTGGTGGGGTCAGCTGCAGTACTCGGCGGGCCCCAAGGTCGAGCTCCTGACACCGACCGGAGGCCCTGACGCGGCCTTCCTCGAGCGGTTCCTGGCCGCCCGGGGACCCGGATTCCATCACCTCAACTTCATCGTTCCGGTCATCGAGGACACGCTTGGCAAGATCCGGGCGCTCGGCATCCAGCCGGCCCTGGTGAGGCTGGAGCATCCCAGCTGGAAGGAAGCGTTCCTTCGCCCCGTCGACGCGTACGGGACCGTCGTCCAGGTCGCCGAGCAGGCCGGTCCGCCACCGTCGTCGAGCCCGCCCGCTGGTCTCGTCGCACCGGGACGGTCATGCTCGCTCAGCCTGGCAGAGCTGCGCGTGGCCGACATCGAGGGGGCATCCCGGCTCTTCCAGGAGGCCCTCGACGGGCGGATCGTCAGCGAGCCCGGCACCCCGGCGGGCGCAGTGGAGCTGACCTGGCAGAACGGGGCGAAGCTGCGGCTGATGCACTCGGCAGCCGACAGCGCGGGCACCCCGTCACCAGGTGAGGGGCTGGCCTATGTGGAGTTCCGCCCCGACGACGGCACCTTCGGGCCGGCCGACCTGGAGAAGACAGCCACGCTGTCACGCAGGCTGGGCGTATCGGTGCGCATCAGGACCTGACGCGCGGCAGGAAGTCGTGCAGCCGGTGCAGAGTTGACGTCAGAGAAGCTCCGGCAGCCAGAAAGGCAGGTCTCGATCACCACCCAGTAGGGCGAACGCCGGCCATCGCGTCGGTTCACCGTGCCCTGCGTGACGCGCGGCGGCTGTCGCGGACCGCCAGGCGGAACCGGTACCAGCCGAGCCTCAGCCGCTCTCGGCCGCTCCAGCGGACCATCTCGTCGAGGTGTCGCGTGCCCGGCCGGCTGGTGGCCTGCTGGCAGGTCGCGGCCGCGTCCGGCGACTGTGGGCCCGTCAGCTCGACATTTGCCGAGGCGACTGGCCAGGGATAGGTGACGATCATGAACACGGGACTGCTCCAAATCCGAGCGCAGAGCGGTTCGCCATCGGGTGTGAGCGTCGCATTGCGGCTGCGAGCCGGGAAGGGACCTTCGCCCCCTGCGGCCACGTTCCCCCGTTCTGTGGTTTTATCGGCGGCTCGCGGGCGCCGGCTGTCTTCCACTAGCGTTGCGCCGGCGCGCGGGGCGCCCCCGGTCCGCGGAGAGGGCTGAGCCCACCCGAGGTCGATGACGTTCAGTCCAGCATGACACGCCTCCTTTCAGCTGCTGCGATCGCAGTGCTCGAACCTCTGACTGGTCCTGCATAGCACTGTCCAGCCCGGCACCGGATCTGCCTGCCGCGTGCGGTATTGCGTGTCCAGAACTCGCCACCGGCGGCTATGTTCGCACTGCTGAGGGCGTCAGAGAGGAGCACACGTCGTGGAAACGGGCCGCAGGCGCTCGATCGAGGTGGCAGGCATCGGCCATAACGCGCCGATCCCGATGGGTTCCAGGGTGGGCTCCGTAGTGTTCTCGTCCGGCATCATGGGCGCTGATCCCGACAGCGGCCAGCTTCCGGAGGATGGCCGGGAGCAGGTGCGGCTGGTATTCAGGAATCTGCGCGCGTTTCTGGAGGCCGCTGGCGTGACAGACGACGATGTCGTCCGGATGACGGTGTATCTCCGTGATGACGGCTTGCGGACAGCAGTCAATGACGAGTGGCTCGCTATGTTCCCGGACCCCGAAAGCCGGCCGGCCAGGCACACCGTCGTGCACGAGCTGCGGGGCGGGATGCAAGTTCAGCTCGAGGTTGTCGCGGTGGCGGCCGATTAGAATTGGCTGTCGAGCCGGCCCGCGAAGCTGGAGGTTCTCGCCGTGTCCGAGCACGCTTCCGAGGCTGAGGGCCGCGAGTTTGCGGCCGCGTTCCGTAGCTTCTTTCACTGGATTCATTCTGATGAGGCCGCCGACCGCAACGAGGTTTCGGCGCTGGTGCGCGAGTTCCTCGGGCCCGACGGCGCCCGGCACTCCGTCGTCACCCGCGCTCTGCCGCCGTTCGAGCAGGTGAACCTGCAGACAGCGGTCAACGCCTGGTCGTCGCGCGCCGGACGGACAGCAGACATCCATGGCATCGCCATGCCGCCGCATCACGGCGGACTGTCGCTGCAGCAGCTGGTCGCGGGCGAGGCGCTGCCGCCGCTGCGACTGACGGCGCCGGCGCTCGCCGACTTGCCCAACGGCCCCGGGTCGACGCTCGGCTGCCTGAGGCTGGCGGTCCTGCTGGTGACCGACAGCGACGGCCGTTACGTTGTGATGATCCAGGGCCCGAGCGAGCACGAGCCGAGACTGCAGGTCGAGGTCGCCGGCCTGCCCGTTGACCGGGCTCAGCATCTGCTCGCCAAGCTGGACCGGCTGCGGTCGGAGCTGAACGTCTACCGCGGCCACCACATCGATGTGTCGTTCAGCCCGATGGGCCAGCTGAGCCTCACCTTCGCCGATCCGCCTGGCCTGGGCCGAGACGACGTCGTGCTGCCCGACAGCGTGCTGGCCCGGGTTGAGCGGCACGCGCTCGGGGTGGCCGGGTTCCGCGAGGCGCTGCTGGGCGCGGGGCAGCACCTCAAGCGCGGCTTGCTGCTGTACGGCCCGCCGGGCACCGGAAAGACGCACACGACGCGCTACCTGCTGGGACAGATGACCGGTTACACACGGCTCGTCGTGACGGGCCGCGCGCTCGCGGGTGTCGGTGCGGTGACGGACCTGGCCCGGGCCCTGCTGCCGGCCGTCGTCGTCCTCGAGGACGTCGACCTGGTCGCTGAGGAACGCTCCCGCGGCCCGGCCTCCAGCCCGGTTCTCTTCGACTTGCTCGACGCGATGGACGGCGCGGCCCCGGACGCTGACCTGCTGTTCCTGCTGACTACCAACCGCGCCGACCTGCTGGAACCCGCGCTTGCTGCCCGGCCGGGGCGGGTCGACGTCGCGGTCGAGATCGCGCTGCCTGATGCTGAAGCCCGCCAGCGCCTGCTGAGCCTCTACGGCCGCAATGTCCCGCTCGTGCTGACGGACGAGGACACGAGCCTCGCCGTGGAGCGCACCGAGGGGACGACGGCGTCGTTCATCAAGGAACTGATCCGCCGCAGCGTGCTCGAGGCGCTGCACGACGACCCGGCCCTCACTGCCGTCACCGGAACCCACCTGAGCCGGGCGCTCGACGATCTGCTGGACAGCACGCAGGCCGTAACGCGGACCTTGCTGGGGGTGGGGTTTGATCCCGCCAGCCTGCCCGCGGGCGAACTCCTGCCGAGTGGTCCTTCCCTGGGCTGGGGGCCATCGGGTCGCATGATGGTGGCGCAGCGCCTTCGCCATTTCGGCGGCTGATCCTGCCGTGGCGACGGCGCTCGGGTGTCAGGACACCGTGAGCGCCGTGTCGTCTATTACGAACGAGGTCGGGCGCGAGCTGTCCTCGATGCTCGTGAACCGCAGCGTCACGGTCTGGCCGATGTAGCGCGCGAGGCTGAAGCTGTGCATCACATATCCGGCGCCGGCGTTCAGATTGGAGTACGCGGCGAGCGTCTGGAGCGGGCTTCCGGACGGGCCGAGCACCTGCACCCACAGCACGTCGAAGGCGGTTGTGGTAGTCGTCTCCGTGGTGTCCACGTGCAGCCAGAAGCTGAAGTTCGCCGTCGCCGCAGATGAGGGGATCGTGACTGTCTGGGCCAGGTTGTCGGTGTGGCTCGTGCCGGCGCCGCCGAGCCAGGCGTCGAGGGTTCCGCTGTGCGGCGGCTCAACCGGCAGGTTGTTCAGCACCCCCATTGTCATCGTCCACGGACTCGGCCAGCCGGTTTCGAAACCCGGATTACACAGCAGTTGCGTGGCCGTGCAGTCGTCGGTGATCGTCCAGGTGAACCTCGTTGACGCCGCGTAGCCGATGCCATCGGTAGCAGTCACAGTGACGGCGTACGTTCCCACCGCGCTCGGGGTGCCGCCGATGCCGAAACCGACGACCGCGCCGGACGTGCTGATGGCGTTTCCGATGCCGATGCCGGGTGGCAGGCCGGTCGCGGTGTAGGAGAGTGTCTCGCCGGGGGCCGAGTCGGTGCCCTGGATCAGCACTTCAGGAACAGCAGTCCCGAGAATCCCGCTCTGGTTGCCGGGATTCGGCACCGTCACCGTGTCCCCTCTGCCGGGTGCGGTGACCGTCCATGTGGTGACGGCTGACGGGCTGCTGGCTCCGGTGGCGTCGGTGACCCAGACCGTCACGGTCCTCGAGCCCGCGGTTCTTGGCGTCCCGCTGATGACACCGGTCGCCGGGTCTATCGTCAGGCCGGCCGGGAGGTTGCTGGCCGCGAATGTCAGCGTCGTGGCCGGGTTCGTGTCGGTCGCCTGGACCTGGAAGGACAGCCGTGATCCGGTGGTGCCCGTGAGGCCGCTGGTCATATTCGTGATGTCGAGGGTGTCCTGCGAGCCTGACACCGGCCAACTGAAGGACACCGAGCCGGTCGCGCCTGCGGTGTCGGTCGCCCAGGCGTCGACGCTGAAGCTTCCGTCCGCTGTGGGAATGCCGCTGATGAGGCCGGTGGCGGCGTCGATCGTCAGTCCTGGTGGCAGGCCGCTGGCGTAGTAGCTCAGCAGCTGCCTGGGATCGGAGTCCAGCGCCTGGATCTGAAAGGCCGTCGACAGGCCGACCTTTCCCGACAGAACTGTGCTGTTGTTCCATGGTATGAAGACCGCGTTGGCGCCGGTCGGGTAGCTGATTCCCCAGTTGAACGTTGCCGAGCCGAACGACCCGGTGCCGTCGGCGGCAACCACGGAGACCGTGTAAGGGCCTACCGTTGTGGGCGTTCCGGAGATCAGGCCCGTGGTCGAGTTGATCGTCAGCCCGGCGGGCAGCCCCCGCGCAGAGTAGGACAGCGTCTGTCCGGCCGAGTCGGTCGCGGCGATCTGGAGCGAGGTCGCCGTGTTCTGCCGGCTGCTCAGCCAGCCCGGCTTGGCGACCGTGACCGTGTTGGGCGGACCGGAGAACGCCGCGGTTCCGTTCGGAGTGCCGAGTCCGGTCGGCCCGTCGTAGCCGACCTCGGCCTGGCACAGGTAGCTGACCGGAACGCAGGCTGCCGACGTCTCGCTCGTCGTCACGTCGTTGAGGTTCCCCTGGCGCAGGTAAGGGAACGAGGCCGGATAGCTGCCCGGCGCCGGAGAACCCGCGAGTGCGTAGACCGAGGCGATGATCGGCGAGGCCACCGAGGTGCCGCCGAGGACGTTCCAGCCGCCCTCGTTGTTGAAGGAGTCGTAGACTGCCACGCCGGTCGCGGGGTCGGCCACCGCGGAGACGTCCGCGACCGTCCGGTTCTTACAGCCGGTGTCGGTCTGCCAGGTCGGCTTCGGCTCGAAGCTCGCGCATCCTGAGCCGGCGCCCTCCTGCGGCGAGGTCGACCAGGCCGACTCACTCCAGCCCCGTGCATTCGTCGCGGGCACAAGCGACGTCCCGCCGACCGCGGTGACGTACGGAGACGCCGCCGGGTACTCGACGGTATTGCTGGCGTCGCCGGAGGCAGCGGTCACGACGACGCCCGGATGGTCGTAATAGGAGGTGTCCCACTTGACGTCCTCAGAAGACTGAGAACCCCCGTAGCTGTTGGACACGTACCTCGCGCCGGCTGCCACCGCGGCGTTGACCGCGGTGCCGAGATCCCCGAATGTGGGCGCGCTGGCCTCGACGAGCAGGATGTGGCAGTTCGGGCAGATCGCCGAGACCATGTCCATGTCGAGGGCTTCCTCGGCCGTCCAGTCGTCGTCTGATGGCGCGGGCTGCGGCAGCGGGCTTGTCGCTCCGGTCTCGTTCACCTTCCGGAAGCACCCGTTCGCGGTGGTGCACGCCGGCAGCTGGTACTGGGTGCGGTAGACCGCCAGGTCGGCCTCGGCGCTCGGATAGTCGTACGCATCGATCAGGGCCACTGTCTGCGCCGCTCCGTTCGCCGCCGCGGCTGCCGCGAGGTTGTAGGCGGATCGCAGCTGGCTCGGGCCGTACCCGGTGGGTGTGGCGCTCGACGTGGCGGTCCGCAGCACGCCTAGCCGCCGGCGGACGTCGGTACGCCGGAGCGAGAGGCAGGTCACCTCATCGGGCGCCTTGGCCGGTGCGCACTGCGCGGTGTACGGAACGGCTGACGTAGCAGGGGCCGCTGCCGGGACGACGGCTAGTCCTGATGCCGCAGCCGTCAGCGACGCGGGTGAAGCCGAAGCCGCAGGAGCAGCAGTGCCCGCGCCGAGCAGGAGCGTAGAGGCAGCGAATAAGCCCAGGACAGTGCGCATGAGAAAGGTACGGCGAGCCACGGGACATCCTCTTCATGCTCGAGCGGGGGCGGCATGGAGCGCGGGATGACGGAGGCGCGCCGACAGCGCCCGTCGGCGCACGCCCGGGGAACCAGGTGCTACTAAGGGACCCAACCAGGGCGCGCGCGCGGCGGTCAACAAACGGAGGGCGAAGCGCTCAGTAGGCTTTCGCAACCCTTCTGTGTACCGGACATGACCGTCGCTGGGTCACGCTGCGTCGCCCGGCCGGCGTCGCCGCACCTCCTCGGCCAGCTCTGCGATGCCTGCCTCGATGCCGCGGGCCAGGATGTCGACGTCGGGGTTGGTGGCGTAGTCGGCCGTGATCCCGAAGGTCATCTGCCCGCAATAGGTGAAGATCGATACGCCGGTGCGCAGGCTGGTCGCGATCGGGACATAGGGAATGATCTCCATGAGCCTGCGGCCCAGCCCGTACAACGGCACCTGCGGTCCGGGTACGTTCGTGGTCACCGTGACGATCTCCCGCTGCGGCAGCCGGTAGGCGAGCCTGACCGTCAGGGATGCCAGCGGGAACGGCGTGTAATAGCCCAGCGTGATCAGCGCCTCGGCAGCCGAGGCTCCCTTGACCGCCTTCAAATCAGACATATCCGTCCGGATCGCGGCAAGTCGCTCCATTGGATCAGCCAGGTGAACCGGCAGGTCGGCCAGCACGACCGACACCCGGTTGTCGTACTGGTTCTCCTCGCCGGGCGCCCGCAGTGAAACCGGGATGAGCGACGGGACCATGCGAGGCGCGGGCTCCTCACCGCGGGAGAGCAGCAGCGTCCGGAAGCCGCTGCTGATCGCCGCGAGCACTACGTCATTAACTGTGCCGCCGAGTTCGCGCTTGATGGTCTTGACCTCGTCGAGGGAGGCGCGGGCCCAGGCATACCGGCGCTGGCGGCCGATCGGGCCGATCAGCGAGGAATCGGTCGCCGGCAGGGCCGAACCCGCCAGCTTCGCCACCGCGCGCGCCGTCTGCGTGGCCTGGCGCACGGTGTCCCTCGGGTGGGACAGCGCGCCGACCAGGGCAGCGGCTCCCTTGGCTGGTCTCGCCACCATGTCGATCGCCGCTGATGCGGCGAGCGCGAGTCCGCTGGGCTCCGGCGGGACCGTCCTGACGTCGCGCGTCGGCGGCGCGGGCTCGGGGGACAGGTCGAAGATCACCCGGTACAGGTCGGTGCCGGAGACTCCGTCGACCATGCAGTGGTGCACTTTGGAAATGAGCGCCCAGCGACCGTCGGCGAGCCCTTCGACGAGCCAGTGCTCCCACAGCGGGAAGTCACGGTCCAGCCGCTGCGCCATGACCCGGGCGATCAGGTTGGCGAGCTGCTCGTCACCACCCGGCGCCGGCAGGGCAGTCTGCCGGAGGTGGTACTTCAGGTCGAAGTTCGGATCGTCCACCCAGACCGGCGGCCCGAGCCCCAGTGGGACCTCGCGCAGCTTGCGGCGGTAGATCGGAACCAGCGCAAGCCGGCCCTCGATGGCGGCATAGAACTCGTCGTAGCTCGGGGCCGGGCCTTCAAAAATAGCGATCGACGCTATCGCGAACGAGGCCTGGCTGTCCTCGTTCTCCGCGTCGATGAACTGGGCATCCATCGGCTTCAGGCGCTCCATCACGCCCCCCATTCCCGCGTGACACAGCCACCACAGTCGCGGCTGCCGCGCGCTCTGCAGACCAGCAGGATCATAATCGCGGCCGGGCCGGCAGCCATCGGCCGATGGTCCCGACCCGGAGCGGTGACCACCCGCCCCGGCCACTCGCCTCCGCTGCTAGTAGTTCCCCGTCCGCAGCACGATCTTGCCCCTGGTATGGCCGCGCGCGAGCTGCGCGCCCGGCTCGACGACCCCGGCGACCTCCTGACCGGGGACCTCCGCAACCGGGTAACCCTTGCGCAACGATGGCGCCGGGTCGTTGACCCCTCACTGACGGCGGCGTACCGTCTGCCACATCAAGGGGGGGTTGACCGGCAAAGGCCGAAGGAGGCCGGAATGTCTCCCATGGTGTGCGCAAGGCGGAAGATCAGCTCGGGTTCGTTATTCGCGTCTGGTGCAGCATTAGCGGCGTTATCGCTCCTGTTAGGCGCGTGCTCGTCGACGCCGGCACCGAACTCCACGACATCGAAGGCAGGCGGGACCCTCACGGTCGCGTTTCCGAACGCCGTTGACGCCCTCGATCCGACCACGGGCACCACTTTTGTCGGGCGCATCGTGTTCGCGAACATGTGCCTGGGCTTGTACGGCATCAACGGCCAGGAGCAAGTGCAACCGGTGCTCGCGACCTCCCTGCCCGCCATTAGTGACGGTGGCCTGACGTACACGATCCACCTGCGCTCTGGCGTCAAGTTCAACGACGGCACCGTGTTCAATGCGCAGGCCGTGAAGACCTCACTCGAACGGGACCTAACCCTGCCGACGTCGGCTCGAGCTGTGGAACTGAAGGCGGTCAAGAGCGTCGACGTCGTGAACAGCTCGACGGTTCAGATTCATCTCAAGCAGCCGTACTCTCCGCTCACGACCATCCTGGCGGACCGATCAGGCATCGTGATGTCGCCGACGGCGCTGGCTCGCGAGGGTGCCAACTTCTCTCACGACCCGGTCTGTGTCGGTCCTTACGCCTTCCAGTCGCGTCCGTCACTCAACCAGATCAATCTCGTAGCGTCCAAGTACTTCTACGGCGGCAAGCCGCAGTTCAGCAAGATCGTCTTCACGGTGATCACCGACCCGTCGACCTGCTACACGGACCTGCTGTCGGGATCGATCAACGTCGCCGCGCCCGGATGCCTCGCGCCGAACGACTACGAACTGCTGACCAAGAACTCCTCGTACGTGACCAAGAGCCTCGTCTCGCCCGGCTATGCAGGTCTTGACATCAACGTCTCGAACGGGGCCGGTTACAACAAGCCATCGACTCCGGCGAACAACCCCCTCGCGACGCATCCCACGCTGCGCCAGGCCCTCGCGCTCACCCTGGACCGGGCCGCCATCAACCGGGTCGTCTTCTCGGGCATCGACCAGCCAAGCTGCGGGCCGATCAGCCCGCTGAGCCCCTACTACACCAAGCAGAGCTGCCCGGGACCTGACATCGCGAAGGCCAAGCAGCTCGTGGCGGCGTCCGGTGTGAGTACCCCGATCAACCTCACCCTGATGGTCCCGACTGGCTCCCTCAACGTCGAGGAGGGCGAGCTCATGGCCGCTGAGGCCAAGCCGGCCGGCTTCAACATCAGCGTCCAGCCGACCGAGTTCACCACCGCGCTGACCGACGCAGCGGCCGGCAACTACCAGCTCTTCAACATCGGGTGGTCCGGGCGAGTCGATCCCGATCAGGACACGACCGCCTTCTACACGCAGGGCAACCCGAATGACTACACGGGTGAGGCGCCGTCTTCTGTTCTGACGCCGCTGGCCGAGGCCGACCAGACGACGAACATAGCGCAGCGCAAGTCACTGTATGCCCAGGCAGTTACTGCCATGAACCAATGGGGCGGAATCATCTACCTCTTCGCCACCACCAACCAGCTCGCCTACCAGAAGGCCGACACAGGCGGCGTCCTCTTCACTCCCGATGGCCTGCTGCATTTCGCCCCGGCTGCCGTCAGCTAGCCGCCCGCGCCGTCGGCGCAGCCGCTACCGGTTGCGCCGGCGGACGGTGGCGGTCAGATGAGGGTCTATGTGGTGCGCCGGCTTGGCGTGTCCATTTTCACGCTCGTCATTGCCTCAGTGCTGGTCTTTCTCGGCATCCGCGCCGTCCCCGGGAATCCGGCTATAGCGCTCACCGGCAATGCTCAGCTTTCGCCTGCGGCGATCGCGGCCATCGAGCGCCAGTACGGCTTAAACGAGCCGATGCCGGTCCAGTACGTAGACTGGCTGCACCAGATCCTGACCGGAAACCTCGGCTCATCCCCGGTTACCGGCATGTCCATTACGACCGAGCTGGCGAGCGCTTTTCCGATCACGATCGAGCTGACCATTCTGTCCATGCTCATCGGCATTCTTATCGGCGTTCCGGCCGGAATCGTCGCGGCCATCCGGAGAGGCAAGCCAGCTGACTACGTAGGGAACGCGGCCGCGCTGTTCGGCCTGTCCATTCCCAGCTTCTGGTTCGGCATCCTTCTCATTCTCATCCTCGCGGTAAAGCTCCATGTGCTGCCGGCCTCCGGCTATGTCTCCTTCCTCTCCTCGCCCGGATCGAACCTGAGCCACATGGTGATGCCGGCGTTCGTGCTCGGCACGGGGGTGGCGGCCGTGCTGATGCGTCAGATGCGGTCCGCGATGCTGGAGGCGCTGCGCGCCGACTATGTGCGGACTGCGCGCGCCAAGGGGCTGCCGGAGCTGTGGGTCGTGCTCAAGCACGCGCTTCGCAACAGCCTCGTCACGGTGGCGACTGTCATCGGGCTCCAGATCGGTGTCCTGCTCTCCGGGGTCGCCGTCACCGAGCAGGTGTTCGGCCTGTCTGGCGTCGGCAACCTGACAATCAGCGCGGTCTTCCAGCGCGACTATCCGACGGTCCAGGCAGTGGCGCTGATCACCGCCGCCGTCGTCATCGCGATCAACTTCGCGATGGACTTCGTGTACGCGTTCTTGAGCCCCAGGGTCCGGGTTGAGGGAGACGCACAATGAGCCTGACCATCGCCCCCGACCCTGCGGCCGCGGCCGTTCTCGACGTCGCGCCGCCCTCCGGCCGGCGCTGGTGGCGGCGACTGCTGCAGCGTCCGCCGGCGGCGATCGGCCTGGCGGGCGTGGCGGTGGTTGCGATCGCCGCAGTCTTCGCCCCGCTCCTGGCGCCCTATTCCCCGGTGGCGGTCGACACCCAGAACTTCCTCGCGCCGCCGTTCAGGCCCGGGCACCTGCTCGGCACCGATGAACTCGGGCGGGACGTCCTGTCGCGGCTCATTTACGGAGCCCAGCCAACACTGGAGGTAGGGGTGGTCGCGACCGGCCTCGCGCTGGTGGTCGGCGTGCCATTCGGGCTGCTATCGGGGTACTACCGGGGTGCCGCGGACATGGTCGCGATGCGGGTTACTGACGTGGTGCTGGCGTTCCCCTACCTCCTCCTGGCGGTCGGCTTCGCCGCCATTTTCGGTCCTTCGCTGCCCAACGTCGTCGTCGCACTGGGAATCGCGTCGCTGCCAGGATTCGTCCGCATCGCCCGGGCGGAGGCCATGGCCCTCCGGGAGCAGGACTACGTCCAGGCGGCGATCGTGACCGGCGTGCGCGACCGGGTCATTCTGTTCCGCCATCTCCTGCCCAATATGGCCGGGCCGGTTCTCGTGCAGGCCACGCTGACCATTCCCGGGGCGATCCTTGGTTCCGCGCTGCTCTCCTATCTCGGCCTCGGCGAGCGGCCGCCGACCGCATCCTGGGGAACCATGCTGGCGGACGCTCAGAATCACCTCTTTGACGACCCGTGGCTGGCGATCCTGCCTGGCCTGGCGATCTTCCTGACCACCCTCTGTTTCAATCTCCTCGGTGACGGTCTCCGGGACATCTTCGATCCGGCTCTGGGCTGACATGCCGGGTCTGCTGGAAGTCGAGGATCTCCAGGTCCGCCTGTTCGACCGGTCCGGGCCGGTGCTCGCCGTTCGCGGAGTCAGCCTCTCCGTGAAGCAGGGCGAGGTCGTCGCGCTGGTCGGAGAGTCTGGCTGCGGCAAGTCGGTCACCGCGCTCTCGCTGCTGCGGCTTCTTCCTGTCGGCGCAGAGGTATCCGGCTCAGTGATGCTGGACGGACGCGATGTGCTCGAGCTCAGCCCCGCTCAGCTCCGCACGATCCGGGGCGGAGAAGTCGCCATGGTCTTCCAGGAACCCATGACCTCCCTGAATCCGGCGTTCAGCATCGAGAACCAGATAGCCGAGGTGCTGCGACTGCACCAGGGCCTGCGGGGAGCCCAGGCCCGCGCGCGCGCGCTGGAATTGATGCGCATGGTCGGGATCGGCGCTGCGGAGAAGCGGCTCCGGGCGTTCCCGCACGAACTCTCTGGCGGCATGCGTCAGCGTGTGATGATCGCGATGGCCCTCGCCGGCGAGCCGAAGCTGCTCATCCTGGACGAGCCGACCACCGCCCTGGACGTGACTACTCAGGCCCAGATCCTCGATATCGTGCGTGAGCTGCGCTCTCGCACCGGCATGGCGATCCTGCTCATCACGCACGACCTCGGCGTGGTCGCCGACCTCGCCGACAGGGTCGTGGTGATGTACGCGGGTGCCAAGGTGGAGGAAGCCGACGTGTACGACCTGTTCCAGGCCCCCAGGCATCCGTATGCCGCGGGCTTGCTGGGGGCGCTGCCTGGCTCGGCTCTGGCGCGGCAGGACGAGGGGAAGCTGCGGCTGGCCGAGATTCCGGGCATGGTCCCCGTGCTTCGCGCGGCGCTCGGGAGTTGTGCTTTCGCGCCGCGGTGCCAGAGCGCGACCGATCAGTGCCGCACGCTGCCGCCGCTGCTCGAAGAGTGCGGCCCGGGCAGCGGGCACGCGGTGGCGTGCTTCCATCCAGAGCCTGTCGCAGTCCCGGCATGAGCGAGGCGCTGCTTGAGGTGCAACGCCTCGTCATGGAGTTCCGTTCGCGTCGCGGCGCTGGCGGAGGCCGCGTTCAGGCGGTACGTGACGTCAGTTTCTCCATCGGAAAGGGAGAAATTCTCGGGCTGGTCGGCGAAACCGGATCCGGCAAGACGACGGTGGGCAAGTGCGTTGTCCGCCTGCTCAACCCCAGTGCCGGCACTGTCACTTTCGACGGCCAGGACATCACCCGCATACCCCGGCGCAAGCTCCGTCAGCTTCGGGCGCGCATGCAGATGGTCTTTCAGGACCCCTATTCCTCTCTTGACCCGCGCATGACGGTGGCGCAGATCGTTACCGAGCCGCTGCGGGCTCACACCTCTGACTCCAGAGACGAGACCCGCGCACTGGCTGCGAAAGCGATCGAGCGTGTCGGGCTCCCGGCACCAGTACTCAAGCGACTCCCGCATGAGCTGTCTGGCGGCCAGCGTCAGCGGGTAGGTCTAGCGCGGGCATTAGTGCTGGAACCAGAACTGCTGATAGCGGATGAGCCCGTCTCGGCCCTCGACGTCTCCGTCCGGGCTGGCATCCTCAACCTCCTCGCCGACCTGCAGCGGTCGATGGGCTTCTCGTGCCTGTTCATCACCCACGACCTGTCGGTGGCTGAGTTCCTCTGCGACCGGGTGGCGGTGATGTACCTGGGGGAAATCGTCGAGGTGGGGACTCGCGGCGAGCTGTTCGCTGACCCTCGTCACCCCTACACTCAGTCGCTGCTGGCGGCCGCGCCGGTGCCGGATCCCGTGCGGCAGCGTCAGCGTTCCGGGGTGCGCCTCACCGGCGAGCCAGCCAGCAATGTCACGCCGCCATCGGGCTGCGGTCTGCATCCCCGCTGCCCGCTGGCCGACGAGCGCTGCGTGATCGAGGCGCCGGGTTTCACGATCCTGTCGGCCTCGGGGCACAGCGCCCGATGCCACCGCGTGGAAGAGCAGCACTCGGCGAGGACGTCCGCCTGATACCAGGCGTCAGTCCGTATCTTCCGTGGCGCCGGCCAGCCGAAGCACGCGGACGCCGAACGGGTCGAGCGTGACTGCGCCGTCGCTGGCAGTGCCCTCAAGCGAAGCGAGCTCCACCCCGCCGGCCAGCTGCGGAGTGATGCTGAGCCGCTCGTCTGCCTGACTCACCAGCCAGGCGAAGCGAGCCCCGTCGGACCGGACGAGCACGTCGGCGGCGACCCGCGGATCGTCGACCCGCACCTGCGTGCGGACGCCAGCCTCGGCCGCGAGCGCCGCATAGAGCGGCACGGTCGCGTCGGGGTTGGCGCCGGGCGTCACCGCGGCCATGTGCTCGACGGGATAGGTGCACAGCACCATGGCGCCCTTGCCCACGCGGCGCGAGAGAAGCGCTGGCCGGCCGTGCCCGTCGGCGGCGACAACCTGCGCGCCGGCCGCTCGGACCGGGAGGAACGACCGGGTGTGCTCGGTTCCGGCGGCCCGGAAGGCCAGCGCCGACCCGCTGCGCAGCGGGCCGAAGTCCTGCCGGAACGTCAGCGTGACGACATCGTCCTCAATCCGGTCCGCGAGACCGGCCCGTAGCTCGTGCGCTACGCCGAAGGCGGCGCCCAGCCCGTTGTGCGACGGGCCGCGGTGCTCGCTCACGGGACCGGCGCAGTACGAGAGATAGACAGTGGCGCCGCCGTCAGCAAGCCGGAGCAGGTCGTCCCAGGTGGGCGCCAGCAGCCGCTGCGACGAGGGCAGCAGGTATAGCCGGGCGCCGCCGCCGACGCCGTTACTCTCCCTCGTCAGCGCGGCCGGCATGTCGGCGAGTCTGGCTGACACGTAGCTCTGCCGGAGTACCTCGTGCACGAAGCCCGCGTACTCCGGCGGGGTGAATGGATACCTGATGTCCAGGTACGCCGGCACGACGAGCGCGGTGTCGGCCGGCGCGCGCTCGCAACGGGCGATGTCGACCGCGGTCAGAACATCGGCAAACGCCTGCATCTCGGCGAGCTGCGGCTTCGGCGCCCCGCTGCCGTCGGTCAGCCCGAAGTGCAGCTCAAAGGCGTGATGCCGGTACGGATCCTGGCCGGCGAGGGAGTCGAAGTCGGTGTTGCACCAGCCGATCCAGCCGGTGGCCCCGGCCAGCAGGCTGTTGTGCAGGACCTGGCGGTAATAGCGGGCCGCGTGCGATGGCGCGGCGAAGTCGGAGCTGACTCCGAACTCCTCGAGGACCACTGGCATGCCGTAGGTGCCGGCCAGCTCGCACTCCCACGCGGCCGCGTAGTGCTGGCGGATCTCGTCGTTGCCGACCGGGTAGACATGCGGGCCGAGGAAGTCACACAGCCGGGCCGCATCCTCGAGCCAGAACCCGTTCTCCCGGCCGACTCCCCGCGTGCCCCACGCTCCGTCGCCAAGCGAGAACGGCTGGTGGCCGCCCGCGGCACGGACCGCGTCCCGGATGATCTGCGCCCACGACGCGACCACCTCGCGCGGCGGATCGGGCCGTCCGTAGATCGGCATCTCGTTGGAGACCAGCCAGCCGGCCACTGCCGGGTGGCCGGCGTACCGGCGGACCATCTCGGCGGCGAACCACGCCTGCCGTGCGACCAGCCACACATCGGAGTACAGGTCCCGGCCGGCCCGCCACGGCGGGTCCCAGTTCTCGCCGGACATATGGCCGACGATGAGTGTCGGCACCGTCGTCATCCCGGCCTCGGCGTGCAGGTCGAGGAAGCTGGCGAACCGGCTGGCCATGGTCTCGTCGATGCGGTCCGGCGCGGGCATGAAGTCCGGCCAGTAGAAGAACGACCGGGTCATCCCCAGGCCATGCTGGCGCAGCACGCCCAGTTCCGCCCGGACGATGGCCGGGTCGTAGCTGCGCCACATCAGCGGGCCGCCAGTGCGCGACCAGAAGTTTGCGCCGAGCCAGCATGTCCGACGCCCGCCAGTGGTTACCTTCGCGAAGGGGCGGTCCACTCGGAGCACCCTATCGCCGCGCCGATTTGCTCCTTTCAGGCCCACGGTGCTTGATCGGGCGCTGTCTCGCGGGCGGACGGGGCGTTCGGCTGTCCGCGTCACCGCGGCGGGATGATGGCGCCATGGGACACGATCTGGCGGCTGAGCTGTCCGGGGCGGTCGGGGGCGCACACGTGCAACTCGGCGCCGATGCGCCCGAATACCGGAAAGATGAGGCGCTCGGCGCCGCCGGGGGGGACCCGGCGTTCGTTGTCTCGCCAGCGTCCACCGCCGAGGTGGCGGCCGTGCTGCGGATAGCAGCCCGGCACCGCGTGCCGGTCACCGCCCGCGGGAGCGGGACCGGTATGTCAGGCGGCGCGATCCCCGGCGACGGCGGCGTCGTGCTGGCGTTCGCCCGGATGAATTCGATCGTCGAAGTCGACACCGAGAACCATGTCGCCGTCGTGCAGCCAGGGGTCACGCTCGCCGAACTCGACGCGGCTGCGGCGGCTCGCGGCCTCGTCTACCCGGTGTTCCCCGGGGAGATGAGCGCGAGCGTGGGCGGGACAATCGCGACGAATGCTGGCGGCATGCGCGCGGTCAGGTACGGCGTTACCCGCCAGCACGTACTCGGGATCGAGGCGGTCCTGGCGTCCGGCGAGGTGATCCGGGCCGGCGGGAAGTTCGTCAAGTGCAGCACCGGCTACGACCTGACCCAGCTCATCATCGGCTCGGAAGGAACGCTGGCGATGGTCACCGAGGCGACCGTTCGGCTATACCCGCGACTGCCCTGCCAGGCGACCGTGCTCGCGCCGTTCGGCTCGCTCGGGCAGATCACCGCCGCGGTACCGGCGATCATCGCGAGCGGGCTGCGACCGCTGGTGCTGGAGTACGTGGACATGCTCACGATGGCCGCGATCACCGAGCGCGAGGACCTCGACCTCGGCGTGCCCGCGGCCGTCCGGGAACGCGCGCTCGCCTACCTGGTCGTGACGCTTGAGGAACGGACTGACGAGCGGCTCGCCGGCGAGCTCGCGACGCTCGTCGAGTTGCTCGGCGCCGCGGAAGCCGACGAGGTCTACGTACTGCCCGACGGCGCCGCCCGGCGGCTGATCGACGCGCGGGAAAAGGCGTTCTGGGCGGCGAAGGCGGCCGGGGCGAACGACATCGTGGACGCGGTGGTGCCGCGCGCGGCGATGGCCCCCTTCCTGGGCGAGGTCGCAGCGGTAGCGGGCCGCAGCGGGGGACTGGTGGTCGGCTGCGGCCATGCCGGCGATGGCAATGTCCACCTTGCTGTCTTCGAGGCCGACCCGGCGGCACGCAGCGCGCTGATGCGCGGCATCTTCGCGGCTGCCGGCGCCAATGGCGGCGCGGTCAGCGGCGAGCACGGCATCGGGATCACGAAGAAGGAATACTTCCGCGAGCTGGCGGACCCGGGCGGTATGGAGCTCATGCGCCGGGTGAAGCAGGCTTTCGATCCGCTCGGCATCTTGAACCCCGGAGTTCTGCTCGACCGGCCGCCCGATCCCGCCGCCGCGCGGTGACTCACCCGCATGCTAGCCCGACCCGAGGTACTCGAGCGCGCGGGCGACACCATCGCCGGTGACGGTCACACCCGCCGCGGACAGTCCCATCTGCACCCCGCACAGCGCGCCGGCCAGCGACAGATCCGAGAGGTCACCCAGGTGCCCGATGCGGAACACACGGCCGGCCAGGCGGCCAAGGCCCGCTCCGAGCGACATGTTGTATCGGCTGAGGATCAGCTCGCGCAGCCGGTCAGCATCGTGCCCGTCCGGGACGATCACGGCGGTGAGGGTGCTGGAATAGTCGTCCGGCTCGGCACAGACGATCTCCAGGCCCCAGCCGCGAACAGCGCGGCGGGTGGCCTCCGCGTGCCTTGCGTGCCGGGCCCACACCGCGGCATATCCCTCCTCCTCGAAGATGGCGAGCGCTTCCCGGAGACCGAACAGCAGGTTGGTGGCGGGCGTATAAGGGAACGTGCCCGTTTCGGTCGCGGCAATCATCGGCTGCCAGTCGAAATAGGCGCGCGCCAGCCGGGCCTGCCGCGCCGCGGCCAGCGCCTTCGCGCTGATCGCGTTCAGGCCGAGGCCAGGGGGGAGCATCATGCCTTTCTGCGAGCACCAGACCGTGACGTCGACGCCCCACTCGTCGTGCCGGTAGTCGACGGAGCCGAGCGAGCTGATCGTGTCGACGATCAGGAGCGCGGGATGCCCGGCCGCGTCCATCGCCGCGCGGATCGGCGGGATGGCGGTCGCACACCCCGTGGATGTCTCGTTCTGGACGATCGTCACGGCCTTGATCTGATGACCGTGGTCCGCGGCCAGCTTGTCGTGCACCTGGCCGGCCGGTACCCCCCGCCGCCAGTCGCCGCGCACGAGGTCGACCTGCAGGCCCAGCTTCATCGCCAGCTGAGCCCACAGCAGCGCAAAGTGACCGGTTTCGAAGGCGAGTACGCGGTCTCCGGGCGACAGGATGTTCACCAGCGCGGCCTCCCAGGCGCCGGTACCCGAGCTCGGATACAGCGCGACCGGTCCAGCGGTTCCGGCGAGCCTGGCGACACCCGTCAGCACCTGCCGGGCGAGTTCGGCGAACTCGGGACCGCGGTGGTCAATCGTCGGTGCCGCCATCGCACGCAGCACGCGGTCAGGCACGTTGGTGGGCCCGGGGATCTGGAGGAAGTGACGGCCGCTCTGATACGCCATGGTCATGTCCTCTCCCCGTGACGCGCGTGCCGGGGAACTCGCACGCACGCTGCGCCGCGCGGTCGGCGGCGAGGTCCGGTTCGACGCCTACAGCAGGAGCTTGTTCTCCCGCGACGCGAGTATGTACGCGATCGAGCCGATCGGGGTCGTTTTCCCTCGGGATGCTGCCGATGTGAGCGCCGTGGTGGCGACCGCGGCCGAGTTTGGCGTCCCGGTCCTGCCACGCGGCGCCGGAACCAGCCTCGCCGGGCAAGCCGTCGGTCGCGCGGTCGTAGCGGACCTGTCCCGGCACATGAACGGGATCATCGACATCGACCCAGACGGCCGTATCGCCAGGGTTCAGCCAGGCGTCGTGCAAGAGCAGCTGAACCGCGCCGCCGCCGGGTATGGGCTGGTATTCGGGCCGGACACCTCCACGCGGAACCGCGCGACGCTCGGCGGGATGATCGGCAACAACTCGGCGGGCAGTCAGTCGGTGCGGTACGGCATGACGATCGACCACGTGCGGAGCCTGGACGTCGTGCTGTCTGACGGCACAACGGCCGTGTTCGGTCCGCTGACCGCGGGCGAGCTTGGCCGCCGCGCCGCCGCGAGCACGCTGGACGGCGCGATCTGCCGGGAGCTGCCGCGGCTGCTGGAGCGGAACACCGAAGCCATCGCCACGGGCTACCCGCCGTTCTGGCGGCAGGCAGGCGGCTACCGTCTCGACCGGCTCGCCGCATCTCCAGAGCTGGACCTGTCGAAGATCATCGTCGGCTCGGAAGGAACGCTGGCGACCGTCGTCGAGGCGACGGTCGGGCTCGTAGCTGCCCCTCGGCACCGGGTCATCGCCGTCGGGCATTTCCGCTCCGTTCAGGCGGCCATCGAAGCGACGCAAGACGCGCTGGCGGGGGAGCCCGCAGCTGTCGAACTGATCGACCGCACCATCCTCGACCTGTCCCGGCAGAAACGCGAGTACGCCTCGCTCGGGTCGATCGTGCATGGCGACCCGGACGCGCTGCTGTTCGTGACCTTCTTCGGCGAGACGCAGGACGAGGTGATCGCGCGCCTCGACCGGCTTGACAGAAGCTGGCGGGCGCACGGGCACGGCTACCACACGCTCCGCGCGGTCTCCCCGGCCGATCAGGCCGCGCTGCTCAAGGTGCGGGAGGCGGGGCTCGGCCTGCTCATGGCGGCGAGCACCGGCACGCGCCGGCCGCTGGCGTTCGTCGAGGACACTGCTGTTGATCCCGCGAAGCTGGCGCCCTACACCGCCAGGTTCCGGCAGATCCTCGACGCTCACGGGCTGACCGCCGGGTTCTACGGTCACTGCTCGGTGGGCTGCCTGCACATCCGCCCGTTCGTCGATCTCAGCAAGCCGGGCCAGGCTGAGGTGATGCGCGCGGTCGCCGAGCAGGTGCGCGATCTGGTGCTTGAGTACGGCGGCGTCAACTCGAGCGAGCACGGGGACGGCCTGGCCAGGAGCGAGTTCAACCGGCGAATCTTCGGCGACCGGCTGTATGCGGCCATGCAGGAGACCAAGCGGCTGTTCGATCCCAAGAACCGGATGAACCCCGGCAAAATAGTGGACTCGGCCCCCATGACCGCGCACCTGCGTGACGCTATGCCACCACGGGCCGCCCCGTTCCGTTCTCATCTCGCCTTTGATGGGACTGACGGCATGCGAGGCGCAGCGGACCGGTGCATGAACATCGGGCTGTGCCGCAAGGAGTCAGCCGGGGTGATGTGCCCGTCGTACATGGCGACGCGGGACGAGGAGCATTCCACCAGGGGCCGGGCCAACGCGCTGCTGCACGCGCTCTCGATGCCCGACCCGCGCGCCGCGCTCGGCGAGGACCGGCTGCACGGCATCCTCGACCTGTGCCTGGAGTGCAAGGCGTGCAAGAGCGAGTGCCCGCTGGGCGTGGACATGGCTGTGCTGAAGACCGAGGCGCTGGCTGCCTACCACGAGCAGCATGGCGTGCCGGCGCGGTCGCGGGTGTTCGGCTCGATCCGGATGCTGAACCGGCTCGGTTCGGCTGGCTACCCGGTCGCTAATGCGCTCGCCGGCTGGCGCCCGGCCCGGGCCGCCGCGCAGCGCTGGCTCGGCGTGGCAGCGGACCGGCCGCTGCCACGATTCGATCGGCAGAACCTGCGCAGCTGGTTCCGCCGGGAGCCGGGCGCGAAGGCCAGGGCCGGGTCGGCCGACCTGGTCTTCCTGGCCGACTCCTTCACGACGTACACGGAGGCGGCGGTCGGCCAGGCGGCCATCAGGCTGCTGCAGCGCGCGGGCTGGCGGATCAGCCTGGCCGGCGGAGGCTGCTGCGGTCGCGCCAGCCTCTCCAAGGGCCTGGTCGATCGCGCCCGGCAGCAGGCAGCCGTCATGACCCGCCGCCTCGGTGAGCGAGCGGCGCGTGGCGTCCCGATCGTCGGGGTGGAGCCATCCTGCCTGCTGACGCTGCGCGATGAGTACCTGGCCCTGCTGCCCGGAGATGCGGCAGCCCTGGCCGTGGCGGCAGCTACCCGGCTGCCAGAGGAACTGCTCGTCGAGGCCATTGCCGATGGCCGCCTGAGCATTCCGGAAGACAACCAGTTCCGCGGCCGGCGCATTCTGTTCCACGGTCACTGCCACCAGAAGGCCCTCGCGGGAACCGCGGCCACGGTCGCGCTGCTGCGCAGCATCCCTGGCGCTGAGGTCATCGAGGTGGACGCCGGGTGCTGCGGCATGGCCGGCTCGTTTGGCTACGAGGCGGAGCACTACGAGCTGTCGATGAGGATCGGCGAGTTGCGGCTCTTCCCGGCCGTACGGGCGGAGCCGGAGCAGACGATCATCGCAGCGACCGGGGTTTCATGCCGGCAGCAGATCAGGCACGGAACGGGGCGGCCGGCGCTGCATCCACTCGAGATTGCGTGGCAATCCCTGAGAGGACAAAACGATGTTGAGGCCCGTGCGGCTCCGGCGTAGGCTCGGCTGGCCCGGTGCAAGGGAGGCAACGTGCAGCGCACGGTTCACAGCCGGGACGGCCGGACGCTGGCTGTCCAAGACTACGGTGACCCCACTGGCCGGCCCGTCCTGGTCCACATGGGCACGCCCAATTCCAGGCACCTGTACGGCCAGACTGTGCGGGATGCCGCCGAGCGCGGACTGCGGCTGATCGGCTACGACAGGCCCGGCTACGGGAAGTCCTCGCCCCATCCGGGGCGCACTGTCGCCGATTGCGCCGGCGATGTCCGCGCGATCTGCGCTGACCTTGGCATCGATCGCCTCGCGTCGTGGGGTATCTCGGGCGGCGGCCCGCATGTGCTCGCGTGCGCCGCCCTGCTCCCGGACCTGGTGACCGCTGTCGCCTCACTTGCCTCGCCGGCCCCCTACGATGCCGAAGGCCTTGACTATTTCGCCGGCATGGGCCAGGTCAACATCGATGACACCCGCCTGTACCTCACTGATGAGGCTGCGGCCAGGGCAAAGATGGACGAGGACCGGGACGAATTCCTGGCCACATCGCCGGACGATGCGGCCAGGGGGATTGAGTCGCTCCTCACGCCGACAGATGCGATGGCCCTGCGCGGCGACCTGGCTGAGTACCTCGTGTCCTCGCAGCAAGACGGGCTGGCGCCTGGCAGCGAGGGATGGTGGGAGGACAACTGCATGGTCAGGCCGTGGGGATTTGACCTCGCGGACATCTCTGTCCCGGTCCTGCTGCTGCATGGCAGGCAGGACATGTTCGTGCCGTTCAGCCACGGCGAATGGCTGGCCAAGCACATTCCCGGCGTCGAGTCCCGGCTACTCGACGATGACGGGCACCTGACGCTCATGCGCAACCGCGTACCTGAGGTGCATGCCTGGCTGTCAGAACACCTATAGCGCGTGGACGCAGGTGCAGCCTGCGGACTCGGTCGCCTCGGTCAAGGCGAGCCCCGGGCGGACGCTCTTCCTGTGCTGGCCGCCGCACGACGACGACAGCGCGAGCTACGCCGCCGTCCGCGCCTACCGGGGAGACCTGCTCCGCTACCTGGGCTCTGGCACTGGCGGGCCGACGGGAACCGGGCGTTTCCCCGCGGTTCATTCCAACCGGGGCTGCGGGCCGCTGCGACGCGTGCTTCCCGAGGCACCCGCCAGCCATGGCGTTGCACGTCAACGGGGTCAGGGTCGAATACCCGAGCGATGTGGTCGACGCGATGCCACCTAGCCTGCGACTCGCCTTCGAACGGAGCCCGTCACTGGTCAGGCTGCCGTGACCACGCATGCCCCCGACGACCACCCGGCCTTTGCCTGAGCAGATCTTGCTGTCCCGGAGCCATCCGGCGGGCTGGCAGCCACGAACTGAGGACACCGGCGAGCAACCGGTGAGAAAGCTGATCCGCCAGGAAAGGTTCCGACCATGTCACTCATCCGTCTCCTGCCCGCCAAGTTTCACGCTGCGGCGGACTACCTCGTCGCCCTAGCGCTGATACTCGTGCCGCTCATCGTCCGCGGCTCGACGCTGGCCGTTGCCACCGGCGTGGTCGTCGGCGTCGTGGTCGCCGTGGTCAGCGCGCTGACCCGGTACCCGCTCGGAGTCGTGAAGGTCCTGCCGTTCACGGTGCACTCGGCGGGCGACTACCTCGCGGTCGTGCTGCTGCTCGGCGCACCGTTCGCGCTGCGCTTCAATCACACCAACCCCGGCCTGACGGCGTTCTACATCGCCGCCGGCCTGGCCGTGCTCTTCGTGAGCCTGATTACCAACTACCAGTACAGCCCGAAGCGCGCGGGTAAGCCCGCAACACAGCCCGCCCTTGCCGTCGGGCAGATCCCGGTGCAGCAGGCGCCGGCGTTCCAGCAGGCGCCCACGCAGACGGCCCCGCTGCCGCAGGTCACCCCCGGTTACGCGGCCGCACCCGCGCAGCCGGTCGGCCAGCCGGGTCAGCCTGGCACGGTGCAGGCCAACGGGGTGGCCCGGGTCGCCGTGGCGGATGCCGCTGCGCCCAGCCCGTCGTTCCCGCCTTCGCTAGCGCGTGAGCTTGCCGTGGCGTACCAGGCTGCCACGCAGCAGGCTGCCGCCCAGCAGGCCGCGGCGGAGCAGGCTGCCGCGGATCTCGCCGCGGCGCAGCAGGGTGCCGCCGAGCAGATCGCGGCCCAGCAGGCCGCTGCCGAGCAGGCTGCCGCGTACCAGGCTGCCGCGGACCAGGCCGCCGTGCAGAAGGCCGCCGCAGAGCGTGCCGCCCAGGTCGCGGCGGAGCAGGCTGCCGCGTACCAGTCCGCGGCGCAGTATGCCGCGGCGCAGTATGCAGAGCACCAGGCCGCGTGGGAGCAGGCCTCCGCCAAGCACGCGGCGCACCAGGCCGCAGCGGAGCAGGGTGCCGGCCACCAGGCCGCTGCCGAGCAGGCTGCCGCGGAGCAGGCCGCGCGTGAGGCCGCCGCGCATCAGGCGGCTGCCGAGCAGGCTGCCGCGGAGCTGGCCGCTGCGCAGAAGTCGTGGGACGAGGAGCGTGCAGCGTGGCAGGCCGCGACCGATCAGGCCGCGGCAGAAAAGGCGGCCTGGGAGCAGGCGGCCGCGCACCAGGCCGAGTGGGAGCAGGCTGCCGCACAGCCGGTCCCGGCAAGCCGGCCCGTCTGCGAACCGCAGCGCGTGGTCTAGCCAGCAGCGCCGCAGCACACGGCCACGCGGGGACGATTCCCCGCGTGGCCGTTGGCGCGGATCTGATGGGGAAGGTCATGGATCCGGCCGGAGGAAGCCCCGACCTCCTGCGATCTCTGGCCACGCTTTGATTTCTGCCCCATCTAGTAGCGCGACGGGGCCGAACAAGAGTCGGGACAAGGCGCCGTGGGTCGGTGCCCCCACACGACGCAGGCGGCAGCGTGCTCGCTGGCCCCGGAAAGGACATCCCGTGTCTGAGCAGAATTTTGCGGGCCCGCCGAGTGATTCGAAGGCGGGAACGCCAGCGACCAGCGCCCCGCCGCGGCAGCCCATGACCCGGCGGAACGTGTTCCGAGCAGCGGGTGTCGCGGGCGTCTTCGCAGCCGTCGGCGGCGCGGCGGCGTACTTCGGCACGCGCTCAGATGCGACGAATACGAGCACAGCAGCCGACGGCAGTGTCGCGGCCGGACCGGTCGTCGCCTACCTGCGCAACAGCACTACCGGCGAAATTGAGATCTTCGTCGGAACCACCAAGACGACGATCCGCGACCCCTCGCTGGCCGCCCGCCTGGCGAGTGCCGCCAGTGCTCCCGCACATCGAGCCGAGTGAGCACCCTCACGTGTTTCGCGGATCGTCGTGCGGGTCCACGTATTCGAGGCTGATCGGCCCTATCGCCGTTACCTGCGTCACGTATTCACCTGATTTCGCCCAGTGAAAGTGGCGGGTACCGCAGGATCGCCGGTCTGCGCCCGACAGATCCCGGCTGCCGAAGCGATCAGGCCCCGCCGACCAATGAGCGCGCCTCAGCGAGGCCGACTACCAGATCGTGAAGGTCGCCGCCCACTTCGAGCCGACTCGACTGCTCGATCCCGCCGACCTTCACTGGCGCGAAGCCTGCAGTCCGGATCAGCCGCTCGACTTCCTCGCCAGCCCGGTCGCTGTCGGCCGCGTAGAACAGCACGGCGCGCTCCGGTGACCGGTTGCCTGCGGACTCGAGGAGCTTGGCCGACATGGTCCCGAAGGCCATGGCCAAGGGCGCAGCCCTCGGCAGCCACCTGGCTACAACCCCGCCAGAGGACTGCCCTTCCGGCAGGACACGTGAGACGGTACCGTGCGCGTCGGTGCTGAGGGGGTTGCTAGGAACCACCACGACCGCGCCGCTCAGCGAGTCGGTGATCTGCTCGATAACACCCTTGAGAACGACAAACCGCAGCGCGAGGACGACGGCATTCGCGCCGTGCAGCGCGTCGCGGTTGTCGACCGCGACGAGCGCCGGCGGACCGAGCTCTGCGGCCAGCGCTCGTGCCGACTCAGGATTGGCGCTCGAGAGCCGGACGGTCTCGCCGCCCGAGGCGAGCCGCCGGGCGATGACGGATCCGATCCCGCCAGTACCGATGATCGCGGTGGTCACTCGGACTCATCGGCGGGCTCACTTGATGGCCAGTGAGCGGGCGTCCAGTCCCCTCCCGGGGCGGTGGTCTGCCCCACTTCAATGATGTGACCATCGGGATCGCGGATGTAGCAACGGATCTCGTACTCGTGCTGCTTCGGCGGCGTCAGGAACTGAGCACCCCGGGCGCTCCACTCCGCGTACAGGGCCTTGATGTCCCTGACCCGGATATTGAGGAAGCTGCTGACCCGGTCGGGATCACGTGGCGTCTCGAGGGTGACCGTCGGCTTGTCGTCGGTGGGGCCGCCGCCGACATTGATGATGATCCAGCTGTTGGCCAGGGCGACATAGGTCAGCCCGCCAGGGCCGGAGAAGACCACGCGGCCGCCGAGTACCTCGGTGTAGAAGCGCCGAGACCGCTCGACATCGTCGGAGACGATGAAGTGGGCTAGCGCAATCCCCTCGGGCGGCGGCGGCAGCTCAGCCATCTCGTACCTCCACTAGTTGGGTCACCCCATACCCCACGGCGTCGCTCCTCAAGCTGACCAGGCCGCCGCCCGGAGCCCTTCCCGGGCTGAGGCGCGGCGCCGCCTGGCGGCGCTTTCCCGGGCGACTCACCTCGGCACTCACGACGGGCCCGCGAGCCAACGAATGGCACGGCGCTCGAGGCCTCCTGGCGAGACGAAAGTGTGGGTAGGGGCGCCGACGGGCACCCCTACCGGCAGGCTCAGAGCTATTTCTGCCGGCAAAGCCAGGTCCTTGGGGCGAGCCGACGTTGAGCACGTCGAGGTCGCATCCGTGGCGGCACAGGAGAGGCGGTCATTCCGTGCGTTCCGACATTGTCCCCGGCGGAACCTTCCCCGATTATGCACTGCCCGACCACACCGGTACCGTCCGTACGCTGAGCGAGCTGCAGGGCCGCGATCCGCTGATCCTGACTCTGGCCCGCGGCAACTACTGCCCTAAAGAGCACCAGCAGCACCTTGAGCTGGTGGCCAACTACCCGAAGATCGCCGTGGCCTATGCCCAGCTGGCCACCATCGCCACCGACGACCATCACACGCTGCAAGAATTCCGCGCGTCCGTCGGCGCCCAGTGGACCTTTCTGTCCGACCCGGGCCGGACCGTCCAGCAGGACCTCGACATCCAGGAATACACCGACCCGGAGCACAACCCGATGGTCCCGCACACGCTCGTGCTCAAGCCGGGGCTGGTCATCCACAGCGTCTACAACGGCTACTGGTTCTGGGGCCGTCCGTCCTTCTACGACCTGTGGCACGACCTGCGCGCCGCGTCGGCAGAGATCCGGCCCGACTGGGACCTGAGCACACCAGGGCTCCGCGAGGCCTGGGACGCCGGAGACTACTCAAGGTTCCACGGATGGGACCGGCGCGCTCCTCAGTCGATGCCGACTTCCTACAACCCGTAGGGCATGGATCGCAGCTGGCGAGTGGCCGGGGAGACCCGATGGCAACGTGCTTCTACCTGGACGGAGTCCGTATGCGCGGCCGTGCTTGCGGGTGCCGGGCGGCCCACCCTGGCTCGTGTGGCCCGCGCAAACCGCGGGTAGACCGTCGCTCATGAGCACGCCGGTGTGTGAGTTGCTCGGCATCGAACGACCAATCGTGCAGGCACCCATGGCCGCCATTCCGCGACTGGCCGCAGCGGTCTCAGATGCCGGCGCACTCGGAATGGTGACCCTGACATGGTCCGAGGACGCCGGGGCCGTCGTTCGCGAGACGGCGGCGCTGACGACGCGACCGTTCGGCGGCAACCTCGTCCTCACCGAGGATCACCACCGTCGTCTTGACCAGGCCCTCGAGGCCGGCCTGCGGATCGTCTCGTTCATGTGGGGAGATCCCGGCGGCTACATCGAGCCTGTGCACGACGCCGGGGGGATTGTCATGGTCACGGTTGGCAGCGCCGAGGAGGCCCGGCGGGCAGTCGCATCCGGCGTCGACGTGATCGTCGCGCAGGGCTGGGAGGCCGGCGGGCACGTGTGGAGCACCGTCGCGACCCTGCCGCTGGTGCCGGCGGTGGTGGACGCGGTGACCCCGGTGCCGGTAATCGCGGCAGGCGGGATCGGCGACGCCCGCGGAGTCGCCGCGGTGCTCGCCCTAGGTGCCCAGGCCGCATGGCTGGGCACGCGGTTCCTGATGGCGGAGGAGATGCCGATCCACGAGGACTACCGGCAACGGCTGCTAGCAGCGGCCGAGACCGATGCGCAGCTGTATGCCAACCTCTACGAGGTGGGGTGGCCCGATTCTCCGCACCGGGCGCTCCTTAACTCGACGGCCAGGGCGTGGCAGGCCGCGGGCCGGCCCCCGCTCGCGCACCGGCCAGGAGCAGGCGACGTGATCGCGCGCTTCGCCTCGGGCGAGGCAATCGTTCGCTACGAGCCGGCGCCGCCGATGACCGGAACGACTGGCGACATCGAAGCGCTCTCGATGTGGGCGGGCCAGAGCGTCGCGCTCGCGAGGCAGCCGGAGCCAGCGGCGGACATCGTCGCCGAGCTCACCTCCCGCATTTAACGCTGCTGGGGAGCGCGCGAACTCCGGAGGAGGAGCGCTGCGCAAACAGTCGACTCAACCGCGCGACCGAGTGCGAGGCGCGTTAGTGCGCGGTTACCGGAACTGCCTCGGTTTTCTGGTCATCCGGCTGGGGCGCTTCCTGGAGCTTGCGGGGCAGGAACAGGGCGGCAACAACGGTCACCCCGATGAGCGCGAAGGCTACCCAGTACGTGTGGGCGAACGCGGTCGCAGCCTGGGACAGGCCTTCCCTGATGCCGGCCTGACCACCGATCTGGGCGGCGATCCGCGGGTTGTGCTGGGCCGCGATCGCAGGGTAGGCGAGCTTGGCAGCTTTGAGGCCGTTGGTGAGGATCACCGACATCACCGCGACGCCGACCGAGCTGGCGATCTGCTGGGTGATGTTGAGCAGCGTGGAGCCTCGGGCGACCTCGGCCGGGCGCAGCGTCTTGAGAGCCGAGGTAAAGATCGGCATCATCGTGCCGCCCATGCCGAGGCCCATGACGAACAGGAATCCGAGCAGCACGGGGAAGGGAGTGGTGGAGCTGATCTGGGTCAGGCCGGCCATGCCGACCGCGATGAAGACGAGGCCGAAAGGCACGATCCGGCCGACCGGGAACTTGTCGGACAGCGCACCGGCAACCGGCATGGTCAGCATTGCGCCGATGCCCTGCGGCGCCACTAGCAGGCCGGCCCTGAGCACCGACTCACCGCGGATCTCCTGGAAATAAGTAGGTACCAGCAGCAGGCCGCCAAAGAATGCCACCGCGAACAGGAACATCGTGATGATGCTGATCGCGAGGTTGCGATTGCTGAACAGCCGCAGGTCCAGCAGCGGGTGCTTCGGCTTGAACGAGTACAGAACGAAGGCGACGACCAAGGCCAGACCGATCAGTGCGGGGACGAGCACCTTCGGCGTACCGATCTTGCCCTCGACGGGGATCGAGGACACGCCGTAGAGGAAGAGGGCCAGGCCCGGCGACATCATCAGCACGCCCACGAAGTCGAAGGACTCCGACGGTTGCGGACGGTCCTTCGGCAATGCCAGCAGTGCGTAGACCAGGGCTGTCACGCCGATCGGGACGTTGATGAGGAAGATCCAGTGCCAGCTGGCAGTGTCGATCAGCCAGCCCCCGAGGATCGGGCCGCCGATCGGCCCGAGCAGCATCGGCACGCCGAGGATCGCCATGAGGCGGCCCATCCTCTTCGGGCCGGCCGCCCGGGTAATGATCATCATGCCGAGCGGCATGAGCATCCCGCCGCCAAGGCCCTGCAGCACCCGGAAGCCGATCAGCATGTTGATGCTGGTGGCCATGGAGCACAGCGCGGAGCCAGCGGTGAACAGCGCGACCGCCGTCATGTACAGGCGCTTGGTGCCGAAGCGGTCGGCGGCCCAGCCCGTGACCGGGATCACAGTGGCCAGCGCGAGCGTGTAGCCGGTGACCGTCCACGCCACCGTGGAGTAGGCGAGCGGGTGAGCCACCGACCCGAATGTGGTCTGGAAGGTGGGCAGGGCGACGTTGACGACCGTGATGTCGAGGATCGACATGATGGCGCCGAGGACGACTACACCAGCGATCTTGAGGATCTCGCCGGTTATCCTGTCGTTGTCTGCGGCGGCGGCAACGTCGGTCATGACCATCTTCCTTCTGAACTCAGCGCGATTTGGGCGGCGCCTGACGCACTGCACCTAGTGTCGCAGCAGCGCAACTGATACGGAACGCCATACATTCCGTTAGTCATCCCGCGCCGCGAAGTGCCGCAGCCCGATCAGCAGTCAACAGGGGCAGCCTGACGTGGAACGCAGAAGCGGGGCGGGGAGTGACGGTCCGTGATGCCAGGGCAACGGGATGTGGCGCTTCAGGCTCTTCGCCACTACGCGGTGCTGCCGGAGCGGATCAGGCTGGCGGCACGGTCGTTCAATAGCGTGTTCCGGGTCAGCACGGCCTCGGCGACCTACGCGCTTCGCGTGGGTGCAGAGGTGCAGATCCATCCGTTGGGCACGGCGACGGTCGAAGCGACCTGGCATCGGCGGCTGCGCCAGGACGGGCTGTACGTTCCTGGCGTGCTGGCCAACACCGACGGCGAGTTCGCTACCAGGGTGGGAAACGGCTGCGGCGGGCGTGAGCCCCGGATTTGCGTGTTGTTCGATTGGGTGGCGGGCCGCTCCCTTCGGACCTGCACGACTGGGCGGCGGGCAGCGGCGCTGGGCAGGCTGGCGGCCAGGCTGCATCAAGACGCCGCGCAGTGGTCACCGCCGGGTGCAGGCCAGGTGCTGCGGGCGGATCGTGTCCTGTACTGGCTGTTGCCGGACAAGCTGGCGGCAGCAGGCGTGCGATTTGGGTTCGGGACCTTGTTCGCCGACGCGGCGACGCGCGCGCAAACGGTCATCGACTGGCTCTGGCGCAACCCGCAGCACGACCCTCATCTCCTGCACGGGGACCTGACGCCGCGGAACGTGATCGTGTCCCCGGTGCATGCCCTGGTGCCTATCGATTTCCAGGACACCGTGCTGGGATTCGAGGTCCAGGACCTGTCGATCACGGCCTCGGCACTGCGCCGCTTTGCGGGTGGTGACCGGCTCATTGATGCGTTCCGTGCCGGGTATAGCGAGTTGCGGCCCTGGCCGCAAGTTTCCTCAGCGCTCTTTGACTCGCTCGTCGCCGCGCGGGCCCTGCACCAGCTGAACCTGACGCTGAACCTCGCGGACGTGGCCGGGCTGGACAGCTATGTGGCGAGCCACGCCGAACGTGCTCACGCCTGGATGCAGCGCCCGACGGGCCTCTAGCCGGAACAGTCCTGGCCGCGGTTCTCGATCATGTCTGGTCCGATTTAATAGTTAAATGACGGAGATAGCCGACCTGCCCGCCGCTGCCGGGGCATCTGTTGCCGCGATGGCGGGATATGCCGATCTTGACTGGCAGCGAGTGTCAGCTGCCGGCCTGCAGTGGAGCTGCTGGAAGACCACGCTGCACATGGTCGATTGTCTCTACTTCTATGCGTGCCAGATCGTGTACGGCAATCCCGACGGGTACCTGTGCACGGAGCTTGCGCTCGATGACTCTGCGTCGCCGTCGCGGCTCCTGGACGCGCTGAGCGCGCACGCCGACCTGCTGAACCGCATTGCCCGGTCCGCTGCCCCGGACCTGCGGGCGCATCACAATTATGGTGTCTCGGACGCGGCGGGGTTCGCCGCGATGGGCGTCGTGGAGACGCTGATCCACACGTTTGACGTGGTGCGCGGGCTGAACCCCGCGGATCCGTGGCGACCGCCGGCGGCGCTTGCCGCGCCGGTGATCGCCCGGCTGTTTCCGCACGCGCCTAGCGGCGACCCGACCGACGTGCTGCTGTATTGCTGCGGCCGCGCCGCCCTTGGCGAGCTGCCGCGCCAGCCAGATTGGCAGTGGGACGGGACGGTCAGAACCTGACTCAGCGTACTTCCGGCTCAAGCGACCAGACGCCATCAGATCGGCGAGGATCCTGGCGGCGGCTACGACGACCAGGGCGATCACTTGCACCCCGACGGCCCCGCCCAACCAGGCAGCTTCGGCTGCCCGCGTGGGCGCAGTCGTCTCAGGCGTTCCGGTGACGCCTGTCGCGTGCTGCCAGCACTGGCGGATCTCCCGCAACCGGCGGGTGAAGTGCGTATGGCCCCAGCGGGAGACACCGGTGCGCCAAGCCGCACCTGATCGCCGGCCCTGGTCGTCGCTACGACGAAATACACGCTCCCGGTCCGGTATCTGCCGGGAAAGAAGACCTGCTGCACGGCTACGTTGGCGATCTGATCCCAGCAATATTCGTCGGCTGAGCCCAACAGGCCGCGCGTTCGGAAACCGACCGCGCCGAACC
>Ga0123356_10000113_pt1 | contig 87077 bp, 89 predicted proteins | sample TergutEmb28metaG_2_FD_92546 | JGI IMG/M metagenome (GOLD analysis project Ga0123356, IMG submission 92546) | Embiratermes neotenicus P3 segment gut microbial communities from Petit-Saut dam, French Guiana - Emb289 P3 | ecosystem: Host-associated > Arthropoda: Insects > Digestive system > Gut ...
TACCGGCGAGTCACTTTTTTGTGTGACAAAAAAGTAACCAAAAAAACACCCTCTGGGGCCCTGCGGGGCTCCTGCAGCACTCGCGACCCCCTCGAACACTTTACTTGATCCACCCCATCATTCCGGGGCCGTTCACCCCGTGCAAACTTTGAATTGCTGAAGCACTGCTACCTGGTCTTATTTTGAACCCCGCAGGGGGCTATCACCCCCTGCTCGTACTTTAAAACAGTATTACCCCCCCCTTTGCTGTCGCCCGTACCCCTAAAATTAGGGGATGTCATCTTCAAAGGGGGGGCCTACCGGCTCACCAAATTTTTGCGTTATACGCTTAGGTTTCGGAGGGGGCCCCTTAAAATCTTTCGAGGAAAAATAGGTCGCTTGAGGGGGGGCAAACGTATTCTGTAAGAGTGCAAGCATGACTTGCAAATGCCACTCCACACGAGCAAGGTCTTGCCAGGTAACCGTCAGTAACTTGATTTTTCTCTCCACCGCACCCTGCTTGTCGCAAACGTAGGCTTGATAAAAAGTTTCAATAGCGGATTGAACGGCGTCTATGGCCTCATGAAACAGCTTGTCCATTTCTTGTTGCCACGTTTCGGTTTCTTTTGTCATAGGGCCTCTCAGCGTTGTTGGTTAATGCCAAGCGGGCTCTGGGTCGCGGTGGCGGCCCAAACAAGTTAAAGAACCGGACATAAACGCAAAACCGGCGGACCTCACGGCCCATCGCTTAGGCCGCCCAATGGGGGGCACTCGGCGAAAGCCACTTGGCCTTAGGCGCGGCTTTTCGCCGCGTTTATGTTCGGGTCTTTAACACCCGCTTCTATTGCTTCCCTCGCCCTGCACCTCTACAAAAATCTACAACGTGGTGGAGGCTAACAACACCTCACCTTTGCCGTCAAGCTTCCTGGCTTTCTGTTTAAGGTTTAACGTGGGGGTATTGGTTTTGCTGGGAATACCCTCTAGTTATTTTGGAGTACGAGCAGGGGGCGGGTGCCCCCTGCGGCGCTCAAAATAAGACCAGGCAGCAGTGCTTCAGCCATTCAAAATTTGCACGGGGTGAACGGCCCCGGAATGATGGGGTGGATCAAGTAAAGAGTTCGAGGGGGTCGCGAGTGCTGCCTAGCCCCGCAGGGCCCCAGAGGGTGTTTTTTTGGTTACTTTTTTGTCACACAAAAAAGTGACTCGCCGGTAGGCGAAACCTACGGCAGCCGTGCAGCGGAGACGGCCGGGCCGCAGGCCCAGCAATAACCCCACCCGGAGGGGTGAAAAAAACCGTTTTTAAAAACAGCCGGGCCGCAGGCCCAGCACCAATAACCCTCCCGGAGGGCAAAAAAATTGTTTTTAAAAACGGCCGGGCCGCACAGGCCCAGCAATAAAGCCGCCCCGCCAGGGGCGAATAAAACCACTTAATGGGAGACAACTACCCCCCGCCCGGAGGGCGAATAACCCCCCCCTCAAATAACTTCCCCATCCAAGCCAAGCGCGCCGCAGTCTTGGAGATGCAAGCGCAGATGAAGCTTCAACGTCTTATCTTTATCGACGAGAGTGGATTTTGCCTGAGCTCGTCTGTGCGCTTAGGGGAGGGGCTGCAAAAGGCGCTCCAACATTTCAAGTGCGGCCGGGAGGCGCGAAGAATCCGCCGCCCCTGCCTGCGCCAAGTCGGCCTTCCCTCCGCCTGTCCCCCCCATGGCCGCGGCCATGCTTTTAATCATCTCCGCCGCCTTAAACCCTTTGGCGACCACGTCCGGCGTAGCGGCCAGGAGGACAATGGCCTTGTTGTCAGGCGTGGTGCCGGAGAGGGCCACAAGTCCGGACTTCAACTCGTCGCGGTATTTATCGGCAAGTGTCCGCAGGGTTTGGGGGGTGACGTTGTCCAGTTTTTGGGTGACAAGGCGGATGCCTGCAATTTCTCTCACGGTAGATTGGGTTTCCCGAGTGGACATTTGTGAGGCCACCAAGGACATTTTGAGGCGTTTTTCAAACTCTTTCATGCGTTTTTGAATGTGCAGCATGCGGGTGGCAAGCTCCCTGGGCGGGGCCTTAATGATTTCTGCTGCACGCTTGAGCTCCTTCTCCATGTCGCGCAGCCAAGCGAAGGCCTTGGCGCCGGTGAGTGCTTGAATGCGCCGCACACCTGAAGCGATGGAGGATTCGGCCACTATTTTGAAGAGCCCAATGTCGCCTGTGCGTTGAGCATGCGTTCCCCCGCACAACTCTTTGGACTCGGGGTGCACGCTGACCACCCGCACGGTCTCGCCATATTTTTCACCGAAGAGGGCCACCGCGCCCTCTGCTTTGGCCTCTGCAAGGGACATGAGGCGCGTTTGTGTGGCCTCATTCTCGCAAATCCACCGGTTGACACAGTCTTCAACCGCCTCCAATTGCTCCAACTCCGGGGCCGCAAAATGCGTATAGTCAAAGCGCAGGCCTTCGGGGCTGACGACGGAACCGGCTTGTTTGACGTGGCTGCCGAGGACGGTTTTGAGCGCCTTATGCATGAGGTGTGTCGCCGAGTGGTTGGCTTGTGTAGCCTTGCGCAACTGTGCGTCCACTTGCAGCCGTACCGTGTCGTCGACATGGAGTGTACCCTGGGAGAGGGAGAGGGGGTGCACCACCAGGGAGGGTATAGGTTTAGCAGCCTCGGAAATATGGCCGGAGGAGGAGGGGCCTTGCATGTGGCCCTGGTCTCCGACTTGACCGCCCGACTCGCCATAGAAGGGGGTTTGCTCGAAGACGATTTCCACTGTGTCGGGGGCGCTTGCACTTGAGACGGGTTGCTTGTCTTTGAGAATGGCCAGGACTTTGGTTTCGCAAGCAAGCTGCTCATAACCGACGAAGGGGGTGGGGGCCAAAGTTTTTGCAAGTTGCAAATAGACTTCTTGCACAGCCGTTTCGCCGGAGCCTGAAAACCCGGTACGGCTGCGTTGTTGCTCCATTTCCTTCTCCCAGCCAGCCATGTCCACTTCATAGCCGCGCTCACGCACAATGGTTTGCGTCAAGTCGCTTGGAAACCCGTGGGTGTCGTGCAGAAAGAAGAGGGTTTTTCCGGAGAGAATTTTTTGGTTGTTTTTTTGGAGCAACTCAAGCTCCTCATCAATTTTCCGCAGGCCTTTTTCGAGAGTATTCCTGAAAGACTCCTCTTCATGTCGTGTCGCTTCCGTCAGGAGGGCGTGGTTTTCTTGCAACTCGGGATAGACTTCCCCCATCAACGTTACAACCTTGTCCACCACCTGATGGAAGACGACGTTTTGCAAGCCGAGCCTTTCTGCATGGCGGATGGCGCGCCGCATGATGCGTCGAAGCACATAGCCGCGCCCTTCATTGGAGGGGAGAACGCCGTCGGCCATGAGGAAGGCGGTTGCGCGCGCGTGGTCGGCGAGAATGCGCATGGAAGCGTCATCGGCTTCGGTGTCGCCATAGCGTTTGGCAGCCAGCTTTGAAATTTTTCCAAGCAAGGGGGTGAACAAGTCACTGCCATAGTTGGAGGCTTTCTTCTGGACGACAGCTGCCAAGCGCTCCAAACCTGCACCCGTGTCAATGGAAGGTTTGGGCAGAGGAAGCAGAGGGCTGTCCTTGGTTTTGCGCTCAAACTGCATGAAGACGAGGTTCCAAATTTCAAGCCAGTTGTCGCTTTCACCCGGCAAGTCGGTTGCTTTGGGGTGAGTACCCGGGACATAAAAATAAATTTCAGAGCAAGGTCCACAAGGCCCCACATCCCCCATGGCCCAGAAATTGTCTTTGAGTCCGAGCCGGTGGATGCGGTTTTGAGGGACACCCACGCTGGCCCATTCTTCGAAAGCCTCGTCGTCTGCGGCAATGCCCTCTTCGCCCTTAAAAACGGTGACGGCCAAAAGCTCCTTAGGGATTTGGAGGCATTGCGTAATGTATTCCCAAGCCCAAGCGATGGCATCCTTTTTGAAATAGTCACCGAAGGAGAAATTGCCGAGCATTTCGAAGAAGGTGTGGTGGCGTGCCGTAAACCCGACATTGTCCAAGTCATTGTGTTTGCCGCCTGCGCGCACACATTTTTGCACGGTGGTTGCCCGTGGCGCCAAAGAACGCTCCTGGCCTGTGAAAACATCTTTGAATTGCACCATGCCTGCATTGGTGAAAAGCAAGCTTGGATCGTTCAGAGGGACAAGGCTGGACGAGGGGAGGCGCAGGTGGTTTTTGCCTTCAAAAAAAGAGAGAAATGACTCGCGGATTTGATATGCACTCAACATATCTCCGCATTATGTCACCTCTTCCCTTGAGGCAACCCGTTATCCTAAACTCCTCATTTATGCGGCTAGGGTTTTTTCTAGGGTACTTGAGTGTACTGAGTGCTTGGGGGGGGGAGGCGAGGGTAGAGCACTTGTCCAAGCAATTGGCGGAAGCCGAGGATGTGCGTCTCAAAATGCAACTGGTTGTTGCGTTGGGCGGCATTTCGAAGGAGGAGGCGGTTTTTCCCCTATGCCGTGCTTTGCGGGACAAAGAGCCTTCGGTTCGCCAAGCGGCGGTGAAAGCGCTTTCCCGTTTGCACTATTTTAGCCGTCTGCCTTGTTTGGAATCGGCATTGAAAGATTCGCATGCAAACGTACGCGGCGAAGCCAGCCGTGCCTTACAGTTGGCTGGCAACCGTCTAAAGGGTTATACGTTTATTGTGGCCCGTGTTGAGTCGTCTTCAAAGAAGCGTTTGGGCGACCCGAGTTGGCTTCGCACGGCTCTACAGGTTTTGGATTTCAAGCTCAGCAGCATGGGGGCGCATGTGGTGCATGAGAGAAACAAAGGGAAGGGGGGTGGTATCCCCCCGAAAATGCGCAAGGGCAGTGCTTTCAAAAAGACACCCCATGACAGGAGCTACAAGTTAGGGGTGAGAGCATTCCAAGGGGACGACTTATTGAGACTTGAAATGCTGCTCATGACTTTTCCGAGGCAATCTTTGAGGGCGAGTTTTGCCGTACGGGCAAAAGGCCAGTTGTCTGAGAAGGTTTTAGAGAGGATGGCAGAGAGGCTATTAGAGGAGACCTTAGAGGAGATGGCGTGGTGGAGCAGTGCAGGGGTGGAGTGAGAGAGCAGGAAGTTTAATCCAAGGGATTCCAGCCCAACAATGCGTGGAGGGGGACGAGGATTTCGTTTCCTGGCGTACCCACCAACAAGTCAAAAGGACCTGTTGCGAGCAGAGGCAACTCCAGGTTGATGCCATTTCTGAGGAAGAGGTTCAAAGTTTTTCCTCGGTGGGAGAGGAAGGGGCGGGGGTCTCCCACGGGCCTTTGCGTAGGCTGCCTGGGGACAGGGCTGGGTTTTTGAGCAAGCTTCAAATCGCGCAGGAGTTGAACCGTCAATTGTTCCCATGTTTTGGATCTGGCGATGGCGACAATGTGTAATTTTTCCATAAGGCCTGTTTTTTCCAACTCAAGCTCCAATGGAGACAAGCCGCGAATTTTGTCTCTCAACGTACTTTCTGCGAGGACAAAAGAAAGCTCTTCTTGGGCTTCCATGAGGACTTTGAACCACGCATCAATTTCGAGACTTGAGACGCTGGCTCTGGCAACGCGCAGCTCGTCTTTCTTTTTTATGCGAGCTCTGCGTTTAGCAAATTCATCCACTGTCATATTGCTTTGCAGGAGTCCGAAAGCGTCATTCAGATTGAGGTGAGGGTGTTGTTCTTGGAGCCTATAGGCGCATTCAAAATGCTCGGCCTCTTTGGGGTGGAGGCGTTTCCAGATGCGGCATTTCATTTTGCCGTCGAGCTCTCCTTTGGCGATACGAACGGGGACGCGTTCTTTTTTAGCAAGGGCTTCAATGGCAGCAGGTGTTACGGTTTGGCGTACACGTCGTGCTGCAGTCGGGAAAGCGGCCCTAGGTGCAGGGGGGGGCAACTCTTCTATTCTCGGCAGGGAAGGGCTGCTGGGTCTGGTGAAGGGTTCAGGTGGAACGGGGGAGAGCTTTCCAGCACTTGGGCGTCGAATGACTTCGACTTGGACAGGGTTGCGAAAGCGCTTATTCATGAGGAACTCCAAGGTTAAGAGCCAATTTCCATTGGCCGGCTTCTTTTTTCATTGTGAGCAAGGTGCTTTTTTGACTTGTCACGACACGTAGGAGAGCCGTTTTTTCGTCGGCTTCGACAAGCTCCGTTTTTCCAAGAACGGGTTGAACGAGCTTGGGCATAAATACCATGTTTGCTGGGGTTGCTGAAATCAACCCTGAAGCATTTTCAGAGACGGCAGCGACTTTGTCTGCCAAAAACATTTGGGTATCCGATGAAAGCATTTGCCAGGCTTTGCCCCTCTCTCCTTGAGATAATGCACCCAAAAACTGTTGCAAGGTGTTTTCGGGTGTGGCTGTTTCCAAAGGAGGAGAACAGGCACAGAAGGCGATGAAAGAAAATATCCGACTTTTTATCGGGAGCATATCCAGAATCTCTTAGGGCAGAAAGTGACTAATGCAGAGTTGGCATTGCCGTCAACCCCGGGGTTTGAAGAGTTGTAGGCGGTAGACAGGTTGGCCTGTAATGAGATAGCGTTGTTCTCTAGAGGAGGGGATATCATTTTCAGGGCGGGGGTGAAAAAGTCCTTTACCCAAGGGGTTTAGGAAGCCTGTGTCTTCAAGTATACGAATAATAGAATCAGCGCGCTCTTCCACATCTGTTCTAAAGTCAAAGAAGCCGCCTGGGGCCAGGAGGGAGAAGAGGGTATGGGCGAAGGAGGGGAGGAGAACAGCGCGTTTTTGGTGGGCGGTTTTCCACCATGGGTCCGGAAACTGAAGGTGGATGCCGGCGAGGCTTTGGGGTGCAAACAGGAGGGGGACATAGCGTCGTGCGTCGAGCTCAAGGACTTGCAAGTTAAGGAGTTGACGTTTTTGGGCGCGGTAGCGTACCTCGCGGGCATATTTTTTACGCCACTCAAAAGCGACATAGGGGACATGGGGGTTGGCCTGGCAATAAGCGAGGGCGAAGCCTCCCATGCCGCAGCCTATTTCCAACTCAAGGGGGCCCGAGAAGCCGAAAATATGTTTCCAGTCTGGGGGCATAGGGCCGTTATCAAATTCAAGGAGGGCCGGCTCTGGACGCAGGGGGATACGTGACATAGTTAAAGGGGGGAGGAAGGAAACATTGGTGAAAAAATATAGAAAGTGGATAGAAGGGCCAAGTTAGCAGTGTTGGTTTTCGGGTATGAAACTTTTTTCGTCCATAGAGCAAGTCATAAAGCAGGGAGGGTGGGGAGGGGTAATATGCGTAGGCAATTTTGACGGAGTACATTTAGGGCACATAGGGCTATTGGAGTGCGCCAAGGCGTTAGGGCCGGTATTGGTGTTAACGTTTGAGCCGCACCCTGTGGGGATGTTGTTTCCGGAGCGAGCGCCCAAGCGTATTGCGACGCCGGAGCGCAAGCTTGAGTTGTTGGAGCAGCAGGGGGTGAAGGCGGTGGTGACGCAGGCATTTGACAGGGCTTTTGCGGGTACCCCTGCGGCGTGTTTTGAGCAGCTGCTTTTTTCGGACTTAGGGGCGCACACCATTGCGGTGGGGGCGAATTTCACCTATGGGGCAGGGCGTTGTGGGGACATAGAGAGTTTGCAGGAAGCGGGCCGGCGTTTGGGGGGGCGGCTGTTTGTTTTTCCGGAACTCAAGGTAGGGGGCCTGGTGGTATCCTCCAGTCGGATACGCCGTATGGTTGCCGCCGGGGAGGTAGAGGGTGTGAGGGACTATTTAGGGCGTCCCTTTGAGTTAGAGGGCGAGGTAATAGAGGGGGAGAAGCGAGGGAGGGCGCTGGGTTTTCCGACGGCGAACATGGCCTATGGGGACATATTGCTCCCCAAGCCCGGGGTATACGCGGTAGAATTTGCCCTAGCCTCAGAGGGGCGATGGCGTGGGGGTGTAGCCAATTTAGGCCATAAACCTACCTTTAGCACTTTTAGCTCAGCCAAAGTGGAACTTGAAGTGCACGTATTGGAAGCTTCCGGCCATTGGTATGGCGAGAAAGCCGGCATTCGTTTTTTGAGTCGGCTGCGTGACGAGCGTCGGTTTGCCGGTGTAGAAGATTTAAAAGCGCAAATAAGAGCAGATGTTGCAGCGGCCAAGCCTTTTCTAAAGCCTTGAGCTTGCCCCCTTATTAATAATTGTAAGCTTTAGCTTATTAACTTATTTTTGAGAGGGGCTAAACCTACATGTCAGGTCGTCTGGGAGAGCTGCTGGTGAGAGAGAGAATGATCTCTTTGCAGCAGTTGCGTCAAGCGCAAGAAGAACAGAAGCGCAGTGGCACGAAGATTGCTTCAGCTCTGATTAAGACAGGAGCCATTGAAGCCGCCAGGCTGACGGATTTTTTGTCCAAGCAATATGGCGTTCCTGTTGTTGATTTGCGAGAAATTGAAGTTACGCCCGAAATCATCAAATTGGTTCCATTTGAGATTGCCAAGAAACACTTGGTATTGCCTATAGGCCGTTCGGGGGCGTCGCTGATTGTAGCCATGAGTGATCCGTCGAACATTTATGCTGCGGATGAGCTTAAATTTCTAACGGGCTACAATGTTGAGCCTGTCGTCACTTCAGAAATTTCCATTCGTGAAGCTTTGGAGCACTATTATGCGGAGAAGGGGCCCAGCTTTGACGACATTCTTGGCGAGGTGATGGATGTGGCGACGACGGAGAATCCATCCGAGGCGGAGGAAAGCATACGTTCTGCGGATGAAGCTCCTGTGGTCAAATTGGTGAATATGATCTTAAAAGAAGCCATCAGCAAGCGGGCTTCAGACATTCATGTTGAACCCTATGAGCGTGATTTTCGAGTAAGGTTTAGAATTGACGGTGTGCTTTATGAGGTGATGAAGCCTCCGATGCAGTTGCGCAACGCCATCATTTCCCGTCTAAAAATTATGGCGCAATTGGACATTTCTGAGCGGCGTTTACCTCAGGATGGTCGAATTAAGGTGCGATTGTCCCAAGGGAAGGAGATGGATTTTCGCGTCAGTGTTTGTCCCACCCTGTTTGGCGAGAAGGTTGTGTTGCGCCTGCTCGACAAGAGCACTTTGCAATTGGATATGACGAAGCTGGGTTTTGAGCCGGAGCCTTTGCGTTGGTTTCGCGAAGCGATTGACAGGCCCTATGGCATGGTTTTGGTAACAGGGCCCACAGGCTCAGGGAAGACGACGACGCTTTATTCGGCCCTGTCCGCCTTGAACGAGGTGGGCTCCAATTTGTGCACAGCGGAAGACCCAGTCGAATTCAACTTTGCGGGAATTAACCAAGTCCAAATGCATGAGGACATAGGCTTGTCTTTTGCAGCTTCCCTACGTTCTTTTTTAAGACAAGACCCTGATATTATTATGATTGGAGAGATTAGGGATTTTGAGACGGCCGAAATTGGCGTCAAGGCGGCGTTGACGGGGCACTTGGTATTGTCCACTTTGCACACCAACGATGCGCCGGGGACGGTCAGTCGCTTGTTGAATATGGGGGTGGAGCCGTTTCTTGTCACAGCTTCGCTGAATCTCATATTGGCTCAGCGTTTGTGCAGAAAGTTGTGTGCGGCCTGCAAACGTCCCGTCAAAATCATCGATCAAGAGCGGCTGATTCAAGCGGGGGTACCCTATGAAAAAATACAAAAATTTCAATTATATGAGCCAGCAGGTTGTCGGGAGTGCAACGAGCGGGGCTACCGAGGCCGGGTAGCTGTTTATGAAGTCATGCCTTTTTGGGATGACCTAAAAACCATAGTTATTAATGGTGCTTCTGCAGCGGAACTCAAGCAAGAAGCCATTCGGCTTGGAATGCAGACGCTCAGGAGTGCTGGTTTAAACAAGGTGATGGAGGGGGTAACAACACTTGAAGAAGTTTTAGCCAACACAGCTCCTGACACCTATCAACAAGCGGCCCACTAACATGGTTACTTTGCAACAATTGCTCAAGACGATGGCTGTGCATAACGCGAGTGATCTGCACATAACCGTCAACTCTCCGCCTCAGTTAAGGATTGATGGCAAGCTTGTCGCGCTCAACATGGAGGTTTTGAATCCAGAAGAAACCAAGCAGATATGTTATTCAATTCTCAGCGATCTGCAGAAGAAAAAATTTGAAGAAGGAAACGAGCTGGATTTTTCATTTAGCGTCAAAGGCTTATCACGTTTTCGAGCCAACATGTGTTGGCAAAGGGATTCTGTTTCCGGCGCATTTCGCATCATTCCTTTTAAAATAAAGCGTATTGAAGAGCTTGGGTTGCCCCACATTATTTTGGAGTTGGCCAAGAAACCTCAAGGATTGGTTTTGGTAACAGGGCCTACCGGCTCAGGGAAATCAACCACATTGGCCGCCATTGTTGATGAGATTAATGAACAACGCAGGGGGCATATTGTAACCGTAGAAGATCCCATTGAATATGTACATAAAAATAAGAACAGCATTATAACCCAACGAGAAGTGGGCACAGACACAAAGTCCTTTAAAGATGCGCTGCGTTATATTCTAAGACAAGATCCAGATGTTATTTTAATTGGAGAAATTCGAGATTTAGAGACCTTGGAAGCGGCCCTGGCTGCGGCAGAAACAGGGCATCTGGTTTTGACGACATTGCACACCAACAGTGCTGTTCAAACCATAAAAAGAATCAGTGACATGGTTCCTTCTGAACAGAGATCGACCATCACCTCACAGCTTTCATTTGTTTTGGAAGGAATTATTTCGCAAAGACTGTTGGCGCGTTCGGATGGTCCAGGTCGAGTTTTGGCTGTGGAGTTGCTTTTGCCCAATACTGCCATCAGAAACCTCATGCGTGACGATAAAATCCATCAAATATATTCAGCGATGCAGTCGGGTCAAGGCAAATCCAACATGCAGACGTTGAACCAATCATTGTTGTCTCTCATCAAAAAAGGGATCATCAGTGCAGAGATGGGTTTGAGCATAACTTTGGAGACAAAAGAATTGCGGAGAATGTTAGGAAATGAAGACAGCGAAGGCAATTCATTTGTCTAAAATATATTTTGGAGTGCGATATGTTGTCAGGTTCCACTAAGCATGCAGCACCGGCAAAAGTGCAAAAAAAACCGTTAAAACCAAGCATTTGGAAATGGGAAGCTTTGAGCCGTGAAGGTGTGAAAAAGCGGGGTGAGATGGAGGGAATGGATGCCAAGTCTGTGGAGAGCAAGCTCAAATCCATTGGGTTTACACCTCAAAAGATACAGAAGAAGTCTAAATCTATCCGTTTATCCATACCTGGTTTTTCTGGGATATCCAACAAGGATTTGCTGATATTTACAAAGCAATTATCTACAATGATTGATGCAGGGCTACCCTTGGTGCAGGGGTTGGATATGTTGGCAAGCCAAATAGGGAACACTCGTTTGCGAACGGTTGTGACGCAAGTGAAAGAAAAGATAGAGTCTGGTTCAAGTTTTTCAGAAGCATTAAAGGACCATCCCAAAGTATTTGATACACTTTTTGTTCAATTATGTGCGGCAGGGGAGGTGGGAGGCATTCTTGACACCATTTTGGAGCGTCTGGCTGCCTATAAAGAGAAAGCTGCGAAGTTGGCAAGAAGAGTGCGTGGGGCCATGGCCTATCCTGCTGTTGTTTTGGTGATAGCCATAGCGGTTGTTATTGTTCTCTTATGGAAAGTAACCCCCGTATTTGCAAAAATGTTTTTGGATTTTGGTTCTGAACTACCCGGGCCCACACAGTTTGTAGTTGATTTATCAGAGTGGATGCAAAGGAATATTCTTTATGTTCTTGGGGTGATGATAGTCGTTGTTATTGGGTTTATGCTTTTTTCCAGTTGGCCCAAAGGGAAGATGTTTCTCGACGGTCTCATCCTAAAAATTCCAGTTTTTAAGCAATTGGTTACCAAGGTTGCTGTGGCCAGGTTTTCCAGAACATTGGGGACCCTCATCAGCGCAGGCGTACCCATATTGAATGCTTTGGATGTGACTGCAAACACAGCGGGGAATAAAGTCATTGAGAAAGCGATTGTGGACGTTCGGAATGAAATTTCCGAAGGCAAGAGCATTGCTGGGCCATTGTCCAACAGGAAAGTTTTTCCTTCCATGGTTGTGCAAATGATTGGAGTTGGGGAGGCGACGGGAGCCTTGGATCAAATGCTTACAAAAATAGCAGATTTTTATGATGATGAAGTGGATGTTGCCGTCGGTGGATTAACCGCGCTGATTGAGCCTCTGATGATGGTCGTTGTTGGCGGCATAGTAGGAGGTTTTTTGATAGCGATGTATTTGCCGGTATTTTCTCTTGTATCTGCCGTTCAATGACCTTTCACATTTTTCCACTGAAGAGATCGGCTTTGTTTCAAACAACCTAATTGATTGAATTTATTTGGATTTTCATATGTCATGTTGGTTTGAATTGATAGCAGGAAAAACAGAATTATATCTTTAGGGATGGGCAAAGACGATGGATGTTTTTTGCGTGTTTTCGAAAGTCTATTGCTTATAAGACAGTTTGGAATGAATGTTGCTAACTCATGTTGAGTTGTTTTGAGGTTCACGAAAGGAAGTTGATGCAAATGTTGAGAAACAGAATATCAAAAGGTTTTACACTGATAGAATTGATGATCGTTGTTGCCATTATCGGTGTGCTTGCTGCGATTGCAATTCCCAATTTTATTAAATTTCAGGCGCGTTCCAAGCAGAGCGAAGCCAAAGCGAACCTGAAGGCCATTTATACAGCACAAAAGGCTTATTTTGCAGAGAACGACAAATATTCCAGGGAAATGGGCAAAATTGGTTTCTCTCCTGAACGTGGGAACCGTTATGCTTACCGTTTGGCAACCACATGTACAACGACGGAAGCAAGAACAGCCAATGCCACAGCAGCGCCCACAGCAGATTGCATCGGCATGGATGTTGCGAGATATGGTGGTACGGTGAATGTTCCGACGGCTACAGAAACTCCTGGAGTGGTTACCTATGTCAATCCCCTTGCGGGCCTCAATGTCACAGCTGGCGTAACAACTGGAGCGAATTCAGCTATTTCTGATTTTGCTGCGGACGCTATTGGGAACATTGACAACGATCCGGAGGTTGACTGGTGGTTTATTGCTTCGGTGCAATCTACAATTGCCGCGGGAGCCTGCAACGAAGCTACCGATCCTGGAACTGAAAATCCGTCCGGCACAGCCTTCAACATTTTGAACGATGTGAGTTGCTAGTATTTTTCTATATAAAATAAAAAGGACAACTTCGAGTTGTCCTTTTTTTATTTGCCGTTATTTGATTTCTATGAAGGTGCGGTGGTTTGTTTCGGTTTTATTCATGTTGATGGCATTTGTTGCGACGCTCTTTTTTGCAGAGGAGCCCATTTCACATAGCAAAAATGATGGCTTTGTTTTGCTTCCGAATGCAAAACTGGTTCGATGGGTTGCGCGTTCCCACCTGTCTTTGGTTGCAGATTTATATTGGCTAAAAGCCATTCATGTTGCCGGTGGCGTCAACTCTTCTGAAGAAGCCAGAGAATTGTTTTCCTATGGGAATTTCATTGCGGAATTAGACCAAAAACTTCTGCAAAACTATTGGCTTACAGGACTTAACCTCCCTTTCCAGACAGCCAATGGCTGGGAGAATGCAGAACTGGCCTCTCAAATATATGAAAGGGGGTTGGGTTCATTTCCTCATAACACAAAGTTGTTAATTTATTATGCAAGCAATGAATTATTTTATCGCCAAGACCAAATTAAGTCAGCAAATTTATTAATGGAATTGTCAAAAAACACAGATGCTCCTCCTTATGCTGGAATGCTGGCAACGAGGATTTTAGCCCAAAACAGGAATTTTGATGCGGCCTTGGATTTTATGTCATTCATGCATGAGATGGCAGCCGATGATATGGAACGAGAGCTTTTAGAAAAACGCATGAAGGAGATAGAACTCGAACAACTCCTCGTTGTTTTGGACAACAGCATTGACGAATTTCAAAAGCAATATGGGAGAATTCCAAAGACACCGGAAGAATTGCTTTCCGTAGGACTGTTGTCTCGCTTGCCGGAAGAACCTTTTGGAAAGGAATTCTATATCCATTCTGATGGGAAAGCCTATTCAACATCCATTTCCAGCCGGCTCCAAATGTTTTCAGGGAAATAATATGTCTGCCATTTTAATGAAAAACATAACAAAAGTCTACAGAAGCGGTTTTTTCAAAGAAAATATCGTTCAAGCATTGAATGATTTTTCTATTCGTGTAGCCCCAGGACAGGTTTTTGGTGTGTTGGGTCCCAATGGCGCAGGGAAGTCAACAGCCATCAAAATATTGCTGGGGCTTATTTATCCAACATCTGGAATTGCCTATGTTTTCGACAAGGATGTGGCGGATTGGAGAGCCCGCAATTCCATCGGTTATGTCCCGGAGCATCCCATGCTCTATGGTTATTTGACAGGCTGGGAATTTCTGTCTCTTTCTTCGAGATTGCATTCATTGCCTTCCAAAGAAAGGAAGAAAAGAATTGCTGAAGTCTTGGAATGGGTTGAAATGTCCAAGGCTTCCAGGATGTTGATTCGACAATATTCCAAAGGGATGATGCAACGTATTGTTTTGGCGCAAGCTTTGGTTTCGCAGCCCCAATTGCTCATTTTGGATGAGCCGACTTCCGGGCTTGACCCTATTGGACGCGTCAAAATTCGAGAAATTATTCAAAGAGAAAAAAGAAAAAATACGACGATTTTGTTTTGCACTCATATCATATCAGACGCAGAAATGTTGTGCGATGAGCTGGTTGTATTGGCAAACGGCTCTGTTGTTTGCTCCGGAAGTTTGAATGCGTTGTTGTCTTCCAATTCTTCAAGGCAGACAGTTTGTTTTTCTGGAGTTGAGCAAGCGCAACTTTCATCTTCTCCTGTTCCTTGTGAGTTGCTTGCAGAAAAAAACGACATATTAGAAGTTTCAGTTGAAGAAAAAAACAGTTCTTCGTTTTTGGCTTTTTTGTTGTCAAAAAAAGCAGACATCAAAAAGTTAGAACCATCGGTTCAAAATTTAGAAGCAGTGTTTTTTAAAGCGGTCTTAGGAGATAAGTCTGTTCATGAAAAACAGTGAAGCATGGATGAAAATTTTTGCCATAGGTTGGAATGGGTTTGCCGAAGCGAGAAGAAACCGGGTAATGATAGTTCTTGTCGTATTTGCTGTGATATTGCTTCTTTCAACAACCTTGGTGATGCGTGTGACAGTCTTTACACTGGACAGGGTGTTGGTAGATGTGGCGATTGCCGCCATGAGTTTTGTATTGATTTTAATGTCCATCTATCTGACTGCCGGGAGTTTTTCCAGAGAATTGCGAGAACGTTCCGCTTGTCTTGTGCTTTCGGCGCCCATTTCGCGAGCCCATTTTCTCATTGGCCGGTATTTAGGAAACATTCTCACCTTGTTTGTTTTGCAACTTCTGATGACTTGTGTTTTTTTATTTCAAATGAAATTGTTAAAGGTAACTTTGACACAAGCTCAAGTTGCAGCCCTCATCGGCGTGGCTTCACAACTGCTTTTGTTTTCCGGCGTTGGCATTTTTGTGAGTTGTTTGTGTAGCCAAGTGATGGCAGGAACGTTGTTGATTTTGGTTTATATCGTTGGCAACCAAACGGATGAATTGTTTTTTATGGCAGAGCGGGTTTCGGGCGGGTGGATTTATTTTCTTGGCAAAGGCCTTTATTATTTTTTACCCAATTTACACCGTTCGGACTTTAAACTCCAGGCTTCCTATGGCCTGAATGTCCCTTGGGCAGAAGTATTTTCTTCATTAGGCTACAGCACTGCTTATGCTATTTTTGCTTTATTGGCTGCCTGCATTATTTTTCGAAGACGCGATTTTCACTAGTATAACACAACGGTTTCCACTAATATAAAGCTATGGTCCAATTGCTGAATGGGGTTGTGGGTTATATTTGGCTGGCCGTTTTAGGGTTATGCATCGGTAGTTTTTTAAATGTGGTTATTGTGAGACTGCCTGAAGGGCGCAGCCTTTGGAAACCACGCTCTCGCTGCATGGCGTGCCAAACGCAAATTGCTTGGTTTGATAACCTACCTGTTTTTTCTTGGATTTTTCTCAAAGGGCGATGTCGGCACTGCAAGCAAAACATATCCATTCAATACCCTATTGTTGAATTTTCATCTTCCCTCTTGTTCTTGCTATGTCTTTGGCGTTTTGGTTGGACATTTGAGTTGTTTTGCGCACTTATTCTGCTCATTTTTGTTTTGCCGCTCACTGTCATTGATGCCAAGCACTGGATTTTGCCGTTTGAATTGACTTTGCCCGGTATTGCTGCCGGTTTGTTATGTGGTTTATTTCAAGGTTGGCCTGGCGTTGAGTCGGCGGCGATAGGGGCGTTGGCGGGGTTTTTGGCCTTTCGTTTATTAGAATATTTAGGGTGGCTGATTTTCCGTAAAGAGGCACTGGGGGGGGGGGACAAATATTTACTTGCGCTTTTAGGGGCATTTTTAGGTTGGAAGGCTTTGCTGAGCGTTTTGTTTTTTGCTTCCCTGCAGGGGGCATTGTTTGGCGGCCTCAAATTGTTGCTTACAGGCCGTGCGGGGCCCAGTGCGGGGCTTTCTGAAGCCGAGGAAGCCTTGCCCGAGCCCACGTTTTTGCCGGCTTTTTTGCGTCCAGGACTTCGGTTTTGGAAACGTTTGGGCCTTATTCCCTATACCTTGTTTTTTCAACCCATTCCTGATGATTTTATGAATGAAGAGGAGGCTTCTTCGGAGGAGGAATGGCAGCCTGGGGTGACGAATATGCCCTTTGGCCCGTGGCTGGCACTCGCCGGACTGGAATATCTGTTGCTGGCGCCCCATGTGCAGCGTTTGCTTGAAGGCACGAGTTTGTCTTGGCTTTTTTCGGTGTGAAGCCCGAAGTCGACAACACCCCTGCTTCGTTGAAGCGTGTCTCTCTATGAAAGACGAGGCATGGGCCTTGTCCCTGTTTTTTTATAACTGCGCCAGAAGGGCCTGGGCCACCTCCAGGGGCTTGGGCGCTTTCCAGAGGGCCGAAACCACGGCGACGCCCGCCAGGGGGGGAGGCACGGCAGGAGGAGGGGAGGACACGCTTTTCAATTGCCCTTGCAACGCTTGCAAAGTTTCAGGGTCCATGCCCCCCAAAGCCCAGGCGGGGCAGGGCAGTTGTTGCGCAAGGCGCCCAAAACCCGCGGGGCCCAAAGTGGAGCGGGTGTCTTCCGGTTTGGAGCCGGGAGAAAAAACGGGAGAAAGCAGCGCGAAGTTGGCCCCCCGGGCCTTTTGGGCCTCCGCCTCGTTGTGCACAGCGACAGAAATCATCTGGCGGGGGGGCAGGTGGGGGCGTATTTGGGGAGGGCTTAGGCCATAGCCAGGCAGGTGGAGGTGGGCCTCCAAAGCCAAGGCCATATCCAAACGACGGTGGACGAAAAAAGCGACGTGGGCACTGCGGCACAGCTTGGCCAGTTGCTGCGCTTGCTCAAAATAACTTCGGGCATGGCTTGTGGTGTCGCGAAACAAAAGCCCCAACCGCTCCCCCAGCGGCAGCAGCTGCTCCAACTTGCGCAGCCAGCCGTCCTCCAGAGGGCCCGGGGAAATGGCCAAAAGTTGCATCTTCATGCGGGTGTCTCAGTTTTCCTTCCCATAAACCCAACCCCTGCCCGAAATTCCAAAAAAACACCCCCTGCCTCACACCCCACTTCCCACAAGTCCTGTCATGGGGCTTGAAGCCGAAGCATAGGCGCGCATGGGAATGCGGCCGGCCACAAAGGCCTCGCGGCCCGCTTCAACGGCCATACGCATGGCCTGGGCCATACGCGTGGGGTGCTTGGCCTCTGCAATGGCCGTATTCATCAGAATGGCGTCACACCCCAACTCCATGGCAAAAGCCGCGTCCGAGGCGGTGCCCACACCCGCGTCGACGACAACCGGCACCTTGGCCGCCTCCACAATGAGGCGTATGTTGTTGGGGTTGCGTATGCCCAACCCGGAGCCAATGGGCGCCGCCAGCGGCATGACGGCCGCGCAACCCATGTCCTCCAGCTTTTTGCAGGCCACCACGTCGTCCGTCACATAGGGCAAAACGACAAAACCCTCTTTGACGAGAATGCGGGCGGCCTTGAGGGTTTCTTCAACGTCGGGAAAGAGGGTTTTGGTGTCGCCAATAACTTCCAACTTTATCCAATTGGAAAGCCCCAATTCAGCGGCGAGGCGGGCCGTGCGCACCGCTTCTTCAGCGGAATAACAAGCGGCTGTGTTGGGCAAAAGCTGAATGCGGCTCCTGTCAATCCAATGCAGCAGGGACTTTTCGCCCGAAGCCTTCAAGTCCATACGGCGCACCGCCACCGTCACCACTTCGGTTTCCGCCAGTTGGTGACAGTTTTGCATGGTTTCAAAGTCGGTATATTTGCCCGTCCCCACCATGAGGCGCGACTGGAAAACGCGCCCGGCAATACGCAGGGGTTTATTTATAATGGGGGCCTCTTCCAGGGGGAGCAGTTCCCCCTTTAGCTCTAGGTTCATCTATCCTCCTCCTACGAAGCTAACCACTTCAAGCCGGTCGCCTTCGCACAGTTGGGTATTCGCGTGCTGCTGTCTTCTCACGAGTTGGCCGTTCCTTTCAACAGCGACAGGCTGCCCCTCAAGGCCGAGTTGCACAAGCAAGGCAGCCACGGACATGGGGGCCTCAAGGGTCCTCTTTTCGCCGTTCAGAAGAATTTCCATTTTGCCGCTATAGCCCAAAGCCCCGGGGTTGGGGGGTCAAATTTGCCGCCTCCCCCCACCTTCCTTCCTGTATTTCCATACATTTTACTCAAGGCCATGGGCATAAAGGGAAGGAAAAGGGAAGGGGTAGCGCCGTTTATGCGTGGGTACGACAAAAAGGATATATTGTGGTTTGAATACAGGCGAGCAAGGAAGGTGTACGTTATTTAGAGTGCAGAGTGTTGGACTTGTATTGTCGTGAAGCCTAAGAGAAGCCTATGCGGAGAAAAGCGGTTTTGTTTTTTTGGTTATGTGCTTTTTCGGCCTGGGCCCAGCAGGTGGTGGTATTGGAGTTTCAGGGCGACGTAGGGGGGCGTCTGGGCAAGCAAATGGAAGACGCGCTTTGGGAGTATGAAAGCTTGAAGCCCATGCCTCGCCAGGCGTTTATGCGTGAGGCTTTGAAGGCGGGCAGCGCGGAAATAAAAACAGCGGCGGGGTTTGCGCGTGCAGCTTCCCATGTGAAGGAAGTTTCCATCGCTGTTTGGGGCAGGGTGGGGGGGGGCAGTGTGGAAATATTTATTTGGGACAAAGCGGGCCACCAGCTTTGGAGCCGTCACCTGCCGTTGGAGGGGGGCTTGTTGACGCAGGCGCTTTCGCAACGTTTGGCCAAGGCCATTGTTGTTGCCGTCCATGTACAAAACGAGGACGAAGCTGCCCCGCCGGAGAAAGAAACCCAACCCCTCAAACCCCAGGTGGCTTCTCCAAAGAAGGCTGGGGAGCCGAAGCAGGGGGCGATAGCGGAAATTCCATCTCTGGACTTCAGCGCTTCTGAAGAGTTGCACCCGCCGCCGCCGCCGCCACAACAACAACAACCTCCCCCCTCCTCCTCTCTGTCTTCTACGCCACCGCCTGCCGCTTCCCCCTCCCCCTCGCGGGCCCGGTTTTTACGTGTACACTTGCTGGGCAATGTTTCATGGCATTCGTTGTGCGCGCGCCCTGGGGTGGATTCCTGTGGCGCTTTTGACAGAATGCCCCTGCCAAGGCCGACGGGGACGACGATGGGGTTTTCTTCAGGAGCCTATGGGGGGATGTCTTTGCAAGTGGAATATTTCCCATTGGCTTTGCATACGCTTTCTGCGTGGAAGGGTTTAGGGCTTCGTTTAGAGGGGGGGTTTGGCCAGGCGACGAAGGATTTTGTCTCCGAAGCCGACATTCTTTTGCCTCAACGGACGGTTCAAGAATTCCATTGGTCCGCCGAAGTCCTCTACCGTTATTTCTTTTTAGAGCCCTCTTCGAATGGCATAGGCCTGCATGCTTCGCTGAGCATTGGCTATGCAGGGAAGGATTTTTTAAACAAAGGTTTGCCGCCGCCCAATGTACGCAGACGCTCTATGGAGATGGGGCTAGACGCCGAGTTGGCTTTGCTGTCCTATCTACGCCTGGGGTGCTATGCCAATATATTTATCCAACCTAAACCTGGGGATTCCATAGCCCGCGCCTATGGTGAGGCCAGCAGTTTCGGCTATAGGCTGGGGGGGACCCTTTCCGGGAAGATTTATGGTCCCTTAAGCTACCGTTTAGAGGTGGCCTGGAATGCCTACAAGGACACATTTTCAAGCGCGAGCCGGGAGTGGCCTGCTTGCAATGAGAGCCAGTGTGGAGGTGTTGTACAAGAAACCTATCTCTCGTTGAGAGGCGGACTGCAGCTGGAATTCTAGAGTGCTCTACAGTTGAATAATGCCTTTGCGTAGCCCTTCCGTAACGGCTTCTACACGGTTAGCGACATCTAATTTTCTATAAATATGCTCTAAATGTGTACGTATGGTCGCCTTGGACAGGTTGAGGAGTTTGGCTGCCTCTGCGTTGGAGACGCCTTTGGCGATGAGCAGGAGGATTTCCTGTTCTCTTTGGGTGAGGGTGGGCGCAGGCTCTTCGGTGGTTTCTATGGAGGTGTCATTGTGGAAGTGGCGCAGCAATTTGCGTGCGAGGTTGGGTTGGATGATGGTGCCGCCGGCATGTACTTCATGAATGGCCTCCAAGAGTTTTCGGGCGCCTGAAGCTTTGAGGAGATAGCCGGAAGCGCCGGCGCGAATGGCCTCAAGGACTTTTTCTTCGTTGTCGAAGACGGTGAAGATGAGCACTTCTGCGCTGGGGCAGGTGGTTTTAATTTCGCGTGTTACAGCGATGCCGTCCATACGAGGGAGCTCCAAGTCCAAGAGGACGACGTTGGGCCGAAGCTCGGGAATATCGACGACAGCGGATTCACCCGAGAGTGCTGTGCCGACCAGCTCAATTCCGGATGCGTTTTCGAGGAGTTTGAGCAGGGACTTGAGGATTTGGATTTGGTCTTCGACGATATAGACGCGGATATTTTTAGGGGGGCTATTGGGGGGCATATTCATAGCATAGGGCCGATGAAGGGGGTACTGGGGGAGGCGACAGGGAGGGAGAAGGAGATGAGGGTCCCCCTAAGGGGGCTAGAGCATATATCCATATTTCCACCTAAGTTAAGCGCACGCTCCCTAAGGTGGATAAGTCCATAATGCCCGGGTATGGGTTTAGAAGGGTGAAAGCCTATGCCGTCGTCGCTAATGGAAAGGGAGACGGTGCTGTCGAGGAAGAGCAATTCAACGGTGACGGTTTGCGCCTGGGCGTGCTTGACGACATTGGTCAAAGACTCTTGGAGCACGCGAAAGAGGGTCAGTTGAGCGGAGGAGGACAGTGTTTTTTCGACGCCCTGTTTTTTAAATTGGACGTTGAGGCGAGAGCGCTCCGCGAAGGCCTGCACATAGTCGCCTAAGCTTTGTATAAGGTTAAAATCCCCGCGCATCATTTTAACGCTGCGACGCAACTCTTCAATGGAGTCCTCGGCTGTGGATTTAAGCTCGCTGATTTCGCGCGACAATTTTTCCTCTTTGGTCAGTTGCAAGAGATATTCGCTTTGAAAAATAAGCGAGCTAAGGGTTGCGCCCAGGCCGTCGTGGATTTCCCGGGCAAGGCGGTTGCGCTCCTCGGTGAGGGCATGTTTTTGGATATTGGATTGAAGCTCCACAATGGCCTTATGCGCGAGGGTTTCGCGCCCATTGAGATAGACGAGGACATAGAGGATGACGAAGTCCAAGGCGAGATACCAGAACAGGGTGAGCACGTCGACGGCGCTGATGCCCTGTTGGAGCAGCTGATCCAAGCGAAGGATGATGGGCAAAACCAGCAGGGGGGGGAGGATGGAAATAGGTTTAGGGAAGAGGAGGGCAAACAGCATGGTGAAGAGCAGCTGTGTAGCGAGCAGAGGGTTTTCCAAGCCGCCCTTACCGGATTGGATGATGAGGAGGACGGTGAAGAAGAGGTCCAAGCACAAGGAGCAATAGGTAGCGATACGCCCCGCCACAGGGCGGTGTAAAACCGTATAATTCGCCAGGCTATAAAGCCACATAGCGATATAAATACCCAAGGCGATGGGGCTGGAGAGTTTGAAATATTGATTCCACGCGGGGACGATGAACATGAGGAAGGCCATTCCCAGGAACAGCAAGCGGGCGAAGAAGAGGGCCCGGGCCCTTGCAATGAAGCGCTCATTGAGCCAGCTGTCTGAAATTTCCTGTGAGGAAGGCGAGGGGCCGAGCCCCCACTGGCTGAAGGACTCCAAGAGGCTTTTGGGGAGTGCAGGAAGTTTTTCACTGCTGTTTGAGGAAGCCATATTTTATATTTAGCACTTTGTTAAAAAGGGATGAGCGATGAAGAAAGGAATGAGAGCCCTGGTAGTGGGGGCAGGCGGCATAGGTTGCCCTGCCATACTCTCGTTGGCGCATGGGGGGGTCAGCAAAATATGCATAGCGGATGATGATTATGTAGAAGCCTCCAACCTGCCTCGGCAGCTTTGGCATTGGCCGGAGGATTTGGGAAGGCCGAAGGTGGACTCTGCCTGCGAGAAATTGAGCAAGCGTTTCCCTGGGGTTTCGTTTGAGCCTTTGTTTTTGAGGGTAGACGGGGGCAATGCGGCCGCGCTTTTTGCCGAGCACCCTGTGGTGGTGGACGCGACGGACGCGTTGGAGAGCAAGTTGTTGTTTTCGGACATTGCGGCGCGGGGTGGGCGTGTTTTGATATCAGCAGGGGCAGCGGGGTGGCGGGGGCAGGTGATGCGCATAGAGCCGGGGGGGTCGTGTTTAAGGTGTCTTTTCCCCGAGCCGGTACAAGAGGGGGTATTACCGAGACAAGCGGGGATATTAGGCCCCCTAGCGGGGCTATTGGGTTTTAGGGCAGCGGCTATGGTACATAAGCCCTTAGGTTTAGGGAGGGGCACCCTCCACTGGATAGACGCTTTAAGTTGGCGCACAGGGGTTATGCATATAGAGAAAAGCCCTCAATGTCCTTGCCATGGATGAAAGGCGGGAAGCCGCGTGGAAGAGCAGGTGCGTTATTTAAGGCAGCGTTTATTACAGGGCATAGGGGAGGAGGGGCAGGCGCTTTTTTTCGCCACGGAGGTATTGTGTGGGGGGCAAGGCCCCCTTTTGCAGACGGCGGCGGCCTATTTAGAGGCGGGGGGTATGGGCCTAGCGTGGCACAGGGCGCCCCCAGCGGCCGGGTTTAGGCCCATGTCCTGGGGTAGGGGTGAAGGGGAGGAGGGTCCCCCCCCCGGTTTAGGTTTAGAGGGGGGACTACCCCCTCTGGCCGTCCCCTCTAAGCAGCGTGGTTTTTTAGGTTGCCTTCCCTGCGCCTGCCCCGAGGGTATGGACTTTTGGGTACTCCTAGGTTGTTTTAGGGGGAAGCCCGGTTTTGTATTTGCGCGGGGCCGAGACAAGAAGCCCTTTTTGGACAAGGCGCTGGAGAGGGGCGCCGCTTTGGAAGGGGAGCCTTTGCCGGCGCATTGGGCATTGGCTGCTTGGGCCGCATTGGCGTTTGAGAAGCTTGCTTTGGGGCTTATGCCGGCGCTAGGGGGTGGCAGCCTAGGCCCATGGGGGGAGGTAGAGCTATGGGAGGGGCCATAGGCCTAAAGCCTGGGGTTATGTCGGAAGTCCCCTGGGAGGAGGGGGGCAGCGGTGGGGCAGCCTTAGAGGCCCTGTTGTTATACATGCAAGGGGCCTGGCCGGAGGAGGCCTGTGGGGCCCTGTTTGTGAGCGCTTTAGGGGAGTGGCTATGGCGTCCCCTAGAGAATGTAGCCGGGAATAAGCTTCAAGCCTTTGTTGTTGGGGAGGGGTGGCTTCGTCTTTTACAGGAGGAGGAGAGGCGGGGTGGCAGGCTGGTTTGTTTAGCGCATTCGCACCCGGAAGGGGAGGCCGAGCTGTCCAGGGCGGACATACGGAGTTTAGCCCCTGGGGGCAAGTTGCTATGGCCCGGGCTTATGCAAATGGTAGTAGCCACAGGGGAGGGGGGTTGGAGGGAGGCGGCATGGTTTAGCCCCCCTGGGGTTAGAGGCGAGGCCGGCCTCCCGGGCTTTGTCTGTGGGGGGCGCTTGAGCCGTGCTTGTTTTGAAGCTCGAAAAAGAAGAACATTTGCGCTATAGGCTGGGCGTGTTGTTTTTTTCCTCTCTTTCCCCATTTCCACCGGAGGAACATGGTGCAACAAAATGGCTTTGCAGTTTGGCTGACAGGCATGTCCGGCAGCGGAAAATCCACCATTGCGAGATATATTGCAGCGCGCTTGCGACAGGTGGATCGCCGCGTTGAGATTTTAGACGAAAATGAGTTGAACCTTTTGCTTCCAGAGAACAGCGAGAGCCCCGAGGGCCGTGCGACGGTGGTACGGCGTTTGGGCTACCTTGCCGAATTGTTGACGCGCAACCAGATTGCCACCCTGGTAGCCGCCGTCAGCCCTTCCAAAAGTTTACGTGAGGAAGCGCGCCGTACAGTGGTGCGTTTTGTCGAAGTGTTTGTGGACTGCCCCACGGAGGTATTGATTCAGCGGGACACCACGGGCCGCTACAAAAAGGCGCTGTCGGGTGAAATCCCCAACTTTATAGGCATTACCGAGCCCTATGAGCCGCCCCCTTCGCCGGAGGTGCTGATTCGCTCAGACGAAGAGGGTGTTGAAGAGGGTGCGCACAAGGTTTTGCAGGCGCTTTTTGACTTAGGGGCATTGAATGCGGAGGAGATGAAGACGATTGAGGCTTCGCGTGTACAGATGGAGTTGTTGGAGCGGCCCAAGCAGCAGCCCTTGGTTTCCAAGAAGCGGCAAAAGCCTTCAAAGACGCCGCCGCCCAAGCGTTTGTTGGCGGTGAAACCCTCCAAACCCCCACGTGCCGCCCCGGAGAAGCCTTCTGCAAAAACCGGCAAGGCGGCCGGCAAGGCAAAGCCCTCCAAGCTTGCGAAGAAACCGGCGCCGATGAAGAAGCCGGCAAGCAAACCGGCGAACAAGTCAGCGGGCAAACCGGCGAACAAGCCGGCGAAGAAAAAACCGGTGGCGGCCAAGGCGCGAAAGAAGAAATAAACTTTCCCCCTCCCTCTTTCTCCTCTGGCCATGCCTGCCCTACCCCAAGCCCCCGAGAGTCTGTTGTGGCAGCCGCGGATGCGTGAGGCTTGCGAAAAATTGAAGCCTTTCTCTTCTGCACTGGTAGCGTTTTCAGGGGGGGTAGACTCCAGTTTAGCACTCAAGCTGGCCACAGAGGTATTGGGTACAAGCCATGTGGTAGCGGCAACCGCGCGCTCTGCTTTTTTCACTCAAGAGGAGGAGGAGAGCGCGAAAGCCGTGGCCGAGCATTTGGGCATACGGCATGTTTGGCTGCAGATGCGCCCGCTGGAAGACGCCGACATTGTGAAGAACGGCCGTGAGCGTTGTTATTTCTGCAAGCGAAACTTGGTAATTGCCTTGAAAGCTTTGCAAGCGCAGTTGGCCTTGGACGTCATTTTGGACGGCAGCAATGCGGGGGATGTTTTGGACCACCGGCCTGGGAGGCGTGCGTTAAGGGAGGGCAACATATATTCCGTTTTAGCGGAGGCAGGTTTTAGCAAGCCGGAGATTCGCGCGTGTGCTTTGCATTTGGGGTTGCCCAATTGGGACAGGCCGCAGGCTGCGTGTTTGGCGACGCGCATTCCCTATGGCGAAGCCTTGAGCGCTTCCGTTTTGGAACAAATAGCCTGTGCCGAAGCCGCGTTGAGGCAGTTGGGCCTGAGGGTATTCCGCGTACGCCACCATGGGGAAACGGCGCGTCTTGAGATAGAGGAAGCAGCCTTTGCAAGTTTGGCAAACGCAGAGTTTCGAGCACAGTGTATGGATGCGCTACAAAAAGTGGGCTACCGTTTTATAACGGTGGACTTAGAAGTATTTCGCTCCGGCCGAATGAATTTCCGCTAGACCGCTTCCACTTTGACACTTTCTCATCGCCCAAGCCTCGCCTTCACGAAACGGGAACACGAAGCACCGCAAGGGAGCTCCCTTGGCCTTGAAAAGGCAGAGATTTTGACAGCCCACGCGAATGTGGGATTCTATGCCACATGGAGCCTACGAAAGAGCGTTTGTTGTCGGTTGTATTCCGTCTGAATGACGTCAAATTGCGTTCCCTCAAGCAGCTTGCGCAGAGGACGCGCATACGCCAGAGCGAATATTTGCGGGAGGCCATTGCCGACTTATTGAGCAAATATGACGACAAGCGGAGGGGAGGGGGCCCCTAAGGGGGCGGGGAGGGGGGGGCTATGAAACTTATTTTAGCCATAGGCGCAGGCAGTTTTATAGGTGGGGTTTTACGCCATATATTGTCATTATGGATACAGGCCAGGACGGTTAAGCCTTTTCCCCTGGGGACGTTGGCAGTGAACCTTTCGGGTTGTTTTCTGATAGGCCTTGTATTTGGTTTTTTCGACAGGGGGCAACTTTCGGATGGATGGAAGTTGTTTTTAGCAACGGGCCTATTGGGCGGCTTCACGACTTTTTCTGCATTTTCGAACGAAACGGTCATTTTGTTAAGGGAAGGGCACATGCAGTCTGCTTTTCTCTACATTTTTTCCAGTGTTATTTTAGGTTTATTAGCGAGCTATGTGGCCTATATATTGGCAAGAGCATGAAATGGTGCGAAACGGGTTTATATATAAGAGCTGGCTGAAGCGGCAGAGGCAAGCCAGGCGGCTGAGGCTCAAGGTTTTGAGCCCACATTTGTCGAGCGGATTTTGCTTGTAACCTGTTGTTGTTAGGGCTTGGATGAAAGGGGCCTGAGTGGTTGGCATTAGAGGCTGAGATTGATAACCATGAAATGGATGCATACCATACCAGAGCCAGAGGGCAACAACTTGGGAGGGTTTTGAGGGCATGTCGAGTCGTTGGCTGTTTCGTCAAGGAGCGCTGATTCTAGGTCCATTGGACAAAGAGCAATTGGAGCAGAGGATTTTAGAAGGGGAACTGGGTGAGGACATAGAGGCGAAGGAGTTGGGAGGGGAAGCCTTTAGGCCTCTTCGGGAGATAGGGGTTTTTGCTGTTGCATTGGCGAAGGCGAAGGCGAAGCGGCGGGTGGAAGTGCTTTCGGAGAAGCGGGCAACGGCGAAGCGGAAGCGTCGTCTCATAGCTGCTGCGGGTGTATTGGTTCTCCTGCTGCTCAGCTCCATAGCCGTGTTTTACATCAGCACGGATTTGGCGAAGAGCAAGACGACGGAGCCCACCGACAGTTTGGCCTTTGCGGATTTCGGTTCGGATGTTGTCAGCATTCGTCGTTCTCCCAAGGAGCCTTCAAAAGAAACGGACCCTTTGCTTTCCTATCAGGACAGCAACAAACTGTCTGGGGGGGGGCGGAGGGTAGCAGCGGAGGGGGGCAGCAAGGGGGCCAGCGGCTGGGTAGACGACATAACGACGGACATTCAGTGGAACCCGGACAGCATCAAACAAGTATTGGATTCCAACCAGCGCAGGTTGTTGTCGTGTTTGCAGAACAACGTGAAGACGGTGGATGGATGGAACCGGGGAGACCTTGTGAAGATTCCGATTGGGTTTACCATTTCGAACAATGGCCGAGTGAACAACCTTTGGGTAGAGCATGCGCGCTACAAGGGCAAGGAGTTGGAGTCCTGTCTGTTGCAAGAGATGGGGAAGTGGCCGTTTGCGCCCTATGATGGAGACCAAGCGGTTGTGAATTGGTCCATTTCCTGGAAGGTGCGCAGCTGATGGGCATAACAGGTTATTCCTGAAATGCCTTTGACAAGGAAGATGGTTTTGTGAATAGAGAGGGAGAGACGAGGGGGGAATGCAGATAAGGAGATACAGGTGAAGAAGGGAGAGCCAAGCGGAGGTTTGTCGTGTTCTTTTTGCGGGAAGCCGCAGAAGGAAGTGCGCAAGCTGATAGCCGGTCCTTCCGTTTATATTTGCGACGAATGCATACGTTTATGCGATGAGATTATAGGAGAGAGCCAGGAGGAAGGGACGCCGTCTTCCTTTCAGGTGCCGGTTCCCCTGGAGATAAAGAATTTTCTAGACGGCTATGTGGTGGGGCAAGAGCAGGCGAAGAAAGTTTTGTCTGTGGCCGTCTACAACCACTACAAGCGTGTTTATGTCAAAAAGCCGGCCAAGTCCCGTGGGGGGCAGAGGAAGAGCGAGGAGCTTGAGCTTTCGAAGTCGAATGTTTTGCTTTTGGGGCCGACGGGCTCTGGGAAGACTTTGCTGGCGCAGTCTTTGGCGAAGCTTTTGAATGTACCGTTTACGATTGCGGATGCGACGAGTCTCACCGAAGCGGGCTACGTGGGCGAGGACGTCGAAAACATCATTCAGAACCTGCTTCAGAATGCGGAATATGACGTAGAGCGGGCCTCCAAGGGGATAGTGTTTATAGATGAGATAGACAAAATAGCCCGCAAGACGGATGTTCCCTCTCCCTCAAGGGATGTGGGGGGTGAGGGTGTACAGCAAGCCCTGTTGAAGATTATTGAGGGGACGCGGGCAAACGTAACCCCCAAGGGTGCGAAGAAATATGGCCAGCATGAGTCTTTGCAGGTGAACACGCGGGATATTTTGTTTATTTGCGGGGGGGCGTTCAACGGTCTAGAGCTGATAATCAAACACCGGGTAGGCGAAAAAGGTTTGGGTTTTGGTGCGCAGCTACAGGGGCCCAATGAACGCAGCACGGGGGATTTGTTGCGACAAGTAGAGCCTGGCGACTTGATGCGGTTTGGGATGATTCCCGAGTTTATAGGGCGCTTGCCCGTTGTTGCGACGCTGGACGGTTTGAACGAAGCGGATTTGGTGACCATACTGACGCAGCCGAAGAATGCCCTCACGAAGCAATACCAATGGTTGTTTGAGTTGGAGAAGGTGAAGTTGACGTTTACGCCTGCGGCGCTCAAAGCCATTGCCCAAGAGGCGATGCGTCGCAACACAGGCGCTCGTGGGTTGCGCTCCATTCTGGAAGAGCTGATGTTGGATTTGATGTATGACGTCCCCTACCGCAAGGGCATTTTGTCATGTGAAGTGACAGAAGACTTTGTCTTGCGCAAGGCCCAACCGCAGCTGCAGTTCATCCAAGAGAAACGTTCAGCCTAGCTCCAACTCTTTTCGAAGCTGTGCGGTGAGTTTGAAATAGGCCTCTCTGGAGAAGCTTTGGTTGAGGATATGGAAGTCTTTTCTGTGGAGGCCGACGCAACCGAAGCAATAGTTGCATTCGGTGAGGTTTCGGCTCAAGACGAGATAGGCGCTGTCGCCGCAGCCTTCGGAGCGTATGCAATAAGCGCAGTTGGACATAGAGGTGCAGTCCACGCAATGAACCGAGTTGTTGCACAGTTTGCATTGGGTGCAGTGTGTGCATTGATAGCAGTCTTGGCACTGGCGGCAGAAGGTACAGTGTGCGCAGCGAGCACATTCTTCACAGCCATAGCTGACGGGGTTGATGGGCTCGGTCGCGAAGTTTTTCGTCAGGAGGTTGAGTTGCTCAAGAAATTCTCTGCGGTCCATGTGTACGATCCATGCGGATAAGGTGGGGTATAAGTTCCTTAAGCTTATTTATTCGGTTTTAATGGCACAGGCAAATGGACAAGACAAAATGTGGTTTTAAGTGTTATCCAAAGGTTTAGGCATGGGTTTTGCGCATGGGACTTGACATTCGTCGATTCCCTCAATAAACAGCTCCCTCCCAGTAGAAGGGCACCTGTTTTCAGGTATACAGAATGGAGTTTGAAGAAATGTCGCAGAGGACATACAGCGCCAGGCCCGCGGACATACAGCGCTCTTGGTTCATAGTGGATGTGGATGGCAAAATCCTCGGTCGTGTTGCGAGTCAAATTGCGAGCATTCTGAAGGGCAAGCACAAAGCCATTTATACGCCCTCCATGGATACGGGAGACCATGTCATTGTCGTCAATGCGGCGAAAGTGCGTGTCACGGGGAAGAAAGAGACCAACAAGCTCTATTACCGGCACCCCAATGCAGGTTTCCCGGGTGGCTTGAAAGTGACCACCTATGAAAAGCTTCAGGAGCGCCACCCGGAGGACATTGTCCTCAATGCCGTGCGACGGATGTTGCCGCGCAACGCGCTGGGGAGGCAGATGATGACCAAACTGCGCGTCTATGCGTCCGCCGAGCATCCTCATGTGGCGCAGCAACCCCAGAGTTTGGAATTGAAGGTTTAACTTTTTTGAAAGACAGGGCAATGGCAGAATTAGCATCTTTTTATGGAACAGGCCGCCGCAAGGAATCCACGGCGAGGGTGGTGATTCAACCGGGGACGGGGGAGGTGGTTGTCAACGGACGCGCTTTGGACGACTATTTTGGCCGGGAGACTTCCAAAATGATTCTCCAGCAGCCCTTGCAGATTTTGGAGCAGCTAGGGAAGATAGACATTCAGGTGAACGTACGAGGAGGCGGGCTGTCGGGGCAAGCTGGGGCGATTCGCCACGGTTTGGCGCGGGCCTTGTGCAAGCTCAATCCGGATTTTCGGTTTCCGCTCAAGAAGGCGGGCCTTTTGACGCGGGATGCTCGCGCGGTTGAGCGCAAAAAATACGGACGTCCTGGAGCCCGAAAGCGCTTCCAGTTCTCCAAGCGCTAAGTTTTTTGGGGCCAGGGGCGCCCTGGCCTGTTTGTTTTTTTGTTTCATTTTGTTGTTGGGGTTTATTGTTTTAGAAGACGTTTTTGTCCATGCGCCTAGCAATCAGGTTTATTTTTTGTTGGTTGCTTTATTTTGCTGTTTGGCGTTGGGTATTTGTCTTTTGGCACTGGCCTTCTTTTGAAGGGGCTGCCTTTCAGGAATTGTTGCAAATATTTTATTTTGGTTTGCGGCAAGACTTGTCGATGGCGGGCTATTTTTTTATTCTACCCTTCCTTGTTGGGACAATTCTTTATACTTTGTCTCTCCCTTCTAAGGTTTGGAAAGTATTTCTAGTTATATATCAAGACACACTTATTGTTATAACATCCTTTTTAAACGTGGTAGATTTAAACATTTACCGCGAATGGGGAAACAAACTCAACTACCGTGCTGTTGAGATTTTTTTTAATTTTCCGCGTGAATCCATTATCAGCTCTCTCTCTTCGCCCATTTTTATTTCTATTGTTATTTTTTCTTTAATGGTGGTGATAGGTTTTTCCCTAGGGCATTTTATATTAAGAGATATTTCTATTTCTTCATTAAAGAAACGGTGGGGCGGGGTGGTTTTTCTATTGGTATCCATTGGATTATTCATTATGATTCGTGGCGGGTTAGGTGTTGCGACCATGAATCAATCTGCTGTTTATTTTTCGAACAAACATGTCCTGAATCATGCAGCATTGAATACGGAATGGAATTTATTGCATAACATTTGGAAGACACGCAATAACACCACCCATCCTCATATGGAATATGCTCAGGATGAAGCCCGTGAAGTGGTGGATAACATTTTGAAGCCCCCGGCCTATTCTCCTGGGAAACCGATGGTTCTTTTAGAGAGGCCCAATGTTATACTCATCATTTTAGAATCTTTTTCAGCGGGTTTAATGAAAGCATTGGGAGGGGAGGTTGAAGGGGTGCCTTTTCTGGATAGATTGTCGACGCAATCTGTTTTTTTTGAGAATTTCTATGCGACAGGCGACAGAACAGACAAGGGTCTCATTGGCATACTCAGCGGTTTTCCTTCGCAGGAAAGCCAGTCTATCATCACCATTCCTGAGAAGAATGAAAAGCTTCCATCCATTATAAAAAGTCTCAAGCGAGAAGGCTATGCGACTTCTTTTGTCTATGGCGGGGATGCCGCATTTTTCAACATTAAATCTTTTTTGCTAAGCCAAGGGACGGATAAGCTTATAGACGGGAATTTTTTTCAGCGAAACGAAAAGAATTCCAAATGGGGCGCCCATGACGGTGTTGTTTTGGATTTTTTAGTTGATTTTTTAGACAAGGAGTCTCCCCCATTTTTTTCAACATTCCTCACGTTGAGCAATCATGAGCCCTTTGAAGTTCCTGGAGAAAGCTATTTTTCAGGAGATGATTTGCAATCCAAATTTAGAAGCACAGCCTATTATACAGACAAGTCATTGGAAGATTTTTTCAAAAAAGCGCAACAGAGAGAATGGTATCCAAACACATTGTTTGTTTTGGTTGCAGATCATGGACACTATCTTCCTGAAAATTTAACGAACAGGCTCATTCCCGAGAGATTTCATATTCCCATGTTGTTTTTTGGAAACCCTATTGCAGAGGCTTGGAGAGGCAAGCGTGTTTCCGAAGTGGGTTCTCAAACAGACATAGCGAAGACTTTATTGGCTCAACTGGGAATGAGAGCGAATGAGTTTGAATTTGGAAGAGATTTGTTGTCTTCAGAGCACACCGGTTTTGCATTTTTTTCTTATGTAGGAGGTTTTGGAGTTGTTGAAGATGGCTGCAAGCTTGTCTATGACGTCAACATGAAAAAAACGATTTTTGAAACCAGTTGTGACAACACAGAGGAAACGCTCAAAAAAGGCAAAGCCTTTATGCAGATTGTCTATCAAAAGTTCCTGGATTTATGAAGTCAGCATTTCTTTGAGATATTTGATAAACTGTTTTATGTTTGGCGAAGAGATTCCTTTGTTTGCATGGCTTTAGCCAGAAGTTTCTGCTTTCTTAAGGGGCCGATAATTTTTTTGGCTTCCAAAAAATCCAAAAACACATTGAGTTCTGTTTCCTCTATGGAAGGCGACTGTTCATAGAGTGCTTCCATATGTTTTTCAGAAGGGATTTCGAGTCCTTCTTCGAAGAATTCATTGAAGAAGGCATTGAAAATCTTCCATTCCACAGCTGGAATGGTTTGGGCGTGTTTTTCAAACTCCAACCTTAAATTTTGAAGTTTGTCTTCGTCCAAAGAGGCCAAGCGAGAAAGTGTTTGAATGGATTCCAGGACAAATTCAGCATCAAACTCGGAGAAGTCATGTTCGCTTTCATAGGCTTCTTCGAACAAGCAAGACAAGAACAGAGATTCCGATTGTTCATCTGTTGCGCCTTCTGCCAGAAGTGCCGATTCTGTTTCTGAAAATGCAGCCATGAACATGGGATTTTGCTTGAGGCTGAGCAGTGTTGCTTTGAGAGAAAGCCAAAACAAAGCGCGTTGCACGCCTTCGGGTTTGTTGCTTTTGGAATTTAAAATAAGCTCTGTCAACTCGGGTCTGCTTTCTGCGGCTTTAGAAAAACAGAGTTCTTCTGAGTCTAGGGGCATTCCTTTTTGAATGAGGAGCAGGGTTTTTTTAGATGAGGAGAAAGACAAGAAGCGTGCCGTAATCGGGTGCATGGTCAAGTGAAGGCATAAACCGCCCTAAATTTCAAATCCAGAACATATTGCACTCCATATAGGGTGTTCATTTGGAGAAAATAAGTATAGAGGTACCTGAAAGCTTAAGTTGAAGCATTTTCTAAAGAAGACTAGGTTATGCGCGTCATGAAAAAGTGGTGGCTATACAGTTGGTTTTGTTTTGCCTGTGCGACGACATCCACAGACCATCTCTCGTTGACTTATTCGGACGAGGCCCAGGAGAATTTGAGGCGTGGGGAGGTGGCCTATGCGAGCAAGGACTGGGTGGTAGCGCAGCGTTATTATGAGCGGGTAGTCACGAAATTTCCCTATTCGGAGGTTGCGGCGACGGCGGAATTACGTTTAGCGGATGTGGATTTTGCGAGAGCGGATTCGGTGTCGGCAAGGGTTCGTTATGAGGATTTTGTGAAGAGCCATCCGACCAACCCCAAAGCGGATTGGGCGAAGTTTCGTTTAGCGCTGACCTATTTTGAGGAGATGCCTTCGGAATTTTTTATATTGCCGCCTGCATATGAGAAGGAGCAAACCGCCATACGTGCGGCGCGTTCTTCCTTGTTGGCCTTTCTAAAGGACTATCCCAATTCTGAATATGTGAAGGAAGCTCGCGAGTTGTTGTCAAAAACCCACAAGCGTCTGGCCAAGCACGAGTTATATGTTGCCGAATTTTATGCCAAACGAAAATACTGGCCTGCCGTCATAGGGAGGCTTGAGAACATTGCTCGCGACTATGGGGACGGGGGTTTTGAGGGGGATGTATTTCTAGGTTTATATAGGGCAAACCTTGCCTTAGGCGACATAGCCGCGGCCAAAGAGAGTTTGGAGCGTTTGCTTCAAGGCTTTCCGAATTCGGAGGCGGTGAAGGAAGCGAGGGTTTTGTTGGAGCGTTTAAAGGCGAAGGACGTGGGTGGAGGCCCTGCTGTTCCTGAATAATATTATGCAGTTATTTGAGGTTTTATCAGCCATGGGGAGACGAAGCTGTTGGGGAATTCTTCATATGGTATTTGTCTTATGGGGGTTGGGGTGTGCTTTGTGGAAGAATCCCGAAACTGAAATATTGGGTCAGCTCAAAATGTGTGAAAGCAAGGGTTCTTATGAGCGGGCGATAGGGGGGGGTGAGAAGCCGAAGCTGTTGAGAGTTCAGCGGATGTTTTTTCAGCGGTTGACGGTTGTGTTAGAAGAGGACAGGAAGCGGGCGCAAGTCATAGGCACCTTGGATTTGGATGGGGTTTGGGGTATTTTGGATTCAAAAAAAGAGCAATACATTCGTTCTTTAGGCTTTGAGCGCGTAGAATTCGTGTATGAAGGAGGGAGATGGGAAGCGACAGAAGGTTGTTTTCCACGGCTTGAAGCGGTGTTGTGGTTTCTCAGCGAACAAGAGGGGCAAGAGGCGGAGGGAGAGGCGCCTGGCACACTGGGATGGAACATACGTCTGGAGCGAGAAGGGGCGCGTATCAGCCAGGAAATAGAGAGGGTGAGGCAAGAAGGAGGAGGGGCATCGGGTTGGCGTTCATTTTTTCTCAGGAGAGGGGCAGATGGCAAGCTTCAGCGTGCGGACATACCATGAGGTTTTTTTATGAATGAAGCTGTTTGGCAGCAGGTGGCGTTGGGGAAGGGTTTTTTTGAGAAGAACCAATACTATGAAGCGGAGGAGTGTTTGCGGAAGGTGGTGGAGGGTGGAGGGCGTTATGCGGATGTTTTTTTCATGCTTGGCATGATGGCGCACGAGCGGCAGGCGTTGAAGGAAGCCAAGGAATTTTTTGAATCTGCGATTGAATTAAATGCAAGCTATGCGGATGCTTGGCTGGGGTTATCCTTGACATTGGGGGAGCTGGGCCTCTATGAGGAGGCGCGCGAGGCTCAAGAGAAGGCGAGGCATATTCGTCTAAGTCCTACTGGAGAAATAGACGCCTACGTCAAGCAAAAAATAGCCAATCGCTATTCAGAAATTGGAGAGATTTTAACTTCTGCTGGCTGGTTTGAGAAAGGTGTTGCAGAATATCAGCGGGCGCTGGACTTATGTCCTGAGTTTGTAGACATTCGTTTAAAGTTGGCCAATGCTTATATGGAAGGAGGGGATAGGGAGAAGGCATTAGAGGAGTTGAGTCATATATTGCAAATGCAGGCGGATTATTTTCCAGCGAGGGTACGCTATGGATTGGTTTTATATTCGCTGGATCGAACAGCGGAGGCAAAGGCTGCATGGGAATATGTGCTTCAGCGAAGCCCGAATCATCGGGTTGCGAAGATGTATATGAATTTGATTGAGAAGCGGTGAGGGGAAACGTGTTCTTGGTTTGGTAATCTCGGAGGCATGGATTTGAATTCCAATTCTGGAGGCAATTATGTCCTCAAATTCACATCGGGGAAATATGCCGGGGGAGAATTTCCCATACGGTCAGATCAGCCCGTTATTATTGGACGCAAGCCTGACCTAGACATTTCTCTTCCTGAGGACATGGTTTCGCGCAAGCATGCGAGGCTTACGCTTTCGAATGGCAAGGTTTTTTTGGAGGATTTGGGTTCTACCAATGGGACGATAGTGCTCAAGAGAGCGACCAATGGGGTTATCGTCAACGAGGAGAAGGTATCGGCGAAGTTTTTAGAGGAAGGCGATTGTATTCGCATTGGCATTTCTGAATTTCATCTCCTACGGACCGACAAGCTGCAGGCAGTGGATAATGCGGAGGCCAAAGCGCAATTATTGCAAGTGGCCGACGTCAATTTCTCACGTGTTACGAAAACGGGGGTACATGGAAAGCTAGAGATGCTGTCTTTGCCAGAGGAAAAGGGGACGGTGGGGGGGGAGCATCTCAGGGCGTTGTCTTTGTCAAAGGAGTCGAAGGAAAGGGCGATGATGGGGAAGCTGAAAGCGCTGCCTTTGCCGGATTTGCTGCAGCTTTTTCACCATTCCAAGAGAACGGGGATGTTGGTGGTGCACGGTTTCTTCAAGGACAGGCAGCAGGAGCAAGTTGAAGGGCAAAAGACAAGCGAAGGAGAAGTCAAAGAAGGGCGCATTTATATGCGTCAAGGGCAGGTTTACCATGCATCCGTTGAGGGAGCTCCAAGCCTATCGCCCCGGAAGAGCTTTTCGCGGATTGTCACTTGGAATGAAGGTGATTTTGAGTTGTTGGGGGCAGACGAGACACATTTTCCGAACGAGATGGAAGAGTCCATCGAATCTCTTTTGATGGAAGCTTTGCGCCAATATGATGAGCTTCGACGTCTTGAAAACTTGCCTTCATTGGCGAGTGTTTTGAGCATTGTCAAACCGCTGGAGTCCCCTTTAAATGCGCTCAGCAAGGAGCAGTTGGACGTGCTTCAGTTGATTTATAACCACGGTGTTTTCCAGTTGGTTCTGGACCACTCCGAGGATGATGACGCCAAATGTTCTGAATCTGTCCTAGAGTTGATTCGCCGCGGCTATGTTTTGGCTTCCTAGGAAGACGCATTTCTGCATTCAAAGCCGAGGCAAATTTTGCAGGCACAGGGACTGAATGCGCATGTTTTTCTCTGGCGATTAAAAAATATTCATGAGGTTGGATGATTCCGATAAAGGCGTGGTGGAGACGGGGGGGGACAAACCCCAAAGGGAGCCATTGTGAGATGAGCTGGGTTCTTCCGCTGCTTTTGGAGACAATGTTAGGTTTTGCAGCTCCTGTGATTGTTTTAGATCCAGGCCATGGAGGCATACAGCCTGGCGCCCAAGCAGGGGGTTTTCGTGAGAAAGATTTTGCGTTGGCTTTGGCTTTGTTGCTCAAAGCAGATTTGGAGCAACAAGGGTTGGAAGTCCACTTGACGCGTGACAGCGATGTAGGGGTGTCTCTGCATGAGCGTGTTAAGCGGGCCAACGAAAAAGAGCCGGCTGTTTTCATTTCCTTGCATGCCAATGCGATTTCGCACGAGCATCGACTCAAGAGCCATGGGATTGAAACCTATTTTCTTGCGGCACGTGCTTCCACAGAGCGTGCGCGCCAGGTAGCCGCGCTTGAAAACAAAGCCTTGCATGTAAAATCTCAACACGCGGACATTCTTGAAAAAATTCTTGCTGATTTGCAGCGGACGCAATCCCACATGGCGTCTTCTCGTCTTGCGCATATGGTGCAAGAAGCGTTGATTCGTGTGAGTGGAGCCAAAGACAGAGGGGTGCAGCAAGCGCTTTTTCTGGTGTTGGCAGGCGTGAATGCGCCGGCCATTTTGATAGAGTTTGGATTTGTTTCTCATGGAAGGGAGCTCAAAAAACTGAAGGATGCCGAATACCAACGTTTGTTGAGCAAGGCGGTGACTCAAGGCATATTGAAGTTTTTGCAGCGTGAAGATGTTTCTCAGTAGTAGAAGGGGGGGCTATGCGCTCTCAACAACGAAGTTTGCTTTCCATGCGGCCCGTCCAAATTGTTCCGAATGTTTCTTTGCATGCAGAAGGCTCTGTCCAAATTGAGTTTGGCAATACACAAGTACACGTGACGTGCTCCGTTGAAGAGCGTGTCCCTGCGCATGTGCTGGGCACGGGTTTGGGGTGGGTGACCGCGGAATATGGAATGTTGCCGCGTGCAACCCAGGAACGCACCCAGCGCGAAGCGGCCAAAGGGAAACAGACGGGAAGGACGCTGGAGATACAGAGGTTGATTGGCCGGAGTTTGCGTGCCTGCGTTGACTTAAAGGCCTTGGGAAGCCGAACATTGACTTTGGATTGTGATGTGATTCAGGCGGATGGTGGAACGCGGACTGCGTCCATTACGGGGGCCTATGTGGCCATGGTTTTGGCCATGCGGAAAATGAAGAAGGATGGGCGTTTGTTGGCCATGCCCAAGTTGACGCCTTTGGCTGCTGTTTCCGTGGGTATTTGCAAGGGGCACGTATGCGTCGATCTCGACTATGCAGAGGATTCCACTGCTGAAGTAGACATGAATTTGGTTGCGCTGGAGGGGCGTAGACTCGTTGAATTGCAAGGAACGGCCGAGAAGGGCAGTTTCAGTCAAGACAAACTGAATGAGATGTTGGAGGCGGGGTTTGGGGCGGTGGAGGTGTTGATTCAACTCCAAAAGCAGGTATTGGACGGATGAAGGTTTTGCTTGCCAGTCAAAACGCAGGGAAGCTCCGAGAATTTTCTGCCTTGTTGGAGGGCGTTGCGACTTTGCTGACACCGGTGGAGCTAGGGCTTCATTTGGATGTTGAGGAGTCCGGCACAAGCTTTGCTGAAAATGCGCAGCGCAAGGCCCAAGCTTTTGCCGAGGCTTCAAAACTGCCGAGCCTGGCGGACGATTCGGGTTTGTGTGTGGATGCCTTGCAAGGCGCGCCGGGCGTCCATTCTGCCCGCTATGCCGAGAGCGATGCTGCGCGCATTGCCCGACTTTTGAACGAGATGAAGGACTGCCCCGAAGCTCAGCGCGCGGCACATTTTTCATGCGTCCTGTGTTTGGCCTTCCCGGATGGGAGGGTGTTTTTTTCCGAGGGGGCGTGTTATGGGAGGATTGCCTGTGCACCGCGCGGCGCGCATGGTTTTGGTTATGATCCGCTCTTTGAGCTCCCCAACGGAAAAACCATGGCGGAGTTGACGCGTGAGGGAAAAGCCCAAATTTCGCACCGTGGACTTGCCGCAAGGCGCATGCGTGTGCAGCTGGAAGCTTTGCTTGGGCATTCCCAATAGCATTCCCAAGCCCTAACCGTTTTCGCCGGGCTCCTTGGGCTGTTTGAGTTTTTGCAGTTGTGCATAGCGGGCTTGTACAGCGCGCTCCTCGCCGTTTTCAGAGGGGAAGAAGAAGCGCTCGCCGCGCAGGCCTTCAGGGAGATAATTTTCCACCACATAGTGTCCGCTAAAGTTATGGGGATATTGGTAACCCGCGGCATAACCCATAGACTTCATCAGCTGGGTAGGGGCATTACGCAAATGGAGGGGGACAGGCAGGGGGCCATAGCGTTGAATGCTGCTTTTGGCAGAGTCATAGGTGGAGATGGCCGTATTGGATTTAGGGGCCATAGCCAGGAAAGTAACTGCCTGGGTGAGCGGGAGGCGGCATTCCGGCATACCGAGCATTTCGACAGCCTGCATGGCGGCAACAGCCACAAGCAAACCTCGCGGCTCCGCATTGCCGACGTCCTCCGAGGCAAAAATCAGCATGCGCCGGGCGACGAAGCGGGGCTCCTCGCCGGACTCCAGCATACGCGCCATCCAATAGACGGCCGCGTCCGGGTCCGATCCGCGCATGGACTTAATGAAAGCGGAGACGACGTTATAATGCTCCTCCCCATGTTTGTCATAGAGGAAGCTGTTTTGCTGCATGGCCTCCTCCACGGTTTTCACCCCAATGTTGCCCTCGGCATGGAAGGAGCACATTTCAAGCAGGGTGAGGGCCTGGCGCGCATCCCCATAGGCATTTTGGGCAATAAGGGTGAGGGCGTCTTCGTCTGCTTGCAGCTTTCCTCCAAACCCGCGCTCGCTTTGCAAGGCTTGAGAAAGCAGGAAGCGAAGTTGCTCCTCGTCCAAGGCATAGAGGCTGACCACCCGAAGCCTGGAGAGCAGCGCCGCGTTAATTTCAAAGGAGGGGTTTTCTGTGGTAGCCCCCAGGAGAATAAGGGTACCGTTTTCGACATAGGGGAGGAGGGCGTCCTGTTGGGCTTTGTTAAAGCGGTGGATTTCGTCCACGAAGAGCAGGGTAAGCTGCCGGTGAAAGCGCCAACGCTCCTGTGCTTTGACGACGGTTTCTCGAAGCTCGCGCACGCCGGCGCTGACGGCGGAAATGGGCTCAAAGGCCGCATGGGTTGCATGGGCGATGAGGCGGGCGAGGGTGGTTTTACCGCTACCGGGGGGTCCCCAGAAGACGAGGGAGGGGAGGTTACCGGTTTCAATGGCCCGCCGTATAAATTTCCCGGGGCCGACCAAATGTGTTTGGCCGATGAATTCGTCCAGGTTGCGTGGACGCATGCGCTCTGCCAAGGGGGCGCGCAAATGGAAGTCCTGGATGGCTGCCTGCTCAAATAAGTCCATAGACGACTCAAGGCCTCGCGCAAAAACTCGCATGAAAAGCAAGGCATGTCAAAAGCACTCAAGTATTTGGAGATAAAACCCTTTATATAGCTTATGTGAATGCCGTGAATACCCTAAAAAACATTGTACTCGTTGCTAAACCTGGCCAAGCGCAAGCCCTTGAATGGGCCATTTCCTTGAAGGCCCAGTTTCCGCAGCAAACTTTTTGGGCAGCCTTCAGTTTAGCAGAGGAGTTGGGTTGGGAGGTATTAGCGGAGGAGGAGCTTAGGCAGAAGGCGGATTTGGTATTGGTATTAGGCGGGGACGGGACATTTATTCGGGCGGCGCGTTTATTAGCGGGGCGTCAGGTACCCATTCTCGGCATGAATTTAGGCTCTCTTGGTTTTCTAACGGAGACGGCCAAGGAGGAGGTGGTGGGGGCTTTGGAGAAGTTTTTGGCGGGCCAAGCGCAGGTTGACTCGCGCATGAAGTTGGTGTGTAGGCTGTTTCGCGAGGGGGAGCCCATTTTTACGGATGAGGCGTTGAACGATGTGGTGGTGAACAAAGGTGTCCTGGCGAGGATGGCAGATCACGAAGCGTGGATAGACGGGGAGCTGATAGCCGTCTACAAGTCCGACGGCATTATTTGCTCCACGCCGACGGGCTCCACGGCCTATTGTTTGGCGGCGGGGGGGCCGATTGTCCACCCTGCCACAGACTGCCTGATTTTGACGCCGATTTGCCCCCATGCACTTACGCAGCGCCCCATAGTTGTCCCCTCTAACCAGAAAATACGAATTGTACTCAAGCGTGAGGTGAGCGACGTATTTTTAACCATAGACGGGACGGGGGGAATTCCGTTGAAGAGTGGGGACTGGCTAGAGATACAGAAAGCGGAGAACCGGGTTTTTCTCATACGCAGTCCCTCCCTGAGTCATTTTGGCGTATTGCGCAAAAAGCTGCATTGGGGGGAGAGGTGAGGGGGGAGGAAACTTCTGGCTGTTGGGCGTTGAAGTTGTTAGGAGAAAGGTTTGTCCGCGCGCTTCCATGAGAATACCGAACCCAGACGATGGCAGTTGGCTCAAACCCCTCAAAGCCGAGGTACAACCCACCGTTTTCCAGAAGGGCCGCACCTATGCGGAGACGCGTCGGGTTTTGCTCAGCGCTGTTGAAGACACGTGCATTATAGGCCAGGTGTCTGGCTCCCAGGGGCAGCGCTATGAGGTGCAGGTTGGGCCCAACTCCAGCGGCATAGACTCCAAGTGCAACTGTGCGGGCTGGGAGAAAAAGGGCCCCCACTGCAAGCACGTCGTAGGGCTTGCCCTTGTCTACCTTGCGAAGTTGCGTGCGAACCAAAACCAGTCCAAGGCGGACAGTGTTGCTTCGCAGCCGGTGCTGGTGCAGATGGAGCAGTGGTCCGGCTTTTCGGCTGTGCCTGAGTTTGAGTTTTTCTATAGGCTGAATGTTTCTTCGGTGAAGGGGCAAACTCACCGTTGGACGGTGGACATACGTCATTTGGATGCGCCCGGGAAAGGGGGGGTACATGTGGCCAGGCAACTGGAGGCGAGGCTGCCCATTTCTCCTGTGGATGAGAAAATATTTCAAGAGTTGGTGAAACGCGAAACGCGGTTTGACGGCCGTGTTTTTTTGAGTGACGAAGAGATGGCCGGTTTGTTTCCCTTGCTGAAGGAGCGGCGCGTTATTTACCGAGGGACGCCGCTGATTTTTTCTGGGGCGCCTTCCAAGCTTCTGCTGTGTTTGACGCAAAAGGAAGACGGGCTTGTTGCAGAGTTTAGGCTGGTGCATGAAGGTGGGGAGACGACGGGACTCAAGGACGTGCTTCTTGTTTCGGGCCTACAAAGTTGGGTTTTGTGTGGGCAGACTTTGCACCGATTGGAGCCGGAGTTTCCTTTGCGGCTTTTGCGCAAGTGGTTTGCGGAGCCTTCCCTCTCTTTTGCGCTGTCTCATTTGGACAGCTTGCTTTCCTATCTCTCTTCGGTATTGCCCCGCTACCATTTGGGGTTTCGCGCAGAAGGGTTAAAGGTTGAAGAAGGGCTTAAACCTTTTTTTATCATAACCTTAGAAGGGAGCATAGAGCAGGTACGCGCCAAGCTGGTTGCCAAATATGGCGAGAGAGTGCTGGTGCCCGTAGCGCCTGTTTCGACGGAGGTTGGCTATGTGTTGCAAGAGCATGCGGGGCAGCGTTGGTTGGTGCTTCGCTCAAGCAACCAGGAGCGGGAAGCCGTGGCGCAGTTGCTTTCGGCGGGGTTTAATTTTAATTCAGCGAGCCAATTTTTTGAGTTAACGGGGGATGCGGCCATAGAGTTTTGGTCTTCAGGGAAGACAGGTTTCCCCCCCGAATGGGAGGTATTGCTCGCCCAAAAGCCCCAAGTCCGCGTACGTTCTTTTTTGAAGCCTAAAATTCACATAGGGATGGCCAATTTTGACTGGTTTGAGTTGAAGGCGGAGTTTTTGGCTGATGACCAAAAAGCGGAGCCGTCCATATTGCGGACGTGGTTGGCCTCCAACCGGCGCTACATTCCCCTGGTAGATGGGAGTTTTGCGCAGCTAAATGCAGACGAGTTAGGGAAGGTGGTGGAGGCATTGGACGAGGCGGGGCTTTCTTTGGAGCAACCCAAGGCGATGATAGCTTTGTCGCAAGCGCCCACTTTGGATTTAATTTCAAGCATGGCCAGTGTAGAGATGGATTTGGGGGCGAAGAAGGCCATTGACAGGTTGAGAGAAATAGACGCCATTCCCACCATTTCCTCTCCCGAAGGGTTGGTGGCTGTGTTGCGTGGCTACCAGACAGACGGGCTCTCTTGGCTTTGGTTTTTATACCAAATGAAGTTGTCTGGAGTCCTTGCGGACGACATGGGTTTGGGCAAGACAGTCCAAGCTTTGGCCTTGTTGTTGAAGGTGAAGCAGGAGGAGGGGGCCAAGCCTTCTTTGGTGGTTGCGCCCACCAGTGTTTTGGCCAACTGGGAGCGTGAGATTGAGCGATTTTCTCCTTCGCTGAGTTGCCTTATTTGGCATGGACAGGACAGAAAAGAGCAACGCTCCATTCTTGAATCCGTCGATGTGGTGTTGACTTCCTATGCGTTGATTCGCCGCGACGTGGAAGAGCTCCGAAAAATTCCATTTCGCTTTGTCATTTTGGATGAGGCCCAAAACATTAAGAATGCCGATTCAGCAACTGCCCAGGCATGCAAGCTGATGAAAGCCGATGCCCGCGTTGCTTTGACGGGAACGCCTCTGGAAAACCGTTTGAAGGAGTTGTGGAGCATTTTTGATTTTTTGATGCCGCATTTTTTGGGCAACGAAGAGTCGTTTTTGAACCGTTTTGAGCGGCCCATTGCAATGCAGAACGACAGAAACATTGCAGAGCATTTGAAGCAACGCATTCGTCCTTTTGTCATGCGTCGTCTCAAGACGGAGGTGGCCAAGGACTTGCCTGCGAAGACAGAAACCATTGCGTGGTGTGAGATGGAGACAGAGCAGGCGGCCCTCTACCGCGAAGTGTTGGAGGAGAGCCGCCGAAGGGTTTTTGAAACCATAGAGAAGCAGGGTTTTGGCCGCTCGCGTGTTTCCATTTTGGCTGCACTCATGCGGCTTCGCCAGGTGTGTTGCGATCCGCGCTTGTTGAAGATTCCTGGAATGACGCGTTTTCCGCCCTCTGCCAAATTTGAGCGGTTTTGGCAGTTGGTGGACGAGTTGGTGCATGAGGGCCACCGCGCTTTGGTGTTTAGCCAGTTTACGGAGATGTTACAGCTTTTGGTACGGGGTGTAGAGGAGAAGGAATATGGCTACCTCTATTTAGACGGGAGAACCAAGGACAGGATGGCCCGTGTAGATGCGTTTAATGAGCCCAGTGGGCCCCCTTTGTTTTTCATCAGCCTCAAGGCAGGGGGCTCCGGCCTCAACTTGACGGCGGCGGACTATGTCATCCACTATGATCCATGGTGGAACCCCGCCGTAGAGGACCAAGCCACGGACCGAGCCCACCGCATAGGGCAGACGCGAACCGTATTCAGCTACAAACTCATTACCAAGGGGACGGTTGAGGAGAAGATTCTCGCGTTGCAGCAGCGCAAGAGGGAGCTTGTCCTGGGCATATTGGGGGGTGAGGCGGAGATGGGCAAGAGTTTTACGGAGCAGGATGTGGAGGATTTGTTTAGAGGCGACCTCTGAGTCAGGCGGACTTATTTCAGGAGAGAGAGGATGCTCTGTCTATTAAAGCTAAGCCAATTTATAGTAGCCAAGGAATTAGAGCTAAGTTTAGGGCCCGGCCTAACAGTACTGACAGGGGAGACGGGGGCAGGCAAGAGCATTATATTGGATGCGTTAAACGTACTGTGCGGGAGGAGGGCGGAGGCAGGTTGGATAAGGCAGGGAGCGAAGGAAGCGATAGTAGAAGGCCTATTCCAGTGTACGCCGGTATTAAAGCAGCGTCTTTTGGACTTAGGTTTTTCGGTGGAGGGGGGTGAGCTGTTGATACAGAGGAGCATTCACCGGGATGGGCGCGGCAGAATATACATTAACGGCGCGCTGTCCACCGTAGGCATGCTTTCCAAACTCATGCATGGGCTTGTAGACATTGCGGGGCAGCGGGAGTTTATGGACTTGTTGGAGCCCGCAGCGCAGCGTAAATTCATCGACGCGTTGGGAATGCTTCGCGAGGAGGGGGGGGCGTGGAGGGTGTTTCGCGAGGCCATGTTGGAGATGAAGCAACTGGATGTGGAGCAAAAAGCGTATGGGGGGACAGTAGCCGAGCTTGAAGCGCGGAAGTCTTTTTTAGAGTTTCAGCTTTCTGAGATTTCCAGCGTAGCGCCGAAGAGAGGGGAGGATGGGGTGTTGGAGGCGCAGAAGAAGAGGTTGCGTGGGGTAGAGAAGTTAAAATGGGCCATAGGGAATGCGGAGGGTTTGCTGTGTGGGGAGGGGGGCCTTTTAGCATTGTTAGGGAGGTTGCAAGCCCTTTTAGAGGAGGCGCGGAAGTTTGACGAGGTGGTGGTGGAGTGGAAGGCGATGGTGAAAGAAAGCGACAGCGTGTTGGGCGAGCTGGGGCATATGCTTTCGAAATATGTTGAGAACATAGACGCCGACCCGCACCGTCTGGCGGAGGTTGAGGAGCGCCTGGACATTTTGCACCGTCTGTCCCGCAAATATGGCGGCAGTTTTGAAAACATTTTTGAGCGGGAGGAGGTGTTGCAGCGCGAATGGGAGGCGTTAGAGAAGCATGTTGCGCGTGCGGAGCAGTTGGCCCAGGAATATGGGCAGGCCCATGCGAAGAGCATGCGGTTGGCAGAGGTTTTGTCCCTTGCGCGCCGAGGGGCGGCAGACAGGGTGGAGCAGGCCCTCAAGGAGGATTTGGCGCGGCTCAACCTATCGGCGGCGCAATTTCATATTGAGTTAACGCCGACGGAGTTGGGTGAAGAGGGTGCGGACGACATAGAGTTTTTGTTTTCTGCACATGCGCAGGAGCCGGTGAAGGCTTTGTCGAAGGTGGCTTCAGGCGGGGAGCTGTCGAGGCTTGCCTTGGCATTAAGGGCGGCGCGTATGGGTTTTGACGAGTGTTTTTGTTGCGTATTTGACGAGGCGGATTCCGGGGTTGGTGGAAAAGAGGCCGATGCGGTGGGGCAGATGGTGTGGAAGATGGGGAAAAACAAGCAGGTTTTATGTGTAACGCACACGGCGCAAGTAGCGGCCTATGCGGACATACATTGGAAGGTAGAAAAGGAGGAGATAGGTGGGCATGGCATTACGAAGATTCGGTTACTAAGGACTCATGGGGAGCGGACCCAAGAGATTGCGCGGATGATTTCAGGGACGAGCATAACGCCGGAGACTTTGAATGCAGCGAAGGCTTTGCTTCGCGAGGCGAAGAAACCAGCGGAGGAAACGCCGCATGTCAGCTAAAATGATTCTCAACCATGGGCTTTTGGGATAATGAGTCTTATCGGTGATATTTTGAAGAAGCTTCTTTTTTTCTGGGTTAGACTGAGCTCTGCCGTGCCGGTGCGACTATGAAGCTTATGTCAGTTGGACTCACAGATGTGGGTCGCAAGAGAAACCACAACGAAGACAGTTTTGTATTGGACACAGACTTGCAGTTGTTTGTCGTGGCCGATGGGATGGGCGGGCATGCTGGCGGCGCCCGGGCCTCTGACTTGGCTGTGAAAGTGATTGACAAAGAAATGAGAAATCTCTGGAAGTTGTCGGAGTCTCCTTTTCAATGTCAGGCGACTTTGCAAGACTCGCCATTTTCTCAATATTTAAGAGAAGCTGTGGAGCAGGCTTGTGTGGCCATTTTCAGTGATGCACAGGAGGATCCGCAATATGCTGGGATGGGGACAACCGTCATCGCTTTGTTGCTCCACCAAGAGTATGCCTTGTTCGCACATGTGGGAGACAGTCGTGCCTATCTCATTCGTGGGAATGTGATTCAGCAAATCAGTGAAGATCATTCTTTGGTAAACGAGCAGGTGAAAGCGGGGATGATTACGCCGGAGGAGGCGAAGCGCTCCAACTACAGAAACATCATTACGCGTTCTGTGGGTTTTGAAGAAGAGGTTTTGGTAGACATTTTAGGGCTATCAACGGAGCCGGGAGATGTTTTTATTTTGTGTTCAGACGGCTTGGCCAATGCTGTCGAAGATGAGGAGATGAAGAAGATTGCGTTGAGCACTTTTCCTTTTGAAGAGGTACCGAAAAGGCTCATCGCTTTAGCGAATGAGAGGGGTGGAGAGGACAACATTACGGTTGTAATCGTCAAGAGGGTGAGCTAAAAAGAAAGAGAGGGCCAAGGGTGGCAGGAGAAAACGAGAGTGGACGGAGAGTGGTTTTTTGAGGTGAAGCGGTGATGAACAAACAGGTTGCGAAGGTTGTTATTTCGGGATTGAAATTTCACGAGCGACACGAGCGACGACAAGGTTTGATGCGAACCTCTTGGCCTCTCTGGTTGGTTGGGGCTTTGGTTTTGGTGGGGGCTTTCTTTGTTTTTCAACAGACAGCTTTGCAAAAAGAGCAAGCCCAAGGCCAAGCCTTGCGAGCGCAATACATACAGCTTGAGTCCGAGATGTTGGTTGTGCGCAGGCAATTTGAGCAGGCGCAGAAGACGCTGGCTCGCGTAGATGCGTTGACACAGAAACTCAATGGCAATTTGTTGAATGAAGACAGCGACAGGCGTTTGGCCTTGGGTCCGACGGATTGGCCTGAGCGCAATGTTATTGACGTTTCTTCTGTGGCTTTTGGGCAGATAACGCCTTCTGAGTTGAAGGAGCAGCTGGAGGCATTCCAGGTGGCGGTGGAGTCGCGAGAGACGAGCCTGGAGCGTCTCTACAGCAATTGGCTGGAGCGGCGTCTTCGTTGGGCCTCAACGCCTTCCATTTGGCCTGTGAAGGGGTGGGTGACTTCGCGTTTTGGGGGCAGGACAGACCCTTTGACGGGGCGTGCTTCGACGCACATGGGGATGGACATAGCGGGGCCTCACGGGAAGGACATTGTTTCGACGGCAGACGGTACGGTGGTATTTGCAAGTGTAGAAGGCGCCTATGGGAAGGTGATAGTGATAGATCACGGCTATGGGATGAAGTCTCGCTATGCGCATTTGGCCTCCATTGTGGTAGGGCCAGGGGATGCGGTCAAGCGAGGGCAAGTGATAGGGCAGCTGGGGAACACAGGCCGCTCGACAGGCTCCCATTTGCACTATGAGATACGCCTGAACGGCGTCCCTCAAAACCCCCGCAACTACATTTTGGACTAGGGTAGGGAGCCCCCTATGAAAATGGTGGATGTGGGGGCCAAAGAGAAGACAGAGCGCGTTGCTATAGCGGAGTGTTGGTTGCGCATGTCCTCGGAAGCTTTGTCCAAAGTCCAAGCAAACCGCGTGGAGAAAGGCGATGTTGTGGCGGCGGCGAAATTGGCCGCCATTATGGCTGCCAAACGGACGCCCGACATTTTGCCGCTGTGTCACCCCCTGGGGTTGACTTCGGTTGAGTTGCATGTGGAAGCCGGAGTTGGCGGCATGCATTTTGTTTCGACGGTGAAGACGTGTGAGCGTACGGGGGTAGAAATGGAGGCGTTGACGGCGGTTTCCGTTGCCGCGTTGACGGCCTGGGACATGCTGAAGTCCACGGACAAGGGCATGTGCATAGAGGGGCTGCGCCTGTTGGAGAAAAGCGGCGGCCGCTCCGGCCATTGGAAAAACCCCGCTGTCTAGGTGGGAAAAAGTCCCGACAGTTTGCCCAGGTGCAGGGTGGCGATGGCCAGGGCATTTTGAATGCAGCCGTCTTGGACGAGGCGTGAAAGCTCTGAGACGGGATAAGTTTCGAGCATGATTTCTTCGAGAGGATCCGGCTTCCCGTTGTGTATTTGTTGGCAGTCCAAAGCGAGGTAGCAGTGTAGGTGGTTATTTTGGACGGCGGGGTTAGGGTGGATTTTTCCCAAAGCCAACATGCGTCCTGCTTTGTGGCCGGTTTCTTCGAGCAACTCTCGGTGTGCGGCCTCTTCGGGTGTTTCGCCGGCGTCTATGGTACCCCCTGGGACTTCAAGGGTGGGGGCCCAAACGCCGAAGCGGAATTGGCGTACCAACAAGCAAAGGCCCTCCGGCCTGAAGGCCAAGACGTTCACCCATTCCGGCGCCTCAATGCTGGTAACCGTCATATGTGTTGGCGGCGAAGAAGGAGAAAAGTCCAGTGGCTGGGTTTGTACCTCTTGGCGTCGCAGGATGAAGACTCCCATGCGAAATGAAGTGGCTTCTCCAATGCGTTGCCATGTCCTGCGTAGCAGAGTTGGCCGGGGTGGGGGTATGGGGTATTCATTCACAGCTAGGGGAGTTTGCCAGAGAAGGCGGGCAAAGGGGTGGTTTTTTTGCCTTGCAGGCGGCTTTATTGGAAAGCGATTCTTTTTCCCCCCCCGAATGGGCGAAATAAATGTTTTATCCCCACCCTAGAGTCCTGAGCTTTCAACAACTACCCCCCCCGGCGCCCTACCCCTCCACGGAGGGGAATTTTAAAACAACCAGCCCTGTAGGCCTTCGAAGAGCCCATTTTAACCAACACCCCTATGGAAATTTAAAGAAGCCAGGCTGCAGGAGAAAAAACAAAAAAACGCCCGGGAAAATTCCTGGGCGCTTTTTTTAGAGGACTTGTTGGCTGTTATTGGCAGTTGTTGTTGCCTTGTTGGTCATCGCTGCATGGAAGGCAGATGCCCGCTTCGCAATAATGGTTTCTGCCGCAATCTCGACTTGTTCTGCACTCAGGCTCAGGCTCAGGCTCAGGATCGGGCTCAGGATCAGGATCAGTTGTTGATGAAAAGCAGGTGCCGTCTTCGCAAAACTCTGTTGCCTCGCAGGCGTTGCCGCACGAATCAACGCATTCGTCCGCTTCCAGATCATAGTCCCAGCCTTCATCACAGGTGTTTTCCGGAATGCATGTACTCGTTTCCGCTTCGCAAACCCAGCCTTCAGAGCAGGTGATTTCGCACGGCTCAGGCTCGGCGCCTATGACGGTTGGGCCGACAATATAAACCATGTTAATGTTGTGATTGCCCTTGGCAACTTCATAGATGCCGGGGCCGTCAATGTTGGCGATGGTATATTCACCGCTGCTTTGGATGAGCAAACTGAAGCTATAGAAACTCCCATTTGCCAGAGGCGCTACCGTCAAAACGCAGTCGTCTTTTTGCTTGGTGTTCCACTCGAAAACAATCCCCATTTCCGCAGCGGCATTGCTGTGCGCGTTGCTTGGAATTTTGATGACGTCGGCTTGTTGAGTGAGCGCCTGAGCTTCTTTTTTGGGAACAGCTTCTGTGTCCAGTGCAAACGCAACTCCCGCAAGGAGAGTTCCTAAAATCAACAAATATTTTTTCATATGCATTCCCCTGCAAACTGGAGTTCCCTAAAACCCCTTGGCCAGTTTTAAGGAATCCGTTGCTTTATGAGTATACTTTCCTAGGCCCCTAAAACGGTTACCCCTACCCATTTCTATACTTTCTTTATTTAGATGATTATGCAATACGCAAATAAAGGAGTTTATGAAATAGACATATTTATTTAATAGATTAGTCTAGCAAATAATACACCCCCCCATTCCGGCCTTCGGCACCCCCCGCCTTCAGGACAAGTGTTTTCGCAGGGTTGTCGGCTCGTTGGGCGAGCGGCCAAGCTTCCTCAAAGCCTAAGGCTAAGGGTCCTCGCCAATGCGGGTATGGGCTTCTTTGTGGGCGTGTAGGGGCTCATCGGAGCTTTTGCGGTGTCGCCAAGGATCGTTGGGGTGTTGGGTAGGCTCTCCGGCCAACAGACGCTCCTTGGCATAGAGGAAAGCCTTACGCTCCAGCTCCGGCGAAGTATGCACGGAGGTGTCCATACGCAGGGCGTCTTTGGGGCAGGCCTCGACGCACAGGCCGCAGACAATGCAACGCAAGACGTCGACCATGAAGACGGTGGGGTATTTCTCAATGACGCGTGAGGCCGTATTTGTGTCGCTGGGGGCATATTCGCCCGCCTCAATATAAATGCATTGGGAGGGACAGGCGGTGGCGCACATATAGCAGGCCACGCAGCGCGGCTTGCCGTCTTCCCGCGGGACGAGGCGGTGTTTGCCGCGGTAGCCCGTAGGGTAGGGGACACGCTGCTCCGGGTATTCCACCGTGGCCATGAGGCTTTGGGTTTTGCGCTCCAAAACCTCGGTGTTGTCGTCGCGCTCTGACCACAGGTTGCGCAGGAAGTGCCGCGTCGTAATGGCCATCCCTTTAATCAGCGCAGGGACATAGAGGCGCTCCCAAAAGTCATAGGCGCTTTTGGGGTTTTCAGAATGGCTCTCGGAATGGCTTTCAGAATGGCTCATGGCGAAATGCTCTTGGGGCGAACAGGCATGAAAAAGTTAGTGGTGGCTCGGAAGCGCTTCGTTTTGTCCGATGGGTTTATGGAGGGAGGATTTGGGGGAGCTGGAAATAAGGATAAGGATAAGGAGGATTTCAAGGATACCCAAAAGGCCTAAGCTACGCATAGAGGTATCCATTAACAAAAGGGCCCCTGTGACAAAAATATTGAGGATGCCCAGCGGAATCAGAATTTTCCACCCCAGTTTTTGGATTTGGTCATATCTAAAACGCACATATGTCCAGCGTATGTTCATTTGGATATAGATAAGAACCAGCACCTTAAGCCAGAAAACCATACCCATGGTAGCCCCATAAACCCAGGGGTAATCCTTGAAGAAGGCAAGGTTTGCAAACCACTGTCCGCCGAAGGGCAAGTGATAGCCGCCCAAGAAGAGGGTGGTGAGGATAGCCGAGAAGACAATCATCTCCACAAACTCTGCCACCATGAACATGCCAAAGCGCATGCCTGAATATTCGACGAAATAGCCGATGATTTCAGACTCACATTCCGTCATGTCAAAAGGCGTTCTTCTGGTTTCGGCAAAAGCGGCTGCGAAGAAAAGCAAGAAGCCGACGGGTTGAATGAGAATGCCCCAAGCAGGAATGCCCACGTCAAAGCCGTCCAGTTGTATGCCCCACAAATATTGGGCCTGTTGTTCCATCATACCGCTGTCGCCGGCCAACTGAATGGAGGCGAAAGCCATCATCAACCCTACCAGAGAGAGCCCTAGGGCAATTTCATAGCTGATCATTTGGGCGCAGGCGCGGATGCCGCCCAACAGGGAGAATTTGTTGTTGGACGCCCACCCGGCCAATACGGTGCCGAAGACGGCCAGGGAGGCCAAAGCGAAGAGATAGAGGAGGCCGAAGCTGGGGTTAGCGACGACCATAGCGACTTCATGTCCGAAGACAGGGAGGGTAGGGCCGGCGGGGACGATGGCAAAGAGAGCAAAGATAGGGGCAAAGCTAAGAATAGGGGCAAGGGCATAGAAGAAGCGGTTAGCCGCCTTAGGGGTAAAACTCTCCTTCGTAAGCATTTTAACAACGTCGGCGATAATATGGGGGATGCCGGCCAGGCTGCGGCTGCTCAATCCCGGCAGGTGGATGCGTGCGCGGTTGGGGCCGACGCGGTTTTGCATCAAAGCGCTCCATTTGCGCTCGGCCAGGGTGAGCAAGGTAGCTATCACCATGACGAAAACCAACATGAGTATGACGAGGTTGCTCAGCGCGCTGGCCCCTGTATACCAGACGGATTCCAAATAGCCGCCCAAGGCATAGGCCGCGGCCATGCCTCCGAAGAGGCTTGCGAAAATGGTGAGGAATGCCACGGTAATGGTAAGTCTTCTCATGGTGAACATCCTTTTGCGCTTGGGCAGGCAAACTGTCGATAGGCCGGGGGGCGGCCGTCAGAGGCGGCGGGGAGGGGGAGCCCGGGGCGGCTTTGTTTGGAGGGGGCCTGGCCTTCCCAGTCAAAATTTGCGAATTCAGGGATTCTGGGGGCGATGGTGGAGAAGACGTCTTTGGCTGAGCTCCAATCCATTCTGGCGCCCAACAAGTTGGCCAAGCGCATCACCCATTGCCAATGGGGGGCGCTGTCCCCTTTGGGAGGGAAGGCCTGACGGCAACGCTGGAGGAGGCCTTCGTGTTGCGTCATGCTGCATTCGGTTTCGAGGTGTGAGGCGACGGGCAGGAGGACTTGGCATTCATGGGCCCATTCGCTGGCGTGTTGGGCCTGGACAACCGTGGGGACGGTTTTCAGCCGCGCCGCCATGACAATATCGCTTTCGGGCATTTCTCCGCCGAGCACCCAGACGGCCTGGAAGGCGGAGGGGGTGAAGGTTTCAAAGGGTTTTAATTCTATACCCAGGGCTAGGGCGATATATTCTAAACCCTTACGGTTAGGGTTTTTATCCGCCATCATCAGCAGTTTATCCGCTGCTCCGTCGGGCCTTCCTGAGACAAAAACCATATTGACTTTGAGGACGTCGCGGGCGAAGGCCAGTGCCGCCATCAAGTCTTCATTGGAGGCCGCAGGCGAAGCAAGGACGCCGATGCTTCCCTGGGCTTTTTGCAGGAGGCTGGCGGCTCGGTTGAGGGCTTCGTCGACGGAGACGGGTTTGCCATGGGACAGGGTATGGAGGGCGCGGTTTTCACCGGCCCAGCGGTAGCTTTTTCGGCCCACGTCACACATCCACGACTGGTTGACGGCCGCATTTTCCCTGGGGCGGAAGCGGAAGCAATCCTGGTTCATATAATCGGCGAAGACATTGCAGCCGCGGGAGCAAGCGGTGCAGACGCTGGGGGCGGCGGAGAGGAACCAGGCGCGCGCTTTGAAGCGGAAGTCGCGGTTGAGCAGGGCGCCCACGGGGCAAAGCTCGACGAGGTTGCCGGAATAGTTGGAGTCGAGTTTGGCGCCCGGGAAGACGTCGACGCGCTCGTGGGAGCCGCGTCCAAAAATGCCCAATTGCGGCTCCTTGGCCACCTCCTTCATGAAGCGTACGCAGCGTGTACAGAGGATGCAGCGCTCCTGATCCATAAGGACGGTGGGGCCGAGCACCTTACGTTTATTTTTTTGGACTTTAGGCCCCCAGAGGCGGGAGGGTTTAAAGTCATAACGTACATAATAGTCCTGTAATTTACACTCGCCGGCCTGATCGCAAATGGGGCAGTCCACGGGGTGGTTGAGGAGGAGGAATTCCAGGACGGCGCGTTGTTGGGCCTTCACTTTGGGCGTATCGGTTTTAACGACTTGGCCTTCCGCGACGGTTGCCTGGCAAGCGGGCACCAGTTTGGGGGCATTGGAGGCCTCCACCATGCACATACGGCAGTTAGCGGAGAGGGAGAGCCTGGGGTGATAGCAATAGTGGGGGATTTTAACGCCTACTTGGTGAGCGGCGACAATGAGGCTGGTGCCGGGTTTCACCACCACCTCTTTATCGTCCACGCTTAGGGTAACCATACCGGGGTTTTTAGGCGGGGGAGGGGTTTTAGGGGGAGCAGGTGGGGGTACCGGAGTGGGCGGGGAGGGTGTTTTAGGGGAGGAGTCGTTCATTGTTCCACCTCACCACCAACCATGTTGATGGTATCAAAAGTAGGGATAAGGTCCGACAGGAGTTTGCCCTTCACCATTTTGGACAAAGCCGAGAGGAGTTGGAAGCCGGGCGCGCGTATATGGACTTTATAAGGCCGACCGCTGCCGTCCGAGCGCAGATACCAACCCAACTCGCCGTTGGCGGACTCTGTGGAATGATAAACTTCTCCTGCGGGGACTTGCACGCCCTCCATAATGAGTTTGAAGTGGGCCATGGTGCCCTCAATGGTATTGAGGACGGCCTCTTGGGGGGGGAGGGCGAAGCGCCAGTCATCGATGAGGACGGGGCCGTCGGGGAGTTTTTCGAGGGCTTGGCGGATGAGGCGAAGGGACTGATGGATTTCCACCATACGCACGCGGTAGCGGTCGAAGTTGTCACAGGCGTGGAAGACGGGCACGTCGAAGTCCAGGTGGGGATAGGCCCAATAGGGGTGTGCCTTGCGGATGTCCAAAGCCATGCCTGAGGCGCGCAAGCAGGGGCCGGTGAAGCCGAAGTCCAGAGCGTCTTCGAGGCTCAAATAGCCGGTGCCCACCATGCGATCCATAAATATACGGTTACGTGTGAGCAGGCCGTCGACTTCATTGGCGACGAGGTGGATGCGCTCCAGGGTTTGAAGGACTTTGTCTTTCCAGCCTTCGGGAAGGTCCCTGTTAAGGCCGCCGATGCGTCCATAGGAGGTGGTGAGGCGCGCGCCGGTGAGCTCCGTAACGCGCTCCATAATCAACTCACGCGCTTCAACGGCATAGAGGAAGACGGCGAAGCCGCCAATCTCCATGGAGGTGGCGGCGGTGGCCGTGAGGTGATCATGAATGCGGTGCAACTCTGCGCCGATGACGCGGATATATTTGGCGCGCTCGGGGATGTCGAGCCCCAGCAATTTTTCGACAGCGGAGAGGAAGCCGAAGTTGTTCATCATCGGCGAGACATAGTTGAGCCTGTCCGTATAAGGCAGGCATTGAGCCCAAGTGACATTCTCGCAGGACTTTTGGAAGCCTCGGTGGAGGAAGCCGATTTCGACGTCACAGTCTTGAATGTTTTCCCCGTGCAGGGCGACGCGCAGGCGTACGGTGCCGTGGGTAGCGGGGTGGGAGGGCCCCATATTGACGATGAGGGGCTCAATATTCAGGTGGGAGTCGAGGGGATCTTCGTTGGGGGGTGTGGGCTCAAAGCCGAGGGGGGCCATAACCATATCCTTAGGGGTAGGGAGGGGGGGCTAGACGGGGCAGTTATTGCCTGGGCCTTTAGAGGGGTTTTCTAGAACAGGGTTTTCAGGAATGAGGGGTTGTCGTCCGCGCAGCGGGTAGTCCTTACGCAGGGGGTGTCCCTCAAAAGCCTCATAGAGGAACATCCTTCGCAAGTCCGGGTGTCCCTCGAAGCGAATGCCATAGAAGTCCCAGACGCTGCGTTCAGCCCAGAGGGCGCCCTGGAAAACGCTGTGGGCGCTGGGCAGGGTGGGTGTTTGCTCCTCGACGAGGACTTTGAGGCGCAGGTGGGCCTTTTCCGCGGGGGAATAGAGGAAATAGAGGACTTCGAAGCGGGGTTTATGGATGGGCAGTTGGAGTCTATCCACAGCATCCATAGAAATGAAGAGGCGAAAGCCCAGCGTTTCTTTGGCATAGCGCAGGAGGGGGAGGAGGAATTCCTGATTAACAATGCCCCAATGCGCGCCGGTAATATCCTCATAGCGTTCGACAAGGGCTTGAGGCAGGGTATGTTGCACGCTATCCAATGCTTTTTGGCTCATTTTCCCTCTGGCAAGAAATGTAGCAGACGGGTGGCGTTATAGGGAGAAAAGCGCGCAAAGGTCAATGACAGAAGTGACATTTTCCGCTGTATTTGAATTTTTCAAAACACTTTTTTTAGAAGGGGGAGGGGAGGCCTCAACTTCCCCCTTTTTTGGGGGGTTTCGCATGGTTTTTTCTACTTGAACAGGCGTTCGTGCATCCATCCATCGTTTGTGAGGACAAGGGCAGCCTTGTCTTGAATATCGTCTTGTGCACGTTTCGCAAAATCCTTGTATGCAACGCCCAGGCTTTCCGTTTTCACCCAGTCAGCGGCACCTGTCAGTTTGTAGCGGAAATTGACCTGCGACAACTTCATTCCCATCGCGTCGGCCGGTTCAGTGAAGTTTTCCACCTCAAGAAGAACGTACTTACCCGTGCAGAAGGCGTTCCACTGAGCTTTGGCAACAAGGTATTCCTTACCCGCATCGGTCAGATGATATTCACTGGCCGGTTTCATTTCTTCAACGACTTTGGGTTATGGGCTTTCAAAGACACGCATTGACACAAGCGAAGAAGGGAGGGAGTTGGGGAACTAGGATTCGAACCTAGATGGCCAGAGTCAGAGTCTGGAGTCCTACCGTTAGACGATTCCCCAGTAGGCGGTTGCTATTTGGCTTTGTGTAGGGGTGTTGTCAATGGGCTTGTGGAGGGGCCATCTATTTTTTAGGAGGGGTAGGGTTTTTTTTAGCCGGGGGGGGGTTGGGTTGGGGTTTTTCAGCGGGGACGACGAAAATGCGTATTTCGCCCTGGGTTTCATAAATATTCATACCGGCCCAGCTGCCTTTTTTAGGGTTAGGGTTTTGTATATGGAAGGCGCGTACATTGGGTTGGTTAACAATGCGGATACGCGGATAGGCCGCAGGCGGGTAGGTGGTGGAATAGAATTTAAGGACGGCCTCCATAGTCGTAGAGGTACGGAAGCGGCCCTTGCCCACCTGGGCAGCGAATTCTGGGAGTTTGGCCCCCAGCTCCTGTTTTTGAGCGAGACTTGGCAAGGCCCACAGGGCGGTAGTCACCCAGAGAAGAGAGAGGATACGCCGACACATAGCCCCTCTTTAAAGCGAAGCCCCCCCCGCGTCTAGCCTCTTTTTGCAAGGGTCCGGGTTTGCGGGAGCCAACCTATGGGGTGTTGGGCAGGGTATGGCATTTTTATAGAAGGTTTCTAGTGGAGTAGAAAATAGGGTAGATTAAAACTTCGCCCAAATATCAGCCCGGGCTAAGTCAACGCGCGACGACTGTTCGTCGGCGAAGCCGGGCAAACAGCGCCAGTGACAACACAAAACCAAGCCCGGAAAACGATCTGTTTCCACTGGCCGAGCAACCACAGCCCGAGCTTTCTCCCGTTGGCTTGTCAGGCTGGCCGGCTTCCGTGTTGTTTCCCGTTGTTTCGGCGTTGCTGCCATCCGTGTCGTCACCACCACCTGAGCCACCGCCACCGCCGTCGTTAGGGGTGCTTGTCACCTGCACGACAAGCTTCCACTTCCAGTTTTCCAACTCGCCCTCAACAACCGTGAAGCGATAACCCGTTGTCAGGCTGGTGACGGAGGTTGGGATTGCGCTGCCCCACAGCACGTCTATATCCATGAGAACAATCCGGTCGCCGACCGCGAGCGTTGAACCGGCCGCAACTGCAACGCTGACCGTGGGCGCGGGGAGGTCGATGAATACCGCATTGGCGACGGTGAGCATGCTTCCACCATGCGTCAGAGTTGCGGGAACGTAGAAATGCAGGTTTTGGAAAGAGTGCAGCCCGCCGATGCTCACGCCGCTTTGGCGGAGGATGAGGGTGTTGTTGGCAGTGGTGCCACCCGTATGCCTAAAGCCACCGTATAAGCTAACATTTTGACCAACTCGCCGATTTCCACGGTATTATCCGAGGCGATATCGGCGGATCCGCCGTCAATGGAGAGATGCTCCACCGTGCCGCCGATAACAGACACCGTGTTGCCCGAGGCGATAGAGTGGCCTTTGGCGCAGGAGGCGTTTCCGCCGATGATGCGGTGGCCATCGTTGCCTGGAGCCCCTCCCACACTGCCGTCGGTGATATTTACCCTGTTATTCGAGGCATTGGCGGTGCCGTTGCCATACGCACATACCTGCGCAAACGCCTCGAAGTTTGGCGCGAGAAACAGTACAACCGCCAAGGCCGCCCCCAAGACATGAGAGCAGCATGGTTGCATAACAAACCTCATAGGGTGCGTTTTCATTTAAGGGACTTCATTATATATTTCTAAATTTCTAAATTACCTACTTACAAAGATGTACGAGCTTAACAAATGTGACACGCATAGGCATCCAGAGCAGGCAATTGCCGGCAGGCACAACGCGAGCTCAATCCCCGAAGGAAGATGGGCGCAGGCGCTGCAAGAAATGCAACGTCCTCAATAAAGCCCATAGAAACAAGTTGTCGGGGCCATGGAAGAGGGGCTCCGGCCTGTTGGTTTTTGGGGAAATGTCGTCCTCTGCATGGGCTAGGACGGATAGAGTGCAGGGTTTTCCCCCCAAAGCTAAGCCCCACAAAGTGCTTGAAGCTTTGCGGCGTTTTTTCAAGTGTAGAGGAAGTGCCGCAAAGAGGAGTTGAACCTCTGACCTACTGATTACGAATCAGTTGCTCTACCAACTGAGCTATTGCGGCAAAACCGACGACAGGAGACAAGCCGGGTTTTAGAGGGGGTTTAGCCCTCGCGGCTGCCAGGTCGCCTAACATATTTCCACAATTGGTCAAGAGCTGATATGTGGGAAGTGCCTCCCATGAGTCCCCCAAGGTTTTTTTGTGTACAGTGTGGACAAGCGATGGTTTCGCCGTCGGCGGAGCATCCTTTTTGCAGCCCCCGTTGCAAGGCCATCGACTTATACCGCTGGTTGGATGAAGGCTACCGCATAGAAGAGACGGACTTTGAAAGTGTGCCTGAAGGAGAGGGGATTTCGGAGGCAGGTGAGAGGAAGGGCTGATTTTTGTGGCAGGGTTTGTTTTCCTGTCCTAACTAACTGAAGCGGTTTTTGCCGCCTAAATTTTTTCTTCTAGCCAAACAGAGGACGTGTTTTGCCCATGTTGATTGAAGCCTTTGGGAAGACAGACGTGGGGCGCAGGCGCGCTCACAATGAAGATTCTATGTTGATGGATTCCGAGCTGGGAGTCTATTTGGTAGCCGACGGCATGGGGGGGGCAGCTTCGGGGGAGGTTGCGAGCACGCAAGCGGTCAGCTTGGTGCGCCAATACCTTGGGGATGCGCGCTCTGTTTTGGAGGGGATGGCGAAGAATTGGACGCCGGAGAACCAAGCAGCGGCAGTCCATGTTTTGGAGGGGGCCGTCCAAAAGGCCTGCTTTGAGATTCACCAACTCAGCCTACAAGAGGTTTCCAAGCGGGGGATGGGGACCACTTTGGCAGCCCTGGTAATTGTTGGGAACAAGGGCATCATCTGCAACGTTGGGGACAGCCGTATTTATTTAATACGCAATGGCCAATGCCACCGTCTGACGGAAGACCACACTCTGGTCGCCATACAACTGAAGGCAGGGGCGATTACACGTGAGCAAGCGGCCACCTCGCAATACCGCAATGTCATTACCCGGGCCGTAGGCATTCAACCCTCCGTACAAGTAGACACTCTGGTTTTAGACATATTGCCGGGGGATAAATTTCTTCTATGCTCTGACGGCCTCCATGCTTATTTCCCTGAGGCGGAGCTTTTGAGGACATTTGAGCAAGTGCCGGCGAAGGATTTGGCGGAATATTTTATAGCGACAGCCAATGAGCGAGGGGGCAAGGACAACATTACGGCTTTGGTGGTTTGTGTCCAAAGCGAACTGGCTGCTGCGAGTGAAGACATTCTCGAAGCGCAGTCGAGGATGGAGGTGCTCAAGAAGATTCCGCTGTTTAGGCATTTGACTTACAAAGAGCAGACGGCGGTTTTGTCGGTTGCGACGACGCGCTCCTATGCGGAGGGCGAGGAGATTATTCGCGAGGGGCAACCGGGGAACGATCTCTATATTGTCATAAAAGGACGGGTAGTGGTTGAGAAGGGCGGCATGGAGATTTCAGAATTATTTTCCGGCGGCCATTTTGGGGAGATGGGGTTGGTGGACAACGCGCCGCGCTCAGCCACCATTCGTGCTGCGGAGTCGACGCGGGTGATGTTGGTTGCGCGCTCCGAGCTGATGGGCCTCATGAAACGCGAATCCATTTTAGCGGTGAAAATGCTTTGGAGTTTTGTCCAAGTATTGGCCGATCGCCTGCGCGCCGCCAACTTTGAGCTGTCAGAAGCGCGTCAAGAGTTGGCGATTGTACATGCCATTAAGCCTTTCTCTGAAGAGGAAGCATGAGTCTTCTCGGGAAAAAGGTGGCCGTGTTGGTGAGCGGCAGCATTGCCGCCTATAAAGCCTGCGAGCTGATTCGGCGTTTGCAAAAAGAAGGGGCCAGTGTGCGCGTGGCCATGACGAGGACTGCCGAGTCTTTTGTTTCTGCACTGACATTTCAAGCCCTCTCGGGGCACGCTGTTTTGACGGACACCTCGGAAGCAGACTCTGTCTATGGCCACCTTGAATTGGCGCGCTGGGCAGACATATTTGTTTTTGCGCCTGCAAGTGCAAACAGCATGGCCCGCATACGGGCGGGTTTTGCGGACAGCCCTCTTTTGGCTGCGGTATTGGCTTTCAGAGGGCCGGTGGTATTGGCGCCGGCGATGAATACGGCCATGTGGGAAAACAAGAGGACTCAAGAAAACCTTGCCGAGCTTCTCAGAGAATCCAGGTTTGTCCTTGTTCCCCCGCAGGAGGGGGCTTTAGCGGACAAGGACATAGGCATGGGGAGGCTAGCGGATATAGAGGTGGTGCTTCAAACCGTTGTTGGTTTATTGGCAACCTCTCCCCTAAAAGGCAAGAAGCTTTTGCTAACAGCGGGGCCGACGCGGGAGCCTTGGGATGCTTTTCGTTTTTTATCCAACCCCTCCTCGGGGAAGATGGGGATAGCTTTAGCGATAGAGGCCTACCGGCGGGGAATGGAGGTTTCTCTGGTATTGGGTGTGGTGTGTGAGGCCTTGAGGAAGACACTGCCTTCCAACATAGAAGTGATGGACATAACAACAGCAGAAGAAATGTGTACAGCTGTTTTAGAGAGGGTGAATAGGGTAGACTGTTTTATTGCCACCGCCGCAGTGAGTGACTTTAGGCCGGCAGAAGTCCACGAAGGAAAAATGGACAAGGCGAAGGCCCCGAAGGCCATGCCTTTAGTCCCTACCATAGATATTTTAGCCACAGCCTCAGCGCAGGTATACCCCCTCAACAAGCGCCCCTACCTCATTGGTTTTGCCGCACAGACGCAAAACCTTGTCGAATATGCAGAGTGCAAGCTGCGTGAAAAACGCTTGGACGCCATTTGTGCCAACGACATTTCCAAAGCGGGCGTGGGTTTTGCTTCTGACGACAATGAAATTTTTTGGGTGCGCGCTTGCGCAAAACCTTTGCAGGTGAAGGGAAGCAAAGCGAAAATAGCCGCCTTTATTTTAGACGAATTGGCACAGTGGGGTGAAGCAGATGAGCGAAACTCAGCAGGGCAAAAAAACCCAAGCCAATGAAGCGGCCGGTGAAGCGGCAGGTGTCGCCAAAGAATTCTACCGCTATTTGCAATGGCACCGCGACGGGGGAACGCAGGCCTTGTTGCAACCCCAAGCAAAGCCTGTTGTACAAGAAACTCCGAGGGGACTTTCTGAACGAGCCCCCCCTGTCCCCCCCACGACACCTATGTCTCTTGAAGAAATACGCGCCCAGATGGGGGATTGTCGGCGGTGCAAACTCTGTGAGCGCCGCACACAAATTGTTTTTGGCACAGGCAACCCGCAAGCGGAGTTGGTTTTTGTTGGGGAGGGCCCGGGGGCGGATGAGGATTTGAAGGGCATTCCCTTTGTTGGCAGGGCAGGGCAGCTGCTGACCAAAATGATTGAGGCGATGCGTTTTTCGCGCGACGAAGTTTATATTTGCAATGTTGTCAAATGTCGCCCGCCCGACAACCGAAACCCTGAGCCGGATGAAATTGCGGCATGCCAAGGTTTTCTCAGAGCGCAGTTGGCCGCTGTCAAGCCCAAGGTGCTTGTCGCTTTGGGAAAATTTGCTGTGCAGACTTTGTTGGCGGAGTCCACCCCCATTACCAAATTGCGTGGGCGCTGGAGAGAATATGAAGGTATTCCCCTGATGCCCACCTACCACCCTGCCTATTTGTTGAGAAACCCCGTGGAGAAAAAAAACGCATGGTTGGACTTGCAAAGTGTGATGCAGCGACTTGGAAAACCGCTGAAATGAAGGGCCAGGTTGTGCGCGTCTCCATGGATGCGCCGGCGTTGCGTGACAACCCTTTGGGGGACGCAAGCACGAGGGAGCTTCTCATCTATTTGCCCCCGGACTATGAAGCGAGCGAAACGCTGTTCCCGGCTGCCTATTTTTTGCATGGCTATGCGGGCTCCGCCTTGCAGTGGTTGAATGTGTCGGCCTTTTGCCCGAATGTGGTGGAGCGTGTTGACGCACTCATGGCCTCTGAGCAGCTTCCCGGGTGCCTTTGTATATTTATAGACGGGTGGACTTCTCTAGGGGGAAGCCAGTGGCTTAACAGTGCAGCGCAGGGGGCCTATTCGGACTATGTGACGCAGGACGTTGTTGCTTTTGTTGAAGAGAATTTTCGAGTGCAGCGCGAGCCTGCCAAGCGCGCACTGTTTGGAAAAAGCTCCGGCGGCTATGCTGCTTGGACAATGGCCTGCCATTGCCCTCAAATTTTTGGACACATGGCCGCGCACTCTGCGGATGCGTGTTTTGAATATTGCTATTTGGGGGACTTGCCGAAGGCGGCGGCGCCTTTGCGTCAAAGTGGCGGGGTATTGCCTTGGTTTCATGAGTTTAGGCAGCGTGCCCGAGCGACGAAAATGAAGTCGGAGGATTTTGCGGTGGTGAATATTTTGGCCATGGCCGCCAGCTATTCTCCCTGTTTGGGTATGCCGTTAAATTTAGAATTACCCATGGATTTAGAGACGGGGGCCATGCGTTGGGATGTTTGGCAACGTTGGTTGGAGAGAGATCCAACCCGTTTTGTCCCTCTCCAGACAGAAGCCCTCAAAAACCTCAAAAGCCTTTTTTTGGATTGTGGAACCAAAGACGAATTCCACCTCATTTGGGGAGCCAGGCAATTGGCACAGGTGTTAAGAGAGAAAGGGGTGCCGCACCACTTTGAAGAATTCAGTGATGGCCACATGGGCATCAACTACCGCTTTGAGCACTCGCTTCGCTATATTCTTCCGAGGATGTAGGCTTTCTAAGTGTCGCGTTTCCTGTCGCGCTCTGCGCGGTAGCGCGCATTCACTTCCAAAAGGCGTTTTCGCATTCTCAAGGTTTTGGGGGTTATTTCAACAAGCTCGTCCTCTGAAATCCACTCCAGGATTTTTTCAAGCGTCATTTCCCGTGGCGGCGTCAAAATGACATTCTCGTCTCTGCCTGCTGCGCGAATATTCGTGAGTTTCTTTTCGCGGCAAGGGTTGACGTTGAGCTCCGTAGAATGTGCATGTTCGCCAATAACCATGCCTTCATAGACTTCAACCCCGGGGCCGACGAAAAGCTGGCCTCTGTCCTGAATAGAAAACAGGGCATAGGGAATGGCTTTGCCCTGCCTGTCCGAAACAATGGCTCCATTTTGTCGCCTGGGAATGGCTCCCATCCAAGGCTCATAGTCATCCGACTGGCTTGACATAATGCCCTCGCCTCTTGTGAGGCTGAGAAACTCACTCCTAAAACCGACCAGCCCGCGAGATGGAATGCGGTATTGCACACGTGTCCTGTTGCTGCCTTGAGGCTGCATGTGAACGAGTTGGGCTTTTCTCAGCCCCAAACGTTCCGTGACAGCGCCCACGCTGGACTCAGGAATGTCGCAAAAGACAAGCTCCATGGGCTCCCATATTTTCCCGTCTATTTCACGCAGGACGGGCTCCGGGTTAGAGGCCATAAGCTCATAGCCTTCACGCCGCATGGTTTCTAAAATGACGGAGAATTGCAACTCGCCTCGGCCATAGACGATGAAAGCTTCTGCGCTGTCGCTGTCTTCAACACGCAAAGCAACATTCTTATAGGCTTCGCGGTAGAGACGCTCCCGCAGGTTTCGTGAGGTGACATATTTGCCCTCGCGCCCGGCAAGGGGGCCGTCGTTGACGCGAAACACCATTTTCATGGTGGGCTCATCCACACGAATACGCGAAAGGGCCGTGGGGTTGTCAGGAGAACTCAGCGTGTCTCCAATAGAAACGGTGTCCATGCCTGCAATGCAGACAATTTCGCCAGGGCCGGCATCCTCAATTTCCACACGTTTGAGCCCGGAGAAGCCATAGAGTTTGGAAATTTTTCCATTTTGGAGACTGCCGTCGGCGCGCATGACGCAGAGAGGTTTGTTGACATAGAAGCGGCCTGCGTGGATGCGGCCTACCGCCAACCTGCCGACATAGTCGTCATAGTCCAAATTGGCGACAAGCATTTGCGAAAGCTCCACATTGTCTGAAACATTGGGCGGGGGGATGTTGTGTAAAATGGCTTCAAACAGGGGGAGCAGGTTTTTTTTCTCATCGTCCAGTTTGTGGGTGGCAATGCCTTGTCTCGCAATGGCATAGAGTACAGGAAATTCAATTTGCTCGTCGTTGGCGCCCAAGTCGATATAGAGGGAATATACGGCGTCGAGGACTTCTTTGGGGCGAGCATCGGCGCGGTCCACTTTGTTGATGACGAGCATGGTTTTGAGATTCAACTCCAAAGCTTTTTGCAGAACGAAGCGTGTTTGCGGCAAAGGCCCTTCTGCAGCATCGACAAGCAGCAACACGCCGTCGACGAGGCGCAAACTGCGTTCCACCTCCCCCCCGAAGTCCGCGTGTCCGGGTGTATCGACAATGTTAATGAGGTGGTTGTCATAGGAGATGGAGGTATTTTTAGCGAGGATGGTAATGCCTTTTTCACGCTCCAAATCTCCCGAATCCATAACGCGCTCCACCAGGGCCTCGTTGCTTCGAAACACGCCTCCCTGACGAAGCATATGGTCGACCAGTGTCGTCTTCCCATGGTCCACGTGAGCTACAATGGCAATATTGCGAATACGTTCTCTAGAAAGCATAGGGTGGGCGAGGCTTAGTCGCCAAGGGAGGTATTTGCAATACTTCCTCCAAAGTTTTCTCAAGCTGGCTTCCCAAAGCATTCGAGGCTAAGAGACATTCCAATGCGCGTCATTGCAGGAATTCACAGGGGCCGACATTTGTTGGGGCCCAACTCCAAGGACATTCGTCCGACCGCAGACCGTGTCCGCGAAAGCATTTTTAATGTATTGGGCCAGCATTTTGACGGCCTTCAGGTTTTGGATTTGTTTGCCGGCACAGGCGCCATGGCCCTGGAGGCATTGAGTCGCAACGCAGTCTCAGCTTTGTTGGTTGACAAGCATTTGGACGCTGTTTCCCTGTGCAAGAAGAATATTGCAAACCTGGGTTTGGAAGCGCAGTCCGAAGTTTGGCATATGGATGCTTTTGCGGCGCTCTCGCGTTGCAAGACGCAAAACAGGCGTTTTGAGTTGGTATTTGCGGACCCTCCCTATGCATTCCAAAACTGGGGGGGGCTATGGCTTAGCCTATTAAAGGAGGAAGTTTTAACCCCAGAGGGGAGGGTAGTTATAGAAAGGGACAGACGTAGTCTCCTGCCCCCTTTGCCCCCGGCTTTGTCCTTGCAGAGGGAGATGAAGTTTGGCGACACGCTTGTCTCAATATTATTGCATTCTCCATGTTAAACCCATAGATGAGCTTTTTTCATGCACCCTCAAACCGCCATTTACCCTGGGAGTTTTGATCCTTTCACGTGCGGCCACCTCTCACTGGTTGAGCGTGCATTGAAAGTTTTTGACAAGTTGATTGTTGCGCTTGCCGTCAACGTCAAGAAGACGCCTCTTTTCACCGTGGAGGAGCGTATTCAGCTGATTCGCGAAGCCTGCCCTCAAGAGAATGTAGAAGTGGTAGCCTTTGAAGGTTTGCTTGTGGACTATGTGAAGAGCCGCGGGGTGAACATTGTTTTGCGAGGGCTGAGGGCGATGAGCGATTTTGAGTTTGAGTTTCAATTGGCGCATATGAATTGCCACCTGGCGCCGCAGATTGAGACGGTATTTATGATGACGAGCCAGGAGAGTTTTTATATTTCCTCTCAGTCTGTGCGAGAGGTTGCGGCTTTTGGCGGCCGAGTGGAAGGCTTGGTTCCCCCCAATGTTGCAGCCAAGCTGCGCGAGCGGTTTTCGCGCCCCAAGGCCTAGGGATGGTTTTTACCCCCCCTAGACCGATTCAAAGTTGACTTGACTCACTGCGACACACGGGTAGGAATATGGGGCTAAGCAAGCTCGTCCAATGGGAGATGGAGGCATCTGGCCGCACTTACTGCAACTGGAAACCGGTTTAGTCGTGAAACGCGACCACTTTCAAAACAGGGCCGGAGGGGGGGCGGGCAGGGAATTCTCGAAGCAGCAAGACAACGGCTTTTCCGGAGACATTGACGACGGCAAACCAATAGCCCTTTTGGCCCAGGGGGAGTTTGGCCAGCCGTTGAGGGGGGGGGCCAAAGCGCTCCTGCATTTGTTGAAAGCTTAGCACCTCTGCCCCTCTTATTTCATAATCCTCCAAGGGTTTTGGAGAGAGCTGTTTTTCCCAGGCTTCGCTGAGGGCCTTAGGGGAGGTATGGCTTGTGGATTCCAGCCAAAAGGGGAAGGCGGCCAAGTCCAGCAGGGCCTCCCAGTCTTTGTGCAAGAGGTATGTTAAAAACCGATAAGCGACGAGGGCGGCCTCCGGTGGGGGGTTTTTCTCCCTGGGGGAGGCCAGGGAGGTAGCCTGGTGGGTTAAAGGGGGGTTGGAGGGAGGATGGGGGGGGACCCCACCCCCCTCTAGCCCCTGGCTAAGGCAGGCCCAAACCAGCATATATTGAAAACCCATCTGCCCCTTCCTGCCTATGGAAAGGCTCTAAATGTGGACAGAAGGCGTTTCTGCCAGTTTTTTATATAAAGTGGAAGTCAGCAAATACCAGAATTGGATTTCGCCGAAGGAAACGATGTCGCCGTCCTTCAAAACGGTTTCGCGCCGAAGACGTAGGCTTGCATTCAGCAAGGTTCCATTGGTTGATCCCAAATCCGTCAATGTGCTACGTCCAAAAGCGGCATTCCAGCGAAGCAGCGCATGTCGCTTAGAAACGGAAGGGTGATCTAAAACCAGCTCACAGTCAGGCTGACGGCCGATATAAAGCATGTCTGAGCCTTGCAGCGGCGGCAAAGTAGCGACCACAAGCTCCTCAAACTGAAAGAGGAGGCTCAAAGCGGCTGTAGAAACTTTTTCCCGGGCCACCATATGCGTTATAACCATGTTGTTGGGCAGTCCCATTTTTTCCGTATTTTGAGCAGCTTGCATTTCATCCGGTTTTTGGATGAGGGCAAAGGGGCCCAGCTGCAAGAGAAATTCCTTTGCAGAGAGCTGTTGGGCATAATTTTTTAGCTCTTTAACAGAAAGCATATAGAAGGACTCGCCATGCTTATTGGTTTTGCAATACTCTTGGAGAATTTATGCAACGTTTTCCCATAACGCCAGCAGGATTACAAAAGCTGAAGGACGAATTGAAGCAATTGGTTTCGGTTGAGCGTCCTCGCATCAGCAAAGACATTGAAACAGCGCGTGCCCACGGCGACTTGAAGGAGAATGCCGAATACCATGCGGCCAAAGAGAAGCAGAGCCACACAGAGGGGCGGATTTTGGAGTTAAACCACATATTGGCCCATGCTGAAGTGATAGATGTTTCTCAAATTCAGCTGGAAGACCGTGTGGTATTTGGGACAACAGTAGAGCTTTTGGATTTGGAGAATGAGCGCAAGTTAAGCTACCGGCTGGTAGGGGAGGCGGAGGTGGATTTGAAGAAGCGGCGTATTTCCATTTCCTCTCCCGTAGGAAAGCAATTGATAGGGAAGAGAGTAGGGGAGGAAGTGACGGTACACACGCCGAACGGCATAAAGGAATACCAAATTCTATCTGTGGTTATTCAGGATGAAAGCGAGTGAGAAATTCCAACAGCTGCTCCTTGCCCCCTTGCGTTATGCCTGCGCCAACCGCTTTGCGCATTTGTCCACCGTCCGCAATTTGGCTGAAACACTGCGGGCGGCATGGGAATTGGGGAAGCAGGAGGGGCTAGAGGCCTCCTTGCTGGGCGCACTCCGCGCGGAGTTGGCAAGCATAGACGCTGCTTCCATGGAGCAACGCAAGGCTTCGCTTTTGCGTTTGTTGGGTGCATTGGATGAGGCGGGCATGGTTTTGCCCGAGGGGATGCCCAAGGGTGTTTCGCAAAAAAAGCTGGGCTTGCAGAAGAAGGCCCCGAAGACGAAGCCCCCCCCGAAGCCTGCGGCCAAAGCGGCGGCCTCTTTGCATTCCAGCCTCTACCCCCCCTGGGAGCCGTGGAATTTGCCTTTGCAAAGTTTGGCATGGAAACTGTCTCCCCGCTTGCTTTCCAGTTTAAAGCGCAAAGAAATTCAAACGGTAGGGGACGTCCTCATCAGCATACCGAAGGCCTATGAGGACAGGCGGCAGATTTCGCGGATTGCCGACTTAAGGCCCCAAGCCCCCGCCGTCATATTGGCCCAGGTAACACAGCTAGAAGCCATGCACAGGAGGGGTAGGGGGGGGGCTCGCAAGGGCCTTAGGGTATGGTTTGCGGACGACAGCGCCAAGCTGTGCGTCGTACATTTCCAAGCGGGGCCTTGGCTGTTGGAGAAATACCAAGTGGGGAAGTGGTTTTTGTTATTTGGGCAAGCGCGTTATACGCCGGGGGGTTGGGAGATGGCGCACCCCGAAGCGGAAGGTGCGGAGCAGCGGGCCTATTCCCAAGCGCACTTTGGCCGTATTGTCCCCATATACATAGGCTTTGAGAAGTATGAGCAGCGTATGTTTAGGGAATTGGTTTTTAAACTGCTGAATGGTTTTGCTTCTAAAATAGAGGAAACTTTAACAGAGGGTTTAAAAGCAGAGTTAGGTTTAATGGACTTAGCCGAAGCCTGGAAGCAACTGCATTTCCCAGAAGAAGCCCACACCCTGGAGGCCTTGAATGCCGCGCAAACCCCCATGCACCGGCGTTTGGCGTTTGACGAGCTTTTCTTTTTGCAGTTGGGCTTGGCCATACGCCGCCAGGGCATCGCCCGGCTGGAGGGCATTGAATTGGGCATTTTTCCGGCGGCGAAGACGAAGCTAAAGCAAGCCTTGCCCTTCACCCTCACTTCCGCCCAGGAGCGCGTCATAGGGGAGGTATGGGAGGACATGCAGCGCAAGGAGCCGATGAACCGCCTGTTGCAAGGCGACGTAGGCTCCGGGAAGACGGCCATAGCGATGTTGGCCGCAGCCACCTGTGCCTTGGGCGGCCACCAAGCCGCGGTGATGGCGCCGACGGAGTTGTTGGCCAAGCAACATGCGGCCAATTTTGAGCCCTATTTGCAGCGCCTGGGGATTTCCATGTGTCTTTTAACAGGGGGGATGGGGCAGGTGGAGAAGCGTCCCCTTTTAGAGGGCATAGGGGCGGGGAAGCTTGGGGTAGTGATAGGCACCCATGCGCTTTTGCAGTCAGATTTAAAATTCCAAAGCCTCGGCTTGGTAGTGGTGGATGAGCAGCACCGTTTTGGGGTATTGCAACGCCACCACCTTGCGCACAAGGGCAGCCGTCCGGACGTATTGGTGATGACGGCGACGCCCATACCGAGGACTTTGGCCATGGCGGTTTATGGGGACTTGGATGTTTCGACCATTGACGCTTTGCCGCCCGGGCGAAAGCCCATCCGCACGCAGGTATTTTTGCCCAAGAAGCACGGGCAGGCGCTCAAACTGTTGCAAGAGGGGTTGGACGGAGGCCGCCAGGCCTATGTGGTGTTTCCGCTGGTAGAAGAGTCCGAGAAGATGGATTTGGCCAATGCCACGCAGGGGGCGAAGGACTTAGAGAAGGTATTGAGGGGTGCACGCATAGGGCTTTTGCATGGGCGTTTAAAGCCGCAAGAGAAGGAGGAGGTGATGGGGGCCTTTCGTCGAGGCCATTTAAACGTATTGGTATCCACCAGTATTGTAGAGGTAGGGGTAGACATACCCCATGCGACCCTTATGTTGATACAAGCGGCGGAGCGTTTTGGTTTATCCCAGCTGCACCAGTTGCGCGGGAGGGTAGGGCGCAGCGACTTAGACTCCTTTTGTTTTTTAATGGCGGGGGAGCATTTGTCGAAGGAAGCGGCGATGCGTCTGAAGACGATGGAGAAGACGCAGGATGGTTTTGTGGTTGCGCAAGCGGACTTAGAGTTGCGGGGTCCCGGGGAGTTGTTAGGGATAAGGCAAAGTGGGGTACCCGAGCTTCGCATCGCCAACTTAACCAGAGACAGGGAGTTGTTGTTGCAGGCGAAGGAGAAGGCTTTTGAAATGCTCCGGGAGGATGTTTCCTTGGAGCAACACCCTCAAGTGGCTTGCGTACTCCAAGAGCGTTGGGGGGAGCGGCTGCTTTTGGCGCATACAGGCTAGGGGGCCAGGTTAGGAGGCAATATGGACAGAGGAAAATTTTTAGTCATAGAGGGGTTGGATGGGGCGGGCACCACGACGCAGGCAGGGCTTTTGGTAGAGGCGTTGAGGCGGCGTGGGTTGTCGGCGCAGGCAACCTGTGAGCCTTCGAAGGGGCCGGTGGGGGCGTTGATTCGGCAAGCTTTGTCGGGGCGTTTGAGTCTTGAGGGAGGCAAGGCTTTGTCGCCGCAGACTTTGGCTTTGTTGTTTGCGGCGGACAGGGACGATCACCTGGAGGCGGAGGTGAAGCCCGCATTGGAGCAAGGCCATTGGGTGGTTTCGGACCGTTATTTGCTTTCCTCGTTGGCCTACCAACCCTTGTCTTTGCCCGTGGAGTGGATAGCGGCGCTGAACGCGCACGCCTTGGTTCCGGACTGTACGGTATTTTTAAGGATAGAGCCTAAGTTAGCCGCTTCACGGCTCAGCCTAAGGCCGAGGGTGGAGCTTTATGAGGCTTTGGAGACGCAGAGGAAGGTTGCCGAAAACTATGAGCGTGCTATTTCCATTCGAAGGCAAGCCGGAGAACATATACTCTCTATGGATGCGAGTTTGCCCAAGGAGCCGTTAAGCCGGCACATAGAGGAAGCGCTTTTAGGTTATTTGGGTATAAAGTGAAAGCAGTGGAGACGGAGGAGGCGAGGTGGGTTTATCTGCTCTAACATGGAAGCTAGCGTGGTTTATAGGTTTAGGGAGTTTTTTCTCCTGGGTTTCTATTGAGAATTGGCCTTCTTCGCAGACGCCGTGGGGGTGTCGTTTTTCTGAATTAAGGATAGCTTCACAGGCCCATCTGCACTGTGGCGAGGGTAGGCCTCTTTTGCCCAACCAGCTTTGGTTGCTGGGTATGAAGGCGGATTTGAACACAGCAAAGCTTGAGGACCTAAAAAACCTTCCAAAAGTTCCTTTAAAAGTGGTTTCAGTTCTCCTAGAGGAGAGGGACAGGCGTGAGGGGTTTTGCGATTGGGAAGAAGTCGCGAAAATTGCGGGCGTTGGGCCTGTTCGACTAAATTCTCTGAAGGAACACCTATTCATTCAGTGTGACACGAAAAAGTGATATGAGACGACCGTGCTGATTTCTTGCAAGCAGTGTTCAACCGCCTATTCTCTTGAAGATCATTTCGTTACTCCAGGGGGCGTTCCCGTACAATGTACCCATTGTGGGCATATTTTTATGGTGATGCCCCCCGGGGCTGAAGAGGGGGAGATGGAGGTTCCTCCCCTTTTCCCTGGAGGAGAAGTTTCTTTCTATAACGAAGAAGACTATCCCCCCATAGGTTCCACGCAGATTTTTGGAGCCATGCCTGCGGATGAAATGCCTCCACGTCTCACGACGCCCTTTCCTTCGGCTGAAGGCGCTTTTGAATATGGCCATACGGAGGAGATGGATTTGGGTGCCAGTGGCTCCCCAGGCGTTCATGAAAACAAGGCTCATGAAGTTGCCTATTTGGATTTTGGGGCGAATTATTCCAATGAAGATCCGCTCGGCAACCAATTCATGCGCGAACTGGAGAAGGCGGCTTCTGTTTTTCCCGAAGAGCTTCTTGCACAAACGCCTCCCGCTTTTTCTGCTCCCCAACAAGCTTTGGCCTCCTCCCTTCCGACACCTGTCCGTGCTGAGCAGGAGCAACCGGCAGCAGCTGTTGTTGCGCCCAGTTTGTTTGAATCTACCGAGTCCACGCCGCAGAGTTTTGCAGCAGACTTATCGGCATCTGCTGTAGATGAGGCTCCGCGGGTTGAAGATGAAGAAGCTGCCCAGCTTCATCATTTTCCCCAGGCCATAGACTTTTTGGAGCCGGCGCAAAAAACTCGGCGTTGGATGCTTTTTTGGGTGGTGCTTGCCGTTTTAATTCTAACGGTTCTTATTGGAGCATGGTTGGGTTTGGACTATTCGCCTGAGAAAGTGTGGTTTAAAATTTGGCGCTATATTTCGTCGATTTTGTCATAAACGGCTCGTTTCGCGCCAGCAAAGCGGATTCAACAGGCAACAAACTGGCATAGCCGGCAAAAAGCTCGCTTGTCAGCATGGCGGGCCGGTTTCCTTTGCGTGCTCGGATATAGTCGTTGATGCGTTTGCCGCTCGGGTTTCGTGTCTGTGTTTTATGATTGAGATTCATGGCATAACGCACCACGCCCCGAGGGACGCGGTGAATGACATAGACGGTTCCATCCTTGTCCATGGATTCAACAATTCCTATATGGGTAAGCGCAGAGGGGGAATATCGCGGCCCCAGCCTATAGGTATCTCTAAAGAACACCAAGTCTCCGGGAACGGGCCAACCCCCACTGAATATTTTTCCATAGGCTTTTGCATAGCGGAACATGGCCGTGACGGCATTGTCTTGGGGCTGAGCTGCCTGCATCAAAGGGATGCCGACTTGAGCATAGAGTGCCTTGACAAAGCCGGAACAGTCGCTGGGATATTGTTTGCCTTGAATGACAATCTGCTTTTTTCCAAGAAAAGCTTGGGCTGTTTCCACCACTTTTTTTCTGGCCCCATATGTCGAAGGCTTTGTGGAAGTGGGTGCACTCACAGGAGGCTCTGCTTCTCGGGCGAATGCGTCTAAGAGGGCAGAATGGGAAGAGGAAGGGTTGGTTGCGCAAGCTGCCAACATGCCAAAAAAAAGAAATGGCCAAACCGGTTTCATTCAAAAGAATATTCGCCTGCTTTTGTTTAGAGGTCAAAAACTCAGAAAAAATGCTAGCACTCCCTTCGTGCATACCTTCCATTTAGCCCCAGGTGTTGTGTTGTTGGCGCTTTTGGCCTGTCAGTCGGGTTTTGATAAGGCCCAGAGAGCAGACAATATTGCAGCATACCAAGAATACCTTCGAAGCAACCAGGAGGAGGAGTCGGTTTTGCTGGCGCAAGAACGCCTGGCAGAGCTTGAGTTTAAACAGGCCAAAGAGCTTCACAGCATTCTTGGGTATAAACGCTTTCTGGAAAAATTTCCAAATGCGCCAGAGGCAAAACCCGCGGCTGTTTTGCTGGAAAATTTGCGTTTTGAAAGTGCCATAACCGAGGGCACGCCGCATGCTTTGCGACGTTTTTTGAAAGAATACCCAGAGGGGCCTCACCGGGCAGAGGCGATGGAGCGTTTGGCCCAAACAGAGCAGACGGAGCTGGAGCATTCGGACGACTTGACACGCCTGGGAGACGCTGCACAGTTTTATGCAGACAAACCTTTGGGGGCCCTGGCAAACGATCGTTTGGATGAAGTCCGTTTCCAAAATGCAAAAACGGCCGGTGACTATTTTGAATACCTCAGCCAATTTCCCGCAGGGAAATACCGGGACGATGCTCGGGTAGCATTGCTTTCTTTGGAATGGGACTCTCTGTTGGCTTTCTCCCAGTGGCAAGAGGCAGAGCGTCTTTCCAAGCAACCCCTCGCAAACCGCATGGCCGACGTGGAGATGCGTTTGAAAAAGTTTCGTCAGCTAAAAGCGCTGTTGGAGAACAAAAGCCCGGAGTTTTTGAAAACGCAGATGGGTTTTTCATTGCATTCTCCAGAGGAGCTTGAGGCGGCTTTGAAAGCCGCGGATATTTTGTTGAGAGCGGAAGCGGTACAGGAGTTGGGTTTTAGGATGGAGGCGTCGGTGGTGGACGACTTGCTGGGTATTGTGGGGGCTTCCAGGAATGTGTTGGTGCGCCAGCGCGCCTTTGAAAGCCTTCAACGCCTTTTCCAGGCATTGCCAGGAGCCCTGGCCAACTACCAAGTGGCCAAGAGAGAGCAGCAACAAGCGGTGAAAGAGTTGGAGGGGAGTGAGGCTTTGAAGTGGGCCATTCTCTATGACTTGTCCGGCCAGCATGCCAAGGCGGCCCTCCTCTATTCCAAGGCCTATGCTCCGGAGTTGCCGGACCCCATTCTTTTGAGGCGGTGGATAACTTTGCGCAAGGAGCAGAAGCGATATTATTCTTCGGCGGTGGCTGCCCGTCAATTGGCCTGGTGGGCAGAGCGTACGGTGGATGACATTGGGCCCATTCGTGATACGGAGGTGCTTTTTGCGGCCAGGGAATTGTGTGCTGCCCTGGACATGGCGGAGTTTGCGGTGGCGGCATTGGAGGTTTTGGCCAAGGAGAACACAGACTTTCCTGAGGACATTCCTGTTTTTTTGCAAAAAGCCCAGGGCAATTTGCGTCTGGTGCAAGCAAGGTTGCAGGATGTGGAGTTGGCCTTGCTGGAGCAAGAGCCTCAAGCGAGGCGGTGTGAAAGCCGCGGTTTGTCCTGGTCCATGGAAGCCAAGGTGCAAGAGAGGAAAAAGGCTTTTGAGAAGCTTGCCAAGCAAAAACCTGCTGCGGCGAAACTTCTGATTCAACGGGTGATGGAGACGGACCCGCTGGTGGAGTTGCGCGCAGAGCTCCAGAGTTTGCAAGCAACCCTCAACCAAAAAACAGATGTGTCAAAAACACGGTGACGCCCAGGCTGAAGACGTCCGCACTCATGCAAGCGAGCACCGCGTGGCGCGTCTTCGCAATGTGCACGGAACCAAAATAAACGGCCAGCACATAGAAGGTGGTTTCAGAGCTGCCGTTAATGAGTGAAACCATATAGCCGATAAGAGAGTCCGGCCCATGCTGCTTCATGGTATCCATCATAATGGCCAGGGCGCCCGAGGCCGACAGCGGACGGGTAAATGCCATGGGCAAGGCTTCTGCCGGGAGCCCCACCCGGCCTGTCCACGGCCCGGCGACGCCGATGAGAAAGTCCAAAGCCCCCGAAGCGCGAAACATTCCCACGGCGACGAGAATGGCTACCAAATAGGGGATGAGGGATACGGACAGTTGGAACCCTTCTTTAGCGGAGGTGATGAAGGCCTCATAGACGTGGATGCGTCTTGAAAACCCCAGGCAGACGATGGACAGCATCAGCAAAGGCAAAAGCCAGCTGGACAAATAGGGGCGTAAACGCTCTATGGCGCTAAGCTCCCCCACCGCCCCTACATCCCCCAGAGAAAGCAAAAATGCCCAGCCCACAGCCAGGGCTATGGCCAATACAAACCAGGTACGCCAGCTTGGGGGCTGGCTTTCTTTCAATATCAGCTCAGGGAGGGGTGGGGTGGCAGCAGGGCTATTCCCCGTTTCCGTAGGGGTGGGGTTTGGGGGAAGTTTTTTCTCCGAAAACAGGGGGAGGCGCTCAATGAATTTACACAGGAGGACGGCGATAAGGGTAGCGAAGAAGGTACCCATAAGGGAGGGGAGAATAATCCCCCCTGGATCTGCAGAGCCCAACGAGGCGCGTATAGCGACAACCCCCAGCGGCAACAGGGCGAGCCCCGAGGTATTAATAACAAGGAAGAGCACCATGGAGTTGGTGGCGATGCCTTTGTGTTTGTTGAGTTGGTTCAACTCATGCATGGCCTTGAGGCCAAAGGGTGTGGCCGCATTGCCCAGGCCCAAAATGTTGGTCGCAAAATTCATAACCATGGCGGAGAGGGCAGGGTGTTCAGCGGGGATTTCGGGGAAGAGGCGTCGGGTGAGGGGGGTTAAGCCACGTACCAGGCTGGCCAATACCCCTGACTCGCGTAATACCCCCATAAACCCCAGCCATAAAGTCATTTGCCCTGCCAACGCGAGGGCCAACTCCACGGCTGTTTTGGCGGAGTCGATGCTGGCTTTTGTCACCGCAGGCATTTGGCCATTGAAGGCCGCGACCAGGACGGAGCTGAGAATGAGGACGAAGAAGACGACATTCATGGAGGGTGCTTAGCGCTTCTGCCCCCCCTCGCCCATGAGATTCTTTTGCAAAAGCATTGACAGCCTGGGCATTGAATGGCACAACCTGCGCCTGCATTCGGGCGCATAGCTCAGCGGTAGAGCACTGCCTTCACACGGCAGGGGTCCCAGGTTCAAGCCCTGGTGCGCCCATTTTCGGCTGTGCGGCCAACGGCGAGCGCCCCACAGCTCACTTGGGAAACAGGCCCCGTAGCTCAGTTGGATAGAGCGACGGTTTCCTAAACCGTAGGTCGCAGGTTCAATTCCTGCCGGGGTCACTAATAAATTTAAGGGCTTAGGGGCTTAGAGGCAATAACCTCCAAGCTCTTTTTTCTTCCCAACCACCTTCCCAACCCAAAAGAGTGAAAAAAACTGCCTCCAGAATAGGAGAGTGGAAAGCTCGCCATGGGTGTCCATGGCCAAGCTCTCCTTTGGGTGGCATGCAATTCAACCCCGGCCATACTGCCTTCTGCCTATGGCGTCTCTCAAGCAATGGGTGGAAGGTTGGTTTCCCGAAAGTGGCCGACGTCAAACCTATCGCCAGCCTCTACCTATGCCATGGCCCGGTACCTGGGTGCCATCTGTTTGCATGTGCTGCCTTTGCTTTTAGCGCCCGTGAGGGGTTGAGTCCTTTTGCTGTGCAATAAAAGCCAGCCAGAAATAGCCTTTTATTTGTTCGTCAATTTCTCAATTTTAAAAAAAACAGCTTGCTTGTCTGCGCCTTGCATCGTGGGGCGATTCCATGCATTGTCCCCCGAAAGAACGGCAATTTGAATCAGTTGACGCATGTCTTCGCGCTTTAAACGAAAGTCCTCTGGCTTCAAGGGCAATGTGACAATGCCATTCGAAGGAATGCTCACCATCTCCCATCTGACGCCGCTGGGCTCATTTAAATCTGCACTTGAAGGTGCAAGGCGCAATCGAAATTTTGTCCCGGCTTGGCTTGAGTCAAAAGTCAGGCGAATGGAACGCGAGAGCGACAAGTCAAATTCGCCATTCGCGTATGCCGAATAGGCCTTTCCGTCTGACCAAACCTCACTCGGCGACATGGCGATGACTTGCCAATGTGGTGCCCATAACCTTTCCGGAATATAGCAAAAAAGAGCCGACAAAAAGATGAGAACAAAGAAAAGGGTCTTCCCAACACTTCGTAGCGCAGGAGAAGTCTTCTTGCTCATCAACAGCCCAAGAAATGCGGCAGAAACACTTAGAAGCCATGCGATGGCGTCGAAGATCTGATCGCTTGGGTTTAGCGTTGGGAAACAGAAAGCTACAACAGCCATGCTAACCCACAACAACAATAGGAATGCCCCCAAAAATTTAACGTTAATTTCTTCCGTCGACTTTTTAGGTTTCACCTGCTGAGGGACATGCTCGCTTTCTGTCTTTGTTGAGGGTTCTTGCTCAAATGGGAAATCAGGTTTCTCTGGGCTCTTTGTGGAAGTGGAAACGGCGGCGGGAAACCCTGGATTTTCCTTAGGACGCGGCGGCAAATTCCACTCGGCGGTGAGTTTTTTCATAGCCGCGTCTTCATCCAGCCCGCACACGTTTATATAGACGCGGGATGCCAAGAGTCCCACCGGCGTACAATCATCCACTTTGATAAGCCTCAAATCCTTGGCATTGCTAAATTCTTCCTTACAATTCAGGGACTGCATATAGGTATGCGACAAAATGCACACCACGGTATTTGCCTGCTGCAAAGCCTCATCCATGAATATTTTGAAATTGCCGCCGGGAGGCGAGTCATAATGCTGCATAAGGGTGGATTGTCCAAGCTTCTCCCGCAAGAACCACTCAAGCCATATGGCCCACCGTTTGTCCGCTTCCGTCCTTGTCGTATAGCTAATGAAACAATCTTTTTTCTCCACAGAAAGTCCCCCAGTTTCTTTTCTTGCTTCAGCGGCTTTTCCTACAAACTTTCCTCTTTCTCTATAAACATACTGGGATACATTGCCTCCAGGAAGCAGATGCTGAAAAAGTTAATGAAGCCCATAGATTGGACGTTCACTTATGTTCGGTGTACCCATTCCTCTATAGGAACGCGCTGATTTATCCATGTTTTGGTTGAGGTGCTGATGAAAGAGGTTGGGATAACTGAAATTTCTCCAAACAAATGCGGCTCTCCAATGCTGCGCCCAAGCTTGGAAAGTTTCGGGGGAGGCTGAGAATACCGAGCTTTGGGGGTTACTCTCCCTCAATTGGGGGTGCAGCTCCGGCAGCAGGTGGAAAAAACACGCTGATGGCTATTGTCATGACGGACAATGTCTTGAAAATCAGAGATGAACATGTGCCTAACCCAGGCATATCCCCCACTTTTAGGCTGAGGGTTTCTTTGCCAAAAAATACTGAATGGCCTTGGCAAAATCGGAGGCGCCCTCACTGGAAGCGTCCTGCGAATTCACAATCTTGTCGATGACCACCCGCCAAAAACTATGCTCTGCCAGCGTTATTTTCATCAACAGTTGCATAGGGTCCGGTTTTTTGTAGCTGTCCAGTTTGCCACTTTCCAAATAGACCACAAGCTCGCTGACACTTTGAGAAAGCTCCTGGGCTGTCTGTTCCAACAGGGTAGGCATTTGTATGTCTAGCTGTTCATCTGGTTGTTGAGTCATATTACCCTTCGCTAAGTGTTTAATATTTGGGAAAACCCTGCCTGGATAAGCAGGCCCCGCCTAGACTGTTATGGATCCCCCCTTTCATCATTGTGTCATGCGGGTTTCCAGGCCCAGCCGCGTTTTTTGCGCAGCCGAGGGGGATTAAGCCTCTCTTTTGCGAAGGTGTCAAGAAGGGTTTTACAGTTGAAGTTGATACAGCCGTCCAGGGGAGGAGGGCTTCCAAATTCCATTGGACGGGGGCAAGGGGGGGGTCTACTGGCATAAACCCCCTTAGCCCTAGAGCGATAAGCTCCCTGTTTTATGGAAGTTGAAGTTAACTTTTAAGCGGGCTAATCCCCCTGCGCGTTCTCCACAGGGTATTCTACAGATCTAAAGTCACGGCCTGCGCCGGGAGCGAAAGTGTTGCCTACATTATCAATAAGCCAGTAGCCTACCATGATTCTAATGGTGGTTTCCGAATAGCTAAACTCCAAGTCCAAAGGCAAATAAATGTCCGTACATGGGCCATAGGGGGTGAGGTTTGTCTGGGATAGGCTAACGTTTTCCCTTTGGAAATTTTCTACCCCACCTATGGATGCCAGGGATAGCTCCGCAGACTTTAGGCCGCTGCCGCTGTCTGTGGCCTCATCCGGGCATAGGCTGAATGTCTCCCCCAGGGCAACACGGCCTCTTTTGACGATTTGAAAGTCCATAGGAGGCAGGACATCCGCCTGGTAGCTGCGTTTCCTCGCCGCCTCCCTCGCCCCCGCTGTTTGAGGGTTTTCTCCAGCTTGCACATAAACCTCAAAGGGGCCTTCCAATATTCTGTGCTCTAGGTAGCCATACCTCATATACCGCCCTATGTAGCCTTGCTCCATGTGGCATGTCCACTTGGCCCTCTCCGCTGACAAGGCCTCCACTGTACAGCTGCCCTCTACCCTATTCCCATCTTCCAGCCTCACCGCCCATGCCTCAAAACCTTCCCCAGCCCCAGGCCCTAGCACTTCTGCCTCCAGGTTAAACCCATTGCCGTTAAGCCACTCCGGCGCCCCCACCCTCTCCTCCTCAGCTAAAAACTTCTCCTCCTTGCTGTCCAAGCCCTCCCACTCCACCGCCAGCTTTTTCAGGCCGTCTTGGGTGACTTTCCAGCTGATAACCGTGGCCACAGGGTTGCCGTGCTTGTCCACCGAGCCCAACAGGCACAAAGCTTCCTCGCCTAGCTGCGTTCGACAAAAACTTCCCTTCGGGCAGTCGCTGTTCAGTATACAGGCGGCAGGTGTCTCAGGGGTATTGGGTGTCTCGGCGGCGCCAGGCGCCTCAGGAGTGTCGGGGAGGGTGATGTTCATGTCACATGCCGATAGCCCTAAGAGTCCTAACAGTCCCACCACCCCTAAACCGCGCCTCATAAAATACTTCGCCGCTTGCAGGGTTTTTGCCCCCAGTGCCGCCCTGCATGAAAACTTTGTGCTGCTTTTTGTTGTATGCATACACGTCTCCTCGACTTTTTACTTCTGCCCCCTTGGCATACATGGCCGGCCTATATGCCCTTTTGGATGACTCTATGCTACACCTCTATTTTATAGAATTCCAGATGGTTCTAAAAAAGCAAAGGGGGGTGTTTGCTGCAAATAACAACCCCACCCCCTAGGCTGAGCATGCGTTAGGCCTAGGGGGCGTCCCTCATTTGCTCTTCCACCCTCTGGCTTCCAGAGTATGAGGGATGCCCCCTAGGGCGGTTTTAAATGATAACCGCAGCAGATGTACACAGCATGAAGGCCAACAGTGCGGAAGGTGTTTATTGCGGTTTGCCAATCTTTCTTATTCAAATACATTCTGGAATTAGAAGTAAACATATGTATGTATATTGCTTTTTTCGTGTATGCTATTGACAAAATATTCGCACAATGCAATAAACTAAAAACAACCAACCAAAAGGGGAAAAAACCATGGCAAACGAACAAGATGGAGACTTACAAGCAGTCCTCGTGTCGACCATGCTGTCCGAAATAGGGTTTCCGGAGTTCACCTGCAAGCTTGTCACCGATGTGTTCGATGCGCTGATTTCAGCGAACCTTCGGCAGATTGCTGCCTATTCGGAGCTTTTGTCGAGTGTCTCCAAGAGCCTGAGTGCTTTCATCAACGACACCGTGGACGATATTTCAGGTGAAGAAGTGCTCGCCTTCTTATGCAAGCTCTTGCCGGACGGCAAGGACGGCTCACTGCTGAATGAGAAAAACAATGAGCCAATCGGCGAAGCTAATATAACTAAAATCAATAACGCGCTGATCGTTGGGGAGGGTGTTCAAGAAGACGCTGTCATTAAAAACGCCAATGCTACATACCAAAGCGCATTCGCAGCCGTTTTCGCGGCCGCAACGAAACGTCTCGCGGCCAACAAATATGACATGCTTGAGAAAATGATGAAAATGGGACTGTTGCGGTTGGTTGTCGAGAAGGGCACCATTGAAACAAAACTCAACTTTAAAACCTATGGGTATTCCTATTCCAGCGAGTACGAGAGCAGTTATCAGCAAGAAAGCACAAGCAAAAGGTCCATTCCCGGCTTGTTCGGAATATTTGGAAGAACCATGGAAACTGGACGTAAAACGGAGCTCAAAGTCACCACGTCCAGCAGCTCGTCGACCTCATATTCATCTTCGGAAGTCAACATCACCGGCAGCGTCATCATCCATTTCAAGACCGATTATATGCCGCTGGAAAAAATTTAGCCTTGCATGACGCAGGAAGCCGGCGTCTTGCCGGCTTCTTGTGTTATTAGGGTGTCAGATGGAGGACAGAGCACATGCCGGGGACGGATGGCGAGACTGCTGTTACGAGTTTTACCACAGCGATGCTGACACAGACGTTTGAGGGGTTGATGCAAGCGCTGATCGCCCAGCGTGAGCGTAACGCCGAATTCATGCGGGAAAGTGCGCTCTCACCAGAGGCGTTTGCTGCGGCCTGTATTACGTCTGAAATGGCCCGCGAGGAGCTTTTCAAGCGTTTTGGGAAAACAGAGGATGGCGCAAGTCCTGTCGATGTCGGCCGGCCCTATGTCCCGCCAACTTCAGGCACGGCAGAAGAACCGCCTATTCTAAAACTCTGCGGCATTTCATTTGGAGAGGGTGACTATGAGAGCAGCCCAAGCCGAAGCCAACTCACGGAGTTCCGAAAAATTCCCTTCTACACCATTACGGCTGTTGGCGCGCAGCGGGTTGCAGACGCCGTCGTCTCCCAGCTTGCTGTGGAGACACTGGAGAAGCTGAGAATGCTTGTTGCGCAGGGACTGCCGGAGATTCGAGTTGACTCCGGGAGAATTCTGACCAAGGCCAACTTTCGGATGGACGAAAGCGCTGTGAAAAACAGCTATGGAACAAAACAAATGCTGGTCCGCCCCCCCAGCTTGTCCGGTCCCGAGGGGTTTAGGATGCGGGTTGGCATGTCCGGCGAGATGGAAATAAAATTCTCAGTCATCAGGAGCGAATGCAATGGCTAGCGTCAACTATTTGACAGAGATGATCCTCTCCATCCAAAATGAGGTGCAGACAGCTGTCGACTACATCGGCCTGGCTTCGGCCCAAGCAGGCACGGAGCTCGGAAAAAACGAAGCGATTTTGCAAATTGAAAGCCTCAGAGTCAAACTCCCATTCCGGATTGAGCTGGAGAGCAAAAACTTGAAAGTCACCTCCAAAACTGTTGTGCCGGAGCTGGCGACAACCACGCAGCTGCGCAACATGCTCTCCACACGGCAGGGTTTTATGTTGGATTTGGGCGGGACCGGAGTTCAAGCAAGTTTCACAAAGGTGAAAGTGGATCTGCTGCAGCCCGCGCAAACCAACGACAACACGGAAAGCATGCGCGGCGAAATTGAAATTGTCTTTTCACCTCTGCTGCGAAAATAGCGTGAGCCATGCGCGCATCTCCTTGAACGAACGGAGGATTCAACCCTTGAATCTGCCGGCAGATTGTTCGTGACGGAGCTTGCCGCTCAGACAGGATACAGCTTGCCAAAACCATCATGGGAGATGTTTTTATGAAACTTGAAGGAACATTGTTGGTTGTAAAGGATATGGATGCGTCACGCCGTTTTTATCAGAACGTGCTTTTCAGAACGGTGGTATTGGATTTAGGCGCATACGTTGTTTTCGAGGGAGGTTTTTGTCTTTTGACAGAAGGGCAATGGAAGGAATTTCTTGACAACAAGCCCGTTTCGCATGGCTATGGCAACAACGTTTGCCAGCTTGGCTTTGAAGATGATGACATGGATGCCTTCATGGCGCACTTCCAGAAATTTCCTGAAATTAAACAGCTAACCCCGCTCAAAGAATACGTTTGGGGGCAACGGTCTATCCGTTTCTATGATCCGGATGGACATATTATTGAGGTAGGCGAGAGCATGACGGTGGTGGTGAAGCGCTTTCTGCGCTCCGGCTTGTCCATTGAAGAAACCATGCAAAAATCCATGTATCCACGCGAATTCGTGGAGATGTGCGCCCAAGCATTGACCAACTCCCCCTAGCGGAGGGCGGGCTGCTTGGAAGTGCTTGGCCAACAGGTCCCACTTTTTGGATATAAATTAAATGCATATTTCAGCATTGTGGTGGGGCCATCTGTATACCTATGGTGAGGCTGCGCTTCAAAAGCTTTTTTTCAAAACAGCAGAATATAGCATTAACAAGAAAAACAGCATTGTCGTTGGAGCAAGAGCTGCGCTGAGAATACATTTTTAGTCGGGTGCTGCAGAATGGATGACTTAAGATGTCATTCTAAAAAATATTTTCCTAATCTGTTTTCCAGATGCCAACAAAAAAACCAACCATTTTTGAGGTTGCATTGTTAGGAATATGATGCACTTTTTTGCGCATAGGAGCAACCATAGGGGTTGAAACGTGTCAGTTTAGGGACAGGCCCTGGTTTCCAGCATGCGAGCGTTTCCCAGTAGTCTAAAGCTGTAAAACTTTCCTTAACACCTCCGTAAAAAACTAACTCAATTCCATGGAGGGTGTGCAAAGATACGACTTGGCTTCAGGACTTGCATAAACGAAAGGAGAAACGACAGTGGGATTTTTTGGAAAACGACCTAGCAAAGAAGAGGCGATGCGCCAAGCTGAGGATATTGCAGAAGGCCGAGGGCTCGTTGGAAAGTTGGCCCGTGCATTCATGGGCACCGAGAATGCACAACGTCTGCAAGGCGGACTGGATGCAGCGCGCGCCTCCCAGGCGGCGGCAAGCGCTGTTGCTGCCGGAGTCCCAACCACCCGTGCAACCGTGCTCTCCGTTGTGGATACCGGCCAGATGGTGAATCATGATCCAGTGGTCATCCTCACCGCAACGCTCCCCGATGGCAGTTCCGTCCAAATGCAGATTTTGGTTTCGAAACTTCAAATTCCCCGCAAGGGAGATACGATTTTGCTGATGGATAACCCAGCACAGCCGGGAACTTTTGCCTATGCCGGACTTGCATAGGATGACGTGCTGAGCTTGCCTGCGCAGACAAACCCGCTCGGGCAATCAACGAGGCAGGAGCTGCACGTAGAGGAGAAGGTCGGCTTGAACAGGCACGGGCACCGGAACGATTGCAGGGCCGGAATGAACTGCACCGTGCGTCGCAGACGTTCGTTTCGAGACAGGTTGCGCAACTGCACTGGGTTGTTGTGGACGGGGTGGGCCAGCAAGTCTCAGCGCATGCCGCTATCGGGTCAACTTCGATGGCCCGTGGAATCTGCTCTCGTGCTCGCCAAACTCGTGCATCATTTCGTGGAAGAGCAGATGCCGCTGCACACTTCCCAGCCTCCTTCCACGCTTTGCAAAACCCGACATTTCAGAGGGTGCTAGAGCCCTAAAATCCGCCCCAACACACCCCTCCGACTCTATAAAAATAAAACTTTTTTATAGAATCTCAGCAACTTTGTGAGCCAAAAACAGACAATAGAAAATGAGGTATTCTTGGGTAGGCGAAAGATGGGGCCGTTTGTCGAGCGGCATTTGTTGATGGACATTTTTCAAGCCTGAGGAGGAGGCCATGCTTCTTTGACGGCGAAAAGCTGGAGCGCGGATGAGAGACATACCCAAGCCGTCTATCGACTTTATAATCCTTTCTATTCTATTGTCTGCTCCATCAGGAGAAGAGTCCCTGCGCTAGCCCCCTCGGTTTGTATTTGCATAGGTTTATGGGAAACTGGGGCTAAACCTCAGGGTAGCTCTAAGCTTTAGGTAGCGTTTTTATACATAAAAAGGCATGTGCGGCTGAATGGGAAAACGTGTAGGGTGACTCAGAATAATGCTATAAAGTTTTAACCCCTAGGAGGGGGGGACCTTAGGGCAGAAGTGGTTTTATGGCGATAGGTGAAAGAGCTTTCGAGGGAATGTTGATGAGAGCACAAAAACTTAGCCAAGTCCTTGCCTTGGCGCTTTGGGTGGCTGCCTGCCACATACCTGGCACATGCAAAGTGGGCAGCGATGCCGGCTGTTATGGAGGCGCTGTCTGTGTTGGCAAAGAGGGGGCGAAAGAGGGCGACAATGGCGTATGCGCTTATGAGGAAGTGCCGTCAGAGCTTGTCCCATCTGAGCCTGTTACTTCCGAACCTGTCATTGAAGAGCCTGTTATTGACGGACCCACCCTCCGCAGTTTTAGCCCTCTGGCGGCGAGGTTTGACGAAGAGCTCAGCATTGAGGGCAGCCATTTCGGCGCGGACATACAAGACAATGTCGTGACGCTGAACGGTGTCCCGGCTGTGGTTGTGGCGGCTGAGGCCGAGAAGTTGACCGTGCAGGTGCCCAAAAACATGCTTTGTACAGGCCTTGTCCAAGTGACTGTGGGCGACAAAACCGCCACCTCCCCAACCCCCTTCACCTATGTGCCGACGGCCACCGTCAGCACCGTTGCTGGTGGCTATAACGGAGAATATGGCTATGCCGATGGCCCGGGAGATGAAGCACTGTTTGATGATCCTTGGGGCATCGCCGTGGACGCGGAAGGCAACCTCTATGTGGCGGATGCCTATAACCACCGCATCCGCAAAGTGACTTTGCCGGATCGAATGGTCAGCAGGTTTGCCGGCAACCCACAAACGGACAGCAATGGCGGCTTCGTGGGAGAATTTGCCGCCGGCACAAGAATGAATATGCGGTTTCATACTCCTGCCGACGTTGCGATAGATGCAACAGGTGCGCTCTATGTGGCGGATAGTGGAAACCACTGCATCCGTTGGATTGACATTGGCTTGGGAGAGACGGGCACCGTTGCGGGCAGTTGCACAACGCCGGGCTCTAACGACAACAACAATGGAACGGCCGCATATTTTCGTGAGCCTCAGGGCATCGCCCTAGACGCAGCAGGCAACCTCTATGTGGCGGATACCGGCAACCACTGCATTCGAAAGATTGAATGGAGAGCGTTAAGACCGGTCACCACCCTTGCGGGCAGCTGCGGCATGGACACAGCAGGCTTTGCCGACAACAAAGGAACCGTTGCACAGTTGAGCTCCCCTGAGAGCCTCACCATCGACACCTTGGGCAACCTCTATGTGGCGGATACTGGAAACCAGCGCATTCGGCGAATTTCACCGGAGGGAGAAGTCACCACGCTTGCCGGCAGCGGCGCGAAAGGTTTTCTTGACGGCCCGGGAGAGTTTGCACAGTTTTGTCAACCCAATGGCATTCTAAAAGACAATAGGACGGGCAACCTCTATGTGGCGGATGGCGAAAACCATCGCATCCGTATGCTAACATCCGAGGGACTCGTCGTCACGCTTGCGGGTTCAGGTGGCGCGTGTGGGGAGGGTGGAGGGACTCAAAACGGCATAGGGACGATTGCACGGTTTAACAGACCTCGCGGAATCACCATCGATTCAGAAGGCAACCTCTATGTGGCGGATATCGATAACGATCGTATTCGGAAAATAACCTTAGAATGAAGGGGGGGGTTATTTTTGCCCTCCCGGGCGGGGGTAGTTGTCTCCCATTGAGTGTTTTTATTAGCCCCTGGCGGGGCGGCTTATTAAAGGGGGGGGGTATTGCTGGGCCTGCCGGCCCGGCTGTTTCTAAAACGGTTTTGTTGCCCTCCCGGCGGGGGTTATTGGTGCTGGGCCTGCGGCCCGGCGGTCTCCTTTCTTCGAGCGTTGTTTTTTTCTCACTTTGAATGTTTCTCTTAGGCCCTGGCGGGCCCGCTTTCTTTCCTCTCTTTGTGCGTCA